>Ga0302326_10023222_pt1 | contig 12649 bp, 7 predicted proteins | sample Palsa_T0_3_FD_202264 | JGI IMG/M metagenome (GOLD analysis project Ga0302326, IMG submission 202264) | Peat permafrost microbial communities from Stordalen Mire near Abisko, Sweden - Palsa_T0_3 | ecosystem: Environmental > Terrestrial > Soil > Palsa > Peat permafrost | place: Sweden: Abisko... | reverse complement strand
CGGCACCACGGTGCCGCAGCTGTAGCGCTCGACCAAGCCGGCCGCGACCGGCAGCGGGCTGGTGATCACCGGGACACCACGGGCCATGTACTCCGCGACCTTGGTCGGCAGGGAATGCCGGAAGTTCGCCTCGTTGTGCAGCAGCGCCAGCCCCGCCAGCGCGCCCTCGGACATCAGCAGCGCCTGGTCGTTAGGCAGGAATCCACGCCATTGGATCAGGCCGGCGTCCTGTGCGCGGGTCAGCTCGGCCCGGGCCTGCGCATCAGCCGGCCCGATCAGCTCGACCGTGATGCCGCAGGGCCGGAGCAGGCGGCCGACCTCGATCATCTCGGAGACGCCGCGGTCCGATGACAGATGGCCGACGTAGACGACCCGGTCACCGCGTCCGGGCGGGGCGGGGCGATCAGGCACGTAGGTCGCGTTCGGCACGACCGGATGGCTTTGCCGGAACCGGCTCGCGTATCCGGGCTCGGCGAGCATCAGGTGGATCTTCCGCTCGGCGATGCGCTCGGCCACGCGCACCGCGGCGCGCACCGCGGGCCAGAGCGGGCCGGGCAGCCACGCCTTGGTGCTGAGCGCGGCGGCGGTGTCCTCGTGCACATCCCAGACGGTGGGCGGGCGATGGCCCAGCAAGGGCAGCGCCAGCAGCAGCTCGGGGTCGTGCACGATGAGCAGGTCCGCGCCGGGACTGAGCCGGGCCAGCTCGCGGCGGGCGGCGCGGAGCGCGCCCAGCCGGCGGCGGCCGGCCGCCCGGGGCACGTCGGCCGTGGTGAGAACCGGCCACGGCGTCTCACCGCAGGCGCGCAGTGGCGCGATGTAGGTGACCTCGTGGCCCGCGTCGAGCAGGGCGCGGATCTGCCGGTGCAGGATCCGGGCGTCCTGCGGGTGGTGCACGATGGTGCAGACGACCACGCGCACGGCCGCCTCAGAGCACCTCTGCGTGCGGGCCGGCGATCCGGCCGCGGGTGTCCAGGATGAGCGGGGCGTCCCGGGCGATCCGGTCCAGGTCGCAGCCGCGGTGCTCCTGGAGCACGATGACCAGGTCGGTGGCGGCCAGTTCCGGGCCTGGATCCAGGACCCGGGGAACGGCCTCCCCATCGATGGACCACTCGGCCACGAACGGGTCGTGGTAAGCGATGACCGCTCCCTTGGCGCGGAGCTTGCGCGCGATCGGCCTGGCCGGCGACTCGCGCTGGTCGGCGATGTCCCGCTTGTAGGTCACGCCGATCAGCAGCACGCGCGAGCCGTTCAGCGGCTTGGCGTGCCGGTTGAGCAGGTCCGCCGCCCGGTCCACCACGTAGGCCGGCATCCGGCCGTTGATCTCCTGGGCCAGTTCGACGAACCGGAACGGGTAGCCGAGCGTGCGGACCTTGTAGGAGAGGTAGTTCGGGTCGATCGGGATGCAGTGCCCGCCCACGCCGGGACCCGGGTAGAAGGGCTCGAAGCCGAACGGCTTGGTCGCCGCGCACCTGATCGCGTCCCACAGGTCCACGCCGAGTTCGTGGCAGAAGATCGCCATCTCGTTGACCAGCGCGATGTTCACGTGCCGGTAGGTGTTCTCCAGCAGCTTGGCCATCTCGGCCTCGCGCGCCGAGGCGGCCTGGACGACCTGGTCACAGAGCTTGCCGTAGAACCGGATCGCGGCCGCGGCGCAGGCCGGTGTCTGGCCGCCGACCACCTTGGGCGTGTTGCGCAGCCCGTACTGCGCGTTGCCCGGGTCGATCCGCTCCGGCGAGAAGGCCAGCCAGAAATCCACCCCGGCGGTCAGCCCGGACGCGCTTTCCAGCACGGGCCGGAGAACCTCGTCGGTGGTGCCGGGATAGCTGGTGGACTCCAGCACGACCAGCATCCCGGGGCGCAGCAGCCGCCCCACCGTGGCGGCGGCCGCCCGGACGGCGGTGAGGTCGGGGCCACTCGCGGCCGACAGCGGCGTCGGCACGCAGATCACCACGGTCTCCGGGGTGCCGACGGCACTCTCGTCGGCGGTGGCCCGGAACCCGGCCGCCAGCATGGCCGCGACGTCATCGGCCGGGATGTCGTCCACGTGCGAGCCGCCTCGGTTGAGCCCGCCGACGATGGACTGGTCCACGTCGTAGCCGACGACCGTCAGGCCGGCCTCGGTGGCCCCCCGGGCCAGCGGCAGGCCGACGTAGCCCAGTCCGATGACCAGCAGATCGCAGCGCATTCCGCAGTTGTTTCCCCTCGCCCAGGACCAGCGTGCTCAGCCGACGCCGAGTGACTCGTAGGCCAGGCGGTACCGCTGCGCGTTACGCGCCCAGGTCCGATCCTCAGCGACCCACTCGCGGGCCCTTGCGCCGAGTTCCCGGCGAACATCTGGACTGTAAAGGAGCATTTCCAGGCAATCGGCGAGCGCTACCGGATCGTCCGGCAGAGTTAATGTCCCGGTCGATCCGTGTTTGATTACCTCCCGCAGCGCCCGCACGTCGCTCGCCACCACGCACAGCCCGCTCGCCATGGCCTCCACCGGCTTCAGCGGGGAGACCAGCTGGCTGACCCGGGCATTGGTCCGCGGGATGACGAACACGTCGAGAACGGCGTGGTAGCGGCGGACGTCCCGGGGCGGCACCCGCCCGGTGAACACCGCTTTCCCGCCGAGGCCGAGCGTGGCGGCAGCGCGCTCCAGGCCGGAGCGCTCCGGGCCATCGCCGACGATCAGCGGCCGGACCGGCAGCCCGCGGCGGTGCAGCAGAGCAGCGGCTTCCAGGAAGGTGGCCACACCCTCGTACGCGAACAGGCTGGACACCAGGCCGGCCACCGGCTCGCCCGGGCCGATGCCGAGGAAGGCCCGCAGCGCCCTGCCGTCCGGCAGCGGGCCGAGGAACTCATCGGAGACCGCGTTGGGCACCACCAGCACCCGCTCCGCCGAAATGCCCCGGGCGACGATCTCCTCCCGCATCGTCTCACCGAGCGTCACCACGAGGTCGGCTTCGCGCATGCAGTGCGTCTCCAGGTCACGGCTGAGCCGGTAGGAGTCACTGCCGGACAGGTCGCCGGCATGCCGCGACAGCCACGAGTCCTCGAGGAAACCGCGCACCTCGTACACCACCGGCAGGCCGAACTCCGCGCGCAGGGCCAAGGCCAGCTGCCCGTTCACGTGGTTGGTGGCCGCGTGCAGCACGGCGGGGCGAAGCCGCTCAACCAGCCCGGCCGCCAGCTCCAGGCCCTTCTGCAGGGCCGCGTCGGACCGGCGGGGCTGCGTCAGCGGCAGTAGCCGGTGGTACGTAACCCCGTCCAGGCCGACGGTGCGGCGGGCATCCAGGTGACCTTGCGCCACCGGGAAGCCGCATTCGGTCATCACGTGCGGGTCCATCCCGGCCGACCGCTGCGCGACGGCGATCTGGTGGGTCCGGACCGTATACCCGGCATTCGTGCTGGGCAGGGCGTTCGTGACGATGTGCAGCACCCGCCCGGGGACACGGCGCGTGATCGCCCGGCGCCCGGCCGGGCGGGCCCGCGGCCAGCTGCGGCTACGGGCCTGCCGTTCCGCGCGGAGCGTCGCCCGCAGCACCCGGGCCTGCCGGCCGGGTGCCGCGTCAAGCGCCGCGGCCACGTCCGCCAGCCGGCCTTCGCGCCAGGCCAGGCGCGCGGTGAGGACGGGCCGGGCCCGGTCGTCCGGGGCGAGCCGGGCCAGCGCGAGCGCGGCCGATTCCGGCCGGTCCACGGCCAGGGCAAAGCGGGCCTGACGGCGCGGCGAGGACGCGACCGCACGCAGTGCGCCATCGTGGTCCCCCGCGCCCCACGCGGTGACCGCGCCGCCGTACCGTCCGGCCAGCCGGAGCAGCCCGCGGGACCGCCCCCGCAGGACACGCCACGCGAGCAGCCTGGCCCGCACCGGGTCGTCGGCCAGATGCCGCCAGGCCACCGAGGCGGCCAGGGTGACCAGGCGCACGGACGGACCCCGGCCGTCGGGCTGGCCCCAGGGGCCGGGGTCAGGGCGGTTCCCGAGGTCGGGCGAGCGGTGCCAGGCGATCACGGACGCGGAGCGTAGCCCGCACGCATGAACAAATGGCAGACCGGGCGGAAACAGACAGAAGTACCACTAGGCCAGGCTGTGACGCTGCGGCAGAGTACGTGCCGGGGATCCCGCAGCCAGGAGGTGGCCGCGGCCCGGAAGGAACACGATGCACACGCAGATGGCCGACGACGTGGTCACCAGGCCGGAGGCAGCGCCCGGGCCCGCGGCCACGTCGCTGGCCGATGTGGTGCGCGGCCACCTGGACGGCGTGGCCTCGATCGTGGAACTGGCCGGCCCGGACGTGGGCCTGAACCTGCTGGCCGGCCTGGATCCGGGCGAGGCCGGTGGCCTCGACTACCGTCGCGTCGCCACCGGGACGCTGGGCGGCCCACCGGGAGCATCCGGGGACGGGGCCGCCGGGCCGTGGCTGGGGCCGGACACGCTCGCGGTCATCCCCGTGGGGCCGGATCCTGCCCGGCACCTGCCGGTGGAAACCTTCGCGGACGTCGCGCGCCAGCTTCCGGATGGCGCGCGGGGCCTGCTGCTGCTCGGATTTGCCCCGGCCCGGCTGCCCTATCAGCACATCCTCGACGTGCTGGCCGCCCGGAACTGCCTGATCCTGCAGGCCGAGGCCCTGGATGAGACCGACTTTCCCAGCGCCGTCGTATTCGCGCGGGCCGACCCGGGGCCACCGGGCCCGGACGCTGGGCCGCCGGCCCAGGATGCTGGGCTGCGGAACATGAACGAGTACGTCCTCGGCCGCTTCGTCGGGCAGGCTCTGAACGCCCGGCTGGCGGCCCTGTCCCAGGCCGATGCCGGTGACGCGCCGGGTCCGGGCGCCGTGGCCGGCCAACCCCCGGAGGCCGCGCGCCCCTTCCAGGCGGGCCCCTTCCAGGCAGACCCCTTCCAGGCAGACCCCTTCCAGGCGGGCCCCGTTCAGGCGGGCACCGCCCAGGCTGGTCTCGCGCTGGAACGGGACCGGCTGGCCCGTGCGCTGCGGGGCACGCAGCGCGAGCTGGTGGGCATGCAGGAGAAACTGACCGCGCTGGAACGCTCGACCTCGCTGGAGGTGGGCCGCGCGGTCGTGGGGGTGGCCAAGCGCCCGTGGCGGGAAGGCACCCGGCTGCCGCTCGGCCTGTACCGGCTGTGGCGGGAGCGCAGCGGAGCCGCGCTGGCCCGCCGCGACGCCGGGGGCCGGCCGGGCTCCGCACTGACCGTGCTCCAGGACAGCGGCGGTGCCGGGCTGGGCGACCGGTGGCTGGCGGCCTACACCGCGCCGGGCACGGCCGCCGGCGGCGTCAGCCGGCTGGTGATCACCGGAGCGCTGACGGCGCTGAGCGCGGCCACCATGGAACCCGACGCCATCGTGGTTCCGCTGCTCCCCCATGATGCCGACTTCGTGCTCGAAGGCACCGGTGCCGACCTGGTGCTGATCGAGGCGGCGGCCATGCTGCCGGGCTGCGCGTGGGCCTACGCCGGCGACCCGGCGGCGACGGACCGCGGCCGGCGCCTGGCGGCCATGGTCAGCCTGGCCCGGTCGCTGGGGAAGCCGGTTGTCCTGCTGCGCAACGCACCCTGGCAGCTCACCGCGGGCCTGGACTGGCTCGCCGCCAGCTGCGACGCCGTCATCGACGGCGACCTCGGAGTCCAGCTGGCCCGGTTCAACCCCATTGGCCTGGATGCTGGACGGCCCTGCCATCCGGTGTACGCGGCGCTCCGCGATCCGCGTGAGCCGCCCGCCGTGCGCCTCGTTCTCGACGAGCTGACCCGCAGCCACGGCCTGGTCGCCGCCTCGGATGCGGTCTCCTGGCGCTCGGCCCCCGCGCGCTACCGCGAGCATGGGCTCTTCGTCGCGGCGAACGACACCCAGGCCCGTGAGCAGCTCGCGGCGGGAGCACGGGTGATCGGGCCGGTCGCCACCACCGGGACCGCCTCCGGCGGTGCCCCCGGAGCCGCCGCCGCCCAGGCGGCCCGGGAGATCGCCGCGGGCCGCGCGGCGGGGGCCCCGAGCCTGGCCGAGATCCGGCTGGTGCTCAGGGACCTGTTCGAGAATCACGCCACGCCGGCCCGGCTGGCCGGGCTGGCCCGGCTGCTGGGCCTGCCGGTTGACGTCACGGCCTCCCGCGGGATGGCCGTCCTGGCCGAGCTGCCGGACGCCTCGCACGTGCAGCGGCTCAGCCATGACCTGATGCGGCAGCGGCTCAGGCCGGCCGAGGTCATCGTCTCGCTCGCCGGGCCGCGCCCGGACGCGCCCGCGGCCGCCGCGGTACACACCGTGACCAGGGCCTTGCGCGCGCTGGCAGACTCAGGTCCAGTGGTCAGGGTGCTGGCCGGGACGGGCCTGCGGGCCAGCGCCGCGGCCGCGCGGTCGCCCTGGGTGGCCCGGTGGGAACCGGGCCGTGATTACCCGGACTGCTACCTGCTTGACCTGGCCTGCGCCCTGGAGTGCTCGCGGGCGGACGCGGTCGGCCACGCCCCCGGGGCCGACTACGTGTTCACCCAGGCGATCGAGCCCGCCCTGGCCCGGCGTGACCTGCTGCTGCCCGACGCTCCGGCCGCCGAGACATGGGGCGGCCACGGCCTGCGGATGCTGTCGATCTGCTCCTGATCGCCCGTCCCCTCTGACCTGCCATCTCCCCGGACTGGAGGCTCTTGCTGTGGCCCAACTCAGCGCGCTGGTCTACGGCGACGTCGACCTGAACCTGATCGACGGGTCGGCGATCTGGGTGCAGTCCGCGGTCCAGGCGCTGGCCCGGGCGGGCTGCCGGGTGACGCTGGTGGTCAAGTCGCCGGTACGGACGGACCGGCTGATCGCCCCCCTGCTGGCCGAGCCGGGCGTGACCGTCCGCCGCCCGCATGCCGAACAACTGATCAGCGGCCTGGGCAGTGCCAGCCTCAGCGCGGCCCAGGCCGCCCAGCTGCTGGCCCAGCTCGACCAGTCCGACCGCCAGGATCTCGTGGTCCTCCGTGGCTGGCGGGTGGTATCCCAGGTCGTGGCGGGCGGCGCGCTGGCCGGGCGGCTGTGGACCTATCTCACCGACATCCCCCAGTCGGTCGCAGCGATGACCGATGAGAAGGCGGCGCAGCTGAACACCATCGCCGCGGCCTCCCGGTACCTGCTCTGCCAGACCGAGGAACTGCGGTCGTTCCTGGAGGGAAACGCTCCGCAGGCCTGCGGCAAGTGCGTGCTGATGCCGCCCGTGGTGCCGGCTGCGGCGGCATCGACGCGGGCCTGGGAGCACACCGGGACCGGCGGTGGCGCGCTCAGGCTGGTCTATACCGGCAAGTTCGCACCGCGCTGGAATACCTACGAGATGACCCAGCTGCCTGGCCTCCTCGCGGCCCGCGGCGTGCCTGCCGAAGTTCACATGGTCGGGGACAAGATCCACAGCGACCCGGCCGATCCCGGGTACAGCCGCCGGATGCGTGCCGCCCTGGGCCCCGCCCGGACCTCGCCCGCCGCGTCCGGAACCGGCCCGCCCGGCCCTGGCGGTGGTGGCAATGGCAGTGGCAGCGGCGTGATCTGGCACGGCGGGCGTTCACGCGATGAGGCGATGCAGATCGCGGCGTCCGGTGACATCGGCCTGAGCTGGCGTGACCCGAGCCTGGACGCAAGCCTGGAACTGTCGACCAAGGTGCTGGAGTACGGGGTGCTCGGGCTGCCGGTGATCCTGAACCGGACGCCAATGCACGAGGAACTCCTGGGCGCCGACTATCCCCTCTTCGCCCGTGACCTGGCCGAGGTGGCCGACGCAGCGGCGATGGCCGCCGGCGACCCGGCGGTGGCCCAGCTCGCGGCCGCCCGGACGGCCGCGGCCGCGCGGCCTTTCACCCTCCAGGCCGCCGTCGGCCGGCTGCGCGGATATCTGGACCAGGCGTTCCCGGCACCGGGTCCTGCGTCGCCGGATCCCGCACCGGCCGGTCCCGCGCTGGCCGCGGCCGCCGCGCCTCTGCGAGTCGCCGTGGCCGGCCACGACCTGAAGTTTTTCGGCCCCATCCTGGCCTACCTGCGCGAGCAGCCCGGGCTGGAGGTGCGGGTGGACCACTGGGAGACACTCGGCCGGCACTCCGGGGAGGTCAGCGCGGCCATGGCCCGGTGGGCAGACGTGGTGATCTGCGAATGGTGCGGGCCGAACGCGATCTGGTACAGCAGGCATAAGCGGCGTGGCTCGCGCCTGATCGTCCGGCTGCACCGGTTCGAGCTGGCGGCGGGCTACCCGAACCTGGTCGATATCAAGGCGATCGACCAGGTCGTGTGCGTCAGCCGGCACTATGCGCGGCTGTGCCGCGAGCGCGTCGGCTGGCCGGCCGGCAAGGTGGTCGTGATCCCGAACGCGGTGGACGCGGCGCAGCTCGACCGCCGCAAGCTGGAGGGCGCCCGGCATCATCTCGGTCTCATCGGGATCGTGCCGGCCCGTAAGCGCCTCGACCTCGCGCTCGACGTGCTCGAAGAACTCCGCCGCCGCGACGACCGGTACCTGCTGTTCATCAAGTCCGGGATGCCCTGGGATCACTGGTGGGTGTGGCGGGAGGCCGGGGAACGGGCGCACTACACCACCGCGCTGCGCCGGATCCAGCGTTCTGCGCTGCTGCGCGGGGCCGTGGTGTTCGACGAGGCGGGCCCGGACGTGCCCGCCTGGCTGCGCCGGGTCGGGTTCGTGCTGTCGACCAGCGACGACGAGAGCTTCCACGTCGCGCCTGCGGAGGGGATGGCCTCCCGGGCCGTGCCCGTCCTGCGGCACTGGCCGGGGGCCGAGACCATCTATGACATGCGCTGGATCCACCGCACACCGGCCGACATGGCCCAGGCCATCGCGGCCATGGACGACGGCCGGTGGCGGCAGGCCGGCGACCTGGCGCATGAGCAGGCGGCCGGGGCGTTCGCGCTGGACAAGGTCCGCGGCAGCTGGGTCGACCTGCTCACCTCGGACCTGCCGCCGGCCGTCCCCGACCCCATCTACGAGCTGCTCGGCGCGCCCTGATCAGCCGCGCCCGTACCGGGCTTCCGCCCGCCAGAAGTAGACCACCCCGATGGCGACGACGACGACCGCCCAGCCCACCGCGGAGATCCAGATGTGCGGCAGGGACAGCGGCGCGTGACAGTACGCCTGCACGCCGGCCGCGCACCTGGCCCGGTCGTACGGCCTGGCGCCGGGCTCGGACGCCCGCTGCGTGGCCATCAGGGAGAACCGGGTCAGCGAGATGTACACGGCAGCCGGGTTCCCGGCCAGCCCGGCCTTGGCCCACGACGGGATGGCCACCGGCAGCGCGGCGATGCTGTACATGACACCGCAGAAGTAACGCCAGGTGCGCAGCAGGAACGGCACCAGCTGGCTCACGTCGCGGACCTCGGCACCGATCCTGGCCAGAATCAGGCCCGCACCCAGGTTGAACATGGTCTGCAGCAGCAGCACCGGGATCAGCAGCAGCCAGTACCAGGTGATCGGCTCACCGGTACCGAGCACGATGGCGATGAGAACGACGATGGAAAGCAGCATCTGCTGCAGTTCGACCACGCCGTAGGCGAGCGGCAGGCACGCCCGGGGGAAGTACATGGCCCTGATCAGTGAGACGTTGTTCGCCATCACCTTGGATCCGGCCAGGATGGAGCGCTCGGTGAAGGAGAAGACGAATATCCCCGCGACCAGGAACGCCGGGTAGTTCGGTATCCCGCGCCTGGCGTCGAAAATCACCCCGAAAATGAGGTAATAGACGCCGGCGTTGAGCAGCGGCGTGAGAACCTGCCAGACCTGGCCGAGGCGGGCCTCGGTGTACATCGCGATGTTGCGGGCGGTCGCATAGGCGGCGATGAAGTGCCGCCGCTGCCAGAGCAGGCCCAGGTAGGCGGGCAGCGATGGCCGGGCGTTGACCGACCGCAGGCCATAGCGGCCGGCCAGCGCGGCCAGGGGCTCCTCCGGAAGCCGGTCGTCGGCGTCATTCTCCAGCACCCACTCCGCCGACGGCCTCGCCGCCAGCATGGCTACGGCGTCGGGGCCCAGGCTGCCGGGAGCAGACACCCGCCTGAGGTCGTCGTCATCCATGAAGCCACGCCCGTTCCGTTGCCGATGAGCGGGCACGTGCCGGCCAAGCCGGAAGTGTTCATGGACAACCTGCCAGTGGTCACGGACCCTCAGGCAGCCTAGGAGGACGGGATCCGCAGGCCTCGGGGCCTCAAAAGGTATTCCACGGCAGTTAACGGAAACTTCCGCTCCCGTCCGGGCGCCGTTCCGGTGCGGGCCGCCGACGGCGGCGGCTGGTTACCTGGCCCGGCGGCCGCCGCGGGACGGAGGCTCCCAGCCGGGTACCGGCCGCACCACGTGACTACCCGACGGGGCACGCACCACGTCCCGTCGCACCGGACGGCGGACCACGGTGCAGCGCAGGAGGAGGAGCAGCGCGATGATCACGGGGACCACCGAATCGGGCATCTGGGCCGAGAGGGCGACGACGAGCCAGACGGCGGCGATCGGCACCAGCGGCAGCAACCGCCACGGCCCCTCGCCCGGATCCGGGGCCGCAGCCAGGTCACTGCCCGCCGCGGCCGGGCGGGGCGGGCCGGCGCCGGGCCGCGCCTCATGCGGAAGGTCGCTGGTCAGCTCGCCGAGCGCACCCCAAGTCCGGCCGGACAACGCGCCTGCCAGGCGCTCGTGGAACTCGTCCAGGGTCAGCCGTCCGGCGATGTAAGCGTCGGACAGAATCGCCACGGCCTTCTCACGGTCGGCGTCCGAGGCACGGATCGCGCTGTAGGTCGTCATAATCGGACCTCCCCGAGGCCTGCACCCTTCCTGGAAGAATACCCCGCCGCGGCTTTCCGGGCTGTGGCGGCCGCTGCCCCCCTATGGTTAGATCGCGCCGTGTCCCCGGTCCCCCGGCGCCTTAATCACTACCGAGATCATCTGATCGTCTGCGGAGACGATGCCCTCGCCCTGCGCATCGTCGAGGAACTCACCGCCCGCTACGGCGAGCAGGTGACCGTCATCGTGCCGTCACGCGAGCGCTCCCACGTGGCCCGCATCTCGCGGCTCCCCGGGGTCCGGGTCATCGAGCGCGCTGAACTCGACAGCGGCGCCTTCGCTGACGCCCAGGTGCAATCCGCCCGGGCCCTGGCGCTGCTCAGCCAGGACGATCTCGGCAACTTTCACGCCGCGCTCCGCGCCCAGGAGATGAACCCGGATCTGCGGCTGGTGGTGGCCATTTTCAACACCGGCCTCGGCGAGCGGATGCGGGCCTTCTTCCACGACTGCGCCGTGCTGTCCGACTCCGCCATGGCGGCGCCATCGTTCGTGGCCGCGGCGCTCGGTGAGCCCGCGCCCAGCCATGTCCGGCTGGCCGGGCGGACCCTGTACGTGGCCAGGCGCGCCGAGACCGATCCCGCGCATTTCGTGTGCGGGCTGGCCATGACGGACGACCCCGTCTCGCCGCTACTCCTGCCCCCCGATGAGCAGAGCGCGGATCTGGTGCTGGCGGTGGCGGACGGCACGCCGCGCAACCCGCTGGTCAGGCAGCGGCACCGCCCGCTACGAGCGGGCACGAGGATCCTGCAGATGTTTTTCGGGTACCGGCTCGGACTGGTCTTCCTGGCCCTGTTCTCCGTGCTGGTCGGAGGGTTTGTGCTGCTCGCCACGGCGAGCCGGTTCTCGCTCAGTAACGCGCTGTACCTGACCTTCCTCGACGCGGCCGGCGCGGCGGTCAGCAACCCGGGGCTGAGCGCGCCGGAGAAGGTGGCCCAGGTCCTGCTGACCTTCGACGGGCTGGCTTTCCTCCCCGTCGTCACCGCCGCCGTGGTCGGGGCCCGGCTGACCGGCTCACTGCGCGCCACCGACCGCCCCGTCAGCGATCACGTCATCGTCGCCGGCCTGGGCAATGTCGGCACCCGGATCGTCGGCCAGCTGCACGACCTGGGCGTGGATGTGGTGTGCGTGGACAAGAACGAGGACGCGGCGGGAGTGCGCCTGGCCCGCCGCCTCGGCCTGCGGGTGGTCATCGGCGAGACCCACCGCGAGGAGACGCTGCGGGCCGCCGGGATCGGCACGAGCCAGGCCCTGGTCTCGGTCACCAGTAACGACATCGTCAACCTGGAGACGGGCCTGCACGCCCGGGCCCTCGCGGCCGATCTGCGCCTGGTACTGCGCCTGGCCGACGAGGATCTCGCGGAACGCGTGCAGAACACGGTGGGCAACACCGTCTCGCGCAGCGTCTCCTACCTCGCGGCACCGGCGTTCGCCGCGGCCATGCTCGAGCACCAGGTGCTGCGCACGATCCCGGTGGGCCGGCATGTCCTGCTTATCGCCGACGTCCAGGTCGACCCGGCATCCGAGCTGGTCGGGCTGCCGCTGGAGGACGTGCATCGCACGGGTGAGCTGCGGGTGATCGCGCTGCGGCGCAAGGGGGCGGACGGCGTGGACTGGTCTCCCCGCCGCGGCTACCCGATCTCGCCCCAGGACCGGCTCTACGTCCTGGCCACGCGGGCCGGCCTCAGCCGCGTGCTGGCCCGCAGCCGGGTCCCGGCCGGCTGAGGCCCCTGGACAGGATCGGCGCAGGGCAGGGCCGGGAATCGCAAAACCTGGGTCTCCCCCCAGCGTGCCTCCAGCGTTACGCTCAGGGCAGATCTTCCGCGTGGTTCTGCTGAGCCACCTGTGAAGATAGAGAAAGGTCCGCTTATGGCCTGTTCTG
>Ga0302326_10023221_pt1 | contig 12649 bp, 10 predicted proteins | sample Palsa_T0_3_FD_202264 | JGI IMG/M metagenome (GOLD analysis project Ga0302326, IMG submission 202264) | Peat permafrost microbial communities from Stordalen Mire near Abisko, Sweden - Palsa_T0_3 | ecosystem: Environmental > Terrestrial > Soil > Palsa > Peat permafrost | place: Sweden: Abisko... | reverse complement strand
CGGCCTCAGTGCGGGCAATTATGCCGTCATCACCGGTGCATCGCCCGCGACCACTACGCGCGACCTCGCGGATATGGTCGCGAAAGGCGCGCTCATTCGCGTTGGAGAACATCGCCACGCCCGCTACCACATTGCGATTCCACTGCGCCACGAGGATTAGGCGATCGCCACCACGGCCTTGCCCAAAATCTTGCGCTCGGCCAGTTCGCGCAACCCGGCCGGCGCCTCTTCCAGCCGAAAGGTCTTGCCCACCACCGGATTGATTTGCCCACCTAGGTACATAGCAGTCAGCACCTCGTGCGTGTGTGCGAGGAACTCCGGATGCTGCTGCACGTACTGCCCCCAATGCACGCCCACGATCGAGATATCTTTCAGCAGGATGCGGTTCGCCGGCACGCTGGGAATGCGACCGCTGGCGAAGCCGATCACCAGCATGCGTCCTTCGCCGGCGATGCAGCGGGTGGACAGGTCGAACACGTCGCCACCAACGGGATCGTAGACCACGTCCACGCCGCGTCCGCCGGTGATCTCTTTGACCCGCTCGACCCATCCGGCGCCGGTGTACGGCAGGGCGTGGTCGGCGCCCTGCGCCAGGCAAAAGTCCAGCTTGGCCTGGCTGCCAGCCGTGGCGATGACTTGCGCCCCATAGGCCTTGCCGATCTGAATCGCGGACATGCCCACGCCGCTCGCGCCCGCATGCACCAGCAGCCACTCGCGGTGCGCCAGGGCCGCGCGGCGATGCAGCGCGAAGTACGACGTGTGATACACCACCGGCATGGCGGCCGCTTCGGGGAAATCCATTCCCGCGATCATGTGGAACGTGCGGCTGGCCGCCGCCAGGGAGTATTCGGCGAATGCGCCGTTGTGGGTCATGGCGGTCACCGGATCGCCCGGAAATACGTGCTTCACTGCGGGGCCCACCGCGTCCACAATGCCGGAGACTTCAGCGCCGGGAGTGAACGGAAAAGGAGGCCGGATCTGGTATTTGCCCTGAACCTGCAGAATGTCGAAAAAGTTAAGGGCTGCGGCGCGGTTGCGGATGCGCACCTCGGCCGGACCGGGCTCCGGAATGGAAATGTCGTCGAGCGTCATCTGCTCCGGCTCGCAGAACGCGTGAACTTGCCAGGATTTCATGCGAACGAAACGTAGCACACGGCTCAATACCGCGGCAACCGCTTGAATGCCTGCTAGAATGGAGTGCAATTTTGCGATGAAACATCTCATTCAAACCTTGTTGGCTTCGATGCCGCTAGTATTGGCCGTCACCGGTTGCCGGAGCGACAGCAGCCGGCAGGCTCTGCCCTTCGGAGTGACGGACGAACCGCGTAGCGGTGAAGCGCTTCGCGGTACCGTCGAGGTGAGGGGTTGGGCGCTCTCTGAAGGCGGCATCAGGCAGGTGATCGTGTACGTCGACCGCAACTACGCCGTTACCGCGACGCTGGGCATTAGCAGGCCGGACGTGGCCAAGGCATTTCCGACTTTTTCGCACGGCGCGGACGCGGGCTGGACCGCCAGTCTGGACACCGGCAAATTCCGGGCAGGGACCAACGAGCTGGTGGTCCAGTGTACGGCGAACAACGGGGCGACAAGGGACTTGGGCGATATCAACGTAAGGTTTGTGAAGCCCTGAGAACCCGTCCATGGACGATCGCAATCACCCCACACACGAAACGCTGCGCGTCATGCGGCCGATGTACGCGCGCCAATGGCTGCTGGGACCGGCTCCCCGGCATGACGTTCCCGAGGACGGTATGCCGCCCGCCACGGCTTATCATCTGATCCACGATGAACTGATCATGGATGGCAGCTCGCGCTTCAACCTGGCTACGTTTTGCGGCACCTGGATGGAGCCGGAAGCCGCCAAGCTGATGGCGGAGACGTTCGACAAGAACATGATCGATAAGGACGAGTACCCGCAGACGGCGGAGCTCGAGTTGCGCTGCGTCCACATGCTCGCCAAACTGTGGAACTCGCCCGATCCCGAGAGCGCGGTGGGCACGTCCACCATCGGTTCCAGCGAGGCCTGCATGCTGGGCGGGCTGGCACTGAAATGGCGATGGCGCGAAAAGATGCGCAAAGTGGGCAAGCCGGCGGAACGGCCGAACCTGGTGATGGGCACGAACACGCAGGTCTGCTGGCACAAGTTCGTGCGGTATTGGGACATCGAAGAGCGCGCGGTACCTTTGGAGGGCGACGAGCGGGTGACCGATCCGGAACGGGCCGCCCAGGCGTGCGACGAGAACACCATCGGCGTGGTCTCGGTGCTGGGGAGTACGTTCACCGGCGACTACGAAAACGTGGAAGTGTTGAACTCCGCGCTGGACAGGCTGCAGGAGAAGACCGGCCTGGATATTCCGATCCATGTGGATGGCGCGAGCGGGGCCTTTGTCGCGCCGTTCATACAGCCGGAATTGCGGTGGGATTTCCAATTGCCGCGCGTGAAATCGATCAATACATCGGGACACAAATATGGTTTGGTATACCCCGGCGTGGGCTGGGTGATCTGGCGCGAGCCGGCGGATCTGCATCCGGACTTGATTTTCAACGTCGACTATCTGGGCGGAACGATGCCCACGCTGGCGATCAACTTCTCGCGACCCGCGAGCCAGATGGTGGCCCAATACTACAATTTGATCCGGCTGGGGAAATCGGGGTATCGCGCGATTCACCAGGCGTGCCAGGATGCCGCCGTGCGGCTGGCGGGCCAGATCGCGGATCTGGGGCCGTTCGAACTGCTAAGCGGCGGGACCGATTTGCCGGTGCTGGCCTGGACGTTGAAGGAGGGTGCGCATTGGTCCTTGTACGATCTGGCGGACCGGTTGCGCGACCGGGGCTGGCAGGTGCCCGCGTACCGCATGCCGGCCAACCGGCAGGAAATGGTGGTGCAACGCGTGGTAGTGCGCAACGGGTTCACCTGCGACCTGGCGGATATGCTGGTGAAAGACATCCGGCGGCACCTGGATTGGTTCGCCACGCAGCCGGGATTGCGGGCGAAGGTCGAGGGGGCGCAGTTCCATCACTAGCGTGCTGTCCGGCTTAAAACTTGACAACGATCGAAGAAGCGCGACGTGAATAAAAGCAAGTGTCGAGACGAGTCTCGACACGGCACGCACGAGTGCGTGCGCCACGTCAAGCTACAATAGAGGGAATGACGTTTTGTCTGGGAATTACGGTTGAAGATGGCCTTGTGGGTATTGCCGACACACGGGTGCTTTCGGGCAGCGAGTCGTTGGTAGCAAAGAAAGTGGCCACCTATCAGGGGCCCGGTTTTTCATTCTTTATCATGACTTCGGGCTTGCGCTCGTTGCGGGATAAAGCCCTGCTCTATTTCGAAGACGCCTATACTCGACAGATCGCCGCCCGCGACCGCCTCTTCAAGATCGTAAACCTTTATGCCGGCGAAGTGCGGCGGCTGGCGGCGGAAGAGGGACCGTCGCTGCGGGAAGCCGACTTCGCGTTCAATATCTACTCTCTGATTGGAGGCCAGATGTCGGCCGACTCCGCGCACCAGTTATTTCTGGTTTATCCGGAAGGCAACTGGGTCGAGATCGGACCCGACACGCCGTATCAGATCATCGGCAATTCCGGATTCGGCAAGCCGATCCTGGAACGTTCCCTGACTCACGGCGATTCCATTCTCTATGCGTTTAAGTTGGGCATACTGGCTTTCGACGCCACCCGGCTGTGCGCGGCTAACGTGGATTTTCCGATCGATGCCCTGCTTTACAAACGCGGGAGCTTCGAGTTGATCGAGCATCGGTACGAGCGCAAGGATCTGGTGCAAATCTCGGATTGGTGGCAGGAGCGCATGCGTCGCGTGGTCAATGAACTGCCGTCGGAGTGGGTGGAGAGCGCGTTTTCCAGATTGGCGGGGGGAAGTGCGCAGCCGGTTAGGACGTAGGTTCCGGACCGGCGATTACGCGCAAGTTTGGGCCGATTGACAATCGGCCGCAGGATGCCATCCTGCCCCACAGGTGTTACGCCACCGGCATCACGTCCACCTCGACGTCCAGCTTGTGGTGGGCGCCGCCGAGGAGCACGCCGTAGATGGGACTGACGTCACTGTAATCGCGTCCCCACGCCACGGTGATGTGGCCGTCCGAGGGCACGCAATTATTGGTGGGATCGAAATCCACCCATCCGGAGCCGGGGCACCATGCCGAGCACCAGGCGTGCGAGGCGTCCGCGCCTACCAAACGGGGGCGGCCGGGCGGGGGCATGGTTCTCAGATAGCCGCTGACGTAACGCGCCGGCAGGCCCAGAGAGCGCATGCATCCGATCTGGAGATGGGCGAAATCCTGGCACACGCCGCGGCGCTTTTCGAAAAAGGTCTGCACGGGGGTCGAGACTTCGGTGGCCTTTTTGTCGAAGCGGAAGTCCTGGTGGATTCTGCGGGTGAGATCCAGAGCCGCCGCCAGGAGCGGACGTCCCTCAGGAAACGATTCGCGCGCATAGGCGGCCAGTTTCGGATTGGAGCGCACGCGTTGGCTATCGAACACGAACTGAAAGGCGTTCAGGATCTCGTGGCTAGTGAAGCCGGCCACCGACTCCCGCACGCTCTCCCATGAAGGAGATCCTGAAAAGTCTAGTGGCGCGCCGGCAGTCACTTCCAGGTCGCTGTTGGCCTCCACGATGAGATGGTCGTGAGTCTCGTGCAGGGTGAAGAAGGTCAGGGTATTGCCGAAGTAGTCGAAGTGGGCGGAGGTGGCCGGCGGCGCGGGCAGGATGAAGACCTGGCTGGCGCGGCACGCCTGGTTCGGAAGATTGCGCGGAGTCAGACGCACCACGTGATGCGATACCGAGACCGGGTCCTCATATTGATAAGTGGTTCTGTGCCGGACGCGATAGGTCACGTGGCGCGCTCCATTTCCGCGTGACTGAAATAGACGTTGGTGATGGCATCCGACAAAGCGGGTAGCGCGGCGCCCGTCGCGGCGAGTAGACGATCCAACGGCGGGCGGATGCCGTCTTCGTCCGGCTGGCACAGCGGGCGGACGTCCGCGCTGAATAGAGCGCCCGCGGCTTCTTCCAAACGTTTCTGTTTGGAAACCGGCCATGCATAGCCCCCGGGCCTGGCAGATAAGCACCGGCAATGCTCCAGCAAATCGTGTATTTGAAAAGCCAGCGAACGGGGATTGGCCACTTCGTTCATCAGCAGATCGAGCACGGGTGCGGCCTGCAGATCGGTGAAGTATCGCGACCGGTAGGTCATCCCACTGTCGGCGACCTCCAGCAGCATCTCGAGCGTGGGCCAGGTTCGCGGGCTCAGCGGCACGATAATCGCCCGGAAAAGATCCACCAGTTGGATGGAGCGCTCGATGCGTCTTCCGGCGCCCAGAAAATGCCACCCGGCGCCGCGGGTAATGTTCTCCATTTCGATGCCGCGAAGCGCCGCGAGCCTCCCGATGCAGCGATTCAGCACGGCCAGCGCTTCGCCCGCCGTGGCGTAGCCCCAGGCTGAGGTGTGCGCTGCGCCGAACTTGCTCACGATACGCAGCATGTCGCTCGAAAGGCTGGAGCGAACTTGCGCGACTGCGCGCGCGGCGCGGCTCAAGACCGCGTTCAAGCTATCGCTGCGCTGTTCTTCGAAAATCAGGGAAAGGATTTCCTGTTCCAGATCGCGCCATTGGTCCAGATGCCCTTGGGGGTCGTCCTGCGAGAGCCGGGAGTGAGGCGATGCCAGACAATCGTACAGCTTCATGAGGGATTCCCACTCCGACGTGCCGGACGCGCCGAACTCGCCGGTGAGCCGGACCAGAATGCAGCGCAGCACGCGGGCCAGGTGCTCGGCGCGTTCGGCGTAGCGGCCCAGCCAGAAGAGGTGATCGGCGGCGCGGCTGGGCAGGTCGGTGCCTTCACCGCGATTCAGTTCCAGCGGCTGGCCGCGGGGACGGTGCAGCGTGAATACATCCACGGGCCCGTTCGAAAGCACCCAAGTGTCCTTGCTGCCGCCGCCGCGCTGCATGGAAACCACGGGCGTGTCGAGCGCGGGAGACACACGCGCGAGTCCACCGGGCATGGCCACCCAGGAGTCTCCGGAGGCCGCGAGAAATACGCGCAGAACGACGCGGCGGGGAGTCAGGCTGTCTTGGGACCAGACCGGGACGGTCGAGAGGTCCACTAATTCCTGGCCGGCGAAGTCGAATGGGCGTTCGCGCAGGCGCGCGATCAGGCGCGACCGTTCATCGCCGGTAAGCTTTCCGCCAAAAACCGGCTCCATGTTTTGAAGGGGGCTTTGAACGGGGCCTTGCACGGGGAAGGCGGGCTTGACGACCAGGAAATCGAGGTTATCGAGCACGTATTGGAGCGGCTGGGGCTGGCCGCACCACCAGGTGGCGACGGAAGGGAGCTTCAGCCGCTCGCCGAGCAAGAGTTGGCTGAGCTGGGGAAGGAAAGGCATGAAGGCGGGGGATTCAATCAGACCGCTGCCTAACGCATTGGCGACCACCACGTTGCCCGCGCGCACGGCCTCCACCAGGCCGGCCACGCCCAGAAAAGACTCGGAGCGCAGTTCGATCGGATCGCAGAAGCTGTCGTCCACGCGCCGCAGGATCACGTCCACTGGCTTGAGGCCGTCGAGTGTTTGGAGGAATACGCGGCTGTCGCGCACCGTGAGGTCGGCCCCCTGAACCAGCGGGAAACCAAGATAGCGGGCCAAGTAAGAGTGCTCGAAGTAAGTCTCGTTGAACGGTCCGGGCGTAAGCAGCACCACCCGCGGATTGTCGCGGCGCGAGGGAGACAGGTTCAGTAGATTGCCGCGAAACGAGCGGAAAAAGGAAGCCAGGCGTTGGACCTGGAACTCGCGGAACAAGTCCGGAAAGGTTTCCGCCAGCACGGTGCGGTTTTCCAGCGCATACCCCGCGCCCGAGGGCGCCTGGGTACGATCCGCGATTACCCACCATTGGCCATCGGGCGAGCGGGCCAGGTCGACGGCGAGCAAGTGCAAATAAGGATGAACCGCGATGGGCACGCCGTGACACGGCCGCCAGAAACCGGGATTGGCGAATACCAGCGCGGGCGGGAGATGGCCGTCGCGAAGCAGTTGTTGCGGGCCGTAAAGATCCGCCAGGATGCAGTTCAGCAGACGCGCGCGCTGTACCAGGCCCGCTTCGAGTGTATTCCATTCCGCCGGCGGAATCAGGAGAGGGATGGAATCCAGACTCCAGGGCCGGTCCATTCCGAGCGGATCGCCATAGACATTGTAGGTGACGCCATTTTCCCGAATTCGCTGGCGGGCTATCTTCCAGCGGCGGGCAAGCTCTTCGCCTCCGAGCGCGGACATGGAACCGATGAGCGTATCCCAGTGCGGACGAAGCACGCCTGGCGCGGCGGACATTTCGTCATACACGCCGTCCGTCTGGCTGTAACCGGCGGCCAGAAGCGGCGCATCGAGCGTGTCTCCGGAAATGCTCATAAGGGATCTGCGTGTATTCTCATGGTACGCCAGAACTGAGCCGGGTCATCTGCAAAGAATTGGCGCGGGATTGTATGCCGGGTGGGGGATCACTGTTCTTTTAGGTGTAGTTTGGCGCAACGTTCTGCTGGAAACCGATTTGATGTTGCATCGCGTAACATTTTGACACATTGCCGGGGAGCCGATCGGTTGTGCCTCCGCCCTCGATTGGGAGTGGCGTAGGACGCGGCTATCCGTTGAGCGGCTGTGTGCAGGTTTGGGCGAAAATGTGCGGCTCTGTGCATTTTGGGTTCGCTTCGTACCGCATCTAATTCGAACAAACGAAACCATTTTAGCCTTTAGAATCAACGAATTGATATACAGCAATGCTTGAATTTCCGTCCGCTGCCACAAGGGCAGGGCTGATTGCGGCCGGGCTGGGCTGCAGATTTCGGGGCGGCCCGTTTGGCGACTGATAGCGCGTGCGTTTGTGCGGGCGCGCGGCCTTGGATGGCAAGCGCGGCTTTAAGGCGCACGGCGGCGGAGGCCTGCGGATCGGCGAGGACGGCCTGGATTGCGCCGAGCGCTTGGCCCGCTAGAGACCGGGCTTGGTCGCGCCACGCGAGGTCCTGATCGCGGCGGGTCTGAACGAGAGCCTCACGAAAAGTGGTGGAACGCAGCCAATTGCCAACGGTGTTGCGGTGGACGCCGACGAATTGAGCTGCGGCGGTCGCGGTGGAGCCGGCGGAGAGCAGAGCGAGAGCGCGCTGCTGGGCCGGGGTCAGGTGATTGCCGGGCGCCATAAATTGGGGCCTCCTTAATCACAGGAGAGCATGGGGGCGGGCGGGATTGGCGGGGCTAAGGCGCTAAGGGGTTGATTGCGCGGGAGATGTTTTTCACGGCAGCGGTGACTGCCTGGGTGGGGCCGGCACAGGCGTTAAATATGCGCGACTGTGCTATTGGTGGCAGTTCCGCGATGCCGCGCGTTATTCGGTCAGGTTGTCGTGTTTCGGCCCATTACCGTTGCCAAGCCGACTTGTGGGTACCAATCTGCTCCCGCGTCGCGTCGAAAGACCGCGTGAGTCCAGTACGCGAGTACCACTTGGATCTCGCCCGATGACAACTGGCTGACTATTGGCCTCGGTTCTGGTTCGCCGCTTGTACGGCCTGCGTGTTTTCCCAGCCCTCTTTGGTTCTATTCTCGCAGTCGGCAAGGAAGATCGGCCTCTGCGGCCCTATGCAGTTTGTTTGATGTGCGAATGGCGGCAAGTGCCCCATCATCACCCTGAAGCGTATACCCCTGACGTCGAATGCAAAATTCAGGCAACCAGCCTCGATGAACTGATACGGTATCGTCCACATTCGACGGGACGCCTCATCGCTACACACCATCACCAGCACGGACATATTGACCGGAAACGGAATTTGGCCGAGAAAGAACTGCCGCATGTCTTCCGCGAATTGGCCCAGATCCCAGCGTGGAACGGCTGGGCTCCATTCGTGGATGGTCCGGCGCCAGACGATGCTCGGCGCGAAATAAGCAAACTTGTCGGTGTCGATATCGAAATCGCGGGCATCATGCCTCGGTGCCGTCGGATCGTTGTCGCGCGCCCACGCCAATCGCATGTGCTCGGCCAGCGGCATGGGTTTAAGCACGTATTTCGGGGCGACGTGCCTCAGGACTTCATCCTCGCCGTTGACGCTGAATCGCTCCTCGCACACCCGGCAGAGCAAATGCGCCTTTAACTCTTCCGGATCAAACCCAGCGCAGACGAAGGTGGCGAATTCCAGCTTCTTCTTGCCGGAATAGTAAAGCTTTCGCGAGACAAAGTGGCTCTCCAGGAGTTCGATCTCTTTTCGTCGGCAGAGCTTGCAGGTTCCTAGGCCGCGAATCTTTCCAGCATCCTCACCGCATTGCAAAAGACGGAAGGCGTCCAGTTCGAGCTATCACTGAGACGGTAATGCTCCGCTACGACCTGGAGTGCAATGTTCTCATTCGTATAGAAGCCTGGGGGAGAATCGTACTCCTCTCCGGGGCGCGCCAAACCTCCCGCTCATTGCAAAGTCAACACTCTGCGACACTCTATTCAAGGGCCATTTACTCCGGCGCCGGCCTCGCACCGCACTAACTGGGCCCGGAAGGGTCGCCGATTACCGGCAGTTTTGATCTGCGGTGTGCTAAAAGTACGCTCGATGAGGACGCGCACGCTGGCAGCGGTCGTGACTGGCTTCGCGCTTGGCCTGGCGCTATTTCCCTTCGCTTCTCCTCATTGCCCCGCCTGGACTGTAAGTCCGCTTGTCATACCCAAACTATTCGGCCGAGCATGAGTCGCATGAGGTAAACAAGATCACCGACGAGCGCGGGCAGGTGGCGTTTTCGGGTGTCCGTCGTTGTTATTACACACTGCTCTCAGCCCGCGCAGGTGTACACGCCAGTTTCGGGCCTTACGCGTCTGTGTTAGCGTTCGGCCAGGGCAAGCTAGGATCAGACGTAGATCCCACAAGCAGCGTCCTTGTGTCCTGGAGGGGCGCTCCGAGTCAAATGCAGTCCCGACTCGTCATCAATCGGAGCGGCCACTGATTATGCGGCCTCATTCTCACGAATCTGGCCTCGATTTCTGGGCCGTGAGAATGGACACAGGACCAGGCGTTCGCGAGATCCTCTGCGCGTAGCGTCGGGTACGCCGCCAGCAGCGCCTGCTCGCTGCCCAGGCGTCGCGCCTGCTCCAGAAGCCAAACCGGGATTCGCGTCCGAACGATACAAGGTTCGCCGCAGCATACGTCCGGACGAGTGTCGATTGCGGGAAATGAATGGCCCAGTTCCTGAGCTAACCATTTCAGGATCTGCGCCTTTTCGCCGGGCGACATCAGACGGGTTTGGTAATTGGCCGCCCTCCACCGGATTTCACCACTATTCGTGGCCGCAGGCCTGTCCTACCTTCGCCGCGGGACTTCCGACACGGCGCATTGTGCTGCCGGATGAGGTCGACGTGAAGCGCATCCGGACTAGTGCAATGATCGTTCGACATCCCCACGAAAAGGGTCGGGTGGCTAAACTAGGCCCCTTTTGCCGGGACGAACCCTGACGCGACCCAAGTGATGGTTTTCAGGGATACCCACGGCAGCAGAAACCCGGCCAGCGGGAAGAGCAGGGGGACTGCAAGAGTCCGTGGGGAAGGATACGGGGCACGGCCCGCCCCCGCAGAGCTGGAGCCTTTCTCCGGTCGAGAGTTCCAAGGACGTGACAGTCCGGCCGGCATAGCGGATGAGACTAATTCCATCGCGATTTGCATCTGGGGCGAATGACTCAAGCCAAATCCCTTCCCAGTACAGTGTTCCCTTGTCAGCAGAGCTCCGTTCGCCTTGAAAGCGCGACTCGGAGCCTGCGGGTACGGAAAGGGTTTCAGGATCAATATCACTCCATTGAAAACGTGGTACAGTACCACCTTGGCGCGACCCGGAGCCTGCAGGTACGGAAGGGCCCACCCCGGCGTCGGCGTCACGCCGTCTATCCGCGCTCGGTGAGTGCTTTGCGAACCAGTCGGCCCCAGTCGCCCTCCGAACCGTTGGCGTAGCCAGGAGGGCCTGGAGTCTTCTCTGTTCATGCCAAGCCTGCCACAGCGGGGATGCGTCGGCATACGCCAAAACACCTCCGGCACACGCGCCCAAAATGCCGAGCACGATTCCCGTCCGCCGCATGCCCTCCCTAAAATTCATCGCCACTCTCGTCGTAATAACCGATAATCTCGCCCACGTAGCTATCGAGGCCCCCAAGCCAGCCCGCGAGCCGCTCCATTGCCTCGGCGAACGTTTGAAGATCTACCACCGCTCCTTCCTTTTGCGCTCTTCCGAGGGCGGCTTTTGTCTCTTCCAGCCCGGTGGCGTACCGGAAGCTAACGGAGTGAGGGTCGATTTCAGTGAGCTGCTGAATGTAAAAATTGATGCCTTTCATTTCCTCGGCCGATACGACGCCACCGAGAGCCGCAACCGTCGGTCGCAGTCGATCCCAGAGCGCCTGCAACGAGTGCGCTTTCTTCAAGGTGTCGCGATCCTCTTTGCTGAGTTCTTCACATTCCGTCACGCGCCGCACGGCCGACTCATTGAAGGCGAAGATGAGGTTCTTGAGCATCAGCTCCACGTGGTGCCGGTAGAGGAAAACCACAGGGTAGAACAGGACAGTCTCGCACCCCTGTTCGCGGACGTGCTCGGCTAGGATGTTGGCGGCCATGAGATAACCGAACGCGTAGGCGTCCGCCGGGTCGCCGCGATACCGGTCCAGAGGCGTTGGGGCTGGAATCACGGCATCACCCTTTCGGGGGGACCTCAGTACTTCTTCGGCGGTACGCATTCTCAATCGGGCGCCCTCCTCAAGTGAATGATAACGCCTTGCCAACGGCGGCTGCAATGACTTGGGCGCTTATGCGCGTTGGCATTTCAGCATGCAAGGGCATGCAAGAAGGACAGGCCCGGAGGCCTCTCCTACCGCCGCCGCAAATCCAGCGTCAACGGGAATTCGGGAGTGCGCTCCTCCAGCGGCACAGCCATCGTCCCCGGCGTGTGGCCGGTATCCTGAAAACGGGCGAGGCGGCGGCTCTCCGCTTCCTGGGCATTGACGGGGAACTGCTCGTTGGCCCGTCCACCCGGATGCGCCACATGATAGGTGCAGCCGCCGATGGCGTGTCCGGACCAGGTGTCCACGATATCGAACACCAATGGCGTATGCACCGGGATGTTGGGATGCAGGCACGATGGCGGCTGCCACGCGCGATAACGCACTCCCGCCACGAATTCGCCGACCGCACCGGTGGAGTGCAGCGGCACGCGGCGGCCATTGCACGCGACCACGAAGCGGTCACCGGTCATTCCGGTTACCTTAACTTGCAGCCGCTCGACGGACGAATCCACGTTACGCACCGTTCCGCTGCCGGAGGCTTCTTCGCCCAACACGTGCCACGGCTCCAGGGCATGGCGCAGCTCCAGCCGCACGCCGCGCGCGGTTACCGTACCGATCTGCGGAAACCGAAACTCGAAGTGCGGGGCAAACCATTCCGTCTGGAAATCGTAACCGGCTTCGCGCAGGTCCGCCATGACGTCCGCCCAATCGAGTTGCACGAAGTGCGGCAGCATGAAGCGGTCGTGCAACAAGGTTCCCCACCATTCGAGTTTGCGGCGGTACGGATTTTCCCAGAAATGCGCCGTCAGCGCGCGCACCAGCAATTGCTGCGTGAGACTCATTTGCGCATGCGGCGGCATTTC
>Ga0302326_10023219_pt1 | contig 12649 bp, 10 predicted proteins | sample Palsa_T0_3_FD_202264 | JGI IMG/M metagenome (GOLD analysis project Ga0302326, IMG submission 202264) | Peat permafrost microbial communities from Stordalen Mire near Abisko, Sweden - Palsa_T0_3 | ecosystem: Environmental > Terrestrial > Soil > Palsa > Peat permafrost | place: Sweden: Abisko... | reverse complement strand
TACCGCATGCCCGCGCTCGAGTTCCCGAGCGACGTAGACGGCGCACGCGTGGGCGCTGACGAAACGGCGCGATATGCCGCGACGGCTCTGTTCGTCGAGCGAGCGCGCGCGGTTGACAACCGGTTCGCCCCGAGCGACGAGACCGCGCCGATCATCGCCGACATTTGCCGGCGTCTTGACGGCATACCGCTGGCGATTGAGCTCGCCGCTTCGCGCGTGAAGATCCTCAGTCCACGACAGCTGCGCGAGCATCTCAACGAACGCTTTCGCGTGCTCACCGGCGGCAGCCGCGATGTTTTGCCGCGCCAGCAGACCCTGCGCGCGACGCTCGATTGGAGCTACGATCTGCTCGACGAGCGGGAGCGCACATTGTTCCGGCGCCTCGGCATCTTCGTCAACGGCTTCACCCTCGAAGGCGCCGCCTCCGTGGGTGGCGATGATGAGGTGACCGCTCTCGACGTGCTCGACGTGCTCGCGTCGCTGGTCGACAAGTCGCTCGTTGTAGCCGAACCCGCGGGCGATGCGCTCCGTTACCGTTTGCTGGAGTCGGCCCGCGCCTACGTGCGCGAAAAGCTAGAGGCGGTCGGCGAGTGCGAGCGCTGCGCCGAGTTGCACGCGCGCTATCTTGGCGACCTCTTCGGTGCAGCAGGCTCTCGATGGCAGAAGACCGGGCGGGAAGCCGCACTGTTGGAGCCGCTGACGATCGAACTCGAGGACGTGCGCGCCGCGCTCGATTGGGCGCTGCACGGCGAAGCGGCGCTTGGTGCCGATATCCTCGCCGCGATCTCCGGGGCTTGGGAGTGGATCGGCCTCGAAGTCGAGGGGTTGACGCGCAACGAGTCGTTCTCGCGCGCGCTTGACGGGGGCAATTCGCATTTGGTCGTGCGGTTGCAGCTAAACGTCGCGAGGCTCGCCCGAAATCTCGAGCGCTCGCTGCGAAGCTTCGAAATGACGAAGCGAGTGGTCGAACAGGCGCGTGCGTGCGGCGATCCCTCAACGCTAACATCCGCGCTTCTCGAACTTGCGACTGCGGCGGTGTATGCGAACCGGTTCGACGACGCGGAGGCGGCGCTCTCGGAAGCCGAGGCAAATCCGCAGCTGACGGCGCCGCAACGCTCCACGATTTTGCAATGCCGGGCAGCCTGGGACAATCGGAATGGGAACCCTGCGCTCGCGGCACCCCGTTACGAGGCGCTCGTAAAGGCAAATCGCGCGCTCGGGAATACGTCGAGAGAACTGACCGGCATGCTCAATCTTGGCGAGACGCTCCACCGCCTCGGCAAGACGCGGCAGGCGATCGCATTCGTGCGTGAGGCGCTACCGCGCTACCGAGCGAATCGCAATCGGGGGACGCTCGCGACCGTTTTGAGCAACTTGGCCGGCTACCTGTTGAAGGCAGATGAGGCGGCGGAGTCTTGCGCGATCGCCCGTGAGGCCATTCCGATCGCCGCCTCAGCCGATCTCGAGCTCATGGTCGCAATCTTGATCGAGCATTTGGCGCTCGCGCTCGCGCTCCACGCGGATCTCTCACGAGCCGCCATCCTCGAAGGCTTCGCCGAAAACGCGATGAGAAACGTCGGCTTCCAACGCGAGTTTACGGAGAGTACAACCTACGAGCGTTTGCTGTTGCTCCTCACCGAGAAACTCGCCCCGGACGATTTCACTCGCCTGCTTGCAGACGGCGCCGCACTGTCACCCGAGGCTGCGATCGCGCTCGCCCTCGAGCTCGCTTCGAGCGAACCGCAAGGCGCGTAGTCGAGACGCCGGGAGGCGACATCCATGTCCCGGCGGCGCCCCTCGACAGGCTCGGCGTGACAAAAAAAGTACGGGACGCAGCCGACGCGGGCGCTTTTTTTTGCGGACGGCTGGACAATGTATAACCGATATGTTAAATAATGTCCTATGTCGATTGCGAGCCTCGATCGTGTGAGCTCGGCGGTGGCCGATCCGACCCGGAGGGCGATCCTTGACCGGCTCGCGCAGGGCCCGGCGCGGGCGGGGGAGCTGGCGGCGCCGTTCGCCATCTCTCAGCCGGCCGTGTCGCGGCACCTCCGGGTTCTCGAGCACGCCGGACTGATTCGGCGGCACCGCTCGGGCCGCGAACACGTCCTTTCGATTGACGCCCGCCCGCTGCACGAACTTCAGCACTGGGTCTCCCGCTACGAAGGCTTCTGGAACGAGAAGCTCGATCGCCTCGAACGCCACTTTGCCAGCCCATCCGAGGAGCAAGCATGATTCACGAAGGCCTCGCGGTCACGGATCTCGTCGTGACCCGTCACATCAACGCCTCGCCCGAAGCCGTTTTCGACGCCTGGCTCGACCCGAAATGCGCGGCGAGCTTGTGGGAAGGCGCCGACCAGTTAATTCTCGATCCGGTCGAAAGCGCGTTGTTCTACTGGGTGGTCACGCACGAGGGGGAGCGGTGGCCGCACTACGGGCGCTTCCTCATCCTCGACCGGGCGGCCGGGCGGATCGAGCACACGTGGATGTCGCCGGCTACGAAAGGCCTCGAAACCACCGTAGCGATCGCACTCGTTCCGCGGGACGGCGGCACCGACTTCCGCCTTACGCACGCGGGTGTGCCCGACGACGCGCCTGGACGCAAGCACCAAGAGGGCTGGACCATGATCGCCGGAGCCGTCGCCGAGCACCTCGAGCGCGAACCCGCGCGCGCCTAACCAAAACCCACCGATCCCAAAAGGCCACAGTCGCCCTCACGCTTGAAGAACCGTAGCGTGAGCATCGGTCCCGCTCCGCGTTCTTCCGGGCGCACTTCTTCCTTACGGAGCCTTACGCGGCTTGCGCGCGCTCGTTCTTAGCGGCGGCGGAGCTCGCGGTGCGTACGAGGCGGGCGTTGCCAGCGTTCTGCTCGAGCGCGAGCAGTTCGACGTCGTTTGCGGGACCTCGATCGGTGCGGTCAACGCTGCGCTTGCGGCGCAGGGCGGCGCCCCGCTGCTGCGCGAGCTTTGGGGCGCCGTCCCCGCGCGCCGGCTGATTCGCGGCATCCCGCCGATCGAAGCCTGGCGCAGGGTCTTCGCCGGAAGTCTGCGCGGGCTCGCGCGCGCCCTCGGGGGACTGCCCGATCTGGTGCTCCCGGCGCGGCTGCGAAAACTTCGCTCGGTTCTCGATCCCGAACCGATTCGCGTGGTGCTTGAAGAATTGCTCGTCCCGGAGCAGCTGCAGTGCTCGCTCGTCATTACCGCGACGAACTTGACGATGCATCGCTCCGAAGCGTTTTACCGCTTCGTCGGCGAGGACGCCGCGGACCGCGCCCAAACATTCGCAGCGGCCGAGCCGTTCAGCACCCAACTCGACGCGGAGAACTACCGCCGCGCAATCCTAGCGAGCGCATCGATCCCACTCGCCTACCCGGCGGTCGCGATGTGCCTCCGCGGCCGGGATGACGTCTACGTCGACGGCGGCGTCGGCAACAACACGCCGCTGCGCCAAGCGATCGACGCCGGCGCCGACGACGTGACGATCGTGCTCGCCGACAACGTCGGACTGCGCGACACCTCGCTTCCGCTCGACGATCTTGCCTCGATCGGCTTGGCAAGCCAAGATCTCTTGCAAGAGCGCGTACTCGAACTCGACCTTCAGCTTGCGCGCACGATCAACGAAGCCGTGCTGCGCGGTGCGGCTCCCGGCAAACGCTTCGTGCGCCTGCGGACGATCGGGCCGAGTGTGCCGGTCGCGCTCTCACTGCTTTCATTTGCCGATGCCAAGGCGGTCGCAACCGCGTTCGATCAAGGCTATGCCGACGGCAATCACGCGGTAGGCTGCATCGCGCTCGACGCCTTGCTCGCGAACGATCCAAACGGCATGACTTTTGAGGACGGCGCGACGATTTTCTCGGCCCACGAAACCGGTGACCGGCTCTTCGTCGTCGTCGCGGGCGCGGTTGCGCTGCGTGACGGTCGAGGCGAGCGTGCGCGGCAGGGACCCGGGGACATTTTCGGCGCCACGGCTTTCCTTAGCGGTACGCCCCGCCGGCACGACGCGGTCGCCGTTGGCCGCACGCGCGTCGTGCCGGTCGATCGCGCCCGGTTCGATTATCTGGTGCGGTTCGCACCGCACTTCGCACTCGACGTGATGCGCTCGTTCAGCACCCAACTGCGCGACCAGGACGAAAGCATCGGCGCGCGGCCCTCAGCGATTGGGGACGCCGTCCCCCAGTAACTCCCGCAGCCCCGGTTCGTCGAGCACCGCTACGCCAAGCGCGTTTGCCTTCGCAAGCTTCGAGCCGGCGTCAACACCGGCGACGACGTAATCGGTTTTCTTGCTGACCGACGACGAGACTTTGCCGCCCGCCCGGGTGATGAGGCTCGTCGCTTCCTCTCGCGTCAGCGACGGGAGGGTGCCGGTTAGCACCAGCGTCTTCCCGGCAAGGACGCCGGCGGCGGCGCGTTCCCGTTTCGGTGCGGTCACCTCGACGCCGCGCTCGCGCAGACGCTTGACGACCGCCCGGTTCTGCGGCTGCGCGAAAAAGAACGCGACGCTCTCGGCGATCTGCGGGCCGACGCCTTCGGTCGCCTCGAGCTCTTCGCGCGACGCACGCTCGAGCGCGTCGATGGTCCCGAAATCGGCGGCCAAGAGCGCAGCATTCTGGCCGCCGACGTAGCGGATGCCGAGCGCGGCGAGCACTCGCGCAAGCCCGCGGGACTTCGAATTTTCGATCGCATCGAGGATGTTTGCGATCGACTTCTCGCCCATCCGGGGCAGGGTCGCGAGCTTCGCGGCGTCGAGGTCGTAGAGGTCGGCAACCGTGCTGCAAAGCTGCGCGTCGACGAGGGCGCCGGCCATCGCGTCGCCGACGCCCTCAATGTCCATCGCGCCCCGCGTGCACCAATGGCGGATACGCTCGCGGACTTGCGCCGGACACGAGACGTTCGTGCAGTACGAAAAAACGTCGTCGGGCGGATGGTCGACCCGCGAGCCGCACACGGGGCAGCGCTCCGGCAATTTGTAGACGCGCGCGCTCTTCGGTCGCAACTCGAGGACCGGGCCGACGACGTACGGGATGACGTCGCCTGCGCGATGCACGATCACGGTATCACCGACGCGAATGTCCTTGCGCAGGATGTCGGCCTCGTTGTGCAAGGTCGCCATCCGCACCGTCACGCCCCCGATGATCACCGGTTCGAGCACCGCGTAGGGATTGAGTTTGCCGGAGCGGCTGACGTTGATCCCGATGTCGAGCAGCTTCGTGCGCGCCTCCTGCGCGCGGAATTTAAAAGCGATTGCCCAGCGCGGGTCTTTGCCCGCGTAACCGAGCTTGGCTTGCAGTGCGATGTCGTCGACCTTGATGACGACGCCGTCGATCTCGTAGTCGAGGGCCGCGCGCTCGCCTTCCCAGCGCTCGCAAAATGCAACCACGTCATCGATCGTTGCGCAAACCGTCGCGTGCTCGTTGACGGGGAAGCCGTACGCGCGCAGCGCCTCGAGCAGGGCGTGCTGCGTAGCGGCCGGCCGCGCGCCCTCGAATGCGCCGATCGCGTAGGCGAAGAACGAGAGCTTCCGCTCGGAGGTGATGCGCGAATCCTTCTGACGTAAGCCGCCGGCCGCCGTATTCCGCGGATTCGCAAAGAGCGGCAATCCTGCCGCGGCGCGTTTGCGGTTCAATTCTGCGAACGCGTGCTTCGAAAGGTACACTTCACCGCGGACGTCGAGCGTCTGCGGCGCGTCCTTACCGGCCAGGCGCCGCGGAATCTCGGCGATCGTGCGGACGTTCGGCGTGACGTCCTCACCGACGCTCCCGTCTCCGCGCGTGCCCGCCGAGCGAAACGTGCCGCCCTCGTAGCGCAGCGACATCGCGAGCCCGTCGATTTTGAGTTCGCAGACGTACGAGACCGAGCCCCCGGCGAGCCGCGCGACCCGCGCGTCAAACGTGCGCAGCCCGGCCGCGTCGAAGACGTTGCCAAGCGAAAGCATCGGGACGACGTGCCGGTATGGCGCAAAATCCGCCGACGGCGCGCCGCCGACGCGCTGGGTCGGCGAATCGGGGACGAGGAGGTCGGGATGCGCGCGTTCGATTTCGCCGAGTTCGCGCAGCATCTCGTCGTATTCGGCGTCGGAGATTGTCGGTGCGTCGAGGACGTGATAGTCGTGATTCGCCTGAGCGAGCTGCTCGCGCAAAACGGCCGCCCGCTCGGCCGTCGAACGTTTCGTTGCCACGCTCGCGTCTACGCGGGACGCTATCGTTTTGCCCGCCGGATTGCGGCCGCACCGCGGGGAAGGACGCACGATGGCTGCCCGGGCTTACCTCAACCGTATCGGAACCGCGGTCCCGGACCACGACGTGCACGCGGGGTATGTCGCGTATGCGCGGGAGGCGCTCGGGGACACGCGCGCGCGGCGCAGCTTCGAGCGGCTCCTCGCGCGGGCCCAGATCGATCATCGCTACGCGGTCGTCCCGTTCGGCTTTTACGGCGGAGCCTTGCCCGACATGGGGATGCGCATGCGGGCCTACGAAGAGCGCGGACTGGCGCTTGCCGAGCGCGCGATCGAGGCGCTCGGTGTCGAGCGCCTGCGCGGCACGACGCATCTGATCGTCACGACCTGCACCGGGTTCTATGCCCCCGGACTCGACGTGCAACTCGTTTCGCGCTTCGGCCTCGACCCGCGCATCGAGCGGACGATCGTCGGATTCATGGGCTGCTACGCAGCCGTCAGCGCGCTCAAGCTCGCGCGCCACATCGTGCGCTCGGACGAGCGCGCGCGCGTGCTCGTCGTCAACCTCGAAGTCTGTTCTTTGCACTTGCAGCGTCCCGCCGATCTCGAGCAGGCGCTCGGCTTTTCGATCTTCGGTGACGGCTGCGCCGCGTCGCTCGTCTCGGCCGAAGCCGCGGGACTCGCGCTCGATTCGTTTGCGAGCACGCTGATTCCCGAAAGCGTCGACGAGATCACCTGGCGCATCGGGAAACTCGGCTTCGACATGCGGCTTTCGCTCGACGTGCCGCGCAAGATCGCGGCCGCGCTCGCGCAGGATCCGTCAGGCGTGCTCGGCGGGGCGCCGGGCGACGTCGACGTGTGGGCCGTGCATCCCGGCGGACGGGCCGTTCTCGATGCGGTGGAAGACGCCCTCGGGCTCGCCGGGGGCGCGCTCGACCATTCGCGCGACGTGCTGCGCGCGTTCGGCAACATGTCGTCGGCGACGATCGTCTTCGTGCTCGCGCGCCTGCTCGAGCGCGCGCGCGAATCGCGCGACGCCGCCGGGTGCGCGCTCGCATTCGGACCCGGCATGATTTGCGAGACGATGCGCTTCTCGGTGGTCTCGTGATCCCCGCCTACTGCAGCAACGCGCGCAGCAACGTCGTCGAATTGATGGACGCGGAACCATGCCCGTACGAAGAGTTCGCCGCGTGCCTGCGCGACATCGCCCGGATCAACGCCGCAACCAACGCGCATGCGCCGACGCTGTGGTGGCTCGAGCGCTTGTGGCGGACGCAGGATGCGGGAAACGGCGCGTTCCGCGTGCTTGACGTCGGCTGCGGCTACGGCGACGCGCTGCGCGCGATCGCACGCCGGGCGGCGCGGCGCGGGGTCGTCGTCGACCTGGTCGGCATCGACATCAATCCGTGGGCGAAGCGAGCGGCCGAAGCCGCAACCGCACCGGAAGCGCCGATACGTTACGAAACGGCCGATCTCTTCGCCTACGACGACGGCCCGTACGACGCAATCGTAAGCTCGCTCTTCACGCATCACCTCGGCGACGACGAAGCGGTCGCTTTCCTGCGCTGGATGCACGCCAAGGCGCGCCGGGGGTGGTTCGTCAACGACTTGCACCGTCACGTCGTGCCGTTTGCGTTTATCGCGCTCGTGACGCGGGTCGGGCGGCTGCACCGCTTCGTGCGCAACGACGCGCCGCTTTCGGTCGCTCGGGCGTTTCGCCGCGCGGACTGGGACGCATTGCTCGCGCGCGCAGCGCTCGCCGGCGCGCCGCCGCGCGTGCGCTGGGAGCCGCTCTTCCGCTACTGCGTCGCGTGGGAGCGCTAACCGGCAACGCCGACGCGATTGTGATCGGCGGCGGCCCGGCCGGCTGCGCCGCCGCGATCGGGCTTGCGCGGGACGGCGCGTCGGTCGTCTTGCTCGAGCGCGGGCGCGGCTCGGGCGCCAAAGTCTGCGGCGAATTCCTCAGCGTCGAAGCGTGCGAGGAGGCCCGCATGCTCGGGGTCGATCCGTCCGCACTTGGCGCCGCGCCGATCGACCGCGTGCGCGTGACCTGGCGCGGGGTAACCGTCGAAAGCGCTCTTCCGTTTCGCGCTGCGAGCCTTTCGCGGGCCGCGTTCGACGGCGCCTTGCTCGATGCCGCGCGTTCGGGCGGGGTCCACGTCGAGCCCGGCGCGCGCGCGGTCGCGCTCGATGGCCAGCGCGTGTCCGTTCGCCGCGACGAAGCCGTAACGGAGCTTGCGGCGCCGGCAATCGTGCTCGCTACCGGAAAGGCCGAGTTCGCCGGCCGGCGGCGGACGGGCGCCCACTTCCCCGATGCGCTCGGCTTCAAGATGCATCTTGCGCTCGACGAGCGCGAACACGACGCGCTCGGCAGCGCGGTCGAACTTACCCTGTTCGCCGGAGGTTATGCGGGGATGCAGCGCATCGAGAACGGCCTTGTCGCGTTCGCGCTCGTCGTCCGTCGCGATGTTTATGCGCGGCTTGGGTCGTGGCGCGAACTCGTGTGGGCAATCGCGCGCGCGAGCGCTCGCGCCGCACGACGGCTCGAGGGCGCGCGCGAGATCTGGGCCAAGCCGCTTGCGGTCTCGGGCGTCCCGTACGGCTTCACGTATCGCGATGATGAACGCGCGCCGCAGGACGTGCTGTATCGCGTCGGCGATCAGCTCGCGGTCATCCCGTCGTTTGTGGGCGACGGCATCGCCATCGCGCTCGTAACCGGTTCGTGCGCAGCCCGTGCGATCGCACGCCACGAATCTCCGCGCGCGTTCCACGCCGCGATGCGCGCGCGGCTGGCAACGCCCATGCGCGTTGCCGGCGCCCTCTCGCGCGCGATCGGCTCGCCGCTCGGCCGGGCCGCCGTCATCTGGCCTGCCCGCGCCGTTCCGGCGCTCTTCACGATCGTCGCGGCGCGCACCCGAATCCCGCGCGCCCGGCAGTAACGGTCCCGCCGGAGGCCAACTACCGCGCGGATGCGCTCATTTACCTACCAACAATCGCCCGTGTTCGTGACGTTCGGCGCGGGCACGCTCGCCAAGCTGCCGGACGCGCTGCGCGCCTGCGACGGAACGCGCGCACTGCTCGCCGTTTCCCCCTCGCAGCGTAGTGTGGCGGCACGCGCGGAGGCATTGCTCGGAACGGCGCTCGCCGGACGTTTCGACGGTGTTGCGCCGCACGTGCCGGGTAGCGCAGTCGAAGCCCTCGGGGCACTCGCCCGCGAGCGCGGCGCGGACGTCCTGGTCGCGCTCGGCGGCGGCGCGGCGATCGACCTCTGCAAGGCGTCCGCCGCCGGGACCGAGATGCGCGTGCTCGCCGTACCGACGACGTACGGCGGAAGCGAACTGACGATGCACGCCGGGCGCACCGACGGGCGCGCAAAGTCGCCCGTCGTTTCCGGCGCTCCGCGCGCCGTCGTGTACGATCCCGAACTCACCTACGACTTACCCTTGCGCGCCGGCGCGGGCAGCGCGATGAACGCGCTCGCGCACTGCGTCGAAGCGCTCTACGCGCCGCGGCCGCAACCGCTCGCGTTGCTTGCGGCCGAGGAAGGCTTGCGTCGCATCCCGCCCGCGCTGCGCGCCGTTAGCGCTGCGCCACGCGATCCCGGCGCGCGCGCGGAACTCCTCTTCGGCGCGTATCTTGCGGGCGTGGCGCTCGCGGGTTCCGGTATGGCGCTGCACCATCGCATCTGCCACGTCCTCGGCGGCCGCTACGGCATCGCGCACGGCGACGCGAACGCCGTGATCCTTCCGCATGCAGCCCGGTTCAACACGCCGGGCGCACCGGAGGCGCTCGCGAAGGTCGCACGCGCGCTCGGCGTCGACGACGCCGCCGACGGCCTCGCGCGGCTCGCACGTGACGCCGGCGCAGCGACGTCGCTGCGTGAATTGGGCCTCGACCGCGCCGAGCTGCCCGCGATAGCCGATCTCGTGCTCGCGCAGCCGCTTGCGAATCCACGCCCGGTGGAGCGCGATGCGCTCGTCGCCCTGCTCGAAGATGCGTGGGGGGCCAGTTGAACGTTCAGGATGTTTACGTACGAGAATTCCCAAGCGACCAAAAGGCGCTGGACATTTTTAGCGGAGAATGGACCTCGCAACTTCCCGAGGCATGGGCGCAATTGCAGGCGGGGACAACGCCCTTGTTCGACGATCCGCGCGTGCATTGGGCGTTGCGCGAGCTCGGCGGCGCGGACGAGAAAACGGTTTTGGAGCTCGGCCCGCTGGAGGGCGGTCACTCGTACATGCTCGAGAAGGCGGGGTCGCGCTCGATCCTGGCGATCGAAGGCAATACCCAAGCATATCTTCGCTGCCTCGTCGTCAAGGAAATTCTTGGGCTGCGACGCGTGCGGTTCTTGTGCGGCGACTTCGGCCAATATCTCAAAGAGAGCACCGACCTCTTTGACATCGTGTTCGCATCGGGCGTGCTTTACCATCAGCAAGCGCCGGTGGAGCTCCTCGCTACGATCGCGCGCGCCGCGCCGGCACTGTATCTCTGGACACATTATTACGACGCTGCGGCCGTCACCGAGAAACAACACGTCAGTGCGCGACTCGGCGCGGCGCAAACCTGCGAGTTCGACGGATTTGCTTTCACTCAGCACGAATATCGCTATCTGGAGGCGCGTAAATGGAGCGGTTTTTGCGGTGGTCCCCACGACAGCGCTCAGTGGCTCCTGCGGGACGACATCATTCGCGCACTTCGGCACTTCGGCTATGCGGAGATCTCAATCGCTTTCGACGACATCTCCCATCCAAACGGGCCGAGCCTCGCTCTCGTAGCAAGACGTTAGTACCCTGAGCCCGCGCGTTCGCGGAGACCCGTGCGAGGAATTCGGGAGCTTTTTCTTTGCAACGGTCGCGCTTGGGTTCGCCGTCGTTGCGTTTGCGCTGGTCTGGACGAACGCGGTCGACGTGCCGTACTGGGACGAGTGGAGCTGGGCCCCGGCGATCCTCAAGTATCATGCGGGGACGTTAACGTTCGCCGACGTGTGGGCTCAACGCAACGAGCATCGCATGCTTTTTCCGCAACTCGTGATGCTGTGGCTCGACTCGTTCGGTTACTGGAGCCAGCGCCGAGAGTGTCTTTTTAGCGTCGTCGTCGTTACGGGCTCGCTGTGGCTGCTGTGGAGGATCGCGCGTTGCACGCTCCCGCTTCGCCCGGCGCTCATCGTCGTCGCAATCGGCTCGAGTTTCCTCTTCAGCCCCGCGCAAAGCGAGAACTGGCTCTGGGGCTATCAGATCGCGTGGTTCATGGTCGATCTTGCGGTCCTCGGCGCAGCACTCTTGCTCGCCGGGCCTCGTCTTAGCCTCGGGGTGCTTCTCGCCGAAGCTGCGCTTGCGATGTTTGCGGCCTTTTCATCCGCTTTCGGTCTTGCGATCCTTCCGGCGGTCGCCTTCGGGCTCTTCGTTCGCCGGAAGAGCTTCGGCAACGCACCGCTCCTCCGATGGATCGTCGTCTCGGTGCTTATCGCCATGACGTACCTTTGGGGCTGGCATGCCGGAGGATCGATCAAGGACCTTGGCTTCGCGATCGGCCTCGCCCCCCGCGTGCTCCATACGTCGATCGTCGCGGGGCTGCCGCTGGGGTTGGCAGGCGGCACGTGGACGTCGGCCGCATTCGGCATGCTCGGCATCGCGCTCGCCGCGGTCTGCGTGGTCGTGGTCGGTCGCGAAGAGGACGAAGGAAAAAGCGCCCGTGCCGCCCCGTGGATCGTTATGCTCGCGTACGGGGTCGTATCGTCGGCGATCATCGGCTACGGACGCGCGGACCTCGGGCCCGAGCAGGCCTTGGCGAGCCGCTACATCACGTGCTCGCTCATGCTCTGGGTCGGGTTGGTCGGACTCGGGGCCGTGCGCCTGCGCTGGAATATGCCGCCGCTCTCGACACGGATCGTTCGCGGCGCGGCCGTGCTTCTCGCGCTTGTGGCGACGGTTAGCCTGTTCGCCGCGTGGTCGGTTGGAACGAAAGACGTAGCTGCGTACGCGGTTTCGTATCGCAGCATGAACGAGGTGCTCGCGAACTATCGCCGGGCGAGCGATTTCGATCTGCGCACCCTGTTTCCCAACGCCGGCTTCGTGCGGACGGAAATCTCCGCGCTTGCGGGCATCGGGCAACTGCCGGAGATACGCGCTGCGAAGCCGGTCGCCGGGCGACAATCGTGACGTTCGATGCGTAGTTTTCGCGAAGCGATGGGGCGAAGCGCTTTTGACGTCGTGATAGCGGTCGTGCTCGTCGCGATGCTGGCGCTTGCGCTAACGTCGACCCACGACTACGTCCCGCCGGCCGGCACCGGCACCTCCGCGGGTGTCCTTACGAAGACGCTCGTGAAGGCAACGGGAGCGGGCGTCCTCACGATCGACCGCTTTGCAATCGGCTCGGGACCTTCGATGAGCCCGGCAGGTACCCCGACGCTGATTCGTTTGACGCAAGGCCAGACCGCAAGCTTCAGCGGCTGGGCGATCGACGATGCGAAGAAAAGCGC
>Ga0302326_10023218_pt1 | contig 12650 bp, 11 predicted proteins | sample Palsa_T0_3_FD_202264 | JGI IMG/M metagenome (GOLD analysis project Ga0302326, IMG submission 202264) | Peat permafrost microbial communities from Stordalen Mire near Abisko, Sweden - Palsa_T0_3 | ecosystem: Environmental > Terrestrial > Soil > Palsa > Peat permafrost | place: Sweden: Abisko... | reverse complement strand
CGTTCGACGAGCGCATTCCGCGCTTGGGCAATGCCTCTTTCGGCAACAATGATTGCCTGGAGCGGCCAGCGATAATTCGCTTTTCGCAACTTTTCGCATAGCGCGTTGCCTGCCTGGCCCACGGAGTCATTGTCCACGACGAGAATGCTCACGTGGGCTTCCGTCTCCAGCTTTGCCAATCCTTCGAGCAATCGCGCGAGTCCTTTCGGGCGCCGAAATGTCGGTATGCCAACGAGCACCTCAACCACAGGCGATATTCCATGTGCAACGAATCAAGACACTCGGAACCATTCTGATCATTTCGCAGGCGCGATCGCAGACGCAAGCGGACGAAGGAAAGTCACCAGTATCGACCAACAGTGCCGGCAATAGCCCGTGGACAAGCTCTACGATCGCAATCGCGCGTTGGCACGCAAGAGCGCCGATTATTTGGCCGTCCCCAGTCCCGCGTTTCGCGAAGAAATCCACAATACCCATCGGGATAGTGACCGTCAGGATGAAATCGGCAATCCAGAATAACATGGACACGGTTCTGGGTTCGTTAATGCCGCCTTGGAAACCCGTGTTGTCTGCCGCTGCGGCTTCCGTCATGCCTCACACTCAACCGAGCCCGTGCTGCAGCGTAGCCTCTTCCGTTTTACTACGCCGTGCGGCACCATTGAGCGATGCCGTGCGCGTCAACATCAGAAAGGCGGCATGCGGATTTGTCAGGGCGTAACGCAACAACAAACGGCGTGGCTCACGCCAAAGTCGATGGAACCATTCGAGCCCAAGGCGCTGCATCCAACCGGGAGCGCGTTTGTAGTCGCCAGTGACATAGTTGAAACAACCGCCTGCGGTGACGAGCCAACCGACGTGAAGTTTGTCCCGATTGCGCACACAGAACGCCTGCTCCAGAGGAACACCCAAGCCAACCCAGACGATATCGGCACCCGACGCATTGATCCGCTCGCATAGCGCCGGCTCTTCGTTTTCGGAGAAATAGCCATGGTGGCGGCCGGCGATTTGAAGCCCCGGGTAGGTTTCGCGCATGACCTCGACGCAACTCGCATTGATGGCTTCGCGACCGCCCAGAACAAACATGCGCAAGCCGTGCATGCGCGCCGCAATCGCTGCGTCGTGAAAAAAATCCGTTGTAGCCGAACGCTGCGGAATAGGGCTAAGGGTGAGTCTGGATGCAAATACGACGGGCTGACCGTCCGCATGAATAAGATCGGCGACCTCGTGAAGACGGTGGAATTCCTTGTTTGCGGCGGCAAGCGAGATCACGTGCCCGTTGGCGGCGAAGATCAGTTTCGGCCTGATTTGTTCATGTTCGCGCTGCGCTTGGCAGTCCGCCACCATCAGCGATACGAGCTCACTACGCGAGAGTCGGGCGATCTTAAGACCACCAACCAAGACCTCCGGGACGCGCGATCCGACCGGACGCCGAATAATTGCGACTTCGGGGCGCGTCACGCGCGGAACAGGGAGCGCAGCGCCCATCAGTAGGCATTTCTCCGACGCAGGAGCTCGCGCGGTGTGCGCAGCAAAACCCCGATATCGAGACGAATACTCGCGTTCTGCACGTACCAGATGTCGCAATCGATGCGGCGGCGCATCATATCTACGGTCGGTGTTGGACCGCGAAAGCCGTTAACCTGCGCCCAGCCGGTGATACCGGGCTTTACTTGCCGACGGAGCGCGTAGTTCGCGATGAGCGAACCAAACTGTCGGTCGTGCGCTACGGCGTGCGGACGCGGCCCAACAAGTGACATGTCGCCTTGGAGCACATTCACAAATTGGGGGAGCTCGTCTAGACTTGACGCACGGAGAAAGCGGCCGACGCGCGTGACGCGCTTGTCATTCGGCTCCGCCTGCTGAACATGTTCGCCGTCCTCAAGAACATGCATCGTGCGGAACTTGAAAATGCGGAATGGCTTGCCGTTCAACCCCAACCTCTGCTGGCGGAACAGCGCCGGCCCTGCGCTCTCGAAGCGAATGGCGAGTCCGACGAGCACCAGAATTGGCGCGAGAGCGATCAGCAATGTGGATGCGACGCAAAGGTCCAGGCCCCGCTTCGCAGCGGTGCTGTACCAGGAAGCCCTTGGCGCGATCCGAAGATGATGCTGGCCGACGGGAAATTCGAGCAGGCGAAATGCCGGCTGCGAACCGATCGGTGGCCCCGCGGACACGTCGCGAGCCCGCGCGCCGCGAGCGAAATGTTCGTGAATAACCACCGTTCCAGCCCGGTATGAATTCCCGGGAGACGGATTGCATCACCTACGCCAAAATAGAGGCGATCTCATGTTTCGACACGAAACAGAAACGTGGGTCATTCCCAATTCCGCAATCCGGAGGGTGCACCTACCGTCCCGATGCGGGATTCGGAATTGGTTAAGGGGTCACGCGGCCAGTTGGCGTTGCCAACGTACGAGGCGCGCATTGCCGGCGCGCAGCATCGGTAAGAGCGCCGTTAAGTTCGGCTCTTGCTTTTTCAGTACATAGCGCGGAAGGAGCCATGGGTTCGCTCCGCCATCAAGAGTCGCCGATATGGTCGTAAACGCATGGCTGTACCCGGCATCGCGCACGCTCCGCCATGCCGTCGCCGACACATCACCCATGTTACCAAAAGGGTAGGCGAAGTACCGGCAATGGCCGACATGTCTCACTATTGCGTCGCGGGAAGCCTTTGCTTGTTGCTGCAAATATTCCGGGGACTGCGCCGCACTCATCGGCCAGTGCCAGTGTGCGTGCGCCCCGACCTCCACGCCGTACGCTGCTAGTGTAGCGACGTCGGACCAGCGAAGGAATCGTTCGGCGGCAAATCGCTCGATCAGCGTTTGAAGCCCGGCTTCGGAGAAAACAGATGTCATCGCGGCGACAAGTGCTTGCGCTTTCGTTGCTTCAATCCGCCTCAAAAGTGCGACGACCGTCAAGGTGGTATCCTCTCGATCGGCTTTCAGTTCAAATTCAACGGGAAGGTTCGGGAAACTGTAACATCCCGCCGGCGCGAAGTTGCAAAACAGGCGTGCAAGTAACAGGGGATTTGGTTCAGCGGTATCGATATGATGTGTGCTGATGAAAAGGCTCCACGGCAGATTAAAGCTCCCCAGAATATCGGCAGTCGCGGTGGACGCGTTCAAGTAGCCGTCATCGCAAGTCAGGAAAACAGCGCGCGGGTTACGCTCGGGACGTCGGAGCACATCGTCAATCGCACCAAGTGGCAGAACGTCGAACCTGGTTCGTAACGTTCTCGCGAGTTTCGCGAATTCGTCGACCGAGTGATGACTGACCTCGATGCGCGGATCTTGAATGCTCCTTGCAACGCCGTGAAACGCCAGCGCGACCGGTCGGCCGAACGACGCCAGCGCGCCGGAGGGTATCCAGCGCGCCGCCATCCTCAGCCATTGAGAATTTCCTACCATGACTCTCTTGCCCGCGTCGCAGCGGCCAGACTATCGCTAGCAAGGTTACCGGGCCATTTGTGAAATGCGGGACCTATTGCGCCGGTTCGCGCTCACGTTTGCGACCTTGGCCGTCGACCGGCGCATGGGCCACGTCACGGTCCGGGCTGAAATCTCGCGTCCAGGCCGCGAACTCAAGGCATACACCGTCCGGGTCAAAAAAGTAGATCGACCGCACGAACGTAGTGGGCGTCACCTTCAGACTTACCTGCTGCTCGGAGTCGTCGTGATTCATAATGATTCCCGGCTTCAGGCCCTTGGCTACCAAGCGCTCGTAATACTCGTCAATCATTTCCGCGGGCACGTCGAACGCCAAGTGGTTCATCGAGCCATGCGCCGACGCGATGGATTTGCCAGAGGTTGGCAGATGCCCCGCGGATGCGATTCCAGGTGCCGCAGGCGGCGCCTGAGGGAACCAGAAAAACGCAAGCGCATCGCCATTGCCGATGTCGAAAAAGAAGTGCTGGCCCATCCCATGTGGAAGATCGATGGTCTTGATGAGAGGCATGCCCAAAACGCTGGTATAGAAGTCTACTGTTCGTGCCATGTCCTTGCAGACCAGCGCGACGTGATTGATGCCCCTTATCTCGAATACGTTGTTCTTCGGTCTTGGCATGGTCCCTCCTCGGATCGTGGCTTGCGCGATTTTGTTCAAAAGAAGGCCCTATGTCGACTGCAACTTCCGACAAAATTCACCACGGCAATCCGGGCCAGCTCCGTTCAACCAAAGCTATTCGCGCATCGGCGTATTTCTAGAGTCGGGGGCCATCCGGGACAACGTCGAAAGCGATCGTCGTGCGGGCTTGAGTCGATCGAAACGGCAAGGTTCCGTGCCATGTGTAGGAGGGAAAGAGGACTAGCGTGCCTACCTTCGGCCGGACGGTGCGAAGTACGGCGTTGTCAAGGCCGCATTCAAAATTCGGTTGGCCGAACTGTATCCAACCCTCACACGATTGTGACGTGGCGACTACATCCGGCAAGGCCACATAGTATGCCGAGCTAATCCACCCCTTGGGATGAACGTGATTGGTGTGGAACCCACAATCGTGAAGTCGAGCCGACCAGGAACCTGCATATTTGAACTCCGCGCTTTTTCGTTGCATTAACGGATGATTCGGATCCGTTTCCATGCATGCAATGAAATCAATGACCGCTTCGTCGATACGCTCGCGCAACAGCTCGACCAACGAGTGACCGGCACCGAAAAGATTTTCCATGGTTTGCGTGCCGTTGCGTAGTGTCTGATCGATGAACTCGCGTTTGTCGCGATGAAGACTATCAAGGTACGTGTTGAGGTCGTTGTTGAAGCTTGCCATGTCACCGTACCCGCGCGGCGGAGGCAGCTGGTAGACACGAACAAACCTTTCACAGTCGTCGATTTGCGCAGCCAGCGGATCCCCTAACAGGCGCAAGGCCAGCGTCCAAACGGCGAGCGCCGCCTGATTGTCAGGCTGAATGGCCATAGCCTGCTCAGCTGCGACGAGAGCGCTTTTCGGATCACCCGAACGCAAAAGCGTTTCGCCGAAGTTGCGCCAAGCAGGCGCATTATCTGGCTCAAGCCCGACTACGATTTCGTGTTCTCGAATCGCGGCCTCAAAGTCATTTGTTCGTGCAAAAACCAGAGCGAGACCATCGTGCGGTCTGGATTGATCGGGCGCCAAACGAATTGCGCGTTCGAAGGCCTCCCGAGCTGCGTCGTCCCTTCCCAGCAGGAAGAGAAATCTCCCCTTCTCCATGGGAAGAATTGCGCGCTCCGGATAGAGCGACGCAGCATCATCGTAGGATACCAAAAATCGGTTATCGTCGCCCAATCGGTACAGCAGTTTGTTCAACTCGTCGTGGGCGTTCATATCCATCGGATTTACCTGCAGCGCGCGAAAGTAGGAGTCGACAGCTTCACCCTGTCGGCCCAATCGCTGCAACGTATTGCCGCGATTGTAGTTGGCAACCGGCATCTCGGGAACCGCGACAAGAACAGAATCGAACTGGGCCAGTGCCTCGCTATCGCGTTTTTGCATTTTTAATGAGATCCCGAGGGTATGCTGGAGCGCGGCCAATTGTTGAGGGTTGCGCGGGCCGGTCATCAACGCCTGTCGAAGTATTTTTTCCGCTTCGTGCGGGCGTTGCAGCTCGTTAAGTTCCGATGCGAGGGCCTGCTTTGCAAGGAGAAAATTTGGCTGAACGCGGAGCGCGGCCCGACAGCATTTTTCCGCTTCGACGTGATCGTTCTTGTCGGACAGTGCGAGCGCGAGGTTGAGGAGCGCCTCCGCGTAATTCGGCCTCAGGCGAACTGCCTCGCGAAAGCAATCCACCGACTCGTCCAGCCGGCCATTCAGCTTAAGCAAGGCACCGAGATTGTTATGCACGTTGGGTTGCAATGGATTGATTGCGAGAGACCGGCGGAAAATGTCCTCGGCCTCCTGATCGGACCCTTGCGCCTGCCGCAGCAAGCCCAAGAGCTGAAGAGCTTCAGCATCCATTGGGTCCTGCGAGAGTAGAGAGTTGAGAATGTCTTCGGACTGAGCTAGCTCTGATCTCTCCAGATACTTGAGCGCACGCTGAAGAAAGGTTGTCTGCGTCTGCCTTCCACGAGAGGCTGTTCCCGGGTCATTCATCAGTTAGGTCCGATCTGCAATTGAGAGTGACGCAAGTTTGGATATTCATGGTCACGACTTAGGCCGTTTCGCCGGCCTGAAAGACATCTCCAGCCGCTTGTTGCGGATGGACCGTACCCCCTCCTCGTCGGCAAGCGGGGCCAATGATATCATGGCCGATCAGGAATCCACAGGCACGCTGCACGACGACAGGCCAAGGCTGATCCGGAACTAAGCGTTCGGTGCTCCTCGCCAAGCCGAACGGCGAAGGCTTGGAGCTCAACCACATTCTCCAAATGTCCATTTAATATATTTTGCGCGGAATGTTGCCTATTCGGAGCCGCATTGGCGGAGAGCGCCAAAGCAATATGGGCGGCTATCGCCGGTATTGAAATGGGCGAGTCCGCGTATACTGAGGAATGCTACGCCGGCTGGTTGGGCAGGCTTCAACCGGTGCTCTGAAGGCGGGGCATGGTGGATATGAAAGGCGCATAAATGGCGACGGAAAATGTCCAGGATCCGCGCATTCGACAACTTGTAGTGTCGGCACAAGAGGCCATGCGCGCAGGGAGGGTCGAGGAATCGGTCCGAATCTGGGAACAGATTCGAACGAGCACCCCCAATCATCCGCAGGCGTTGTTTCATCTTGGATGCTATTTTCTTTTCCGCAACGAGCCGACTCGCGCGCGGCAGCTTCTGGAGCAGGCGGCGGATGCCGACCCTTCCGCGCCAATAATCCCGCTCAACCTTTCGTATGCGTACCGCCAACTCGGCGATAGCACCAATGAGATGGCAGCTATTGTCCGTGCGCTTACGGTCGACCCATATTTCTTTCCCGCTCTGCTGGCCAAGGGCATTCTGGTCGAACGCATCGGCACTCAACGCGCCGCCGCGAGGATATATAAGGACGCACTTGCGATCGCACCGGCTGACGAAGAAATTCCGCCGGATCTACGGGGCTCCATGGCGCATGCGCGCGAACTTGTCGGCAAGAATGCTGCGGCCATGGAAAAGCATCTCGAGATGCGTCTTGCGGCAGCTCGCTCGCGTCATGCAGGCGCCAAATTCGAGCGCTTCGACCAGTGCAAGGATATCGCCATTGGAACCAGAAGGGCCTTTACGCAGCAGCCCAGTATGTTGCTGGTCCCCAGTCTGCCGGCAATTCAGTTCTACGACAATTCCGAGTTCCCATGGCTCGCCGAGCTCGAAGCCGCGACGGACGCCATCCGCGAGGAACTGGTTGCCGTCATGCGGACGCAAGGTGACCACTTTCAGCCCTATGTGGCGCATCCCGATGGCTCGCCACTGAACCAGTGGACGGAACTCAATCATTCGCCCCGCTGGAGCACGTACTTTCTCTGGAAGAACGGCGTGCGATTGGACGAGGCGTGCGCGCGCTGCCCGCGAACCGCAGCCGCATCGGAAGCCATCCCCGTGATCGATGCGGAGAATTTCGGCCCAACGATCATGTTCTCCGTCCTCGCGCCCCGCACGCACATTCCTCCGCATTCCAGCGTGACAAATGCGCGACTCGTTGTTCATTTGCCCATTATCGTTCCGCCTGGTTGCAGGTTTCGCGTGGGAAACGAAACCAGGGAATGGCGTTCAGGAAGGGCGTGGGTGTTCGACGATACAATCAATCACGAAGCCTGGAACGACAGCGACGAATATCGCATCATCCTTATGATCGATATCTGGAACCCGCTATTGACCGTCGCAGAGCGCGAGCTTGTCACGGCGCTGCTGAACGGGATGAATGAGTATTACAGCGATTGAACTTCGTTCACTGTGCTGGATATCCGAAATGCTCGATCCAGGGGTGGAGCATCGGTGTGACCGGCGCGAGCTGCTCGCTATAGCGCCGCCACTGACCGGCACCCTCCCCATAGAGTCCACGCCGTACTTGCAATATGCTTGCGCTTCTCCGGTCGATCACATCCAACGCAGCGCTGAGATCGAGCAAAGAGTCTTGCCAATCGATTCCGACAAAACCGCAGACAGCGCTCAGACTGGATTGGTATTCCGAAACAACCTTCTCGTAGTAGACGCTCATAATATTGAGCGGGAGCGCCTCGCGATAGCGAACACATAACGTCATCGTGGACGCATAAAAGCGCGCGCAATCCTCCAGCCGCAAAAACTCAAAGGTAAAGGGATTTAGGTCAAAACGTCTGCGAAAACAGCTAAGCACAACGTCCCGAGGATCCCTTACCGCGAAAACCACCTTCGCCTCAGGGAAGAGGCGCGATATCAGCGGCAACCTGAGAGAATTGAACGGCATCTTTTCCACAAACACCTTGTGGGCGACTTGCAGACCTGCCGCACGGACCCCCTCCCAATAGGCGTTTCGCCAGCCGTCGATCGCGCTACTTTCGAGGGTCTTCAGTCGCTCAAGGCCAGCACCACTGAGGAGATAGGCAGCAGCAGGGGCGGCGAGAAGCTCGCGTTCGTCGATGGCGACCACCTGCGAATGACCTGCCAACGCTGCGGTGAGAAGCGAAGTGCCGCTGCGCATAAAGCCAACCACGAAGACATGACCCACTGCGCCGGAATCGGAGTGTCGCAAAGTTGGCGAAGGATTCCAGCGGCGAGTCCCGGAGAAGCACGCATTCAAACGAGCCACATCGTCAATCGCGCGGATACTCTCAAGTGCCGCCACGCAAGACTCGCGCCGCTTGGCATTTGACTCGGAGTACACGGCGAAGGCCATCGCTGCCTGCCCGCGCCCATCAAGTGCATCCGCTGCAAAGCCGGCCGCAAAAATCGGCTGCGAGTTATGGTGTGTTGCTGGCCGGTCGAGTACCAAACGAAGTCTTTCCGTCGCTAAGGCATAGTCACCATTTTCGATGTCGGAAATTGCAAGAGCAATAAGTGCAATCCCCTGACCCGAATCGAGGGCAAGCGCACGTTGCCCGTAAATGCGCGCGCTTTCGAAATCGCTCATTCGCGCCGCGACAAGTGCGGCAAACGCCGGAGCATCCGCGCGCTTCGGTTCGACTTCTGTTGCACGACAAAAAGCCTCGAAGGCGTCTTCGAGCCGTCCCAGCCGCTGCAGTGTGTCGCCCCGGCTGAAGTCAACTCCTGGCATTCCGGGCACCCTCGCGGATGCCTTGTCGAAAAACGAGAGCGCCTCCTCGGTCCGGTTCTGCATGTTCAGAGAAACACCGATATTGTGCTCAACGCCTGCGGCCGCGCGCGGATCTGGAACACCCAGCGCGAGCACCTGCCGCAAAATCCGTTCGGCGTCCTTCGGCCGATTGAGCGCGCTCAATTCTGCGGCGAGGCATTGCTTGGCTAAAATGAAATTCGGCTGAATGCGCAGAGCATTCTGGCAACTGATCATCGCGGAGTCGTGATCGCCTGTCGCGGAAAGTGCCAGCGCAAGGCTCAAATGCGCCTCGGCGAAATTTGGCTTCAGCCTGATGGCCTCGCGCTGCTCGGCAGCAGCAGCACCGAAGTGTCGATCAGCCGCCAGAAGATTGCCCAGGTTGTGATGAGCTTGGGGGCCCAACGGATCGCGGGCGATCGCCAGACGAAAGAACTTTTCCGCTTCCGCCGGGCGGCCCTGGAAACGGCGGAGTACCCCCATGAGTTGGAGAACATCCGCGTCATCGGGAGTTAGTTCAGACGCTCGCAACAAACTTGCCTCGGCCTGCGCGGCGGCGTTGCGATCTAAATGCGAGAGCGCCTGCCGGAGAAGCGCCGCTGCCTGGCTCGAAGGCCGTTTCGGAGTACCGGACATTCTGGCAGCCTACCAATCTGGGGCCCGACGGCAAAGTCATACCGACGGCTCATCAGGAGCAGACCGCCACGCTCAACGACTTCGCAGGCGACCGGCGCCAGCAAGGCCGCTGATTGAACCATAGTCAGTTCGACCGAGCGCTGGGCGGTAGCGGCAGTATGCCACCATTGGGCAAGTACCCTAACCGCTCCATCATCGGTCCATGATCACGGGCGAGACGATCGATAAGGGATCGATCGAGAACGCCTTCCCATGTTCGTGGTCTGCCAAGCCGAAAGAACGATGGTGACGCCGGCGGCCGCTCGCGGAATCCCTTCGCCTCTTCCTCGCGCCGCATCCGCTCGAAGCTGCTTCCGGCAACCGCTCGCCTGACGTCTTCGTCTGCCGAAGACAGCCCTGCGGCGCGCGCCAGCCGCGTGAACTCATTCATCGGATCAGAATGCACATCCTCGTATCGCGATAACGCCATATTATACGGCGTTTGGCCAAGCCACGACGCAGCATTGTCCGACCATGATCCGACGTGCTGGTGCATACCGAGGAGGGTTTCTTTCGCAAAACGAGAGGTGATTGTTCCATCTGCCATAAATGCGACGGCGTCCGGCAAACTCATTCCCAGGTGGTGGGAACAGGAAACCGCAACGTCAAAAGGATGGCGAACGAGATAGATGACCACATGGATGGCGTCTGGCGGATAGATCCAGTCTCCGGTCTTGGTGCGCCGTGCTTGGTCGTGCACCTTCATGATATGTGTTTCTGGAGACTCCTGAACAAATTGCCGCAGAACCTGCGGCGTCATGGTATCGATTTCATCGACGAAAAGATCGGCTGCGTTCACTGGTGACAACATGTCGAAAAGCAGGCGTCGCGAAACGCCGTAGAAGCCGCTCGGCATCTCGTTAATTGAAAATGTCCATCCGGGGCCGCTTCGCAGCTGCTCAAAAACGGCACGCGTCCATGTATTTCCGGATTTCAAATAGCTCGAAATCAAGATGAGGTGCCCGCTCACGACACTGCCTTGGCAATGTGATCGACCAACGAGTCAATGTGAACGCCACGTGCGCCGCTCACAATCACGATGCGGCAAGTTCTGGCCACCTGTTGCAGAATTCTTTCGTAACTGTCCTGTTGCCCGAGAGCTGTGATCTGCCTTCTTCGAAAAGCACATTCTGAGAACAGCGACATTCTGTGGTTGACTGGAACATCGGCAGTTCGCAGTTGCGAACCTAAGCGGAGACGCACGATCGTCTGCAACATCGCAGGCGCTGACGCAGCCGGCACTTTTACATAGAATTTTTCCATTCCTGCCCGTGCGCGCGGCAAGCTTTGGACGTCAGTTGCCATTCGTTCGCAGGCATCGCGCCAGAGCTTCAACGCGTTATGACTCGGCCATGCCACGACGCGCCCTCCCGTCCATGTCAGGCGTGTGATGTCGTCGGCAATCAGGGACCAGCCCCGTCGGCAAAGTTCTGCCGCGACTGTCGATTTTCCAATTCCTGAATAGCTGGATATCGCTACGGCGACGCCATTTGGGGCCATGAGGGTCGCTGCCTCCAGCGGGAGTTCGCCGCGCTGATGTATCAATGATCCGCGCGCGCTTCCGTACAAAAAAAGCTCCACCGAGCTGCGATCTGCGTCCGCCACGGCTTCGACTTCGATGACAGCGCCCGCCGAGACCAGATACCGAGCGACGCCGGGAACGCTGAAGAGCAAGGAACCGGGAGCCGCGATGGTCCATGGATCGACTTGAGTCGCGCCAGGCAGAAAATCCGGGAGTCGCGACGCATCATTTATGGTGGTGCCCAAAATCCCCGGCACCGTGCCGGCAAACGTCATTTGGTAATTCCACCGAACACTTTCGCGTTAGCAACCTGCAACGTGGGAGAGCCTGTGTCAAAGTCGTATAACTGAGAACGCCGCCCTATTCGGCAACCACCACAAGAAAGCCACTTGAGAGGAATTTATCGATTAAGGCGATTCGGACGTCGTCGCCGATTTCTCCGGGGACGTCGCGCACCCTGAATTCGGGCGTCTCCGCGACATATCTTGCCCCCAACTCGACTCCTCTGTGGATATAGACATGACCGCCGGGGTGACTGAAGTCGATCTGTTCGCGGTTCGCCATCAGGTGGCTGATGGCCGACGGGCTGTGGCGCACAAGCGTCGCGGTCGAAATCTTCGCATGGTGCTCGGGTATCCCGGACTTCTTGAGGTCGCCGATCGACCTTGATGACCGCCGCTGCAATGCCTGAGCGACGAATTCTTCCGAACCGCAAATTTGTGTCAAACGTGCCACACCGTCCCGGATCCGTGGCACAAGGTTCCCGAAATCATTTCTCCTGATGGAGTAACTCAGACGATTGCCGACTGTTTCCCGAAAAGTGCGATCGAGTTCCGACAGGTGATCGAGCACGGCGCCGATTGCATCTCTCAACGTCAGTGGCACGAATCCTATCGACAGATGCAACGAATCTGCGAGCGCATCTACGCGGTGATCCGTGCCGCGCGGCAGGTAGAGAAGATCGCCAGGGCCGACTTCGATCACTTCATGCCGCTCAAGGGTCGGCGGTGGGCTCGGCCCGCTCTTCCATGGATTTGGCAAACTCGCAGGGTCGGTTGAAATGAACCATCGCTTTCTGCCCATGAGCTGAATGGCGATCAGGTCGTAATCATCATGGTGAGGCGGCGCCTTTGCGTCGCCCCGACTCCAGAATGCCTCCGCAGTTGCCGGTTGATGAAAGAAAAATTCCAGCGATCGCAGAAATTCGTCGAGCTGCGGCGAGAGCCAGCGCGGTTGAGGTATGCGAACGGTGTATCCCAGCGCATGAAAGGATTCGATCTTCGCCATAAACGCGGCACTGTCCCCAA
>Ga0302326_10023215_pt1 | contig 12652 bp, 11 predicted proteins | sample Palsa_T0_3_FD_202264 | JGI IMG/M metagenome (GOLD analysis project Ga0302326, IMG submission 202264) | Peat permafrost microbial communities from Stordalen Mire near Abisko, Sweden - Palsa_T0_3 | ecosystem: Environmental > Terrestrial > Soil > Palsa > Peat permafrost | place: Sweden: Abisko... | reverse complement strand
AGGCGCCTCAGAGGTGCAGGCGGCAAACGGGTCGCGCCCTGCCGCAATCGTGTCCTTTGCGCCGGGTGCTGCCAATTTTACCGCGGCACTGGCGAGCCTGCGCGAAGCCGGCGCCGAGATCGTCGTCTTCGGCGGTGTCGCCCAGGAAGCCAAAACCGCCATGAGGCAGGCGGCCGCGCAATCCTGGTTTCCGGTTTTTCTGTGTGGCGCGGCCTGCTATGTCCCCGAACTTCCGGCGCTCGGCGGAAGTGCGGTTTCGGGCCTTTATTCTGTTGCGATGACGCCGATTCCTTATCCCGACGACAAGGACGCGAAGCTGCGCGAATGGGTGCGCCGCTACGAAAGGCGCTTCGGGACGGTCGCCTCCGCGCAGGCCTTTCGCGCTTATCTCGATGCGCGCGTTTTTGCTGAAGCCTTGCACCGCGCCGGGCCAACCCCCACCGAACGCCGCGTGGCCCGCGCGCTCGAAACGATGTCGCCCTGGAGGGATCCGGACTATGGCGGCATCCCGGTCGTCTTTTCTACACGCGATCATGTCGGCTTTCGCACCGGCTTTCTCGCGCAGGTCCGCAACGGGCGCTGGACGACCGTCACACGTGCATTGCCGGGGCGTTAACACGTTACGCAATGATTAATTCTGTACCCGGATTAAGTATTCCGTCACATTCTTAAGCAAAAAAACGCTTGTCCGCCTAACATCGCGCGATGCACGCGTTCGAAGATGCGCCCACACCTGTGCCGAAACCGCCTTACGCCCAGTGCGTGTGGTCGCTGTGCGCCGCGCTACTTGTAGGACCTTCCCTGCTCGTCTGGGCCGTGCGGCTGGCAGCCCTGTTTTCCGGCTGCGGACCGGGGCCGGACACGTGCCGTGGGGTGGCGCTGGGCGGGGGGCTGCGCGACACGCTCGCCTTTTCCTGGCTCATCGGCTCGAACACCTTCCTCGCGCTCGTCATCGCGCTCGTTTCGGCGGTTGCGGCGCTCTCCATGCGCAAACCGCTGATGGCGGCGATGGGCCTTCTCCTGTTGCCGATTTCCGCCGTCGCGCTGCCGACGCTGGCCGTGCTCGTCACCACCTATGACGGCTGCCAGGTGAACGAGGACGGCATCGGCGATTGCACCTTGTGGGGCGCCAAGATGGGAATGAGCTTCCACCAGGCGGCGGTCGCCACGTCCGCGCTCTACGACACGGTCCCGTACAGCTTTGCGCTGGCGCTTATGGTGGGCGCTGTCGGTTTGATCTTCTTCCGGCCGAGAGACGCGCGTTAGGCGTCGTTCAGGCGTAAGGCTGCCATTCGATGGCGCGCAGAAGGCCCTTCACGGTCCGGTACAGCACCCAGACGAAAAGCACCGCGTGGATGATCCCGCCCAGGAAAAACAGCGGCCACAGGATCGTGGCGACGATGCCCACGACCAGCGACACCCAAAATACATCGATCGCGTTGGTGAAATGGCTCTCGAATGCCGTGCCGCGCGCCTGATCGCGTTTGATGTAGGCGAGGATGACGCCCAGGAGCACGGTCGAAAAAATGCTGGGAATGGCCAGCAGATAGAGAACATAGACGACGATCGAGTAAGTCCGCAGCCGCTCTGTCGCGCTCGATGCGACGCCATAGCCGATGTGGGTATCCGCCATGATTCTCGGTCTCCCCGGAGAGGGCGAGAAATCTGGGCGTGCCACCGGTCGCTGTCAATCGGACTTCTACGCACAACCTGACAAATTCTGGGGGAATCGCCGGGCTGCACAAACCGCGCGCGTGTCCTATATTGGGGCCATGGCGCACAACAATGGATCCGGGTTCCGTCCCGTGGGAGGCGTGTCGGAAGCGTCCGCGCAATTCCGCGGACCCGGTGTCACGGCGCGCGTGGCGCCCGCCATGACGGGCTCGGAACTCGCCGCTTTCGTTCCCCACCGTCCGGCGCGACCGGAGAAATCCGAAGGCGGCCGGCGCTTCAAGCTGGTGTCGGAGTACGAGCCGGCCGGCGACCAGCCGACCGCCATCGCCGAACTCACCGCAGGGCTCGGACCTCTGCCCAACTCGGGCGAGCGCGACCTCGTGCTCCTGGGCGTTACCGGCTCCGGCAAGACCTTCACCATGGCGCAGGTGATCCACAAATTGCAGCGCCCCGCGCTCATTCTGGCGCCCAACAAGACGCTGGCGGCCCAGCTCTACAGCGAGATGAAGAACTTCTTCCCCGAAAATGCGGTCGAGTATTTCGTCTCCTATTACGACTATTACCAGCCGGAAGCCTATGTGCCGCGCACCGACACCTATATCGAGAAAGATTCTTCCATCAACGAAGAGATCGACCGCATGCGCCATTCGGCAACGCGGGCGATCCTCGAACGCGACGACGTCATCATCGTCGCCTCCGTGTCGTGCATCTACGGCATCGGGGCGGTGGAGACCTATTCCGGCACGGCCGTCTCCATCAAGGCGAAGGAGCGGCTCGACCGCGGCGCCGTGATCCAGAATCTGGTGGCGCTCCAGTACAAGCGCAACGACGACAATTTCGTGCGCGGTTCCTTCCGCGTGCGCGGCGACACCATCGACATCTTCCCGGCGCATTACGAAGACCGCGCGTGGCGCGTCGAACTCTTCGGCGACGAAGTCGATTCGATCGTCGAGTTCGATCCCCTGACGGGGCGCAAGGCGGCCGCTCTCGAAACGATCAAGATCTACGCAAATTCGCATTATGTGACGCCGCGTCCGACGCTGGCCCAGGCGACCAAAGGCATTCGCGAGGAATTGCGCCTGCGGCTCGACTGGTATCGCGAGAACGGCAAGCTCCTGGAGGCGCAGCGCCTCGAGCAGCGCACGCTCTTCGATCTGGAGATGATCGAGGCGACGGGCTCCTGCGCCGGCATCGAGAATTATTCGCGTTGGCTGACGGGGCGCAAGGCGGGCGAGCCGCCGCCGACGCTGTTCGAATATCTGCCCGACGAAGCGCTCGTCTTCGTCGACGAAAGCCATGTCACCGTGCCCCAGATCGGCGGCATGTATCGCGGCGACTATCGCCGCAAGGCGACGCTCGCGGAATACGGCTTCAGGCTTCCCTCCTGCATCGACAACCGGCCGCTAAAATTCGAGGAATGGGACGCGATGCGGCCGCAGACGGTCTACGTCTCGGCGACGCCTGGGCCGTGGGAGCTCGAACGCACGGGCGGCACCTTTGCCGAACAGGTGATCCGTCCCACAGGCCTGATCGATCCGCCGGTCGAGATCCGCCCCGTTGAGCATCAGGTCGACGATCTCCTCGCCGAATGCCGGGAGGTGGCGAAGCAAGGCTACCGCACGCTCGTCACCACGCTGACGAAAAAGATGGCGGAAGACCTGACGGAATATATGCACGAGCAGGGCATCCGCGTGCGCTACATGCACTCCGATGTCGAGACGCTGGAGCGCATCGAGATCATCCGCGATTTGCGGCTCGGCGCCTTCGACGTGCTCGTGGGAATCAATCTTCTGCGCGAAGGGCTCGACATTCCCGAATGCGCGCGCGTGGCCATTCTCGATGCCGACAAGGAAGGCTTTCTGAGGAGCGAAACCTCCCTCATCCAGACCATCGGCCGCGCCGCGCGCAATGTCGACGGGCGCGTGATCCTTTATGCCGACCGCATCACGGGCTCGATGGAGCGCGCCATTGCCGAGACCTCGCGCCGCCGCGAAAAGCAGGTGGAATACAACACCGCCCATGGCATCACGCCCGCCAGCATCAAGAAGCAGATCGGCGATATCATGGGCTCGATCTACGAGCGCGATCACGTCATCGTCGATGTCGGGATGTCGGAAGACGGCAAGGAATTCATCGGCCACAACATCAAGGCGCACATCGCCGATCTCGAAAAGCGCATGCGCGAGGCCGCCGCCGATCTCGAATTCGAGGAAGCAGCTAGGTTGCGTGACGAACTCAAGCGCTTGCACGCGACCGAACTCGCCATCGCCGACGATCCCTTCGCGCGGCAATCGACGGTGGAGCGCGCCGTTGACGATGCCTATCGCTCGATTTCCGATGAGACAGAACCTTCGACAATGGCGGTCGGCGAGCGCGGAAAGGCATCGAAGCAGGGCTACGTCAAACGCCGGACGGGAAAGCGCCCGGGCGCTCCCAAGACGTTCGGGAGCAGGAGACGATGAGGCCTGGCCGCGATACTATGCTGTCATTCCCGGCGAGCGCTGCGCGAGCGGCGCGAGGGAAGGGAACCCAGGTCGAGATGACATTCTCTGCGCCCGAGAGTTTGAATGATCACCGTGAGTGAGGTGGCTCAAGTCCATAAGACAAAGGTAGGAAATCAAATCGCGCTTCGACAAATGGAGAGTGAGGATGGCCTATGCACCTTTTCAATTGTGCGGAGCATTGGCGGTTTTCGTTTTGTCGAGGAAGTTCGCGTGCATGAGCCTGCGGGCCCCGGTTATGATGATTATTGGTACTGGAAAATAGCTCACGAGTCCGGAATCTATGCGACCGAGTGCGACGCGCTTGAGGACGGCATGAAATCGATTTCGTGGACGAGATCGTAATGGACGGGGTGCAACGTACTGGATATCGCCTTCGCACATCGCGAACCTCCGCATGACCTGGGTCCCCTTCCCCTCGCGCTTTGCGCTCGGCCGGGGATGACATTGTATATTCGGCACGGCTCGGTTCCGAATTGTCGAAAATCTCTTTTTGAACCCTCGGCGGTGAAGCGTTATTAGCCCCGCCCTTTTCCTAATCCGAGGACGCGGTCATGAAAATCTCTGGCAAGCATTACCGCACCATCTGGCCGCTGGACGGCAGTGCGGTCGAGGTCATCGACCAGACGAAGCTGCCGCATCGCTTCGAGACGGTGACGCTCAGGACCGTCGAAGAGGCAGCACACGCCATTAAAGCCATGATCGTGCGCGGTGCGCCGCTGATCGGGGCGACGGCGGCTTACGGCATGGCGCTCGCGATGCGCGCCGATGCGTCCGATGAGGCGCTCGATCGTGCGCATGATCTGTTGCTGGCGACACGTCCGACCGCCGTCAATCTCCACTGGGCGCTGGCCCGCATGCGCAATGTGCTGCGCAACCGCCCACGCGACGAGCGCGCGGCGCTCGCCTGGCAGGAAGCGGCCGCAATCGCCGACGAAGACGTCGAGACCTGTCGCGCAATCGGCGAGCATGGCCTCAAAATCCTGCGCGAGGCGGCGGCGAAGAAGAACGGCGAGCGCCTCAATGTGCTCACCCACTGCAATGCCGGCTGGCTCGCCTGCGTCGATTGGGGCACGGCGTTGGCGCCGCTCTACATGGCGCATGATGCGGGCATCCCCCTGCATGTCTGGGTCGACGAAACACGGCCCCGCAACCAGGGAGCTTCGCTGACCGCTTTCGAACTCGGCGGCCACGGCGTGCCGCACACCATTATCGCGGACAACGCCGGCGGGCACTACATGCAGGCGGGCGAAGTCGATCTCTGCATTGTCGGCACGGATCGCGTCACCGCCAATGGCGATGTCGCGAACAAGATCGGCACCTATCTCAAGGCACTGGCCGCGCGAGACAACGACGTTCCCTTTTATGTCGCATTGCCGTCATCGACCATCGACTGGTCGCTCGCGAACGGCCGCGACATCCCGATCGAAGAGCGTTCGTCCGACGAGCTCCTGAAGATGACCGGACGCCTGCCCGATGGCGGGCTCGCAACTGTCGAAATTGCCGCCCCCGGCAGCCCCGGCGCCAATCCCGCCTTCGACGTCACGCCCGCGCGTCTCGTCACCGGCTTCATCACCGAAAGAGGCACTTGCGCCGCAAGCCGCGATGGCCTTTTGTCCCTCTTCCCCGAACGCAAGAGTTAGCGCCATGAAATCCCGCTGGTCCGATGCCGACGTTTCTGCTGCCGTCAAAGCCTATGCCGCCAGGGACATCGGCGAAGATTTGGCGGAGCGCGTCTACACCACGCGTCTTCTCGGCAGCGATCCAAAGCTGGTGTTGCATGGCGGCGGCAACACCTCCGTCAAGACGCATATGACGGACCTCCTCGGCGACACGGTTGAAGTCATTTGCGTCAAGGGCTCCGGCTGGGACATGGGCAATATCGAACCCGCGGGATTGCCGGCGGTACGTCTCGCACCGCTGCGCCGCCTGCGCGCACTCGACGTGCTCTCCGACGAGGACATGGTCAATTACCAGCGCGTCAACCTGCTCGATTCGACCGCGCCCAATCCCTCCGTCGAGACGCTGCTGCACGCGTTCCTGCCGCACAAATTCATCGACCATACGCACTCCACCGCTGTGCTCGCGCTGACGGATCAGCCGGACGGCGAAGCGATGGCGCGGGACGTTTTCGGCGGGCGGGTCGCTTATGTGCCTTACACGATCCCCGGTTTTGCGCTCGCCAAGAGCGTCGCTGCCGTCTTCGACAAGAATCGCGATGTCGAAGGCCTCGTCCTTCTGCAGCACGGCATCTTCACTTTCGGCGAAAGCGCGCGCGAAGCCTATGAGCGCATGATCGAGATGGTGACGCTGGCCGAGCAGCGGCTTGCGAAAGGCCGAAAGGCGATTGCGACCGCGACGCTACCCGCGAATCTTGCCACTGCCGAAGAAATCGCGCCGATCCTGCGCGGCGCCGTTGCCCTTTCCCGCGATGAGCTCGCCGGGACGGTGAAGCGGCAGGTGCTCTGCTTTCGCACATCGCCGGCGATTTTGGCCTACGTGAACGGCAACGAGCTTTCGCGCTATTCGCAAGCCGGTGTCGTCACGCCCGACCATACCATCCGCACCAAGAATTGGCCGCTTCTCGTGCCCGCGCCGGAAGAGGGAAAGCTCGACGCATGGTGCGAACATGTGAAGGACGCCGTCGACAAGTTCGTCGCCTATTATCACGACTATTTCGCGCGCAATAATGTGCGTGCGGAGCCCAAGAAGACCGAACTTGATCCGTTGCCGCGGGTGATCCTCATTCGGGGCGTGGGACTGTTCGGTCTCGGCGCCTCGGCGAAGGATGCGGCCATCGCCGCCGACATCGCCGAGAACACCGTCGAAGTCATCACCGACGCGGAAGCCATTGGCACCTATCAGCCCATCTCCGAAGCCGACATGTTCGATGTGGAATATTGGTCGCTCGAACAGGCGAAGCTCGGCAAGGCCGCGGAGAAGGCGTTGGCGCGGCAGGTGGCCGTCGTCACCGGCGGCGGCTCGGGCATCGGGGCTGCGGCAGCGAAGGCGCTCGCGCGCGCGGGCGCGGAAGTCGCTGTGCTCGACCGCGACCTCGCGGCGGCTCAAGCCGTCGCCAAAACTTTCAAAGGGCTCGCGCTCGCCTGCGACGTGACCAAGGCGGACGACGTGCGCGCGGCCTTCGATACCGTCGCAAAAACCTTCGGCGGCGCCGACATCGTCGTCTCCAATGCGGGCGCGGCCTGGCAGGGGACGATCGGCACGGTCGACGACGCGACGTTGCGTCTGTCCTTCGAGCTTAATTTCTTTGCCCATCAGACGGTCGCGCAAAACGCAGTGCGCATCATGAAGGCGCAAGGGACGGGCGGTTGTCTGCTCTTCAACACGTCCAAGCAGGCGGTCAATCCGGGCAAGGATTTCGGGCCTTACGGGCTCCCCAAAGCCTCGACGCTGTTCCTGATGAAGCAATATGCGCTCGATCACGGCAAGGACGGCATCCGCTCCAACGCCGTCAATGCCGATCGCATTCGCTCAGGACTCCTGACCGAAGATATGATCGCCTCGCGTTCGAAGGCCCGCGGCGTCAGTCAGGAAAACTACATGAGCAACAATCTCGTGGGCCGCGAAGTGACGGCGGAAGATGTTGCCGACGCGTTCGTCTATCTCGCCACGGCGCAGAAGACGACCGCCGCAATCCTCACCGTCGACGGCGGCAACATCGAGGCGAGTTTGCGTTGAAAACGAGCTTCGGCGAGGCGATACCGGCGGGACGCCGGCGGTCCCAGCAAAATGCTTACCCGCCATTCGCCTTGAACAAATCCAGTGTCCTCTGGCGGGCCAGCTTCGCGCATTCCTCGTTGTAGTCGGTGCGGCGATCCGAGTTGAAGCCGTGGCCGGCGTCATAGACATAGACTTTCACGTCCGGGTGCAGCTTCTGAATCTTTTCGACCTCTGCCATCGGAATGCCGTGGTCGTGTTTGCCGAAATGCAGAATGGTCGGGCATTTGGGATTCCACTCGGCCATCTGCGCGATGTTGCCACCGTAATAGCCTGACGCCGCCGCCAGCCCGTCGCAACGGCAGGCCGCCGCCCACGTCACCGAACCGCCGTAGCAATAGCCGGTAATGAAAACCGGGCCCTTGCTCTTCAGGGCATCGATGCAAGTCTGCGAGTCGGTGATCGAGAGTTCGAAGGGATGATCGTTGCGGGCGAGTTTGATACCCTTCTGGATGTCTTCGGGGCTGTAGCTTGCCTGGAAGCCCGGTTCCTCGCGGTCGTAGAGCGAGGGGCCGAGCACCTCGTAGCCGTCCGCCGCGTAGCCGTCAAAGAGTTCCTTGATGTGCTCGGTGACGCCGAAGATTTCCTGGATAAGGACGAGGCCGCCCCGCCGCGCGCCTTTGGGTTCCGCGTGATAGACGCCGATCTCGGCGCCGTCTTTCATCTTCATCTTGATCATCGAGCCCTGCGTCATAAGGAACCTCCTGCGCCGTTGTAATGGAGGAAACTCTGCAACAGGGCTGCGGTGTCGCGCAACAGAAGAAAGAGCAACACAGAGCGACTGTGTTGTGAGGTCTCAGGACGTAAAGCGAAAATGCATCACGTCGCCGTCGGCGACGACGTATTCCTTGCCTTCCAGCCGCATCTTGCCGGCATCGCGCGCACCCGCTTCGCCGCCGAGCGCGATATAGTCGTCGTAAGCGATCGTTTCGGCCCGGATGAAGCCTTTTTCGAAATCGGTATGGATGACGCCGGCGGCCTGGGGCGCGCGCGCGCCCTTCGTCACGGTCCAGGCGCGCGTTTCCTTGGGGCCGGCGGTGAAGAAGGTGATGAGCCCAAGCAGCTGGTAGCCCGCGCGGATCAGACGGTTGAGGCCGGGTTCTTCGAGGCCGAGGCTTCCTAGAAATTCATTGCGCTCCTCGGCCGCGAGTTGCGCCACCTCTTCTTCGATGCGTGCAGAGATCGTCACGCAGCCCGCGCCTTCGCGTTTGGCTTTTTCTTCGACCAATTTCGAGAATTTGTTGCCGGCTGCAGCTGAGCCTTCGTCGACATTGGCGACATAGAGTTCGGGCTTCTGCGTCATGAGCCCCAATTGGCGATAGGGCTCGCGCTCTTCGGGCGTGAGTTCGGCCTTGCGGGCGGGCTTGCCTTCGCGCAACAGCGCGAGCGCCTTCGACATCAGAAGAAACTGTTCCTTCGATTCCTTGTCGCCGCCTTTGGCCTTCTTCTCGATCGGCACAATGCGCCGCTCGAGGCTGTCGAGATCCGCGAGCATCAGTTCCGTTTCGACCGTATCGGCATCGCCGACCGGATCGATACGGCCCTCGACATGGGTGATGTCGTCATCCTCGAAGCAGCGCAGCACGTTCACGACCGCGTCCACTTCGCGGATGTTGGCCAGAAACTGGTTTCCCAGCCCTTCGCCTTTCGAGGCGCCGCGCACGAGCCCCGCGATGTCGACGAAGGTGATGCGGGTCGGAATGATCTCGGCCGATTTTGCGATTCCCGCAAGACGTTCGAGGCGAGCGTCCGGTACCGCAACATCGCCGACATTGGGTTCGATGGTGCAGAAGGGATAGTTCGCCGCCTGCGCCGCGGCCGTCTGCGTCAGCGCATTGAAGAGGGTCGACTTGCCCACATTGGGCAGGCCGACGATGCCGCATTTAAAACCCATTACAAATCCTTTGCCGGCTTCGGCTTTTTCTCGGGCGGATGAAGCGCGAGCGCAACCCTGTTCATGAAGCCCGGCTCGTCATCCTGCGCAAGCCACGGCGCCGCGTCCGCGATGGCCTCCAGCATCGGGATCAGCCAGTCTTCGTCGGCTTTGGTGAAATTGCTGAGAACATGGCTGTGCACGCGGGATTTTTCGCCGGGATGGCCGACGCCGATTCTGATGCGGCGATAATCCGGGCCCAATGAAGCGGTGATCGAACGCAGGCCGTTGTTGCCGGCATCGCCGCCGCCTGTTTTCGCCTTCAGCTTGCCTGCGGCCAGATCGATTTCGTCATGAATGACGACGAGCGCCGAAAGCGGCAGCTTGTAGAAGCGCAAGGCTGCGCCCACGGCATCACCGCTGTCGTTCATATAGGTCATGGGTTTCAGCAGATGGACTTTTCGACCGGCGAGCGTGCCGTCGGCAATATGGCCCTGAAAGCGTGCGCGCCAGGGGCCGAATTTGTGGCGGTCGGCAATGACATCCGCCGCCATGAAGCCCGCATTGTGACGATTGCGCGCGTATTCGGCGCCGGGGTTGCCGAGGCCGGCGATGAGGAGGGCCGTGTCGGGCACTTCTGGCCGGCGCTACTTCTTCTTGGGCGCTTCGGCGGCGGGCGCCTTGCCGGCGGCAGGCGCTGCACCTGCAGCCGGCGTCGCGGCGGCGGCTTCCGCCGTCGCTTCGGCGGTCGGCGCGGCGGCCTGGCCGGTTGCAGCTGCGGCTGCCGCCTTCTGCTCTTCGATGACGCTCGTGGGCGCCACGATCGAGGCCACGGTGAAGTCGCGGTCGTGAATCACGGGGCGCACGCCTTCCGGCAGCGTGAACGCCGAAATGTGCAGCGTGTCGTGAATGTCGAGCGTCGAGAGATCGGCTTCGATGTAAGAGGGGATGTTTTCCGCCGGACAATAAAGTTCGACTTCGCGGCGCACGATGTTGAGCACGCCGCCGCGCTTGATGCCGGGTGATGTTTCCTGGCCCCGGAAATGCACGGGAATGGCGAGGCGCACCCGCGCGCCTTCCGGCAGGCGCATGAAATCGACATGCACGGGGCGATCGCTGACGGGATCGAGCTGGATGTCGCGCGGGATGACGCGCGTCTTGCGGCCGGCCACATCGAGCATGAAGAGCGTCGTCAGGAACGTGCCCTTGAAGGCGAAGCGCTCGAGTTCGTGACGGTCGACCGCCACTGATTCGGGCGCCGAGCCGCCGCCATAGATCACGGCCGGGATCAGGCCCTTCTGGCGCGTCTGGTAGGCAGGGCCTTTGCCCGAGCCCGAGCGGGTCTGGGCAGAGAGTTCCTGAATCTGGCTCATGGCATAAATCCTTGAAATTCCAGCCTCATTCGGCTGGCGGCATGGCTTCGCGGGCCCGGAAAGCCGGGGTTTTTAGCGGAAGCAGGGGCTGCGCGCAACCGGCACCCTTCGATGTCTCGGGCGAAGCACTCGCACTTCCGCCATAAAGCGCGCTGAAACTTCGGCGTGAACGGGGAGGAAACAATGACAGCAACGCGCCGCATTCAGATACTGATCGGACTTGTTCCGATGCTTTTGATCACGTTCTTTCCGCTCAGGACGTGGAGTGCCGCCACCATCAATCTGGGCGGGTTGTGGGGCGGCGAAGTGGTGTTCTGGGCGCTTGCCGCGATCCTGCTGTTGTATATCGCGCTCGTCGAGCGGCGGCCCTTCTCATCGGTCGGATTTCGCAGACCCGGCGCAGTCGACCTCACGCTCGCGGTGATCGTCGGGTTCGCCATGGCGATCGGAATCGGTGTGATCTTCTTCGGGATATTGCCCCTCTTTCACCTGCACATGAATGCTGCCGCCATGGCCACGTTTCTACACCAGTCGCTGCCGTTCCGCGTCATGCTGGTGACGCGCGCGGCGGTGTCGGAAGAGCTTCTGTTCCGCGGCTACGGGATCGAGCGCATTGCGGAACTGACAGGAAGCCGCTGGCTTGCGGCGATCGTCACCTGTGCAGCTTTCACCTACGCGCATCTCGCAGGTTGGGGCGCGGCGCAATTGATCGTCGCAGGCTACGGCGGAGTCCTCCTGACCATCCTCTATCTGTGGCGGCGCAATCTCTGGGCCAACATGCTCGCGCACTGGATTGCGGACGGCATCGGGTTTCTCCTCCCGCACTGATTCGAAGCGTCAGGCGGCCTGCTCGTCCGCCTCGAAGCTCGCATCGTTTTGATGCGTGCGGCGCCAGAAATCGAGCATGGTGTCGGCGCCGCTTTGGGGAATTTCGTCGAAGGCGGAAAGCCGCAAATAACGCACGGACGGATTGGCGCGAACGTCCGGCAGCGTGAGAAGCGCCAGCGCCGAAAACGTTGCACGCCGGATGCGCGCGCCCTTGCAGGCAACGGCCAGCGCATTGCCGCTCGAATCGTCGAGTATGCGCCTGGCGGTCGAAGCCGAAACGCCCAGGAATTGCGCGAACGCCGCCGCCAATTCGCTCCCGCGCGCGTGGCGGGCGGCATCGATCAGCGGTCGGTCGTCCACCGATCCCGTTTCTTCCGGAACTGCGTCGGTGGAATTTGCGTTGCGCGCAAGAATGCCCGTGCGGACCTCCACCGGCATGTCGAGATAGAATTGGTTCAGCAGCGTGACGGCGGTTTCCGGATGCGTTGCGAGGCGCGCGGCGATCATGCGCCGCGTGGCGCCGTCCAGACGGCGCAAGACCTTCTCGAGCAAGGCTTCGAAGGGCTCGCGCATGGCGACGGGGTAACGTCCCGGCCAATCGACCAGGAGATCGCAAAGCTCGAAGGCAAGCGCGCGTTGCTTCTCGGGCGTGCTTTCGCCTGCAA
>Ga0302326_10023214_pt1 | contig 12653 bp, 12 predicted proteins | sample Palsa_T0_3_FD_202264 | JGI IMG/M metagenome (GOLD analysis project Ga0302326, IMG submission 202264) | Peat permafrost microbial communities from Stordalen Mire near Abisko, Sweden - Palsa_T0_3 | ecosystem: Environmental > Terrestrial > Soil > Palsa > Peat permafrost | place: Sweden: Abisko... | reverse complement strand
ACCGCGAATCCCGACGATTCGTTCGCGCGCTATGGCCTCGCCATGGAGCACTCCAAGGCTGGACAAATCGAGCAGGCGCTTCAGGAGTTCAAAACCCTGATCGAAAAAAATCCCGATTACACGCCCGCCTATTTCATGGCCGCACAGGCGCTCGCCGCCGCCAGTCGAGTCGATGAAGCGAAGCTTTGGCTGGTGGACGGTATCTCCTCCGCCCGGCGCACCGGCAACGCACATGCGCAATCGGAGATGACGGCCATGTTGGAAGAACTGGAGTAAGGCAAGGTGAGAGGTTAGATCGCAGAGGTCAAGGACCGCGAGATCAAACGCAACTTTGAGCCCGAGAGCTGTTGACCTCTGACCTCTGACCTCAGTGCTACACTCTTTTGTTCCGCGGAGGCACGGCATGCGCCATCTAACTTTTCTTCTCGTTCTTGTTTTCTCTCTTCCCGCGTTCCCGCAGGCGAAGCGCCCCTTCACTTTTGACGACATGATGAAGCTCAAACGTATCGGCGAACCGGAGCCTTCGCCCGATGGCAAGTGGGTGCTCTTTAGCGCGGTCGATGTGGATCTGGCCGCCAATACGAAGACCCCGCACATCTGGATTGTCCGGCTAAACAGTGGAGCGACGGGCGTCCCGCCCGTCCAGCAAGGCTCTGGGCCAGGAAACGAACGCATCCTCATCGCCGATCAGGATGGCGACCGTCCGCGCTGGGCGCCGGACGGGACGCGTTTTGGGTTCATTTCGACGAAAGAAGGCGGATCTCAGGTCTGGATCGCCGATTTTAACGGAGTTGCAGGGGCGGTCACGGGAGTGCATCAACTGACCCGCCTCGCAACGGAAGCCGGAGGCGAACTCTGGTCGCCTAACGGAAAAAACATTCTCTTCACCTCGGATGTATATCCCGAGTGCGACGGCGAGCCTCTCGCGGAAGAAGACTGCAACGCGAAAAAGCACAAAGAGACCGAGGAATCGAAGGTCAAAGCGCTCATCTTTGATCGTCTCCTCTATCGCCATTGGAATGCCTACAAGGAAGGCAAGCGCAGCCACATCTTCCTGGTTGAAGCTCCGTCCGAGACTCATCCAACGGCGACGGCGAGCGCGGTCCGAAAAAAGTACCGCGACCTCACGCCCGGCGATTACGACGCTCCTGTGTTCTCGCTCGGCGGGCAGGATAAATATGCCTTCTCGCCTGATGGGCAGGAAATCTGCTACACCTCGAATCACGACAAGGTCGGAGCCACTTCGACAAACAACGATCTCTGGATCGTCCCGGTCGGTGTGGGAGCGGGCGACTCGCCCGCTCAGGTCCTAGCCCGAACCAAGGACATCACCGCCGACAATCCCGCCAGCGACTCGACTCCGCTCTATTCGCCCGATGGCAAGTACATCGCCTACCGCGCCCAGCAGCGTCCGGGATACGAGAGCGACCGCTTCCGGTTGATGCTCTACGACCGCAATACCGGAGCAAAAAAAGATCTGACCACGGATTTTTATCGCTGGGTGGGTGTAGTCGCGTGGGCTCCCGATTCGAAATTCGTCTATTTTGGATCCGAAAATGCCGGCGAGTCGCCGATCTACAAAATTGCCGTGGACGGCGCGACTGCGATCAGCAAAATTGCAAACGGATTTGACGACGACATCGCGGTCACCGACGGCGGTCGCACGATTCTCTACACGCGTATGGCGCTCAGCAGCCCGGTTGACATCTACATGTCCGGCACCACGCTCCTGACCAACAAAACTTGCATTGGAGATAGTTTTAGTCCCCCAGGCTTCCCGCCTTCGCCCGAAACACCTGACTGTGCTCTGCCCAAGCCGCTTGCACTCACCCACCTCAACGAGGCCGTGCTCTCCCAAGTTGCCATGTCTGCGCTCGAGCCCTTCTGGTTTCCCGGCGCGAAGGGCGACAGGGTTGAAGGCTTCCTCGTCAAGCCCCCGAACTTCGACGCCAGCAAGAAATATCCCGTGAAGTTCCTCATCCACGGCGGTCCGCAAGGCGCCTGGGGAGACGACTGGAGCTTTCGCTGGAATCCCGAACTCTTCGCCGCTAACGGATACGTCGTGGTCATGATCAACTTCCACGGCTCGACCGGATACGGGCAAAAGTTCATTGACGCGATCAACGGCGATTGGGGCGGTGCTCCGTTCGAAGATCTGATGAAAGGTCTGGACTATGCCGAGAAGACTTACCCGTTTATCGACAAAGACCGCGAGTGCGCGCTCGGCGCGAGCTACGGCGGATACATGGCCAACTGGGTGCTCGGCCATACCGAGCGCTTCAAGTGCATCGTCTCGCACGATGGCATGTTCAATACGGTCTCCGCATGGGGCACGACCGAAGAACTCTGGTTCAATAACTGGGAGTTCAAAGGTTCTCCGTACAGTAATCCGGAGATGTATGAGAGGTGGTCTCCGCGCAATTCGGCTGAGAAGTTCAAGACGCCTACGCTCGTCATCCACGGACAACTCGATTACCGCCTCGATGTCAGCGAGGGGCTGCAGCTTTTTGACACGCTGCAAGTGATGGGCGTGCCCTCCAAGATGCTCTACTTCCCCGACGAAGGCCATTGGGTGCTGAAGCCGCAGAACTCAGAGCTTTGGTACAAGACGGTCAACGACTGGGTCGATAGATGGACCGGGACTAAGCAGTAGTTGGCAATGAGTTAGAACGCAGGACCGTCCCCCAGCACCCGGCAACTTCGTTTGTCATCGGGAAGCCAAAGGCTTGAGGACGGATTTTCGAAACCACTCAATTGGCCAATTGGCGATCCTCAGGGCCCGGGGACTTTGGACCAACGCCGCTTTTTAGCTGGCGCCTCGGTCGCTGTCGCGCCAACCCACTCGCGAATGGTAAGAACCTGTCCTCGCTCGCAATCGCTTCGTCAACGTGAAAACTAACCGCACTGGGGGAGAGGTTCCCGGAGTCGTCCCTTTGGCGATCCGCTCAGTTGCCACCGTGGCGTCAGCAACGGAATCGATGGAAGAGGCGACCCCGGTGCCCCAAAGATCATTCCAGCGCAGCGCGAGAGCTGCTTCGACTGGGGACCGAGGGCGCGCTCGGCGACAACCTGATCCGACGGCAACACTCGACAGGAAGGCGAGAGCAAAGGTGACGAGCAACGCTCATCCTGACGAACGCATGGCGATCTCTTTCTGGAGAGAACGGGACCGGGAGATCCTGGGGAGTAGACCTAGCATAGCGGGTTGGACGTTAAGGGGATGTGCGGACGGTCACTGTGGATTTGTGATGAATGGTTTGTGCTTTGGCGGAGGCAGTCTCTGGCCAGCGCGGCGATCGGGCAATCTATCTCAATCCGCGCCCCATCTCTAGCCCTTGCGACGTTTCAAGTTCTTGTTCGCCCTGGCAGTTGCCTTGCGTTGCTGCTTCGCGTATTTCTTCATGGCTTTCGCCTGTTTCTTGTTTGCCTTTTTCAGAAGCTTTTGCTGGTGTTTGATCTCCTTCTTGGAGCGCCGCGCATTTTGCTGGGGACTGATGCGTTGAGCTTGAGTTGGTATCGCCCCGGCAAGAATCAATACAGCCAATAGAACAAAAGCAGCAATTCGTTTCATAACGTCTCCGAACGGAAGCCCTGCAGCGATCTTACACCGAAGCCATGTCCGGACTGGAAGACAAAGTATTACTTCCGTAATCCGGAGGTTTGTGGGGCGGCGGGGCTCCGCCCCGCCGGACCGGGCAAAGCCCTGTCACAACACGTCCCTGGCACCTGGTCAGGCCGGCTGGACCTTCCGAGAACGCAGGCTCGCGACGCGTTTCGCAATGACGTTCTCGCGCGGCTCATCGGTAATTCCGCTCGGTCCATTCCGGATAACGATACTTTAGCATGCACGAGATCCACATTCCTTGCGCGGTTGCATGAGCAGTGGTCGAGTCATTGCCAAAAGAGAACTGGTAAGGGGTTCGAGACCAACCGTGCCAGTCGGGCAGCCAACCGCCATCCGTCTGCTGCGCAGCGAAGGCGCGCTCGACCCATCGCGGGCGGATTAAATCGGTTCGGCCAGCGGCTAACAGAAAGGCAACCCGTTGCAGATAGAGGTCGGTTACGCGAAAGTCGATAGCGGCTTCGCTGGCGATTCGCTCCTCGACTTTTTGCATCACCTGATCCAATTCAGGCGTCGAGCCTTTGGACTTCCGATACAAGTACAGGGCGAAGAGTTGATGCGTCGCTTTTCCCGTCCGATATTTGTCCGCGGAAAACATATCTTTCAGCTCCTGAGGCGACAGCGACACGTCGTCCGGAGCGGCTCCATAGAGGTGCCAGCGCTGGTACTCCTCGAGAGCCTGGAATTCCCGATCACCAATGACCCTCGCCGGCATCGCGGGTTCGACCTCCTTACCCCAGACATCTGCCGCAGACTTCCAGGCATCAACAAAACTGGAACCGATTGCCCTCATGCGCGGCTCGCGAGAAATCGAGGAACAGTCGACAATCATGTGGGCGGTCGCGGAGTTGCTGAGAAGAGAACGGCCTTGAGGAGTGGGGCGTCCCGCGCCTTGTTGATATTGCCTCAATACCCAGTCCGTGCTGCGACCAAGCGTCTGATCGAGGTTCCGAACGAACTCCCCCCGCGAGGGCCGCAAGACGGAGATATTGTTGTTCACGAGCGCCGTTATGAATGCAAGTGCGACAAGGATTGCCAGGGTTGCGACGATTCGTCGCAGCCGCATAAGGAAGGCGCCGCGCGCCAAGCTTCTGCCAGCTGGAATCAGCATCTGCGAGAGAAAAACGAGGTTCGCGTTCGAGGGTCGCGTACCGCTGAACGCCCACATCCAAGCGCGAGACTATAGCACACTTTGATCTTAGAAGTAGGGTCCTCTAGCAGGCTGCCGACAAAGCCGGCGTTACGCATAATTTTGGGTGGCGCAGCGGTTCACCGCTGCGATCGCCGGCAGGGCATTACGCCGACGAGGCTGCGTGCCCAGCCGACATGAATGCTCCCTCCCTCCTCCTGGACCCAACCCCGTCATCCCGAGCGGAGTCGCCGCGTCGCGAGCGAAGCAGCTACGTAGTCGAAGGCCCCTACCTGACCCACACTCCCAGCGAACTCAGGGCCGGCGGCTTTGGTCGCTGAGGGCGAACCTTTTGCTCGAGAAATACTTTTTCCGTAGCCTGCTAGTGAATCGTCTTCGTCTTCCGTGACATGTAATCCATCAGCAGATACTGGCCCAGCGTATAAGGAGTCGTGAAATAAGCCTTCCCACGGCACATCTGCGTCACTTTCTGGACGAACTGCACCAGCCCATAATCCGACGCCAGCATGAACGTATTGATCAGCACGCCCGCTCGCTTGCATTTAGAAACCTCTTCGAGCGTCTGCGTCACCACCAGCGGATCGAGCCCGAATGCGTTCTTGTAAATGCGTCCATCTTCGAGCGTAAGCGCCGAAGGCTTGCCGTCGGTGATCATGACGATCTGCTTCATGTCTTTGCGTTGGCGTTGCAGGATTCGTTGCGCCATGCGCAGGCCTTCGCGCGTGTTCGTGTAATAGGGACCAACCTTGACCCGAGCCAGCTGCGACAGCGGGACTTGTTCCGCGGAATCGTGGAACAGCACGAGCGACAGTGAGTCTCCGGGATACTGCGTCCGGATCAGTTGCGACAGCGCCATCGCAACTTTTTTCGCTGGAGTGAAGCGGTCTTCACCATAAAGAATCATCGAGTGCGAGCAGTCCAGCATCAGCACCGTCGCGCACGACGATTGATATTCGCACTGATGCACCTGCAAGTCGCGATATTCGAGGTTTAGAGGGAGCCCCAGTCCTTCGCGCTGAATCGCGCTTGAAAGCGTCGCGGTGATGTCGAGATTCAACGTGTCGCCAAATTCATACTGCTTCGAAGCGCCACTTGCTTCGATGCCGGTAGCCATATCCCGCGTATCATGGCGTCCAAAACTCGACTTGCCAAGCGACCCCAGCAGATCGCGCAAAGCCTTGAATCCCAGGAAGTCGAGGCTCTTGTCGGTAATCTCAAAACGAGCCGGTTGCGCATCGCCGACCTGCGCGCCGACACTCGATTGTTTGGCGGGGTCATGTGGCTGATCGATCGATATGTAATCGTCCTGCTGCATGCGCTCGATCAGCTTCTCGATCAGTTCCTCGAGTTCGCCCTCCATCTGCATCTGCTGCAGCCGGTCGCGCATTTCTTCGTCAAACATGTCGCCATTGAGCAGGGCTTGTTCGAGCGCGCGCCGCAACTCGTCCAAATTCTGCTCACCCTCCGGCAATTCATACCAGAAATTGTCGTTGAATCCGCTTTGCAGAAAGTAGTCGGAGAGCGCGCTGAGCAGGTCCTCCATGCTCATCTCGCTGGCCGGGTCGGGAACGTATTTGGAATAACGAATCCGTTTCATAAAAAAGCAGGTCTCAGGTCTCAGGAGAACCCTTACCAACAGAGCGCTGCTATTAGGTCGCATTGGGTGAAGGTTTTCCTAAGACCTCAGACCCAACACCTAAGAGCTGATTAGTTAAATCCCCTCTTCCGTCCAAAATCCGACTCGTCCCGCTCGAACACAGGTTTCTCGGCGATCTTTACCGGCTTTTCGCCCGCCCTAAACACGCGCTCTTCATTCCTTCCGATCTTCTTGTGCGCGTGCAGCCCTTCCAGTATGAACTCCGCCGCCGATACTTGCTTCTCAGTGCCGTCTTTGGGTCCCACATTCAACTTGCCGAGTTTTTCCATCAGACCCTGAATCTGAATGAGTCCTTCGAGCACTTCCTGGGCTCCCGCATTATCGCTGAGTTGAATCTCGCCGCCGAGATCGAACCATTGCACGACTTGATTCATGTTGACGCCATGCAGATAAGTATCGAAGGTCTTCGCGATCGCCGTCCGGATCAACTCGCGGCTCACATGATCCGCACCCTTCATTTCGCCTTCGTACTCCAGTTCGAGCTTGCCCGTGATCGCCGGCAGCGCCGCGTAAATGTCGCTGATCCGAGGCACGACAAATTTCTCGCGATGCGTCAGCGCGCGCCGTTCGGCATTCGATATCACGTTCTCGATGGCCGAAATCGGCAGACGCTGGCTCACGCCCGACCGTTTGTCGATCTTCTTGTCGTCGCGTGCCGCGAAAGCGATCCGCTCGATCACCTCCTGCACATACTTCGGAATATGCGGCAGCGATCCTTTTTCGGGCGATCCTTCTTCCCGCGACCCCTCGCCGCCGGTGTTTCGGTCAATCGGGTGATGGTTGCCGCGGTCGTTTCGGCGGTCAATCCAGGCTTCCTGCGCTGTAATCGCGATGCCTTCTTCGACCGTCGCCGGATAGTGCGTCCGAATCTCCGAGCCGATGCGATCCTTCAGCGGAGTAATGATCTTCCCGCGCGCAGTGTAGTCCTCGGGGTTCGCGCTGAACACAATCGCAACATCCAGCGGCAGCCGGATCGGATAGCCCTTAATCTGCACGTCGCCTTCCTGCATGATGTTGAAGAGTCCAACCTGAATCTTGCCGGCGAGATCGGGCAATTCGTTGATCGCAAAGATTCCGCGATTGGCGCGAGGCAGCAGCCCATAATGCACAGTAAACTCGCTCGATAATTCGTGTCCGCCACGCGCCGCCTTGATGGGATCGATATCGCCAATCAGATCCGCGATGGTGACATCCGGAGTGGCCAGCTTTTCTACGTAACGGTGATCGGGCGTCAGCCAGGCAATCGGCGTGGCGTCGCCTTCTTTTGCCACCAGTTCGCGGCAGCGCCGGCAGATCGGAGAATACGGATTGTCGTGGATCTCACAGCCTGCGATGAAAGGCATCTCCGGATCGAGCATCGCGGTGAGAGCGCGCAAGATGCGGCTCTTAGCTTGTCCACGCAGGCCAAGCAGAATAAAATTGTGCCGCGAGAGGATGGCGTTCACGATTTGCGGCACAACCGTGTCGTCATAGCCCACGATGCCGGGAAATATGGGGCTGCCCTCGCGCAGCCGCAATATCAGATTCTCGCGAAGTTCGTCCTTTACGCGCCGTGAAACCAGGCGCTCTGCAGTGAAGGGACTTCGGCGCAACTCGCCGAGAGTCCGGGAAAAACTCATGGTGGGAACCCCCCAAAAAAGCCTTATGCGGATTATACCGCCGAAGAACAACGTTAGCTTTTCAGCCGTCATCTGTCGGTTTCGGTTAATGTCTCGGCTTCCGTAGACGCGCCTCTGGATCGGCCTCCGCCAAAACCCTGCTAGGATCTGGTTTTGCACCCAGAAAGGAGCGAACATGCGCTGGTACCACTACCCCGCGTACTTCTTCGGAGGCGCTTTTGTTGCGAACTGCCTGCCCCATCTCGGCAATGGGATTTCGGGACACGCCTTCCAAAGCCCCTTCGCATCGCCACCCGGAGTGGGCCTGTCTTCCTCGACAGTCAATGTCCTCTGGGGCCTTTTCAACCTTGCCGTTGGCTACTTGCTCGTCTGCCGTGTCGGCAGTTTCGATCTCCGCAGGACCCAGCATGTGCTGGTGCTGGGTGCGGGCATGCTGGTCATGTCGCTGAATCTGGCTCACTATTTCGGACGATTCCATGGCGGGTTGTGAATCTGGGTGGGTTGATCGTCAGCGCGATTCATCGAATGACGATACGAAATCCGCAATTTGGCGGCTGCCGGTCAATCTCCGAACCGGCACGTGGTTGCCGTGGGAGATTCTGCACGCTTCAATGCGCGGACGATTGATCTGATCGAACTTCCGGATGAAGGCCAGCACATGCTTGAGTTTTCCTATGCGATGAGCCTCGCCTCGTTTGAACACGCGCGTAATGGCATGCCAAGCGCAGCTCAGGGTTGAGCGCTCGAGCCAGATCACCAGAGTGGCGCGAGGTAAGCGGATATCGAACGTCCGCAGCGCAAAATTGCCGTCGCTGATCCACCGATCCCCTGCGTGCGCCTTCTCGACCAAGGCCCGAAATGTGGGGACGTCTTTCTGTTGCCAATCCGGCTGCCAGACGGAATCCAGACAGATCACGGGCGCGCCCGTGCGTTCCCCAAGTTGCCGGGCCAAAGTAGTCTTGCCGCTGCCAGCGCAACCCAGGATGACGATTCGCACGGGAATTACTGGGACCATGATTTGGTGGCTGCAGCTACGTTCAGTTCCAGCGCGCCTTCGACGCCCGCCGCAGAGCCGGCAGTATGGCTTCAAGGTAGCCGACCACCGCCCGCAAACGTTTTGCTTCCGATCGGCATGAGAGCAGGCTCTGCTTGAAATCGAGATCGAGCGGAAGGGATCCGGCGAGTAAGTAGGAAAGACTGCAGGTATGCTCGTCGGGTCCGGTAAGCTCTGCCCCGGCGAGTTTCGCGATTTCGGCGTGCAGCCTTACGGCATGCGCCAGCACTTCGGCGGTCGGTCCAGGGGCTCCGTCTTTGCCCTCGTCCTCGTCTTCGTCCTCCAGGACAGCGATTTCGGCCTGCAAAAATGATCGCTCCTGGTTAACTTCGATCACCTCAAAGCGCTCGACTCCTCGTGCGACGATATCCATGCGCCCATCGTCATATTTCCTGGTGACAGACAGAATTTCGGCGGTGCAGCCAATGTCGGCGGCTCCATCGGAAGACGCACGCACCACTCCAAACGGCTTCTTCTTTTCCAGGCATTCCCCGATCATCTCCTTATAACGCGGCTCGAAGATGTGCAGCGGCAGCGGGACGCCGGGCAGCAGCACCAGTTCCAGCGGGAAAATGGGCAACAGCGAAGTCACAGCGCCTCCAGTGCACACGATTTTACGCTATTAGGAAGTTCCCAGTTCTCATCCTCGCTTCTCAGTTCCCAGAAAACCCCTTCACCGCTTGCTGCCCACTGGGAGCTGAGAACTAAGAACTAAGAACTGGGGTTTGACTTGCCGCTCGCCAGACGATACAAGGGTCGCCATGGAGATGAAATGGAGATGAAAGGTAAAGTCGTTGTCGTAACCGGGGCTTCCATGGGAATCGGGGAAGCAATCGCCAAAGTTTTTGCTGACGAAGGAGCTAGCGTGGTGTTGCTATCGCGCGATGCCAGTCGGGCCGAGGCGGCCCGCCAACGGGTTGGCCATATCGACCGAACCGTAGCGATGGCCTGCGATGTGCGTGATCGCCAGGAGGTCGATCGCGCGCTGGAGGCGACGCTCGCTCGTTTCGAGCGCCTCGACGTCTGGGTGAATAACGCGGGCGTGGGCATCCGCGACTCGGTGGTTGATATGCAGCCATCAGCAGTGCGCGAATTGTTTGAGACCAATTTCTTCGGCGTCATAGCCTGCATGCAGGCGGTCGCGCCTGCCCTGCGCATGACCGGAGGCACAAGCCATGAAGGCGGCGCCGTCATCAACATATCGAGCGTCGCCGGACACATTCCCGTGCCATTTATGGCTTTGTATTCTGCCAGCAAGTTTGCTCTGAACGCGCTCGGCAAAGGCGCAAGGCTGGAGTTGATGCACGATAACATCAACGTGCTCACCGTTTGTCCCGGCTACGTCAGCACCGAGTTCGGCGCACACGTGGTAGCCAACCGGCAGGGCACCGTACGTCCGCCGTCGGTGCGCGGCGTCACGCCGGAGCGAGTCGCGCGCGCCGCCTATCGCGGGTATCGCCAAAGAAAGCGCGAGGTCGTCGTCCCCTGGACCATGATTCCAGCGGTTAAGCTCTACCAGTTATTCCCAGGAGTGGTGGAGTGGGGAATGCGCAAGGCAATGCGGAATCCGAGATAGCAGCCACGCGACATTAAGTTCGACTTCGTATAACCATCCGCGGAGGGAGTGCCGGGCGTCCCCGCCCGGCCACGAGATCCCTGGACGGGCAAGGCGCCCGTCGCCCACCGTCCGCTTACTTGGTCCGCCTTACTCGGTAAAGAAAAGTAAAAGCTACAAACCCAGCTCCTCCGTTTGCATCGAATCAGGCAGGCAGAACCGCAGTCACCTACCCCCTGTTGAAAGGCCGCGTGCACGGCGGCCTAAGGGGGTGGGGGCTGCCGTCAACCTTTCCGTCTTCCCTTTGGTTAGAATAGGGCTTATGAGCTTCCGTTCTCCTGCCTCTTTCCTGGTTGCGCCCCTGACTTCGGCCCCATGGGGTGTCCTGCCTGTCATTGTGCTGCTCGTGGTCATGATCTCCCAGGCGGCGCTCGCGCAGGAGGGCCCGCTCGATAAATCCGCGCCCAAGGGAGCCACGGTAGAGGAGATCATCAAGCATTTTGCCGCCAAGGAGAAAGAATTTAAGGAGGCGCGCGATCAATACACCTACCGGCAGGACGTGAAGGTCATGACGCTCGACGGTGATACGCCCGACGGCAGCTACCAGCAGGTCTTCGACGTCACCTTCGACGACAAGGGACACAAGGTCAAGAACGTAGTCTTCGCACCCCAACCGACGCTGCAACGCCTCACCATGACCGAAGAAGATTTTGACGACATCGAGAACCGCCTCCCGTTCGTGCTGACCTCGGATGACGTCGGCGAATACGACATCCTCTATGTCGGCCAGCAGAAGCAGGACGAGTTGAACACCTACGTTTTCGATATCGCCCCCAAGCAGATCGTGGGCAAAAAGCGCTATTTCCAGGGACGAATTTGGGTGGACGATCACGATTTTCAGATCGTGGAGACCTATGGCAAGACCGTTCCCGACATCCGCAAGAAGAAAGGCCAGGAGAATCTGTTCCCGAAGTTCACCACCTGGCGCGAGCAGATAGACGGCCAGTACTGGTTCCCCACCTACACGCGAGCCGAAGACACGTTGAAGTTTTCCCTGGGGGACATCAAGATCCGCGAGATCATCAAGTACACGAACTACCGCCGCTTCGGGTCAAAATCGCGGATCACCTACGAGGGGAAGGAAGTGCAGAAAGCCGAGCCGAATCCAGGAGAGCAGACACCAGCAGAGCCACCGAAGCCGCAATAGGAGCTCTCAGCCGTTCTTTCTCATCCGTCAGTAGAGGCAGCGCCAACTCAGGGATCGCGCGGTCTCCCTCGTAACCGCAGCATGCGATGACCGCGATGCGGCCCATACACAGCCCGCGTTGTGTTAGACTTTTTGCTTACAAAAAAGCGCGTCGATCATGCTGTTTTCCAAAGAATATGTGGGCTATCTGGCCCGCGAAGTTTCCAAAAAACTAGTGGCAAGCGGTCTCATCGAGACCAAGGCGATGCCCGCTCTTTCCGAGAAGGTGCACACCGCCCTGCTCGAAGAACTGGCGCTCGAAGACCGCATCAACGATGAGGTGCGCGTCATCCTCGAGGCTTATTCAGACGAGATGCAAAAAAGTGGCGCCAACTATCAGGAAATGTTCCGTAAAGTAAAAACGGAACTGGTCAAGAAATACAAGGCTGTACTTTAGTGTTCGAAGCGAGGATACCCCGGAGGCTTTCCCTGCCGTGCGATTGAGCCGCGACAAAGTCAACAAGCTAGCCCACGTCGTCACCGACGCTGTCGCTGACATGGATGAGGTCGAATTCATCGAGGACCGCAACACCGTCCGGCTTGAGGTCCGCAAGATTCTCGAGTCGCTCCTCATGCAGGAAGCTCGCATCGATCAGTCCGCCCGCCAGAAAATTGAAAGCCAGCGTCGCACCATCATCGAGGGCTCCGAGGAGTGGTCGATTCTCTACCGCAAGTACTATAACGACGAAGTAAGAAAACTAGGAGTGTAAGTACAAATACCCGGTGGCCAGTACCCAGTACCCAGTCTCT
>Ga0302326_10023212_pt1 | contig 12653 bp, 10 predicted proteins | sample Palsa_T0_3_FD_202264 | JGI IMG/M metagenome (GOLD analysis project Ga0302326, IMG submission 202264) | Peat permafrost microbial communities from Stordalen Mire near Abisko, Sweden - Palsa_T0_3 | ecosystem: Environmental > Terrestrial > Soil > Palsa > Peat permafrost | place: Sweden: Abisko... | reverse complement strand
AAGCATCACTGCGACGACGGCCTGGGCGAGGGGATGGAATTTCATGGGCGTGTCTTCTCTCCGGAGAAAGTGGCCGGCGAAAGCCCAGCCGACAGCTGGCTCGCCGCACGGTGCAGAGCCTCCACCACCCGGGACTCGCTGAGCAACTCCGGAAGCACCTCGGGCGACTCCGGACGGTAGGGGCTGAAGAGGAGGTACATGGGGACGCCGGCCCGTTGCCGGCTCGCAAGCTCGGCCGCAATGCGGGCGTCCGGACGCGTCCAGTCTGCCACCAGGTAACGCGTGGACGTGGCGGCGAGCGCCTGTTGCACGGTTGGGCGGGACAGCACGGTGCGCTCGTTGAACTTGCACGTCAGACACCAGTCCGCGGTGAAGTCGACGAAGACGGGACGGCCCGCGCGCAGCTCGGCGGCCACGACGTCCGGGGCCCAGGCCGACGCCGAGGCCGACGGGTGCACGGCCTCGAAGCGCAAGGTGAGGGCCCCTCCCAGGAGGAGAAGCAGCAGCGCTGCGCCGAGAGCGAGGCGTGGCCGGCGACTGTCCTGGAAGCTGCCCACCACCCAGCACGCCGCGCCCAGCACGAGGAGAAACCCGAGCAGGCGGACGAGAGCATCGACGCCGGCCAGGGCCCCGAGGACGGAGCCCAGCCACACCGCGGTGCCGAGGAGGGCAAAGCCGAGGAGTTGGCGGCCGCGCTCCATCCATGCGCCGGGGCGCGGAAGGAGACGGGAGAGACGGGGGACGAGGACGAGAAGACAGAAGGGCAGCGCGAGCCCGAGTCCCACCAGGAGAAACACCCCCACCACCACGACGGCGCGCGCGGCGAAGGCGAAGCCCACCGCCGTCCCCAAGAGGGGGGCGGTGCAGGGAGTGGCCAGCACCACCGAAAGGACGCCCTCCCCCGCGCTCCGCCAGGCGCCGTGCGCGCCCTCCACCTTGCCCAACAGGCCCGTGCCGGCGGGCCCCACCCGAAAGACGCCGAAGAGGTTGAGGGCGAAGGCGACGAGGAGGGCGGCCAGGGCGGCGACGAAGAGGGGCTGCTGAAACTGAAAGCCCCAACCCACCGAGTGTCCCAGCGCGCGCAGCAGGAGGACGCCACAAGCGAGCGCCAGCATGCTGGCGAGAATGCCCACCGCGTAGGCCAGGGCATGCGCGGACGTCCGGCGGCCCCCCACCTGCAGGGTGTGGACGAAGCCGTAGGCCTTCAGGGCCAGGACGGGGAAGACGCAAGGCATGAGGTTGAGGAGAAGGCCGCCCAGGAAGGCAAAGAGAAGCGCCCAGCCAAGGCCCAGCACCGGGCCGGGTGCCGCGACGGGCGTTTTTGGGACGACGCTGCCCAGCGGCACCTCCACCTCCACCGCGTGCTTGGCCGGAGCCTGGAGAAAGAGAAGCCCGTGGAGGACGAGCGGGCCAGAGGGCGCTTCGGGCAGAAGCTTCCCGCGAAGCAGGACGTGGTTGCCCTGGCCGGGGACACTCGCCCCCGTCACCTCGGAGACGGCGGGCAGCCTGTCCGGGATGAAGGCGTCCAGGGCCCTGAGTGCCACGGGCGCGTTGTCCGGGCCAGTGGCCAGGACGTCGGCGACGAATGCAGTGCCAGCGCGCAACGTCAGCGGCGCCGTGAGGCTGAGCGTCAGGCCGGCCCGGGCCTGCGGCCAGGGCACCTGCGCGGCCGCCACGTCGAGCAGCGCCTTGGCCTCGACGTCCTCCACCATCCTCGGCCCGACGGCCAGCTCCCGCTCCAGCGGAAGCACCGCCGGAATGCACTCCACGGCACACACCAGGACGTCCGCCACCGCCGAGAGGCGCACCCGCTGTCCTGAAAGCGAGACAGCCTTTGCTGGGGCGAAGAGCACCACCTCGTCCGCGTAGCCGTAGGTGACGATGGAACCGTCGGGGCTCCGCAGCACCTGCGGCGCCGGCCAGGCCAGGGCCTCGAAGGCGAGGCCCGGCGCCGAGAAACGCACCTCGCTGGCCATCCCAGCCTCGCCTGGGTTTCTCCAGTAGACGTGCCAGCCGGGCGCCATTTGCAGGCGGACGCCGACGCGGAAGGTGTCGCCGGGGCCCAGGACGCGCGCTCCAGACAACAGCGTGGCCTCCAGGCGCGGCACCCCATCCTGGACGGCGCCGGTTGCGCTCGAGGCGGCGGCGGCCGCGCCTGGCAGGCCCGCGCCCAGGAGGAGGGCCAAGAAACGTAAAAACGAAGGGTGAGGACGCACGGCGGGCGAAATGGCCTCTAGGGCATTTGTTGCAGCATGGCCAGGCGACGCCTCACGGCTCGCTCTTGGCGGGCTTCTTGTGCCCAGGAGTTCCTGACGGCTCGCTCGGTCGGCCGTTGAGCGGCGGCTTCAGGCGCCGGTGTCGACGCGAGCCGACGGGCGCCTGGACGACATGCTTCTTCATCACTGCTTTCTCGCCGTTGACTTGTACCCAGCCCGTGTCCTGCGCAATCGCCAGGAGGAATTGCGGCGTCAGCTTCTGCGCATAGCCCCCCGCCAGCACCTGGAAGGCGGCGGTGATGTGCTTCTTGAAGTCGAAGGAGCCGGTGGTGTCCTGGGCGCCAAACCAGGCCGGTGTCACGAAGTCCGTCACGCGCACGCCGTTGATGTCGTAGCTGTAGTCGTCGGAATCGACCGGGTCGCAAACTTCGCAGGCCCAGAACGTCCCGTCCGTATGCCGCGCGGCGAACTTGTTGTTGGGGTCCACCGCCATCTCGCAGATTTCATGGGTGGCCTTGACGCTGACCAGCGCCCGGTCCGCGAGGATGGTCTTCACGAAAACCTTCGCCAGAGGCAGTCCCGCGCTGGTCAGGTCGTGGTAGGCGAGATTCGTCCCCTGGTCGCTGTCGTCGAGAAAAACCACCCACCAGCTCGTCGCCGGCGCCTGCTCCGTCTTCGGCGTCCAGGTGAAGTGGGCCTGGTCCAGGGTCCAGATGGGCGCCAAGTCTCTGTTCCACTGGGTCTCGAATGCCGGAATCATCGCCTGCACGTCGGCATCGGAAATGGCGGTCGATTCGTTGATGACTGCGACTTGAATCATGGCGGCCAGTCCCGGAGGCTAACACGGGATGCACCGACCCTCCTGATGGTCTAGCGTCCCTCCGCGGTTGGTTGCTCCGGGAGGTACCATGCTCTTCAAGAAGCTGTTTCAGGTGCTGGTCTTGGGAGGTGCAGCGGTCACCACGACGTCCGGCTGCGTGTCCAGCGCCGATGCGCAGAGCGCACCGAAGAAGGCGCGCGACGGCGGGGCCGCCGCGATGGCCCCGGATGCCGGCATGCGACAGTCGGCGAGCGGCGGCGGCGCGAAGACCTGGTAGCTGGCACTCGACGGCCTACCGCCCGGTCGGGGAAAGCCCCTCCAGCAGGTACAGGTAGCTGAGCGTCCGCTCGTAGTCGAAGGCGATAGTTCGGCCGTCGGGCGTGACGCGGATGTTCGGGATGCGAGAGACGCCGGTCGGGTCGCTCGGCGAGATGGTGCGTTCCTCGGTTTGGTGCCGGGTGCGGACGTCGTAGCGCACCAGGCGACTCGGGACATCTCGAAACCGCACCCAGAGCTGACCGTCCACACTCCATCCGGAGGGCACCGCCTCCTTGCCGAGCTCCGGCAGCTGGACCTGCGCACTTCCGTCGACGGGAAGGAGCGTCACGACGCCCTCGAGGTCTCGCGCCGCCACGACGCGGTCGTCGTTCGAGACCTCGATGTAATAGGGATTCACCGGCGTCTCGGAGATGCGCTTGGACGTCCCTCCCTCGAGCGGCAGGCTGTAGACCCAACTCTGCTTCGCCTCGGTGGGTCGGCCGGTGAAGACGATGCGCTGGCCGTCGTGAAACCACCGCGCACTGGCGGCCTCCAGCCCGACAGTGGCGACCGTCCGCGCCGAGCCCGGGCCGACGGGGAGAAGGAAGAGGCCCTCCCGGTAGTCATCGGGGCGCGACAGCACCCACTTGCTGTCATGGGACAGCGCGAGCGCGTACCCGAGCCCGAGCTTCACCGGCGGGGAGCCGTTGGTTGGCTCGATGAAGGTGGAAATGCGCTGGTTGGAATAGGCGGTGAACACCACCTGCTGCCCATCGTCGGACAGCGCGCCGAGGTCGGTCCTGTCCGTCCAGGAGAATGGCCGCTCGTGCTGGCCGTCCGGTGGAAGGAGGACGAGGTCGCGCCGTGAATCCTGGGCATCGACGAGGACGGTGCCCTCGCGAGAGATGTCCTCGAGCCGCATCTCGTAGACGCCCTGGTAGACGAGCTTCCAGCCGCCCGAGAGTCCACTGGCCCACAGGGCGTTGGTCGTCGAGACCCAGACCTCCTTGCCCCCGGGCGCCCAGGCCAGCCCGGTTGCACCCCCCCGCCCACCGAGGGACGAGAGCGGGTGCACCTCGCCGCGCCGATTCACCACCAGCGCCTCCTGGGGCAACGAGAGTTGCCCGTGGAGGAAGGCGATGGCGTCTCCCCGGGGAGAGACGCGCGGGTTGAGAATCCATCCCGCCGTCTCGAAGAGCGGCGTTCCGAGTGGAAACTCGAGCTGGCGCTTGCCGCCGACGACGCGCACCACGGCCAGCTCGCCCTTCGGGGACCAGTCTGCGTACTCGACGTTCTCGGCCATCTCCCGGGCCGCTCCACCGGAGGCCGGCGCGATGGCCAAGGTCCCGCGTTCCACGCCCTCCACCAGCCGAGGATGGAGAAGCACGGCCAGCTCCCCGCTTCCCGAGACGCCGAGAAGCGCGGCGTCCTTCAGGCCCAAGGGCTGGGCATCGTCGCTGCCCGGAGGGCGCGCAAACACTTCGAGCGGCTGTCCGCTCCAGCCGGCGCTGAAGACGACTCGCCCTTCGGGGTTGAAACGCCCGGCGGAGATGCGGCCCCAGCGAAACGTCATCAACTCCACCGAGGGCATGGGGGGCCGGCTGTCTCTACCGAAGAGGAAGGCCAGCACGACGGCGGCGAGGGCGGCGACGGGGATGAGGAAGGCCGCCGCCCTTCGGCGTTTCCTTCTGGGCACCAGGTCAAAGTGTGTCGTCGGCGTCACGGCACTGGTGGGTGACCGCAACAGGTTCAGGTGGAAGGCCAGGTCCCGCGCCGAGTGAAACCTCCGGGAGGGGTTCTTCTCCAGGCAGCGCTGGACCACCTGCACCACCGCCGCCGGAATGAGGGGAGGCAACGGCTCCGGCTCGGCGTGGAGGATGGCGTAACCGCTCTCGACGATGGAGCCGGCGACGAAGGCCCGCTTGCCGGACAGCATCTCGTACAGCACCGCGCCCAGGCTGAAGAAGTCGGTGCGGGCGTCGACCGGGTCTCCCCGCACCTGCTCGGGCGACATGTAGCCCGGCGTCCCGAGCACCATCCCCGTTCCGGTGTGCGCTCCCGAGGGCGACACCGTCGCCTCCATCAGCCCGTGCGGCGCAGTCTCCCGGACGGCCTCCACCAGCTTGGCGATGCCGAAGTCGATGACCTTGACGTGCCCGTCGCGAGTGATGAAGACGTTTTCCGGCTTGAGGTCCCGATGGACGATGCCGCCCTCGTGCGCCGCCGCCAGGCCCTCGGCCATCTGCGCAGCCCAGTCGAGCGCCAGGGCGAGCGGAATCGGCCCCTTGGCCAGACGCTCCCGTAACGAGTCGCCCTGGAGCAGCTCGGTGACGAAGTAGGGCTTGCCGTCATGGAGGCCGACGTCGAAGAGGGCCACCACGTTGGGGTGGCTCAGCGAACCGGCCAGCTTGGCCTCGCGCTCGAAGCGCTCCAGGAGCGGCCCGTCGGCGCTGAGGACGTCGGACATCACCTTGATGGCGACGTCTCGCGCCAGTCGCGCGTCCCGGGCCCGGTAAACCTCGGCCATGCCCCCGGCCCCGAGCAACGACACCACCTCGTAAGGACCGACGCGAGTCCCCGGTGTCAGACGCACGGCTGGGACCTTACACCTGCCCTGAGTCAAACCGGCGCGAGGTGGCCGCCCGCCGAGGCACGCTTCCTCGGCCGGACGGCGAGGCCCAGCGCCAGGGGACGTGCGCACCTTCCGTGCGGGCGCCTCATGCCTCGCGCAGCACCGAAGAGGGCAATGGGACAGGAATTTTCGCCTTCTCCAGCCCGAGCACGAGCCCTCCTTCCGACTCCTCGAGGAGGGCCCCGAGTGCCACCTGCGCCGCGCGGGAGAAGCGCGCCCTGGCCCGTCCCTGCTTCACCTGCACCGAGAGGACGCCGTCGGCCGAGAGGACGAGCGTCGCCGGGACGAGCGCCTCGCCCGTCCTGTCGCTGAGCCGCAAGAAGACGGCCGTCTCCGTCGCGTCGATGCCGGTGACGAGGTAGGCGGCATCCTCCACGGTGACGTAGGCCCAATCCTTCCCGACGCGCAGCTGGAAGCGTCCGTCGTCGGTGGGGACGAGGCTCTCGTTGAAGAGCTCGACAATTCTCGGGTGCTGGATGGGCTCGCCGTCGTGAAACCAGCGCAGCTGCGCGTCGAGGAGGAGCCCGCTGTCCTCGCGGGTGTGCCAGCGCACCGGCGGGCCTGGGGGCGTGACGTCCGGCTCCGCCATCAGGGCGAGCCCATCCGCCGGACGAGCTCCGTGTAGCCGCGAAAGGCCACCGCCCCCCAGAAGTTGACGAGAAAGCCGAGGCCCAAGAGCACCTGCACGCCCAGGGCCCGGAGGGACCAGCCACCCACCGCCAGCAAGAGGACGAGGTAGGGCGTCCAGTCCAGGGAGAAGCGGAAGCCAAACTGCATGTAGCCGGTGTTTTGGTAGAGGAAGCCGGGCAGCGCGGTGGCGAGCAGCGTCAGCCACAGGGGCCAGTGCAGCCGCGGCCGCAGCCGCGGCACGAAGAGCAGGACGAGAAACGGCATGGTGAGAAACAGCGACATCCCGTTCGGGTCGTACGAGAGGTGGAAGGGGTGCAGCTGGAGGCTCGGCAGCTTGAGGAAGGCCGCCTCGAGGTTGCGCGGGAGGTAGGCCAGGCTGAAGAGGCCGTGGGCGTCGATGTCCGCATTCACGCGGTTGTTGTAGAGAAACCGGTGGCCGAAGTCGGTGGGCGAGCCGAAGCGGGCGACGTTGTACCAGGCGGCGAGCAGGCCCAAGGGGGCCGCGGCCAGCGCAAACAGGCCGAGTCGCCGCAGGGCAGCCCCGGGTGCTCGCAGCACCTCGCGTAGCTGGCCAAGCCTGTCGAGGGGGCCGGGGCACAGCACCTCGAGGACGAAGAAGAGGCCGGTGAAGAAGAGGGGCGTCCTGGTGAGGGTGGCCATGGACCACAGGGCGCCGGCCAGGAGCGGCTGCTTCCCGCGGAGGGCGGCGAGCAGGTAGAGCACGGTGAAGAGGACGCCCAGCACCTCGGCGAAGAACCAAACCTCCCCCCGGATGGCGCAGGAGAAAAAGAGTGTGCCGAAGCCCAGCGTCAGCGCCAGCACCACGTCGTCGCTGCCGGTGCGCGCCGAGTCCCCGAGGAGGGCCAGCCTGCGACAGAGCGCGTAGAAGAGGGCGATGGCCGCGGCGCCGATGAGGATGCCGAAGCTGGTGTCATTGAATTGCCAGCCGTGCAGGGCGACGAAGGGCAGCATCACCACCGAGGGAAACGACGGGAAGCTGACGTACCAGCGGTCGCCCGGCTGCGGCGCACCCTCGCAGCGCAGCTTCACGCCGGCGCGCTCGCGCACGCAGGCCCAGTCCTCGAGGTTGGGCAAGTCGGCCGGGTCGACATCCAGCCGGCCATCGAGCCAGGCCTTGCTGGCGTAGACGAAGTGCGGCGCGGCACTCTGCCGCAGAAAGCGCGGGCCGCTGAAGCCGGCCAGGACGGCGAAGGAGACGACGAAGAGGGTGAGCTCGGTGCGGTAGGCGAAGGCCAGGACGCGCGCCGCGGCCACCACCCCGCCCACCGGGGGTGGGACTGCCGCCGGCTCCGTCACGGCCCACCCGCAAGGAGCGCATGGCGCAGCACTTCCAGGGCCGCCGCTGCCGAGAAGGTGCGCACCTGCTCGCGGTCGCCCGCGAAGCGGTGCCGCTGCGCGCTCGTCATGGAGGGCCCGGCCAGCGCGGTGAAGACGGTGCCCAGCGGCTTCTCCTCCGTCCCCCCGGTGGGGCCAGCGATGCCGGTGACGGCGAGGCCCCAGGTGGACGAGGTGGCGCGGCGCACGCCCTCGGCCATTTCCCTGGCCACCGCCTCGGAGACGGCCCCGTGGGCCAAAAGCGTCTCCTTCCGCACTCCCAGCCACGCCTCCTTCATGGCGTTGGCGTACACCACCGCGCCCCCTGGAAACCAGGCGCTCGCCCCGGGGACGGAGGTGAGGAGGTCCGCGATGCGGCCCCCGGTGCAGCTCTCGGCCAGGGACACCGTCTCGGAACGGGCGACGAGCAACCGGGCGATGACGGCCGGGTACCGCTCCTCGTCCTGTCCGAAGACGAAGCTGCCGAGGATGGCGCGGCTGGCCGTCTCCGCTGCGGCCAGCGCCCTGTCCGCTTCGGCCTGGGTGGCGCCTCTGGCCATCAGCTTGAGGTGGTTTTCCGGCGCCTGGGTGCGGAAGCCAAACGTGACGTCCGGGTGCTCGGCGAACAGCGGCGCCACCTTCGCATCGAGGTGGGACTCGGGCAGCCCCACGGTGCGCAAGAGGCGGAAGGCGAGAAACGTGGCGTCCTTGCGCTCGCCACGCAGGCGCTGGATGCGCGGGAGCACCTCGGCCTCCACGAGGTGCCGGTACTCCCGCGGGACGCCGGGGAGGAAGAAGAGGGTGGCCCGGCCGAGGCGGAGGACAAACATCGGCGCGCTCCCGTTGGGGTTGAGCACCACCTCGGCCCCGCGCGGGACGCGCGCCTGCCGACGGTTGTTGGCGGTGAGGACGATGCCGCGTCTGGCAAAGCGCGCCTCGAGCGCGGCCAGCGCCTCGGCGCTCTCCACCAGCGGGACGCCGGCCGCCTCCGCGGCGCACTCGGCGGTGAGGTCATCGGCAGTGGGCCCGAGGCCCCCGCTGACGAGCACCACGTCGGCCCGGGCCGACGTCACCTGTAGGGCCTCGAGAATCTCCTCCCGCACGTCCCCGACGACGGTGGTGCGCACCACCTGCTCGCCATGGGGCAGGAGGCGCTCCATGAAGTAGGGGCTGTTGGTGTCGACGGTCAGCCCGGTGAGGAGCTCGTCACCGGTACAGAGGACTTCGACGCGCATGGTCCCCTCGTTGTAAGCGCCACCGGGGCGCTAGAGGAAGTCCTGCTCGTCGTCGCCTTCGTCCGCGTCGGTGTCCTCTTCGAGCACGCCCACCGCCGGCTGGACGTGGCGGGCTTGCAGGTGGCGGCCGAGCCACAGGCCGGACTCGACGAAGCCCAGCGCCAGGTAGGCGCAGAAGTACGTCACCAGCACGTAGGCCGGATGAAGCCTGGTGGCGATGATGATGCCGGTGAGGCAGATGGCGGCGAAGATGCCCAGCGAGGCCATGTTGAGGCGAAGGTCCTTGAATGTCCGGTAACGCAAGGTGGACACCATGAGGAGTGACAGCACGGTGACGACCACCAAATAGGGCACCCGGGCCCCGGTGCCGAGCTCCCGGCCTCGGGTGAGGTGGTGCGCGATGACGACGCTGACGATGACACCCGCCGCCAGCGGGATGGGGAGCCCGACGAAGAAGCGCGAGCTGTCCGCGCGCTGGGAGAGGACGTTGAAGCGCGCCAGGCGCAGGGCGCCGCAGGCGATGTAGAGGAAGGCCACGAAGAGGCCGATGAATCCCAGTGGCCCGAGCGCCCACTTGTAGACGAGCATCGCCGGGGCCACGCCGAAGGAGACGAGGTCCGCCAGGCTGTCCAGCTCGACGCCGAACTGGCTCTGCGTCTTGGTGAGGCGGGCGACACGGCCGTCGAAGCCGTCGAAAAACATGGCGAAGAAGATGGCCAGCGCCGCCTGGTAAAGCTGGGCCGGGGACGCCTCTCCGGCGCACAGGGTGAGCGCGTAGAACCCGCAGAAGACGGAGGTGACGGTGAAGAGGTTGGGAAGGACGAACTTGAGCTTTTCGAGCTTCATCGAGCTTCCGGCAGCGGGGCCGCGGGAGGGCGGTGGACGGCCGGTGCCTGAAAAAGACGGCCTCGGAGTATAGCCCATGGCCCTCGGCACCGCTCTGGCCATTGTCGTCGCCTTGGCATTTGCCAGCGTGGCCTACCTCCTCGTCGTCCGGCGTGTCTACCGCCTTTCCGGCAGCCGGCCCGAGCCGCGGATGGCCCGGACGCACGACGGCTGGGAGATTGCCGTGCACCACCGCCCACCGGGCAGGCGACGGTTTCGCGAGCCGGTGCTCCTCTGTCATGGGCTCGCCACCAACCACCTCAACTTCGACTTCTCGCCGCCCTACTCCCTGGCCCACGCCCTGGCCGAGGCCGGCTTCGAGGTCTATAGCCTCGACTGGAGAGGCGCCGGGGACTCGCGGCCACCGAAGGGACGCGGGCGCTTCGACTTCGACGCCGATGACCTCATCGAGCACGACGCCCCGGCGGTGCTGGACCTCGTCCTCGGGCTGACGGAGGCCCGGGAGCTCTTCTGGGTGGGCCACTCCTTAGGCGGCCTCGTCGGCTACGCCGTCCTCGGCGGCGCCGAGGCCAAGCGCGTCCGCGGGCTGTGCGTCCTCGGGGCCCCGGTGTACTTCCATTACCCGCGCTGGCTCGCCCTCCTCATGCGCGCCTGCACCTGGCTGGCCTGGCCCATCGCCTTCCGCCAGCGCCTGTTGAGCCAGGCCTGCGCGCCCTTCGTCGGGCACCTCACGCTTCCGCTCTCCGACGTCCTCGTCAACCCGAAGGCCATCGTCCCGAAGGTGCTGCGCAGCATCTACGCAAACCTCATCGACTCCATGGGCTACAGGCTTCTGCGCCAGCTCGACGACTGGACGCGGCATGACCGCTTCTGCAGCCGGGACGCGAAGACGGACTACCGGGCGCGCCTGGCCGACGTCACCCGTCCGGTGCTGGTGCTGGGCGGGACGCAGGACGGCCTTGCGCCGCCCGCGGCCATAAAGGCCCAGGCGGCGCTGCTCGGCTCCGCCGACAAGACGGTGATGCTCTTTGGCCGGGACAATGGCGACGTGCTCGAGTACGGGCACGGAGACCTGCTCTTCGGACAGGGTGCGCCGCGCGAGGTGTACCCGCGCATTGTCTCCTGGGTGGCCGAGCGCGCCACGCGCCTCGAGGGTTGAAAACCGCCTACGCGCGCTCCGCCCCAAGGTGCGCTACAGGAAGCCCCCAGGGCCATGACACTTCTCGTCCGCACCGCAACCGAAGCCGACTTGCCGCGCCTCGTGCCGATGATGGTGGACTTCAACCGCCTGGAGTCCATCCCCTGGACGTTTGAGCGCGGGGAGCGAGCCCTGCGCCAGCTGCTCGCCAATGCCGAGCTCGGCTTCGTCGGCCTCGGCGAGGTGGACGAGAGGACGTGCGGCTATTTCGTCCTCACCTTCGGCTACGACTTGGAGTGGAATGGGCGGGACGCGTTTCTCACCGAGCTCTACCTCGCCAAGGAGGCCCGGGGGCAGGGCCTCGGGCGGCTCCTCCTCCAGGCGGCCGAGTCCACGGCCGAGGCACGCGGGACACGGGCCCTGCACCTCATGGTGCGGCCGGAGAATGCCCCGGCGCTCTCGCTGTACCTCGCCACCGGGTTTCGAGAAGGCGCCCGGCGGCTGCTCACCAAGCCGTTGCGCGGCCAAGGCTAGCCGCGGGCTGCCCCTTCCCGAGGGGACTACCGCGGCAGCCGCACCGTCTCGATGCAGGGCAAGGCCGGAAGCGGACCGGCCACGTCGGCGGCCGTCACCTGGGCGCCGTCCGCGCACTCGGCCCACAGGACGCCCTCGGTGCCCACGGCCCGGAAGCCCCGCAGCACGAGGACAGCGTCGGAGATGGCCACCGCGCCCGGGCCCTCCGAGTCCGTGACGGAGACGTCGGAGGCGGCGAGGTGGGCACGCGTCTCGGAGACGAGGCCCGCGGTATGGCACTTCTCGAGCGTGGCGTGGACGAGGGTGACGTCGGCGCCCTCGGCCGCGAGAAGGCAGGCACCGGACGCCTCGCCGACAAAGAGGTTGCGAAAGGTGGCCGTGCCGCCGCGCAGCTGCACGCCGTCAGCCCCGGAGCCGTCCCTGTCCCTGGTGCGCAGCACCCGGGCGCCGTCCAGGCGCAGGCTTCCATCCCGGGTGGAGATGCCGAGGCCAGCGGTGTCCTCGACCAAAAGGCCCTCCACCGCCACCTCGGAGGAGACGGCTTGCAGGCCGCCAAACGTCCCGGCCTGAAGGACGGTGAGTTTCGTGAAATGCGCCTTGGCCTGGACGACGCCCACGCCGGCGCGGTCCGCGCCCGTCGAGGTGAAGTCCTCGGCCTCCACCACCGCGCCCGTCCCGGTGAGAAGGCCGTACTCGTGTCCATGGACTTGCACCCGGTGCACGGACAGCCTCCCGCCGGCGACGTAGAGGCCCGGGCCCCGGCCCTCCGAGACGCTGACGTCGGAGAGCTCGGCCACGCCGCCCCTCACGTGCACCGCCGTCACCGCGCCCCGAAAGGCCACCGTCGCCAGCACGAGGCGGCCGGGCGCGAGCGCCTCGACGCCCCGTTGCCAGGGGCCCTCGAAGGTGCAGCCCACGAGCTCCACCTGCGTCTCGGCTTCCACGTGCACCCCCACCGCGTTGGAGACGGAGGCCTCGAAGACGACGCCGTGGGCCAGAAGGTGTCCTC
>Ga0302326_10023209_pt1 | contig 12653 bp, 10 predicted proteins | sample Palsa_T0_3_FD_202264 | JGI IMG/M metagenome (GOLD analysis project Ga0302326, IMG submission 202264) | Peat permafrost microbial communities from Stordalen Mire near Abisko, Sweden - Palsa_T0_3 | ecosystem: Environmental > Terrestrial > Soil > Palsa > Peat permafrost | place: Sweden: Abisko... | reverse complement strand
CCGGCCTGCGGCGGCTGGTGAAGAATCTTTCGGTGACGGAAGAGAAGTCGGGACTGCTCAAGCGCGGGTCGTATCTTGATCTGCTGCTGGCGGAGAGCAAGCGGGCAGTGCAGAATGCCTCGGCGCTTTCCGTGCTGCTGCTGCAGTTTGGGCGGAGCGCGGCGCTGATCAAAGAATATGGTGACGCCGCTGTAGAAGGCGCGATGGAAAAGATTGGGCAACAGTTTGCGGCCAACATCCGGACGAATGATTTGGCTTTCCGCTACGACACCACGACGATCGCGATCATTCTGGGGGAGACGGCGGAGAAAGAAGGGATGATGGCCATCGAGAAACTGCGGAAGATCATCGCGGGAGTGCGCCTGCCAGCGAAAGATGGCGCGGAGAAAGGCCATGCCATGGAATTTTCCGCGGGACTGGCCGAGGCGGTAGTGCAGGAGAGCTACGATCCGGTGGACATTGTGACGGAAGTGATTAACCGCGCCGAACACGCGCTGGCTACTTCGATGGCGCAAGGGCCGGGGAAAGTTGTGGCGCTGGGAGCGGCACTGGCTGCGGGGGCAGTGGCGTAGAAGGATCGAGAACCCACCACGGAGACACGGAGTCACGGAGAAAGGCAAGCGCGATCTTTGTGGTTTTCGGCGTGCGAGACATTCTAATTTCCTGCCAGTGCCCAGGTGTACTGCGAAACTAACGGCTAGTCCGGAATTTGAATGCTTCCATCTTCTGCTATCGGGAAGTGCGGATTCCAAGCGACCTCCCATAGAAACCCGTCTGGGTCGGAGAAGTATCCTGAATAGCCGCCCCAGAAGGCTTCCTGGGCGGGCTTGACGACCGTTGCGCCTGCGGCTGCTGCCTCTTTGAGCACGGAGTCAACCTCGGCGCGATTGCGAGTGTTGTAGGCCAGCGAGATTCCGTTGAAACCGTGGCCTTCGGGAGCGATGGTTGCATCTTTCGCAAGATCTTGTCGCGGGTACAGGGCTAGAGCCATGCCGCCCGCCTGGAAGAATGTGATGCCTTCTGCTTTGGCCATGGACCGGCGCCATCCGAGGCGCTCGTAGAATTCGCGGCTGCTGTTTACATCCGACACTCCGAGGGTGATTAGGATTATGCGTTGTTCCATGGAATTCCTCCTCGGTCGGCGCGAGTACCACGATATGACAGGTCGCATCTAAAGCAAAGGGTATGGGTCGGTCTACTGCCTGAGGTGGCAGTCCTCCACGAAGCGAATAGACAAGAGGCTTATCCTGAAAGTACTGGGAGGACAGGCCAGTTAGCATGTTTGGTATTTTCTTCTCGATTTTAGTGGTCGTGGCGCTCTTGAGTATTTTCGGTGAGGTTGTTATGAGAGTTCGCCTCACAAAAAGAGCTTCGCGTGCCAAAATAGCATGGTGGAGACGCGGTGGCGATGAGGTTGCCGCAACCTATGGAGAAGTGTTCCCGGACAGCCGACTTCCGTTTTTCAGGCGCTTCGTTTTTTGGCTCCTACTGGCGTGCGCCGGCGTTCTCATTTTCTCGGTGCTCCTGCGGAAATCAAACTGACCCCCTGCCAAGCGAACCTGTTGGTGGTCAAATCCTCTCACGCGCTGCTACACTAAGCAGTTTGCAGCGTCGTTTTTGAGCTGTTCTGATGCGTTGTAATCCAGAGATTCTTTCAGGAAAATCATGTTGAAGCCGGGGGATATCGCTATTGTGAGCGGGGCGCGGACGCCCTTTGGCCGCTATTGCGGGAAGTTGAAGGATTTCACGGCGCAGGAGTTGGGCGCGGTTGCGGCCAAGGGGGCGATTGAGCGGGCGGGGATTGATGCCAAGGAATTTGATCACGCCGTGTTCGGCAACGCGCAGCAGACTTCCGGCGATGCTTTGTATGGGGCGCGGCATGTGGGGTTGCGGGCGGGGCTGCCGATTGAGACTCCGGCGCTGACGGTGAACCGGCTGTGCGGCTCGGGGATGCAGGCGATTGTGAATGCGGCGCAGATGATTCAGTTGGACGAGGCCGAGATTGTGCTGGCGGGCGGGATGGAGGCCATGTCGCAGGCTCCGTTTGTGATTCGCGGGAGGGACGGATTTACGCTGGCTCCGGGCGGGAAGCTGGAAGATTCGCTGATGGTGGCGCTGCTGGACAGCTATTGCAGGTTGTACATGGCGAATACGGCGGAGCTGTATGGCTCGGAACACGGCATCACGCGTGAAATGCAGGATGAGTTTGCGCTGCGCTCACAGCAGAAAGCCGATGCGGCTTATAAAGAAGGACGCATTCAGGAAGAGCTGGTTCCGGTGCCGTCGCGGAATGCTACGGGCGAGGCTACGGGAGAGTCGCTTACGGAAGATGACCACCGGAGGCCGCAGACCACGATGGAGGGATTGGCGAAGCTGAAGGCTGCGTTCGGGAAGAGTGGGACGGTCACGGCCGGGAACGCTAGCGGGATTGTGGATGGCGCGGCGGCGGTGGTGGTGATGTCGCTCGAAGAAGTTCGCAAGCGGAACGTGGAGCCGCTGGGCAGAATCGTAAGTTGGGGAATTGCTGGAGTTGAGCCGAAGCTAATGGGGCGGGGTCCGGTGCCGGCTACTAAGATCGCTTTGCAGAAGGCTGGGTTGTCTTTGGATTACATTGATTTGATTGAAGTGAATGAGGCGTTTGCGGCGCAGTATCTGGCCGTGGAAAAAGAGCTTGGCCTGGATCGCGAGAAGGTGAATGTGAATGGCGGAGCGATTGCTTTGGGGCATCCGCTGGGCGCGACCGGGACGCGTCTGGTGATTACGCTGCTGTATGAATTGCGGCGGCGGAAGAAAAAGTATGGACTGGCTACGGCTTGCATCGGCGGCGGGCAGGGGATTGCGATGATTGTGGAGAGTATGGCGAATTCTTAGCCACGGATTTTCACGGATTCGCACGGATGAAAAGCAAAATCCTGATTCTTTGATCCGTGCGATCCGCGTGTCTGTGGCTGGTTTTCTTTGGGAGTCATTATGGAAATTAGGAAGGTTGGCGTTCTCGGCTGCGGGCTGATGGGTTCTGGCATTGCGCAGGTTTGCGCGACGGCTGGTTTCGATGTGACTGTGCTTGAAGTTGAGCAGAAGTTTCTCGACAAGGGGTTTGCCGGGATTGAGAAGTCTTTGGCTAAGTTTGCCGAGAGGCCGGTGGAGAAGGGCGGGATTACGGCGCAGCAGAAGGACGCGATCCGGGCGCGGCTCAAGGGGACGACCAACAAGGCCGACCTGGCCGATTGCGACATTATTATTGAGGCCATCATCGAGAACGTGGACGAGAAGAAGAAGATGTATGCGTCGCTTGATGGCGTGGTGAAGAAGGACGCGATCTTTGCTTCGAATACTTCTTCGATTTCGGTGACTGAGCTTTTGACTTCGGTGAGGCGTCCGGAGCGGTTTATTGGGCTGCACTTTTTTAATCCGGTGCCGCTGATGAAGCTGGTAGAAGTGGTGCGGACGATCGCCACGGCTGACGATGTTTATCAGACGGCTTACGAGTTTGGGAAAAAGCTGGGCAAGGTTCCGGTGCGGACCTCGGACAAGACGGGATTCATCGTGAACCGGCTGCTGGTGCCTTATTTGCTGGATGCCATCCGGGCTTATGAAGAAGGTGTGGGGTCGATTGAAGACATCGATAACGCGATGAAGCTGGGCTGCGGGTACCCGATGGGGCCGTTTACTTTGCTGGATTTTGTGGGGCTCGATACTACTTACTACATTACTCATGTGATGTTTGACGAGTTCAAGGAGCGGCGGTTTGCATCGCCTCCGCTGCTGAAGCGGCTGGTGATGGCGGGGTGGTACGGGAAGAAAACTGGTAAAGGGTTTTACGATTATTCGGACCCAAATAGTCCGAAGGCGAATAAACTGTAGAGTTGTCTCACCACGGCGACACGCCGCGGCTTTGCTGAGGGCAGGCTGAGACACGGAGAAACCAGAAGAATGCCGGGTGAAATCAGCGCGCAGGATGTGCAACGGTATCGCGGGGCGTGGCACAACTACGTGGCGCGGCGGAATCTGGTGGTGGTGCTGTTTGTGGGGCTGGTGCCACTGGGGTTTCTGATCGCGAGATTAAGGTTGAGCGAAATTCTGAGTATGAGCGTGCTGGCGGGTTGGATCGCAGCGTACCTGGCGGCAGCATGGTGGCTGACCCAGTGGAAGTGTCCGCGCTGCGGGAAGGCGTTCGCCAACCGTCTTTGGACGCCACGTTGCATCAGTTGCGGGTTGAGCAAGGATGAGGCGGCGGCGGTGGCGCGCGGGAAGTGAACTTCGTTGCCACGGATTGACGCGGATTAAGAATCTTTCACCACAGAGGCGCAGAGCCACAGAGAATTCCGACGCCGCCAGCAATTTGCATAGGTTCTTCGCTTCGCTCAGAATGACAATGCTTGCTGGCATCCTGAAAATCCTTATTGATCCGTGTAAATCGGCGGCAGGTTTGAATTTATGAGCTTTGAAAACATACTTCTCGAAAAGAAGAACTCGATTGCTTACGTCACCGTGAACCGGCCAAAGGTCCTCAACGCGCTGAACATGGCCACAATGGAAGAATTGCGCGCAGCGTTTCATGACATCAAGAATGATGCGTCGATTCGCGTCGTTATTTTGACCGGCGCGGGCGAGAAGGCGTTTATTGCCGGCGCGGACATTGGCGAGTTGGCTAAGCACGATGCGGTTTCGGGCAAGGAGTACACGCACCGCGGACAGAACGTCCTTAATTTGATCGAGAATCTGGGCAAGCCGGTGATTGCCTGCATCAATGGATTTGCGTTGGGCGGCGGGTGTGAGATCGCAATGGCATGCACGATACGGCTGGCGAGCGAAAATGCCAAGCTGGGGCAGCCTGAGGTGAAGTTGGGAATTATCCCGGGCTATGGCGGGACGCAGCGGTTGCCGCGGCTGGTGGGCAAAGGCGTCGCGATGCAGATGGTGCTGGCGGGCGAGATGATTACGGCGCAGGAAGCGCATCGCATCGGGTTGGTGAATGAAGTTACGGTGGCGGCTGAATTGATTCCGCGGGCGGAGGCGATTGCGGCGAAGATCATCGCCAACGCTCCGCTGGCGGTGCAGTACTCGATGGAGGCCGTCAACAAGGGCATGGAGATGACTTTGAGCGAGGGGTTGTATCTGGAGGCGGTATTGTTCGGCGTGGCCTGCGCGACGGAAGACAAGAAGGAAGGGACTGCGGCGTTTTTGGAGAAGCGGGCGGCGGTATTTAAGGGGAAGTAAATCTTTCGCTATGGATCTTCCCGGATCTGCACGGATCAGGAGCGAGCCCACCACGGAGGCACTGAGTCACGGAGAAGAAAGACAAGAAGGATTTCGTTGTGGAACGCCCTCCTGAGAGTGATCTCCGTGCGCTTGAAGGTACGCTGAGCGCTTTGGGCAAACGCTTCGCTATCGTCGTTTCGAGATTCAATTCCTTTATCACGGAGAGACTCTTGCTGAGCGCCATCGACGGACTGGTGCGCTCCGGTGCTGAGAAAAGAAATATCGATCTGGTGCGCGTGCCGGGGGCGTTTGAGATTCCGCTGGCGGCGCGGACGCTGGCGGAGACGAAGAAGCACGACGCGATCATCTGTCTCGGTTGTTTGCTCCGCGGCGATACGGTGCACTATGACGTGATTGTGAACGAAGTGACGCGCGCGATTGGGCAGTCGGCGCAGGAGACGGGTGTGCCGCACGCTTTCGGCGTGCTCACGTGCGAGACTTTGGAGCAGGCCATCGACCGCGCCGGGCTGAAGATGGGCAACAAGGGATTCGAGGCGGCGCTGGCGGCGGTGGAGATGGCGTCGCTGGCGTCCGGCATTCGGAGCGTTGCCAGCAAAAAGCAGATTCCTCGCTTCGCTCGGAATGACAAAATGAATGCTCGGAATGAGAAAATGAATGCTCGGAATGAGAAAATGAATGCTCGGAATGACAAACCTCAACGTAAGTCCACGAAGAACAAGCGCAAATAAATCCTTCCTGCAGTAAACTGGCAACTAGAAACCGGAAACTGGCAACTGCCCTATGGGTACGCGGCGCAAATCTCGCGAACTGGTTCTGCAGATGCTGTTCCAGGCAGACATGGGCAAGCAGACGGTGGACCAGGTGCAGCGCACGTTTTGGGCGGAGCATGGTGGGGCGAGCGCCGAGGTGCGGGGATTCGCGGAAGATTTATTCCGTGTGGCCACCGACCGCGGCGCGGAAATCGACAAGCTGATTGAGGGCCACGCGGAACACTGGCGCATGGAGCGCATGGCGGCGGTGGATCGCAACCTGCTGCGCGCGGGGGTGGCAGAGTTTCTGGGCTATCCGGAGACGCCGCGGGCGGTGGTGATCAACGAAGCGCTCGAGATTGCGCGAAAGTTCTCCAGTCTGGAGTCGGTGCAGTTCGTCAACGGCGTGCTGGACAGTGTGGCGAAGGACTTGGGGAAGACGGCGTGAGAGAAAAGAAAACAGTGCAATTTTGTAATTGGGTCATTTTGCAATTTCCACCTTTAGCCCACCTGGTTTCTCAATTGCCCGATGCCCCGATTACTCAATCACCAGTCCTTACGGTTTCACGGCCACGATATTCAGGGCACAATCGGATCCGGTGAAGCAGAAGTTGTTGGGAGAGCCGGGCAGGGGCACAAAGGAAGTCTGGTACAGGTCGACGCCTAGAGCGGTGTTGAGCTGGTGGAGCAATCCATCGGAGCCGGCCACGTAGATCAGTGTGCCATCCACGGTCATGTCTGCTGCGACCGGAGTTGCATCGTTGAAGAGCTGGATTCTGGACACGGATTGGGCGTTGAAGTCATAAACCAGGACGCCTTGATCGGAGGTCACGATGTAAGCCTGAGTTGCGCCCGGCGAGAGGAAAAAATTGATAGGGTGGAAAGTGCCCTGATTAATATTGATATGGACGGGCGCAAACGGAGCGGCCGCCGTGGTCTGGGCGAGGGTGATCGGCTGGGGACAAAGCGCAGTGAGCGGCGCCTGGGAAGCGTTGGTGGCGATGATGTCGATGCCGGTGTTATCGATGCCGAAGAAAAAATCGAGGCCGGCCGGTTCGAGAGATGGAATGAATATGCCGCCGAATGTATTGTTCAAGGGGATCTCGCCCGCGGGCACCATCTTCAGGAACAGGGGCGGTCCGGGCAATGGTGGAGGCGGCGGAGTCATGAGCGGCGGGCTCAGGGTCACTGAAGAGTTGTCGCAGGTATTGTAGACGGCGAGGCTTCCGGCAGGACTTCCGGCAGGAGTTCCGCCGGAGAGCAAAGCGAACGAGCCGGTAGAGTTGAAAACAATCGAAGTTGCTGGAGTTCCCAGGGAAATGGGCGGTTGCAGGTATTGCAGGGTGGAATACACAAATAAGGTATTGCCGCCGTCGCCGAGGATGAAGGTATTCAAGCTGTCGGGTGAAAATGCAGCTGCGATTGCGCTATTGATGTTCAGCGCCGTGGTGGACGGGGTCGTAACGACGACGTATACCTGATTGGGCGTGGAAACTGTATCGGAGAAGATAGCCATGCTGCCGTTGCGCGAGATGGCCAGGACCTTGCCGGTTACCAGACCTAGAGTGGTGCCCGGAGCGCGCAGGGACATAAACGGGTTGTTGCCTGAGCTGAGGCTGGCAGCGATGATGGTGACAGCGCCGAATTCGCTGCCCATGTAGGCTCTGTCTCCCGCGAGGTCGAACATCAGAGAATTGGGCGGAGCGGGCAGTGCGGTCGCGCCACCGGGGAGGTTGGTGGTGGTCGCAACGCTATAAAGGCCCACGGCGCACAAGATATTGCTGTAACAGTCCTGACTGGTTGCCAGCACGCTGGTCGAAGCGGCGGCACCGGTTACCAATCCGGAAATAGCGGTCACGGGATAGACCGGTTGCGGGACGTAGGGCGCGGGAAAATTCGCCGGATTCAGCGGGAAACCGATGTTGCAAGTTGGCGGCGTGCAAGATGCCGTGATCGCGCCCGCGCCCGGCTGGGTAGTGGACACGGTGCAAGTTGTACCTGCGGTGCATCCCGTGCTGCCGCCGACGGCAAGCGCAGCCGGCTGTGACGAGGTCCAGGTCAGCGGAGGCTTGGGCACGATGCAGCCTTGAACGTCGACAGCCGTGGCGGTAATTGTCTCGGACGTTCCTTTGCCAACAACAAAACTTGTCTGGTCGGTGTACTGGCCGTTCACGTTCAGTTGTAGCGCGATGCACTGCACCGGGCAGGTTTCGAAGTTGTAGGCTTGACTGTAGACTCCCGAGGCTGAGGCGATCACCTGGGTCTGCCCCGGCGTGCCGGGAGATGCAGTGGCCTGGTTGGTGGCGACGTTGAAGGTAGAGTTCACGATCGGAGTGATCGTGCCCACACCAGTGCTGGCTTCGGTCCAGGTGAATGGGCCAACCGAGGCGGTAATATCGACGCCCTGACTGAAGGCGTTGGCCTGCAAAGTCTGGACCTGGTTCTGCGAAAGGCAGTAATTAGCAGCCGTCGCGTTGAACGGGGGGTTGCAGGTTGGGGGCAGGGCTTGCTGGTTGGGACAGGCTGGGGGCGGAGAATTGACGGGAGGAACGACGCTGACCTGAATGTTATCGATTGGCTCATGAACGAAGAACAAGGTGGGAGCGCTGGTTGATCCCAGGGCTGACGCAGTTACCTGAACCATGCCAGTGTTGGCGGGTGTGCAGATAGAGTAAGCCGGAGCATTCCAGGTGCCGGCGCAGGCGAAGCCGTTGGGAGCAATGTCGAGCACTCCCGCAGGACTTGAAGGGCTTATGGTATAGGTGAACGCCGGCCTAAGGCCTGAGTTGGAGCCGTTCTGCGCGCTGGCGCTGAGCACCAAGGTGGTACCGACTTGCATGGAATAGCTAGGGCTGGGATTGAGGGTGATTTTCGCCGGGAAGGGCGAGGCACCAGGAGGCTTGCTGCCGCCGCACGCCGGTATGAGCAGAAATGAGAAGATGGCGGCGACTAGCCACGCCGACGGACCGAAACGCAACCTACCCATGCACCCTCTCGTCGCCTCATGGTTGCTTCCGATGGGCGAGCCGCTCAATGGAATGGAAAACTGTTAGTGTAGAGGCTGGAGACGGATTCAGCAAGCTGGCCCTGCGAACATTGTTGAACGTTGGGGGAGGGTGACTTGGCGGATCGCTCCAGTTTCGACAGTGGGATGCAAAAAGATGGGTTGACGATGTTTCCACTCAGTTGTTATAGTTGTTAGGTTCCGCGAGTCAATCCAGGCTTGGTGTGTGCCGTGAGTTCCGCAGAGTTGTGTGAGAACTCGTGGTGGGGCTTTTGAGAAATGCGTTTCCGGTGAGATGTAGCATTGTGAGCCGGAAACTTTCCTCGCTGAAACGTTCCTGCGCTGCCTTTCGCCCGATCACGAGGGCTGCCGGAGCGCCTGAATCAGGGCGCGTTGGTGGTCTGCGGAAGGATATGCAGGACAGAGCTGGCGATACGGAGTACTCCCGTAGTTTAGGCCGGGTGCCACCGTCGGCAGCATAAATCTAGATCTGGAGCCAAGAATCTCTCTCCGTGATTCGTGTGCGGCGAGAAGCATGGCGCGGCGATTGTGCCTGCCAGCCCGGCTTTTCAGTTAGCAACTTTTTCAGTTAGCGACGTCAAGGAGCGGCAAAGAGTGCCTACTTTTAATCAATTGGTGCGTGACGGACGGAAGCGGCCGCGGTATAAGACGGCGAGTCCGGCGCTGCAGGGATGTCCGCAGAAGCGCGGAGTTTGCACTCGCGTGTACACGCAGACGCCGAAGAAGCCGAACTCGGCACTGCGCAAAGTGGCGCGGGTGCGGTTGACCAACGGGATTGAAGTCACGACTTACATTCCTGGCGTTGGTCACAACCTGCAGGAGCACTCGATTGTGCTGATTCGCGGGGGCCGCGTAAAGGATCTGCCGGGTGTGCGCTATCACGTGATTCGCGGCACGCTGGATGCAGTCGGCGTGGCCGGTCGTCAGCAGGGACGCTCGAAGTACGGCGCCAAGCGGGCGAAAAAGGGGTAAGAAGCAAGTTTCAAGGTTTCGCAGGTTTCAAAGTTTCAAGGTGACATCGCCGAAAACTTTGAAACATTGAAACTTTCGAAACTTTGAAACCTGGAGTTTTGAATGCCTCGTAAAGGACATACAGCAAAGCGGACCGTGCCAGCCGATGCCGTTTATGGCTCGAATCTGGTGACGAAGTTTATCAACTCGATGATGTGGCAGGGCAAGCGGAGCACCGCCGAGGGCATTTTCTACGAGGCCCTCACCAAAGTGCAGGAAAAAGGCGGCGACGACGCTTTGAAACTGTTCACGAAAGCCGTCGAGAATGCCAAGCCGTTGCTCGAAGTGAAGACGCGGCGCGTCGGAGGCGCGAACTATCAGGTGCCGGTGGAAGTGAATGCCGACCGGCGAACCTCGCTGGCGATCCGCTGGCTGCTGACGTATGCTCGCGGCCGCGCGGAACGAGGGATGGTCGACAAGTTGAGCAACGAGTTGCTGGATGCCGCCAACGGGAAAGGCGCAGCCATCAAGAAGAAAGAAGATGTACACCGGATGGCCGAGGCCAATAAGGCTTTTGCGCATTACCGGTGGTAGAAACGCAGCTACTAGCGACTAGCTAGAAGCTAGCAGCTAGAAGCTGACTTCGGAGCCCAGAAAGAGTTAAAGAGTCGTGCCCAGAACAGTCCCATTAGAACGTTGCAGGAACATCGGCATCATGGCCCACATCGATGCCGGAAAGACCACTACGACGGAGCGCATCCTGTTCTATACGGGAAAGACGCATCGCATCGGAGAGGTGCACGAAGGCACGGCGACGATGGATTGGATGGAGCAGGAGCAGGAGCGCGGGATTACGATTACGTCCGCGGCTACGACCTGCACCTGGCGCGACATTCGCATCAACATTATCGATACGCCCGGTCACGTGGATTTCACGGCGGAAGTGGAGCGGTCGCTGCGCGTGCTCGACGGCGCAGTCGCGGTGTTTGACGCGGTGCACGGGGTGCAGCCGCAGTCGGAAAAAGTCTGGCGCCAGGCTGATAAATACGGTGTGCCGCGCATTTGCTTCATCAACAAGATCGACAAGATGGGCGCGGATTTCGAGCACGCCATCGATACCATCCGCAAGCGGCTTAGCGCCAGGCCCGTCGCGATTCAGATTCCCATCGGCCAGGAAGACAAGTTCAAGGGTGTCATCGATCTGATCAATATGAAGGCGATCGTGTGGGAAGACGACACCATGGGCGCCGAGTACGTTACCGAAGAAATTCCCGCCGAGCTGAAGAAAAAGGCCGAAGCATTCCACGCCCAGTTGGTCGAGAGCATAGCCGAGAACGACGACGAAATCCTGCACAAGTTTTTGGAAGGCGAAGAGATTACCGCCGATGAGTTGCGTGCGTCGCTGCGCAAGTCGACCATTGCGCTGAAGGTGTTTCCGGTCGTGGTGGGGACGGCATTCAAAAACAAGGGCGTACAGCCGCTGCTCGATGCAGTGGTGGATTACCTGCCGTCGCCGCTCGATGTGCCGGAAACGCATGGACTGAATCCCGAGAACGGGGAGCAGATTTTTCGCAAAGCTGACGACAAGGAACCGTTCTCGGCGCTGGCGTTCAAGATCATGGCCGATCCGTTTGTTGGCCAGTTGACGTTCATTCGCGTTTATTCCGGACAACTCAAGACGGGGGATTCCGTACTGAACACGGGCCGCCGCCGGACTGAGCGCATTGGGCGGTTGCTGAAGATGCACGCCAACAAGCGGGAAGAAATCAGCGAGATTCTGGCAGGCGACATTTGCGCCGCGGTCGGACTCAAGGGCGTGAGCACGGGCGACACGATTTGCAGCGAAGATCATCCCATCGCTCTCGAAAATATTACGTTTGCGGTTCCCGTGATTTCGGTTGCAGTTGAGCCGAAGACCAAGGCCGATCAGGAAAAAATGGGGATGGCGCTCGGCCGCCTGGCGCAGGAAGATCCTACGTTCAAAGTCCACACCGATCCCGACAGCGGACAGACGATCATCAGCGGCATGGGCGAGTTGCATTTGGAAATCATCGTCGACCGCATGATGCGCGAGTATAAAGTCGAGGCCAATGTTGGCAAGCCGCAAGTGGCGTATCGCGAGACTATTCGCAAGCACTCCGAGGCGGAAGGCAAATACATTCGCCAGACCGGCGGCCGCGGCCAGTACGGGCACGCCAAGATCAGGCTGGATCCGCAACCGGCGGGCACGGGCTACGAATTCGTCAATGACATTGTGGGCGGTTCGGTGCCGAAAGAATTCATCAAACCGATTGATCAGGGAATTCAGGAAGCGCTCGAAGGCGGCATTCTTGCGGGCTACCCGATGGTCGATGTGAAGGCTACCCTGTATGACGGCAGCTATCACGATGTGGACTCGAACGAAATGGCATTCAAGATTGCCGGTTCGATGGCGTTCAAGGAAGCTGCGCGCAAGGCTTCGCCGGTGCTGCTGGAGCCGGTGATGGCGGTGGAAGTAGTGACGCCGGAGGATTATGCCGGTGTGATTATGGGCGACTTGAGTTCGCGGCGCGGACGCATTGAAGGGATGGAGCATCGGGCCGGGTCGCAGGTGATCAAGGCGATTGTTCCGCTGGCGGAAATGTTTGGTTATGCGACCCACATGCGTTCGTCGACGCAGGGCCGCGCTGAGTACTCGATGCATTTCGCGCGTTATGAGGAGGCTC
>Ga0302326_10023208_pt1 | contig 12653 bp, 13 predicted proteins | sample Palsa_T0_3_FD_202264 | JGI IMG/M metagenome (GOLD analysis project Ga0302326, IMG submission 202264) | Peat permafrost microbial communities from Stordalen Mire near Abisko, Sweden - Palsa_T0_3 | ecosystem: Environmental > Terrestrial > Soil > Palsa > Peat permafrost | place: Sweden: Abisko... | reverse complement strand
GACAGCACGAGTATTTGCGCTGTGGACCAAGCACCAGAGCGAAAAACTCCTGCGGCAGCTCGTAATGCTGAGCATTGGCGGCGTCGACATTCACGGCGATGGGATAAGCCGCCATCGCTTCGGCGAACGCCCGGTCGGCATCGGATTCCGCGGCGCACATTTTGCGCGCCGTTCGGCCGACAAATGACGCGATCACCGCGCGCGCGATCTTATCCGGAATGGGAAGCCGTTCGCCGACGCCGATCATTTTCCCGATCAGGGTCATCGCTAGGCCGTTCAGACACTGCGTGGTGGCGACGGAAAAAATTTACTTGTGCGCGCGCGATACGCGAGAAACGCCTCGGCGCGAACCTCCTGCATGTGCTCTTCAAGCGGCGGAATGCCGGATACGTAAACCAAGAGCCAATACATGCAGGCGGGACCGGCCAGCGCGAGCCAACCCCAAGAGTATGTCGGACCTATTGCGATCAGGGGATAAGCAAGCCAGCCAAACCACTCGAAGAAATAATTCGGATGGCGCGACCAAGACCACAGACCGGAATCGCAAATTTGGCCGCGGTTTGCCGGTTCGGCGCGGAACCGGCGCAGTTGTCGGTCGGCGAGGCCTTCACCGCCAATGCCGATGATAAGCACCGCCGCGCCGACAAGGTCGGCGACCCGCAGGCCGGGCACCGGATTCCAGGCCGCGATAACCATCGAGACGCCAAGCGGAACGCTGACCAAGGCTTGCTTTTGCAGGAGAAAAAACATCTGCCGCGGCGCATCGGCGCCCCATGCGCGCAACAATTTGGCATAACGAGGATCGTCAACAATGCGCGCGGTCCGATGTGCAATATGCAAACCAAGCCGCAGCGACCAGCAGGCGATAATAGCCGCGACCAGAATCTGCCGCTCAGTCAGCGAGCCTGTCTGCCCGGGCGTGAGCGCGCCAGCCACCCCGATCGCGCCAAGACCGAAGGTCCAGGTTGCATCGACCCAACCCGAATTTTCGGTACGTCGCCAGATCAGCCACGCCGCCGTCATGACCAGCCCGAGCGCGACGCTGACCGCAGCGACCATGGCGGCGAATTGCGAGCCCGTCACGATGCGGGACCAGCATGTTGGTCGAAGCACTCAATCCCGTGCAGGACATCGGCGAAAAGGACACGAGCGAAAAAGAAGCGGGCGAAAACGCCAACCGGCCGCGAAAAGCCACCGTTGATCGTCGGATGTCCAAACGATGGACGCGTCAGCGCCGGCCCGTCGTTCATATCCGCACGAGAGGTTGCAGCAGGCGTCCTAAAAAGCCTTCCAGGCGGATACTACCTTGCAGCGCCACGAGACAGATGCAGACCTCTCCCATCTCCACGACCGGATGGTGTTCGACAGTCTCGTCGGCCTCGTCGAAGTCGCCCGGACCATATCGGCCGTGCTCATGCCGAAACGCGCCCTGAAAGACGCAAGTCCACTCGGTGCCGGTATGGCGATGCCCCGGCAGCCGTGTTCCGGGTTGCGCATTGAGCATAAAGACCCGCGCCCCATCGGTGGACGGCAGGTCGACCCGACGCCATTGGATGCCGCGGCCGAGCCAGCGCCACGGGCCAAGCGCGTAGCCGGAGATCGTTTCAGCGTCCGTACGAGGCGGGCCGATCGGCAGCGCCTCCGGCACGCCAAGATGCGCGAGCGCGCGGTCGAGCGCATCCGGCGCGATCTCTGCCGGCGGCGCATCTTCAAGCAAGGCGCCGCCGACGCTTTCGAACATCCGCACGGCGGCTCGACAATGCGGACAACGCGCCAAATGGCTCGAAACGACCAGTGCCCGGGCTACGTCGAGCGTGCCCGCTGCCCAGTCCGCAAGCGTGAGATCACTGGGATGGTGGACGATGGTCATGACGGCTCACCAAGCAAATTGCGCAAACGACCCATGGCAAGCCGCAGCCGCGACTTGACCGTGCCAAGGGGTAGATTGAGGAGCTTCGCGATATCACCGTGGACGCGGCCTTCGATGAAAGATAGCTGCACCACACGAAGCTGGTCCTCGGGAAGTTCACGCAGGGCTGCCCGAACGCGCGCTTGCTGTTCCGAGTTTTCAAATACGTCGTCAGGTCGCTCCGGTTCTTCCTTATCGGGCGTCTCGTGCATCGCGAATAGCTTGGCGCGCTGATCCTGCCGCAGCCTGTCGACCCGCAGATTTCGCGCAATCGTAAAGATCCACGCGGCGGCACTTGCTCGGCTCGGGTCGTATTGAGCGGCCTTGCGCCAGACCACCAGCAATGTGTCTTGAGCTAGCTCTTCGGCGAGTTCCGCGGCAGCACCCGCGCGCATAAGCATGGTCTTGATTCGGGGTGCGTAGAACTTGAACAGTTCGGCAAACGCGGCGCGGTCCTGCCGCGCGGCGATCGCGCGGATGCATACGGCTAGATCGGACGCAGAGACCTGTTCCGTCAGCGATGCGCGAATTCCTTCCCGCTCGCTCTTATCGGCGGTCATGCGGGCGCTCCCGTGCAGCCGCAGTAGCTGTCCGCCGGGCCAAACCCGCAGCGTCCTCCACTGTTCCGGCCCTGCGGTAAAGGTTGCAGCCTGCATACAGCCAGATACGCCCGACAAGTTCATTTGGATCTATGCCGAACAGAATTAATTGAAGCGCCGGCCCCTGTCCGGACAAGTGATCCAAGACGTTTACCCGCTCGTATCCATGCTTGCGGCGCAATTGAACGGGGGTTGTTCCGGGCGTACTTGGGCAGAAACACGCGATGCAAGGCAATTCAGCGGCACACCGGAACATAGCGATCGTCGGCAGTGGAATTTCCGGCATGTCCGCCGCCTGGCTGCTGAGCGCGCGTCACGCGGTTACGGTCTATGAATCCGACCGGCGTATCGGCGGCCATTCTCATACTGTGACAGTAAAGGCTACGAAAGGCGAGGTCGCGGTCGATACCGGCTTCATCGTCTACAACGACCGGACGTATCCCAATCTGGCGGCGCTGTTCGCCCATCTCGGCGTCGCAACGCAGCCGTCCGAGATGTCGTTTGCTGTTTCGCTGTCTGATGGTGACCTCGAATATTCCGGCGGCAATCTCGCCGGCCTGTTTGCCGAAAAGCGCAATCTGTTGCGCCCGCGCTTCTGGTCGATGCTCAGGGATATTCACCGCTTTTATCGCGAAGCCCCCCGCGACCTTGCCGCGCTTGAAAAAATCCACAGTACGCTCGGCGACTATCTGGATACCGGCGCTTACGGGACCGCCTTCCGCGACGACCACCTTCTGCCGTTGGCGTCGGCGATCTGGTCGGCACCGAGCGGCCAGATACTGGAATACCCAGCTGCGTCTTTTATTCGTTTTCAGAACAGTCACGGGCTTCTCAGTCTGCGCAACCGTCCGCCGTGGCGAAGCGTGTGCGGCGGCAGCCGCAGCTATGTCGAGCGGCTGACGAAAGCATATCGCAATCACATTCGGCTAGGTAGCGCCGTGGCGACAGTGCAGCGCCGCGGCGGCATGGTGACCGTCCGCGACCGCAACGGACAGGCAGAAACGTTCGACGCCATCATCATTGCAACGCATGCCGACCAAGCGCTGGCGATGCTTGCTGATCCCAGCCCGGAGGAGCGCCGACTGCTCGGCGCATTCCGATATAGCTCTAACGTCGCCGTGCTGCATTCCGATCCAGCACTGATGCCACGGCGTCGTGCCATTTGGTCGAGCTGGAATCACATCGGGCGCCGGGACAGGGGCGATGCGCGGGATTGCCCGACTGTGACCTATTGGATGAATTCGCTCCAGCAAATTGGGAATGACACGCCGCTGTTTGTCACCTTGAATCCGGATCGCTCCCCGCGCGACGAGCATCATCGGGAAATCTATGAACACCCGTTGTTCGATTCCCGAGCCATCCTCGCGCAGCAAGAGCTTTGGTCGCTGCAAGGCCGACGCAATACCTGGTTTGCCGGCGCATATTTTGGATCTGGTTTCCACGAAGACGGCTTGCAGGCCGGGCTTGCCGCGGCGGAAGCCGCCGGCGGAGTTCGGCGGCCGTGGAACGTCGCCGACGAGTCAGGCCGCATCGTCCTCGCGCCGTGGCAACCGTCAGCTCCCATGGTGGAACCGGAACTTGCCGCATGAATTTGCGATCGCGCCTTTACGTCGGTTCCGTAATGCACCGCCGGCTGCGCCCGCTTCGGCACCGGCTTCGCTACCGCGTATTTTGGCTGCTGCTCGATCTGGATGAGATCGATGTCCTGAGGGACATGTTACCTCTGTTTTCGCACAACCGTTTCAACGCTTTCAGCTTTTACGATGCCGACCATGGGGACGGCAGCGAAGCGCTCCGCCCGCAGATCGAGCGACGACTAGCAGAGGCCGGCATCGACCCAAAGGGTGGGTCGATCGAACTCCTCTGCATGCCTCGGATCCTCGGCTACGGCTTCAATCCACTCAGCGTCTATTTCTGTCGCGACTGCCGAGGCGACCTGGCGGCGATCGTTTATGAAGTCCACAATACGTTCGGACAACGTCACTCCTATTTAATACCCGTCAACACATCCGATGGCGGCGCGATCAATCAGGCCTGCGACAAACTCTTTTACGTGTCGCCGTTCCTGGACATGAACATGCGCTACCGGTTCCGCGTCGAGACTACGGACAAGCGCGTCACCCTGGGAATTAGCGCCGCCGATCGGAATGGACCGGTTTTGCTTGCGGCGCTCAGCGGCGACCGGCGAACCCTGTCGAACGCGGCTCTGGTGGGCCTTTTGGCAACTTACCCACTGCTTACTCTGAAGGTGATCGCGGCGATCCATTGGCATGCTTTGCAGCTATGGCTGAAGGGGCTGCGGGTGCGACCGCGTCCTGCTCCGCCGCCAATACCGGTCACGATCGTAAGCGGACAGGAGTGAGTACCGTGCCTCCGATTAATCGGTCTATTTCGGCGAAACAATTGCCGCGCAGCCGCGAACGAAGACGCGCGATATGGCGGCTGCTGGAGGACGCTTTGCCCGCGCTCGCCGCCGGCCGATTGAAGATCATGTTGCCGAACGGCCGAACAATCGAACGACGCGGCGCCGCCGACGGTCCAGAGGCCGTGATGACCTTGCATCGCTGGCGCGCTGTCCGACGCATCCTGCTTGGCGGAGAGAACGGATTGACCGATTCTTATATGGATGGCGATTGGTCGACGCCTGACCTGCCCCGCCTGCTTCAATTATGCATGCGGAACGAGGCGCAGCTGATTGCAGCCGCGCACACCTCACCAGCTGGCGTTGCGGTTGCGCGTTTTCTGCATTTGCTTCGCAGCAACACACGGCGCGGCAGCCAGCGAAATATCGCCGCTCACTACGATCTCGGCAACGACTTCTTTGCTGCGTGGCTGGATGCGGACATGAACTATTCTTCGGCGCTCTATGCCGCCGAGGACACTCTGGAGCAGGCCCAGGAGCGCAAGCTTGACCGCATCGCGGGCCTGCTCGCGCTGGCCGGAGGCGAACGCGTGCTGGAAATCGGCTGCGGCTGGGGCTCGCTGGCCGAACGGTTGATCCGCCGTCATAGCGCGTCGGTGGTCGGTGTCACGCTGTCTGGCGCGCAATTCGATTATGCCCGGGCACGTCTTGCCGGCGAGGCCAAGGCAGACCTGCGGCTCCTCGATTATCGCGACGTGAGCGGTAGTTTCGATCGGATAGTTTCAGTGGAGATGATCGAAGCCGTCGGAGAAAGCTATTGGCCAGTCTATTTCGCGAAGTTGCGTGCATGCCTTAAGCGTGGCGGAATCGCAGTCGTCCAGGCGATCACTATCGATGAGAGCCGCTTCTCGGCCTATCGCCAACGCCCCGATTTCATTCAGCGCCATATATTCCCGGGCGGCATGCTGCCGACAAAAGCGATCATCGGACGTGAAGCAGCACGCGCAGGCCTTCGAGTCGAGAGCCACGAGGGTTTCGGCGACAGCTACGCAGTAACATTGCGCGAATGGCGAAGCCGCTTTCTACAAAACTGGCCCAGCATCAAGCTAATGGGTTTTGACGAGCGCTTCCGGCGCATGTGGGACTATTATCTCGTCTATTGCGAAACAGGCTTTCGGATGCGCGCAGTCGACGTCGGCCTTTTCAAATTTATCGGCTAGGGGCGGACGGTACATTCTGCCACTCCGCAACGGTCTAGCGAAGACAGCACTAAAGCTGGGACGCAGCCGGTCGCACTCGACAGCGCAAACGTACCATCGTCGAGTCAAGGCTCTTCTGAATTGCTGGCCGGTAATCGTCACGTTCAGTTGACGCCGGAGTTAAAGACCCCGCTATGCGATCCTTTTAATCGAAGACTTGTTTGCGCGACCGAGGATGCTTGCATCGCTTAAGCAGTTCACGCCCGGTGACGGACGTCCCAGATAAAAGCCTTGGCCCCGTTCGCACCCGAGCGCTTGAAGTGCGAGAGCCTGACTTTCTGTTTCGATCCCTTCAGCCGTTACTTCGAGACCCAGATTTTTCGCGAGTTGTATGATCGCCTTGACGATTGCAAACGCGTCTTCGCTTTCGCCCATGGACTGCACGAACGACTGATCGATCTTCAGAACGTCGAAGGGCAAATCAAGCAAGTACTTTAGGTTTGAATAGCCTGTGCCGAAATCGTCGAGCACTACGCGCACGCCAAGCTTCTTGAGCGAAGCAAGGATGACGTTTGCGGTTTTCATATCAGAGACGAGCGCGTCTTCGGTGATCTCTATGTCAAGGCGCGCGGCAGGGAAGCTGCACTCCGACAAGACCTTGAGTAGCTTTTGCGGCAGTGCAACGTCCCGCAACTGAAGAGGCGCGATATTGATCCCTATCCGCGGCGCGCCCGGCCAATGCCTGGCCTCATGGCACGCGCGGCGGAGCAAATTTAATGTAAGCGAGCCGATAAGGCCGGTTTCGTCGGCGATCTTGATAAACTGAAGGGGCTGTATCATTCCTTGGGTAGCGTGTGGCCATCGCGCGAGAACTTCATAACCAAACACATCGCCCGAACCCAAATGCACCAGCGGCTGGAAATAAGGAATAATTTGGTCGTTTTTGACCGCGATGCTTAGATCGCGCTCCAGCAGCACGCGTTCCTGCGCAAGGGACTCAATTTCTGGTTCGAAGAATGCGAACCGCGTAAGATCCTCTTTCTTTGCACGATACAATGCCATGTCCGAGCGGCGCAGGAGATCAGCCGGGTCGACCCCGTCCGCGGGCGTGACGGCAATACCGAGAGTGGCGCCTATCGTCACCTCGTGCTCGCCAAGCGCTATCGGTTCATCGAACTTCGCAATCAGCGCGGAAATTTGCCGAATTAGGGCGGGGTCAGATTCGACGACCAGCAATATGATAAATTCATCGCCGCCCACCCGCGCCACAAAACCCTCTGCGCCGGTTTGCTCGGAAAGAAGGCGGGACACCCTTTTAAGCAATTCGTCACCCACAATATGCCCATGAAGGTCATTAATCGCCTTGAACCGATCTAAATCCATAGAGATGACCGCTAGGCGCTCGCCCGACCGGGCGTTGATTTGGCGCGCCCGTAGTGTCTCCTCGAGATAGCGTCGATTTGGGAGGCCAGTAAGCGTGTCATGCATCGCCATAGTGGCGGCTTGTTTCGCCGCAGCGAACTCGAGGCCGAAGCGCACACGTTCATTTTGAGCGCGGCGGATTTCGGTCACGTCGCGATAAGTGCCGAGCACGCCGATGATCTCTCCGACGTTGTTACGCAGAGGCACCTTGTTAGTTTCCACCCAGGCTGTTTCTCCCGTGGCGAGAAGCAGAGATTCCTCGATGCCGAGCTTAGACCGCCCGGTCGTGATCACTTCAAGATCATCGGCACGGTAAGCCTCGGCCTGCGCGGGGGGATAAAAATCCAGATTGGTTTTTCCGACCATATGGGCCGGATCGGAGACACCAGAATCTTCGGCGAACTTTCGATTGCAACCTAGGATAATTGAGTCACGGTCCTTCCAGAACAACCCGACGGGCAACGCGTCCAGCACCATTGTGAGCATCAGTTTGGCACTTAGATCAGAGTTCAAGCGACCCATCGGCATTCCCTTCTTCGTACGGGCACCAACTACTAGCCTCCGCGGACGCAGTCCGTTCAAAACGAAGGATACTCGGGGTCAGACTGATATGGGTGCATTGAGAGCCAACGACGCCGGGCGAAGCCTGAACATAGAAAAGCGAGAGCTAACGTGGCTAAGATCGGGCTAACCAGCTCGATAAGTATCTATGAGACGCGCGTTCCCGCGGTTTGATGTCCCTCGCTTCCGGCGACAACGGTTTCTTCGGACGCCCGTTGGCTGGCCGCACGACAAAGGAGCGTCTGCCTCACTTTAAGGCTCGCTCGACGGCCTCGCAGGATCGGCTTGGTGCTCTCAACCATATCAAGGTTCACCAGAAACTCACCCCTAAGCTGGTTGCAGGAAAGCCGTCCGCAGAAGGGCGCCCCCAAGCCTGCGCCGTTGGCATCGTGTCAGGCCGCGAGGAGAGCAAAAATTGAGCCGTTTCTGAGCGCTGCCGAGAAAGACGCTAGGAAGTTCACGCAGGTCCGATCATTCTGGATTTAAGGCGGAGGAATCTCTTGGCGAAATTGCGCAACGATTCGGCGTGCGCTGCTACGATCCTAACGCGACATAGACCGCCTCAGTAGGCGGCCTCTTTCATCCTAACCAACGCGAATGTCGGCTTGCGGGCCCCTTAGCGGACAATCCGATCACGTCGGCGAATGTCCGCTTCGGCAAAAGCGGACGTGACAGCGGAGATCTCGTTTCGGTAGCGAATGACCCATCACGTCGGTCCGCTTCCGTGAGTTGCCGCATTGCGAAAGATCATTCGATCACCTCGTCGGTGCTGCCGAGTCATCGAAGGAACCTAGGTCAGTAGAAGCACCTATTCCTAAGTAGGAATGAAAATAATACTGATGACATTATCTCAATCTTCGCATCGGGGGTCTATTACGTGGACGTCCCTGGATGGTCATTCGGGACCGTCATTGATAACGGACTCACGTTGGGTCGCCCATGCTGGTCGCGCTAAGCCGATTTACAATCGCCAACGGCATGGTTGATGAGGTGCGCGCCGCTTTCCGCCAACGCCCTCATCTCGTCGATCACGCTCCGGGTTTCCTGGGCATGGAGGTTATGAGCCCGCTCGGTGATACGGCTGAGATTTGGCTTGTTACACGCTGGTGTAATGAGCAGAGCTACCAGAGTTGGCACCGCAGCCACGATTATCACGAATCGCACAACGGTATTCCCAAGGGTCTCAAACTGGTGCCGAAAAGCACTGAGATTCGGCTGTTCGAGGTCTTTTCTGACTAGCGCGTCTACCAACGGAACGATAATGGACCCCTTGCTGGAAACGTTAGGAGAGAGGGGATTACAGCGGTTTCACTCTCTTAAACCCGATGCAGTGAGCGCGGTCGCCGAACGCTTCTATGCAACGCTGAGCTCGACTTATGCGCAATTCGGAACGCGCGGCCGCGATGCCTGCCGCGAAGACCTCGCGTTTCATTTGGAATTTTTAAAACCGGTGCTGGAGTTTGGATTACTGGGCCCGCTGGTTGATTATTTGTGCTGGCTCGCCAGCGTCCTTGTCGCCCGATCGATCCCCGCGGAGCATCTGGCCCTGTCGCTGGACTGGCTGGCAGAGTTTTTTGCCACCAATATGGAACCGTTAGACAGCGCGGTGGTGACCGGCGCGCTGCGCGCGGCGCGGACAGAATTCTTGGCGGCAAGTAAAACGCCATTGGTGCCTTCAGCGCCGCCCGAGCCAGGATCTGAGGCAGCGTTCCAGACGGCACTGCTCGTTGGTGACCAACACGAAGCATTGGCCGTGATGAACAGGTGTCTGGACAGCGGACAAAATCTCGTTGATGTCGAGTTGCACGTCATTCAACCCGCGATGTACCAGATTGGCGAGAAATGGCAGGCCAATCAGGTGACCGTGGCACAAGAGCATATAGCGACGGCGATAGTGCAGTCCGTGATGACGGCGGCTCTGTTGCGCTCACCGCCGCCGGCGCCAATCGGCAAGCGGGTACTTCTGGCTTGTGTCGCTGGCAACCACCACACCGTTGGACTGCGCATGGTGGCAGATTCGTTTCAACTTTCGGGCTGGGAGGTTCAGTATCTTGGGGCCGATGTACCGACCTCTTCGCTCATTCAGCAGATAGGCCTTTGGGCCCCGGATCTCGTAGGCTTGTCGTTGTCGTTTGCGCAGCAGTTGCCAGTCGTCAAGGACGTTATCGCGCGTCTGCACGCGCGCTTCGGTCCTGCACGGCCCTCTGTGATAATCGGCGGGCTTGTCGTCAATCGCTTCGATCGCTTGGTCGATCTGGTCGGTGCGGACGCTTATGGCTCCGACGCGCGGGCCGCGATCGGCACCGCCAAGCAACTCGTTAGCGTGTAGGGACATTCTGTGCCGCGGCTTGCCGACGACCTCGAATATCTGCTCGCGGTTGCGGCCGCGACGTTGAACGAGGACGGCACCTTGATCGAAGCGAATGCCGGCTTCCGGCGGATCTTTAAGATGGAGGGGCAAGAACCGTTCGGCGCGCAGGTTTCGCGTTTTTTTCTACAGCCGACGTTTCCGACTTTAGTCCATACCGATGCAGGGGCTGACGGAGAAATCTACCGCGGCTTGTTGACCATGGGCGATGATGTGACGACGCGGACTTTGCACGCCCGCGTCTGGCGGTTGAACTCAAGGCTGCGAGTCCTGGCAGAGTATGACATCGACGAGTTGGAGCGGCTCAATGAGAAGATGCTGGACCTTAATCGCGACTATGCCAATGCGCAGCTCGAGCTCGCCCAGACCAATCTTAAACTGCGGCAGCGTGAAGCGCAGATTGTCGCGCTCGCGCTGACTGATTCGCTTACCGGTCTAGGCAATCACCGGCGGTTCGAACAGGCGATGGCCACCGAAATTAGCCGTGCCCAGCGCACCAGCGGGTCGTTGTGCGCCTTCATGGCCGACCTCGATCATTTCAAGCGGGTCAACGACACTTTTGGACATGAGGTCGGCGATAAGGTGCTTGCAGCTTTCGCCGGCCTGTTGCGCCGGGAGACGCGTTCGACAGAAGTCGCGGCGCGGATCGGCGGCGAGGAGTTCGTCGTGCTGATGCCGCATACAGATCTTGCGGACAGCCTGACGACGGCCGAGCGGATCAGAGTAGCGACCGCAGCCATGCGCGTCGAGCGGATGCCCGAACGGATAACGGCGAGCTTCGGCGTCGCCAAATTGGCTGACGGCGAAGACAGCGACGCCTTTATGCTTCGTATCGATAAGGCGCTTTATGAGGCCAAACACACCGGGCGCAATCGCGTCGTCGCCGGTTAGCGACAACGCTTCGCTCTGCGAGCCGACAGAGCAATGGCGCAAAGGCTTGCAATCCACCGCTGCCAATACCGTGCGCGGTTCTACACTCGGGTGCGCAGCGTAGGTTTGTGTGGAGGCGCATGTCAGTATCAGACCGCCGTGAGGCGGTCTTCCTGTTCGCGCCTCGCCGATCATGCTGCGGTGCACGAATCTGCTTATGGCCCGTTTCGACGTTCGCTTCGCAGGGCGCACTCGGAATGTTCGCACTTTCTCCGATCGCTACCGTTGCTGAATCACGACAACGGACGCTATGGGTCGGCAGTCCCAAAAGGCGACGTGCGACGACGCTTTGGCTATGCCGCAACAGCGGCAACGGCGGCACGCCGGTCGCCGAACGGGCAGTGCCCGAAGCCAGCCCGCTTCAGCTCAGCTAGCCGCATGCGTGAGTTGGTTCGGTTCGAAAAACCGCGACGCTTCTGGCGGCTCGTAATAGCTCGGGTTGATTCGACGAAACCGGCTTCCTTCCAGATTTCTGGCGGAATGCGGGCAGAGATGGCGTAGACCGCTTTCACTTGCAGAGTCTCCACGGCAATATCCACGCTCTCGGCAGAAACTCGTTGCCCTTCCGATTTCAAGTCAGTGCCGGTGGCTTTGGTCGGCCATGTGTTGTGCAGGGTCCACACCATCTTCGGCGCGAACCACGCGTAGCCATTTACCATCGCCCGTCGCCTCAAGGCCAGCGCTGCCGATTATCCGCAGCACTCGGCTATTCTTTAAAGTTTTCTTTCTTGGTGCACCCTTAGACTCCGACCCAGGGCTGCCGCCCAGCGGTTTGGGCATTGGGGTGCTTGCGTTATCCGCGGCACGGCGCTGTGGATTTTTTGCGGCCGTGAACCGCATAGGAATCGCATCGAGCGCGTTCATGAAAGATCAACCCTCCTCAGGACCCGCCAGCGACGCCGAGCAGGCCGAGCGCTTGCTCGAACAGGCGCGCAAGGGCGAGCAGGACGCGCGCGCGGCGCTGGCCTTTCTGACGCTGATCCTTAACCGGCTGCCGGTGGCGCTGATGGTGCAGGACGAAGACGGCAACACGCTGCTTGCCAACGAGCGGGCCGCGGCCCTGTACAGCCCGGCAGTGTCGGCCTCCGAGCCGAAAACCGCCGTCCTGCCCGCTCCTGCACCCGCCGCCGGCTTGGCCGGCGCCGGCGTTGCCGCCGCACGTGACACCGCCGGCAAAGACCGTGAGGACGACGACGACGGCATCAGCGTCGCCGAAGACCTTGTCGCCGGCCCGGACGGCGAACGCACGCTGCTGAGCTTCGCGCGCCCCGCCCGCGTTCTCGACCGGGGGCTGCGGCTAACG
>Ga0302326_10023207_pt1 | contig 12654 bp, 8 predicted proteins | sample Palsa_T0_3_FD_202264 | JGI IMG/M metagenome (GOLD analysis project Ga0302326, IMG submission 202264) | Peat permafrost microbial communities from Stordalen Mire near Abisko, Sweden - Palsa_T0_3 | ecosystem: Environmental > Terrestrial > Soil > Palsa > Peat permafrost | place: Sweden: Abisko... | reverse complement strand
GCTACGACGCGATGGACCTTGAGCAGCAGGTCCCGTCAGAATGGACGCGCCAGTAGCGCGGCGAAGGCAGGTGCCGAGGAGGGGCGTGTCGCCGGGCAACGGCCTACAATCCGGCCGCAAGAGGACGAGGAGAGAATGGCTTCGTATCGGGTCTTCTATTCGTGGGCAGCCTTGGGCTTCCCTAATGCCACCGTCTGACGGTCCCCCAGTTCCGCTCGCCGATCCGGGGTACTGGGTCGGTTGTCAGGCGACGAGTTGCTCGTCCGCGACCTCGTGCGTCACTTGTTCGTGCGTCGCAACGGACGTGGGGAGCAGTTGGGAATGCGCGGACAACGACGGCTTTCAGCCCGATACGGACGCGGAGCCTACTCCGTATTGCGCCCTCAACTCGGGTCCTCTTTAGGCCACCACGGTCAAGCGCTTGACCAGCGCTTGCATTCGCATGAGAGCCCCCGCCCCCCCCCGGCCGCAGCCATCATGACGACCATGAGGCCTCGGAGCTGTCCGGCACGAGGGCAACGCTGGGGCCGACGCGCGCTCTTCAAACACAGACAAGTTTGTACGTGTTACCGTGCCCAGCGTGACTCCTGGCTGGGGGCAGCATGGGCAACCGCCGCCCAAGAAAGGCTCTGGCGTCTTCTCTGGCGTTCTCTTGGCGTTGATCGTGTTCTTCGTGGTTTTGCCCATCGGCGGCATCGTGACCTGCGTGGTCTGCGTCAAGATCCGTGCGGATAAGCCCGGCGCTAGCGCGTCGGAGGCTCCACGAGCTCCGCCGCCTACAGAGACGGAACCCCCCGATGGTCTCTCTGGCACGGTGAGCGTCGCCAAGTTCACGAAGGATACGCGACTGGACGAGTGTGTCGATTTCACGATCACGCTACCGCCGGCTCGAGGGAAGGAAGCGCTCGCGAAGATGCTCGACGCCCTGTCGCAGACCATGATCAAAGGAGAGAAAGGGCTCTCGAAAATCGCGAAGCCTTGCTCGGAGCAGTTCCGGACAGTCCCTGTCCTTGCGACATGTACCGGGCATCAGGAAATGAAAGGGGACGCTGGAGGCGGCTCGGTCGACATGGAGGGCCGCTACTACGACCTCGACACCCTCACGAGCAGCGACACGTACATGAAGAACTGCCTCGACCTGCAAGGCGATTGGGAGGCTACCGACAAGGATTCAGACGAGTACCGCGAGGCCGTGCGGGTTCGCGCTCGGCGCGAGATCAACACGGCACGGCAACAGCTCGAAAAGCTCCAGGGTGCTGTCGGCCAATAGTGGGGCGTGAATGGGGAACGGCATGCCGGACCTGGACCTGAACTTCAACCGCTACTTGGCTCCGACTCTCGTACGTCGGCTCTACGGCGCCATGGTGGCGATTCTGGTTCTCTCCGGCGGGTCCGCGCTCGTCGTTGGCACCGTTCGGTGCGTGGGTGACGCTATCGGATCCAACTCTGAACCCGTGTCTGCCGAAGCGATCCAGCGATGCGTCTACTTCGCTGAGCAAGATCGGATGCGGCAGCTTGGATCACCCGCCGAGAGGATCGCCATTGACCCAGACCCGTCCGGGTACTGCACGAGGGAGTTGGAACACACCGCGAAGAAGGAGGTACGCGTGCGGCTGCCGGTGGACATCGGCGAGACTCTCGGCGCTCTCGTCACCTGCCTGCTTCTCGGCATCATTGGCCGTGTCCTCTTGGAACTGGCCATCGTGCAGTTCCGGATCTCCGAGACCCTCGACCGTATCGCGCGACGATGGGAGGCCTAGCTCGCAGGCCCGATGACTCTGGGATCACCCGCTGGACATCGGGGGTACAGACCGGGAGCTCTGGTAACGGCCCAGACCGGGAGCCTTGGTAACAGGTCAAACCGGCAGCCTTGGTAACGGCTCAGGTTGCAACCCAGGTGGGACCATCGACCATCGCGTCGCCTTGCCGGCTTGCTTGCTCGTCTCGACGCGTCTGACGACGCCTCTCGCCCGAGCCGTAGAGATCACCCCGCGGCTACCGATTTCCCATTGTCGAAGCGTCGGCTCCGCGGCATCGTGCACCGAGGTCACCGTCTCGCAGCCCGTACCACGCGAGCAGCGTGCACCAAGCTGCCCCTCGCCGCTTCTTCTCTTCTTGGACTACGTGAACGTGCTGGTCGGAACACGGCACCGAACCTCCCGGTTTCCGTTTCCCCACACGCATGAAGCGTTACTAGGGCTCCCGGTAAAAGCGTTACCTAGCTAGACTAGGTCGACCAAGGCTCGACCAGGGTCCGCCTTCGACCCCGAAGCGCCTTTATGTGAACTGGCCGACCAGATTGGTGGTGACCGCGACCGCACGAACGCGGCCCGCGACGAGCGCGGCCACGAGCTCGCGGAGCGGCCCGACGTCTGCGGGCAGGGCCCAGGTGTACGGGCGCACGGGGTACACGGTGGCTCCACGAGCCGCGAGCGCATCGGGGACGGTCGAAATCGCGCCTCCGTCGTGAACGACGACGGCGTCGCGCCCGCGCACCTCGACGCCCTCGAGCGCACGCAGAAGCTCGGTCGTCGTGTGGGGAGGCTCGGCCCGCAACGTGGCGGCGAGGCCTTCTCGTTTCAGTACGGCGATCGGCTTGGGACCCCGGCAGACGATGGTCGCTCGCGACAGCCCTGCACGAAGCTCCGCCCCCCGTCCCTGCCCGTCCGCGACGGTCAACCAGCGCGCGAGACCCACCCCCGTGGCCAGGACGACGACGGCGCTGGCGCGCGAGGTGGCGTCGATGGCGCTGGAAGCCTCGGCCGAACAGTCCCGCTCGACCTCGCGCAACGCGGGGACGCAAAGAGGCTCTCCGCCGTGGCGCCGCACCAGCGAAGCCAGCTCGCTCTCCATGCGCGCCTCGAGGAGCGCAACGGTGGCCCCGCCCATCGTGTCGGTCACGCGCCGGTCCCTCGCGCCGCAGGATATACCTGGAGGGCGGTCGCGCTAGGCCCCTTGGCGGAATCGGCAGACGCAGCGGATTTAAAATCCGCGGCCCGAAAGGGTGTCCGGGTTCAAATCCCGGAGGGGCCACGTAGATCGGCTTGCTTCAGTCACGGAAACGCGGACGATGCGGCTTCGCCAATCGGTGGGGTCTCGGCCAGCGTTTGCGGATCGCTTGCAGGTCCCCTCGGCGAGCGTCGCTGCGCCGGGAGCTCGCCGAACTGCGCGAGGGTGACACCGGTGTGGTCCGGCTCGAGGACGAGAGGGCGCGAAGGGGACCGCGCCGGCAGACTCACAACGAAGCGCCCCGGACCCTGGCAAGCCCGTAGCGCGTGAAGCAAGTGCGAGGCGTCTCGCTGCTTTGCGGCCTGGATCTCGCCGACGGCCCGAGAAAGGCAGCAGCGACGGCGACGAATCGCCTTCACATCGAGGGACGGGTGGTCACTACCGACTCGAAGCCGGCGCTCGGCTCGGACGAACATCCATCCCTTGGTCGAGCCCCGATCCGCCGTTTGTCGAACGCATCCACGGGCTGAGCATCGACTTTCAATTTGACCGCGCCTTCACGCAAGGACCACGAACGATGCCGACTCGAGAGCCGATCGCGATTGTTGGAATGGGCTGCCGCCTTCCGGGCGCCGACGGCATTGACGCGTTTCTCCGCCTTCTCGAGGAAAACGTCGACGCGATCGTCGATGTCCCCGCCGAGAGATGGGACGCGGATGCAATCTACCATCCGGACCGGAATGTGCCGGGGCGGACCTACGCGCGGCGAGGCGGGTTCCTGCGCGAGATCGATCGCTTCGACGCGCAGTACTTCGGCATCTCCCCGCGTGAAGCGGCGTCGATGGACCCCCAGACCCGGCTGATGCTTGAAGTCGCGTCGGAGACCTTCGCAGACGCCGGTTTCGAGCGTGCCAAGTACGGGGCCCGCACGGGTGTGTACATAGGGATCTCCGGCAGCGACTACCAGGACATGCTCCTGTCCGATCGCGAAGCGATCGACGGCTACGTGGCAACGGGGACGGCCCTCTGCATCGCGGCGAACCGCATTTCACATGCGTTCGACCTCCACGGCCCCAGCATGGCCGTCGACACCGCTTGCTCGTCCTCGCTCGTCGCGGTGCACCTCGCATCTTCGGCGTTGTGGAACGGCGATTGCGACGCGGCATTGGCCGGTGGCGTGTGCCTGCTGCTCCGTCCGGAAGTGACGATCGGCTTTGGCAAGGGATTCATGCTTTCGCCGCAGGCTCAGTGCCGCGCGTTCGATGCGGGAGGAGATGGCTTCGTGCGTGGCGAGGGGGCCGGCGTCGTGCTGCTCAAGCGCCTCTCGGACGCGGTGCGGGACGGCGACTCCATCTGGGCGCTCATCTTGGCGACCCACGTCAATCAGGACGGTCACACGCCGACGGGGATCGCCGTACCAAACGTCGAGGCTCAGAAGGACCTGCTCGTGGAAGCGTATGCGAAGGCGGGGGTCGCTCCACACGAGGTCCATTTCGTGGAAGCGCACGGTCCCGGGACGCCGGTGGGCGATCCCATCGAGGCCGAGGCCCTTGGCACCGTGCTTGGCGTCGGGCGCGTCCCCGGTGACGAGCTCGTACTGGGATCCGTCAAGACCAACATCGGCCACCTCGAGCCCGCGGCGGGGATCGCGGGGCTCGTCAAGGCATCGCTTGCTCTCGCGAGCGAGCGGCTCTTCGCGAACCTTCACTTCAGCGAGGGCAATCCTCGGATCCCGTTCGACCTCCTGCGCGTTCGCGTGCCGAGCACGAACGAATCGTGGCCTGCCATTGCCGGCAGAAGACGCATCGCGGGCGTCAACTCGTTCGGATTCGGCGGTACCAACGCGCACATCGTCCTCTCGGGTGCGGAGGCTGCTGTCGAGAGCGGGTGTCTATCGCGTGGCAAAAGGGACGAGCGGAAGCAAACTTCGGAGTCCGGGCTCTACGTGCTCTCCCTCTCGGGCCGATCGGAGCTTGCGTTGCGGGCGTCGGCCGGGTCGTTGGCGAGCTGGCTCGATTCGGGTCCAAAGGTATCCTTTGGCGACATCTGCCACTCGGCGGCCGCTCGGCGCGAGCACCATCCTCATCGTATGGCGGTCTTGGCGCGCTCCGCCGAGCAGGCCGCCACCGAACTCGGCTCCTGGATGCGGGGGGAAGCAAGGCCCGCCGTTTTCACCGGCGTCGCTCGCGTGGCGCGGGTCGGATTCGTCTTCTGCGGGATGGGCTCCCATTGGTGGGGAATGGGCCAGGAGCTCCTTCGCAATCAGCCGGTCTTCCGCCAGGTGATTGAGTCGTGCGACGCGGAGATGCGCCCCTGGGTGGGCTGGTCGCTGGTCGACGAGATGCGTAACGACGAAGCGCATTCGCGCCTCGCCCGCTTCGACTTCGCGCAGCCCGCGATGTTCGCGTTGCAGTGCGGCCTTGCGGCGATGTGGCGCTCGTTCGGCGTGGAGCCAGACGCGATTGTGGGCCACTCCGTCGGAGAGGCGGCGGCAGCGCACGCGGCGGGAGTGCTCTCGCTCCGAGACGCCGCGCGCGTCGTCGTCGAGCGGAGCAAGCTGCAAGTCACGACTCAGGGGAAGGGGCGGCTTCTCGCAGTGGGCTTGTCCGAGCAAGAGGTGGCTTCGTACCTCGAGGGTCACGAGAGCGAGGTGTCGATTGCGGCGGTGAACGGGCCGACAAGCGTGACGCTCGCCGGAGATCCGACCGTTCTGCAAGCCATCGCCGGCACGCTCGAGCCGTCCGGCGTATTCGTCAAGTTTCTCCGCGCCGACGTGCCGGCACACTCGCCAGCGATGGAGCCCCTGTGTGCGCCGCTCGCAGCAGCGCTCGGGTCCCTCGTGCCGCGTGCGGCGGCGACACCCCTCTTCTCCACCGTGACCGGCGCGGGGGTGACGGGCGAAGAGCTGGACGCGCGGTACTGGGCCGCGAACCTCAGGCAGCCCGTGCGCTTCGCGGCCGCCGTCGGTCGCATGATGGCCGAAGGGATCGACACATTCCTCGAAATCGCCCCGCATCCAGTGCTCGGCAGTTCGATCGCCGAGTGCGCGGTCGCCGGCAAACGTCGCGTCGCGAGCTACGCCTCCCTTCGTCGCAAGGAGCCGGAGCTTCGAGCCGTCAGTGAGACTCTCGCGGCCATGCACGTCGTCGGCGTGACGATCGATTGGCGTGCCGTCATCCAGGGGAAGCTCGTTTCCCTTCCGCGATACAGCTGGCAGCGGGAGCGGCACTGGAAGGAGTCCGATGGATCACTCGCGAGCCGTCGGCCGCGGCGTGGGCCATCCCTGCTTGGTCTCGTGATCCCAGGTCCGACGCCGACCTGGGAGCTCGCCGTGGAGCGGCACACGCTCGAGGAAATGTACGATCATTGCGTGCAAGGGGACGTGATCTGGCCTGCAGCCGGATATCTGGAGATGGCGATCGCGGCGATCCGGGAGAGCCATCCCGACGAAGCCATTCTGCTGAGTGATGTGGCCCTCGAGCGTGCCATGGTCATGCCGACCGACGGCGTCGTACTCGCGCGATTCGCCTTGAACGATCAGGCCTTCTCCGTCTCCTCGCGGCAGGCGCGGCAAAGCGATTGGGAGCGCAACGCTTCCGGGCGATTCGCGGTCGGGACCGCAGGCTGTGGCCGAGCGAGGCTCGACGTCGCGGGAGTTCGCGCGCGGTGCCGCGGTCTTCTCTCGCACGAAGACGTCTACGCGAAGCTGACCCGGATGGGGGACAATTTCGGCCCGGCGTTCCGCACGGTCAAGCAGGTGTATCTCGGAGAGCGAGAGTGCATTGCGCGCGTAGAATCCAATGGGCTCCGCTCTGCGGCGACGAGCGTCGACCCCGTGCTCCTCGACGGCTGTTTCCAGACGATCGTGGCGAACCTCGACCGGAAGGCCGAGGGAAGCGCGCTTCCGGTGCGGGTTCGCGAGCTCCGCGTTTTCGGGTCGCTGGCCAAGTCGGCTTGGGCGCATGCTCGTCTGGAGAAGCTGGACGATACGGGGTTCTCCGGGGACCTCACCATCGCCGACGACGACGGGAATGTGGTCCTCGACGTTCGTGGCTTTGAGTTCAAGTCGCTGGAGAACATCGGCAGCCGGTCCTCGAAGGTGTTTCGAGGCGCCTCCCCGCTTCACGTCGCGCAGTGGGAGCTGAGTGAAGCGTGGGACCATCCCATGTCGGCGCCCCAGGAGGCCTTCGGCCAGGCTCGGAGCATCCTCACGGACACCGCTCGGACGCTAGCCCGCAGCCATTCCCGAGACCGTCACTACGACCAGGCGCGTCCCGCGCTCGATCGGATGGCCCTCGGCTACGCGGTCGAGGCGCTCACGCGACTCGGCTTCGCGATCACGGCGAGCAATCGTGCATTGCGCGCCACCCTCCCGGAGCAACTTGGCGTGGCACCCGGACAGAGGCGCGCTTTCGAGCGTGCGGTCGACGAGCTGGCGCGAGCTGGCATACTTGAGCTCGAACGAGATACGTGGGTCGTAAGGATTGCGCCTGTACGGTCCGCCGGCGAGCAGGCGGACGCTCTCGCAGCCTCATTTCCCGACTACGCTGCCGAAGGGGCCCTTGTTCGTCGCTGCGGCGAGTCGCTCGCCGCAGTCTGGCGAGGAGAGGTGGACCCACTTTCACTTCTCTTCCCGGACGGTAGTGGCGCAGTGCTTGAGCACCTGTACGCGACCGGTCCCACGGCGCACGTATACAACCGGATTCTCGCGGACTCGCTCGCCGAGTCCCTGGGGAAAGTCGGGTCGGTGCGAGAGCAGGGGCTCCGTGTGCTCGAGGCGGGGGCCGGGACGGGAGGCACCACCGTGCACCTCCTCGAGTCGCTCTGCGGTCGGGTGAGCGAATACGTCTATACCGACGTCTCCCCGCTCTTCTTGAGCCGCGCAGGCGAGCGCTTTGGCGCCTTCCCGATGATGTCGTTCCGGGAACTCGACCTCGAGCAGGATCCCGCCGAACAGGGGTTCGCGGTCCGGTCATTCGACATTGTCGTGGCGGCCGACGCGGTGCATGCGACCCGGGACGTACGAGAGACTATCCGACGCCTCCGCTCGCTCCTCCGGCCGGGCGGCCTTCTCGCGCTGGTGGAGCTGACTCACCCCCCTTTCTGGCCTGAGGTCACGTTCGGCTTGCTCGAAGGCTGGTGGGCATTCCAGGACGTCGAGCTCCGGCACGATTCCGCGCTTCTGTCGGGCGAGCAATGGGAACGCTTGCTCCGGGAGGAGGGATTCGATGTGGCGCGAGCGAGCGATCGCGCGGACGGAGAGCAAACCGTTCTCCTGGCGCGGGCTCCGGTCGTGTCCGTGGCGGAGAAGGTGGACTGCCCGACGGGGCGGTGGGTTGTCGTCAGCGATGGGAATGACGTTGGCCGCGCGCTCGTCCGACGACTTCGCGACGGTGGGGCCGAGGTCTGGGAGGCGGGCACGCGCTCCGGCAGTCCAACCGACAGTGGTGCGCTGAGTAATCTCATCGGCGCGGTTCAACCCAAAGGAGTCGTGCTTTCCAGTACGGCGAAGCGAGCCTTGAAGGGAGGCGCCGCGACCCCGGCGGTGGCCGGCGGCGTGGAGCTTGTGAAGGCTCTCGCTCAGAGCTCTTTCGAAGGACGTATTTACTTCGTCACGTGCGGCGCACAGACCGTAGATCCGCGCGAAACGTCGAACCCGGTCGGCGCCGCGCTTTGGGGGCTCGCGCGGGTGGTCGCGAACGAGCATCCCGAGTGGCGGCCGAGGATGATTGACGTTTTCTCGGCCGAGGACGGACCGCGGCTGGCCGCCGAGCTAACCCGCGACGACGACGAGGACGAAGTCGCGCTCCGTGACGACGGGCGCTGGGTGCGTCGCTGGCGCAGAGTTGCGGCCGAGACCCGTGTTTTGGCCCCGAGGGAGGCACCCACGGAATCAGTGCCACCCGGATGCGCACGCATTGCCGTGGATGTCGTAGGCGCGCCGAGCGCGTCCCTCGCAATCTGGGAAGTCGTGGGTCGAATCGAGGCCCTGGGGACAGACGTCGCTCTGGAGGCGGGGAGCACCGTGGCAACCCTCGCGTTCGAGCGGCCATCGGCCACCATGATTGTCGAGGAGAGCCGACTCACGCCGCTCCCGGCGGGCTTGACCGCGTTGCGTGCGGCTGCGGGGACCGGCGCGCTCGCTGCGATGGACCACTGGCTACGCCGCCAGGCGAGGCTCGAGGCGGGGAACGTGTTGTGGGTTCACGGCGCGACCGGAGACGCGATTCTCGGGGCAGCCGTTCGCGTGGCGCGGGCTATCGGCGTCGAAGTCGTCGTTTCGACGTCCCGTGAGGCCTCGCCGCAACGACTCCCGTGCTTGGTTCTCGACGGCCGGTCCATCCGACTCGTCGACGAGCTTCGCGCGGCGGTCAACGGTCGCTTGTTCGATGCGGCGCTCCTCCTCGCCGCCCCGGAGGCGACACTCGACATCGGGAGCCTCATCGCCCCCTCAGGGCTGGTCGCCTTCGTTCCGGGTGCACTCGACGGGGTCTCGAACAGCTACCGCAACGGCGCGACGCTCACGCCTCTCGCGCTTGGCGAAACGGTCCTGCCGCACACGTTCTCCTCTTTCCGGCGCACCCTCGACGAGGTCGCGAACGGTCGGCTCGACCTACTGCCCCACCGCGTCATCGTTGGCGAGGACGCTCGGGCCAAGCTTGCCGCTTCGGACGCTCGGGTCAAGATGGTACTCGCCAGCCCGGGTGCTGCGCCCGACCCGCCCCCCTGTCCTGTGCGGCAGGACGCGACCTATCTCCTGGTCGGCGGTCTCGGTGGGCTGGGGCTTCGTCTCGCACGCCACCTCGTCGAGCGAGGGGCCGCGGCGCTTGGTGCTCATGGGCCGCTCGGGAGTGGTAGGAGAGATCGCCGACCGCGAGCTCAACGCGCTCCGCGGGGTCGGAGCGGAGGTGGTCGTCGTGGCTGCCGATGCGACGATCGCCTCGGAGCTCGGGGCGGTGCTCGACCTCGCGCGCAGCGAACCCAGCAAACCGCTCCGGGGCGTCATCCATGCGGCGATGGTCCTGCAGGATGCGATTGTCACGAAGCTCGATGCTGCGATTCTGGAGCGCGTCCTTTCACCCAAGGTGGACGTTGCGCTTGCTCTCGACGTGCTGACCGCGACCGATTCGCTCGACTTCTTCGTTCTCTTCTCCTCGTTCGCATCGATCGTAGGAAATCCTGGACAAGGAGCTTACGCGGCCGCGAACGCGGTTCTCGATGCGCTTGCCGAGAAGCGACGCGCGCAAGGGCGCCCGGCCGTATCGATCAACTGGGGATCCATCTCGGGCGTTGGCTATGTGGCGGAGCGTGCGGAGGTCGAAGCGCATCTGCGGCAGCGCGGGATCACTCCCATCGCCGCCGCGGATGCCATGGATCTATTCGACCGCGTCCTCCGAGGAGACTCAGCGCAAGTGGCTGTGATCGACGTCGACTGGTCGCGATGGTGCGCCGTGCACGCGACGGGCGGCGCTCCGCGCTTCTCCAGACTGCGAGACACGCGGTCCGAGAAGTCCGACACGTCGGTCGAGGGGCCCGGCCAGAAGCTCTCGACAATCGACGCCATTCGCATCGAGGCCGCGCGAGCGCTCCGGATGGTCCCGGCGCAGCTCGACGTGGACGTCCCCCTGCTCACACTTGGTTTCGACTCCCTGATGGCCGTCGAGCTTCGAACGATGCTCCAGAATGGGCTCGGGGCGGACATCCCCGCCATGAAGATCATGCGTGGCCCCTCCGTACGCGAGCTCGCGGAGCTTGTCGATACTCGGTCCACCGCGACCGAGGCGGCGTCAGGTCCGACAACCCAAGTGCGGCCCACGGCCGACCCCCTTGTCTGCCACTCGCGTCGTCCGAACGCGCTCACTCGCCTCTTTTGCATTCCCTACAACGGCGGCGGAGTTACGAGCTACCACGCGTGGTCCGGTCTTGTGCCCGCATCCATTGAAGTGTACGCGGCGCAGCTCCCGGGACAGATGGACCGACGGGACGAGCCGGCACCGCCTACGCTGGTCGACTGGGCGAGGGGGCTCGCCGACGCGATCGCGCCCCTTCTGGACCGCCCGTACGCCCTGTACGGCCACAGCCTCGGAGCGCTCGTCGCCTTCGAGGTCGCTCGTACACTTCGCGCGCGTGGCCTCCCCGAGCCGGCGATCCTCTTCGTGGGAGCCATTCATGCGCCCCACCTGCCCGATCCATTTCCCGTGAGCGATCGGTTGACCGACCTCCCCACACTTGCGCGCCTTGGCATGCTCGACGCCCTGGCGCCCCTCCTGGCCGATCCTCAGCTCGTTCGTGAGCTACGGCCCACGATTCAATCGGGGATCGATCGCTTGAAGGGCTACCGCCTCGAAGACCAGCCCGCCATGGGGTGCCCGATTGTTGCGATGGGGGGCTCCCGCGACGAGATCGTCAGGCGAGAGCACCTCGAGGCGTGGCGAGAGCATTCGTCTGCGGGCTACGAACACCTCGTCTTCGACGGAGGGCACTTGTTTCATCAGGAGCGGACGACCGACGTCGTCGCGGCCATTTCAGAGCGCATCGAGGAACGACTCCCGAATAGGAAGGTAGCGTGATGACAATTACCGAAGCCCTCGTGGGCGCCTGGCAACTGGAGACATGCGAAGCGCGGGCGGATGATGGACCGCCGCTGCTCCCCCTCGGCGAGAAGCCACGTGGCTTGCTCCTTTATACCGCCGACCAGGCAATGTCCGTCGCCATCATGCGCGCCGGACGGGCGCCGTTCGGCTCAAACGACATCCTGGCTGGGACCGAGCACGAGAAGGCCTTGGCCGCCGAAACATATCTGTCATATGCCGGCCGCTGGACCGTTTCGGGCGAACGCATAAAGCACACGATCACCATCAGCCTCTTTCCCAACTGGGTCGGGACCGTGCAGGAGCGACGCCTGAAGTTGGACGGCAGTCGGCTCGAGCTCAGCACCGATCCGATCCAGTTCGGTGAGCAAACGCGCGTCGCGCGGATGATTTGGCGGCGGGAAGCGTCGCTGTGAGACAGCCGTGGAGCGAGGGAACGCTGGATTCCACCCGCGCACCGGTGCTCGTGCACGGCGCTACGGGCTTCACGGGAAGGCTCGTGTGCGAAGCACTGCGCCGCCGCGGCCTTCCGTTCGCGATTGCTGGGAGGAGTAGCCGGAGGCTCGATGACCTCGCGTTGGCGCTCGGTGGTTCAGTCGAAACATGTCTGGTCGACGTCGGCGACGCGAGCTCGCTCGACCGTGCGGTTCTAGGGCGCTCGATCGTCTGCGCCTGCGCAGGCCCATTCGCGGAGGTCGGGGAGCCGGTCCTGGCGGCATGCGCACGCGGCGGCGTAAACTACGTGGACACGACCGGCGAGCAATCCTTCGTCGCCCGTGCCTTGGCTCACCATGACGCTACGGCAAGAGCGACTGGCGCATGCATCGTTCCCGCCATGGGGTACGAGATCGCACCGGCCGATTGGGCCGCGGAAATCGTATCGGCTCAAGTCGGAGGAGCCCCCGACGAGATCGCGATTCTCTACGCGGTGACCGGCGCCGACGGCCGACTCTTCGCCACGTCGCGAGGGAGCAAACGCAGCGCACTCGGTATGCTCCTGGCGGGGCACGGGGGCCAGTGGGTGGATGGCTCGTTCCTCCCCGAGAGGCCGGGCTACGTCGTTCGCCCGTTCGAGTGGGCGCCGGGAGAAAGAGTAGTTGGGGCCTCATTCCCA
>Ga0302326_10023205_pt1 | contig 12654 bp, 14 predicted proteins | sample Palsa_T0_3_FD_202264 | JGI IMG/M metagenome (GOLD analysis project Ga0302326, IMG submission 202264) | Peat permafrost microbial communities from Stordalen Mire near Abisko, Sweden - Palsa_T0_3 | ecosystem: Environmental > Terrestrial > Soil > Palsa > Peat permafrost | place: Sweden: Abisko... | reverse complement strand
GCGAGGCGGCCGGACTAGTTCCTGTAGTCATGGCTGCAACATCAGGAGGAACGCATTGAAAGCAGCTACTGTTGTGGGAATTCTTCTCATCGTTGTGGGGATCATTGGGTTCATCGCGGGCAGCATCAGCTTCACGCACGAAAAGAAGGATGTTGACATGGGGCCGGTGCAGATTCAGCACAAGCAGACGAAGACGGTGCCGATTTCGCCGATCCTGAGCGCGTTGGCGCTGGTGGGCGGGATTGGGTTGGTGGTGGTTGGCGCGAGGAGCTGAAAAACAGCGAATAGGCAACAGGCAATAGGGAATAGAAAGCGTTCGGCGATCAGCGTTCAGCAATCAGGAAAAGCGACCGGCACACGAGAATCGCGAATCGCTTGCGGTGTTAAAATTACGCGTGTGCCGGGTCCTGCGCGACGCAATCCCGCCAACCCCGCCAGGTCCGGAAGGAAGCAACGGTAACGGGCTCGTGCGTGTGCAGCAGGTCACCCGGTGCACTAATTTCTCTGTATCATTCCTCCACACAATTTCTGTTTAGGCGTTCTTGGAATCCTGCGCTGCTGGTCATCGCAATTCCTGCGGTGTACCCCCGCCGAGGATGCTGTGCCGGTCATCGGAATTTTCGTTGGCGGAAGAGCGCCGGGCCTCGCTGGACTGTGTTTTTCCCAAAATGGGACGAAAGGCGGTACTTCGGGGCGAAGTGAGGAGCGATTGGCATTGACTTTCGGGTTGCAGGAGATAAAGCTTCTTGCTGTGGGGTGAACCTGGCCGTCCGCTGGTTTTGGGGGTTGGGGAGATTCTGCCGCAGCATCCGAATCTTCGCTTGCGAAGAGCGCCGAGCGAGTTGAGCCTGCGTATTCCCGAAATGGGACAAGGGGGGTACTTCGGGGCGAAGTCAGGACCGATTCGCATTGACGTTCGGGCTGCAGGGGTTAAAGCTTCTTGCTGTTGGGTGAACCTGGCCGTCCGCTGGTTTTGGGGGTTGGGGTCTCTCTCGTTTTTGTCGCGGGGGCTGGGGGATCATTTACGTCGCTGGCCGGTAGTGGGTCAATTCGAATTGACCCACTACCCGCTGGTCGGGTTCGCCGCTTACCGCTTGTTTTCTGCGACAATACTTCTTTGTTCAGGAGTCATTGCTTGAGTCTTACAGTTCGACCGCGTGTTTCTGTTCGTGCGAAAATCAGCGCCCTGGGAACCTGGACGCCTCCTCGGCTGCTCACCAACGCAGATTTAGAAAGGATGGTCGAGACTTCCGACGAGTGGATCACTTCGCGCGTCGGGATCAAGCAACGGCACATCGTTGAGCCGGGGATGGCGACGAGCCATATGGCCGTTGAGGCGGCGAAGCTCTGTCTGGCGGAGCGCGGCGTCGATCCTGCTGAGGTGGAAGTGATCATCGTGGGCACGGTGACGCCGGATATGCTTTTTCCGGCGACCGCTTGTCTGGTGCAGGATCGGCTGGGAGCGAAGGGCGCTTGGGGGTTCGATCTATCGGCGGCGTGTTCGAGTTTTGTTTATTCGCTGCAGATTGGGTGCAAGCTGATCGAGTCGGGGGCGCACAAGAAAGTGCTGGTGATTGGCGCGGACACGATGTCGTCGATCATCGACTACACGGATCGTTCTACGTGCGTGTTGTTTGGCGATGGGGCGGGCGCGGTGTTGCTGGAGCCAGCGGCTGAGGGTGAACTGGGGATGATCGATTTCCATCATGAGATCGATGGGTCGGGCGCGTGCGCGTTGTATATGCCTGGAGGTGGAAGTCTGCATCCGCCTTCGCACGAGACGATCGACAAGAGAATGCACTACGTGCATCAGGAGGGGCAGGCAGTTTACAAGTTTGCTGTGCGCAAGATGGTGGAGGCTTCGGAGGCGGTGCTCGAAAAGAATGGCGTGACGGGGGCGGACCTCGGATGCTTCATCGCGCACCAGGCGAATCGGCGGATCATTACAGGGACCGCGGATCGGCTGGGGCTGCCGGAGGAGAAGGTGATCATCAATATCGATCGATTTGGGAACACGACTTCGGCGACGATTCCGCTGGCGATGGAGACGGCTCGGCAGGACGGCAAGTTGAAGAAGGGGGATTTGATTTTGATTGCCAGCGTGGGGGCGGGGTTTACGGTGGGGGCTGCTCTGCTTCGGTGGGAGATTTGAAGAGCAGGGAATAGGGGAGAAGTAGGCGTTCGGATCAGGCCGCTCTGGAGAGAGCGGCATTTCTTTGTTTCAGCGTCGTGGGACTCGGTATGCTTGATCGCAATTATTCTTTAGTTGTTGCTCATTGATTGTATGGAGTACGAAACGCAAGATGATGGATAACCCAAAGCCAGAGAGTCTGCCGCGCGTGCTTATCTTTGGGGATGCCACGGTGCCTACGGGTTTTGCCCGGGTTATCTATCACATCTTTGCGCCGCTCAGTTCCTACTTCGAGATTCATCAGCTGGGCGTGAACTACCGCGGGGATGAACATAACTGGCCCTGGAAGATTTATCCGGCCATGGATGCTGATGGCCCGTTTGGGTTCAGCAAGGTAGAGCAACTGGCGGAGGAGGTCGATCCGGCGCTGGTCTTTATGGTGAGTGACGACGTACCTCTTGCCGAGTGGATGAAGAGGGTTTCCCAGTGGAAGGGGCGAGCCGAAGCCAGGGTTGTGCTTTATTGTCCGGTGGACAACAATCCGCTGAAGCCTGCGGTGGTGGACGAGCTTTTCAAGGCAGACAGGTTGTTCACTTACACGGATTTTGGCCGCCGGTGTTTTGCGGAATGTAAGACATCGGAGGAAGCCCGCCGGCTCCAGGTAGAGGCGATGCCCCACGGCATCGACACGGCTGTTTTTCGGCCGCTGGAAGGTGATATCGAGTATCACCTGAGCCCGGAGGGCAGGCTGAGAGCCAAGAGAAATCTGATTGGGACCGATGACTCTCAGCTGGATGGCACATTTATTGTTCTGAACGCGAACCGGAATCAGGAACGCAAGCGGCTGGATACTACGATTCGTGGTTTTGCACAATTTGCTTCGGGCAAGCCGGATTCGGTGAGGCTCTATCTGCACTGCGGGGTCAAGGACATCGGATGGAATGTTATGGAGCTGGCCGCGCAGGAAGGAATCATGGACCGGCTGATTATGTCGACGACTCAAGGTATAAAGCCGAACTTTCCGGATGAGGAAATGAACAAGATTTACGGCGCCTGCGAAACAGGCATTAATACCAGCTCCGCCGAAGGCTGGGGTCTTGTGAATTTTGAACATGCCGCTACCGGTGCTGCGCAGCTTGCGCCGGACCACACCGCCTGCACTGAGCTATGGGGGGGCTATGCTGCGATGTTGCCCCCGGCGGTAAGCATCATTGACACATATAACCTCAAGGAGCACTATGTCATTTCTCCCGACACCGTTGCCGATGCTCTGGAGCGGATGTACACAGACCAGGATTATCACCACGCGATGTGTCTTGCGGCGTACAAGAATGCCACACGGGCTGACTACCAGTGGGAGACTATCTCGAACAGGTGGCTGGAGATTTTCCGGGAAGAACTGGAAAAGCTGCGGGCCCTTGCGGGCCCGGCAGCGCGAGGAGAGACAGGGGTTTTGGGGTTGTAACTGGCGTCCGACGGTTGCTAAGCGGGAGCGGGGACAGGCTGAAAAGCCGACCAGCCACATTTGCCGACAGCTGCGACAATATCCGCTGCCAGCACCCCGATCAGGACCACGGCAATCACGATTTCCGCGGCCAGGGCGATACCGTCGGAGGCGAACCAGGCAACGACCTGCGCTGCCATAATCACTCCCATCAGTATCCATTGATACCAGCGGAGATTGTCCTTGAGGGCCTGGAGAATCTGCTTGATTCCCAGCTGTTTGAGTATCTGCCCAGCCAGCCTGGCAATGGCGACGGCTTTGTCCCACTTTGAAGCTGCCTGAAGAACGGCATTCACGCTGACTTCCAGCCCGATCAGCCCTGCCGGTTCGAGGCCGGCTGCGAGCGTTTTAGCCAGATTTCTGGCGATCGTAACTGCGCCAAGGATCTGGAACGCCAGAGTGAGAACATCGACGGCGCAGGTAACAAGGGCCGCGATACAGTCGGCGCTGGGGCCGCCGGCTGCTGCCGTGGCAGACCTTTTGGCCAGGATGCGGGCGACGGGATCGACATCCGGACCAAGCCAGACGATCTGCGTGCCCTCGTCTCTGCCGACGCGGTTATTTATAGCCTCGTCATGCAGGACATGGTACATGTCGTCGATGGCGGCCGCGGGGTTGCTGGTAATCTCCGCCAACTGGTCAGGATGCTGCTGGAAATAAGCGACCTGCTCTGGCTCCTGCAGGAACTTTGTCAGTTCAGCGGTCATTTGTGCCAGGAAGGCCGATTTGGGAAACTCCTTAAGAAGGATATCTTCCTGAGGCATGATATTTTCCTTTCGGTGGATGGAGGGCCTGAGCCGGACGCGTGACGCGGGGCATTATTCCGGACTAACAACAGTGATCTTAACGACGGCGTCTTTATCTTTCGGGTTAAGAGTCCTGCTTACCCCGTTGTAACTGGTCACAGGCAGTCCCTGGGCATTGTTGGCAAGGTACAGGTACCCATAGGGATTGTGCTGGGTGAAGAATCCGCTAAGGTCAACGTATTGTTCCTTCAGGTCCGGGATGGATCCCGTCTGGAAAACAGGTTGCCCTCCGGAACCTACCACAGCATAGTTGATTGTGTTGCCGAGTCCATTGATGATCACCATAGCTTATGCTCCTGGAGAGAAATGGGGGCCCATTACACAGCTGATGCCGCGTCAGGAGTCTTTCGGTGCGAGGAGAAAGGCCTGGGGGGATGCTGCGCAAGTGTACGCGAGAAGAGGTGCGTGTCAATAGATTTTGGGTTAGAAAGAAAATTAAATTTCATGCAATGGCATTGGTTTGCCGGCATAAGTGGTGTTGGTTGTGGCGGAGATAGCTACTTTAGTAACTCAGGGGATCACGACACCGGCCAGGCGGAAAGCCCATGGCGCGCTGGGCTCGAAGTCGAGACAGACGACACGGCTGCCGAGGCGTGTTGCCTGAAGATCGGTGAGCTGGCCGAGGGGCACTTCGGGCAAGTGGGGCCAGCGAACGAGGGTAGCGGCGAACTTCCGCAGCGCAGCATATTCTGAGTCGGTAAAGCACTCGGGCCAGGATAACTGGTGCAGGACGGCAGCAGACTCGAACAGGCCGGGATGGAAAGGGTAGATCAAACCGTATTCCGGGCTGATTTCGCGTGCCAGGATGAGGTTTTCGTGCGCCAGGGTTGTGAGGAAGCGCTCGATTTGCCAGGTGGGCTCGAGGAGAGGCTGGCGCGCATTGAGCCATTGTTTGGCCCACCAGATTGCACCATGCTGGTCTTCGAGCCGCGTGAAGAGCACGTCGGGGCAGAGTTGGCCGAGGTGGTTGCCAAACGGGCGCGGTGCGTCATGGAGGCTGTTGACCGGGAGCAGGTGTTTGAGTGGCATCGCTGCGCCCACGGTGCGCCGATACAAACCCGTGACGCGATAGTTTGTGACATTGTTCATGAAAGCGCGGGTGCGAGAACGGAATTCCCGATTACGAAAGTAGAGTTTACTAACTCATATAAGTTAACTGTCAAAGAATAGTTTCGATGCCCTGCCGGGAGCGTGTTTAAGGGTCATCATTAATATTGATCGGTTCGGGGAACACGACTTCGGCGACGATTCCGCTGGCGATGGAGACGGCTCGGCAGGAGGGGAAGCTGAAGAAGGGGGATTTGATCTTGATTGCGAGTGTGGGGGCGGGGTTTACGGTGGGGGCTGCTCTGCTTCGGTGGGAAATTGAGAGTTGAGGGTTGGGGAGCCTGGAAGCTGAGTGCTCGGAGCTTGTGGCTGGGAGCTGATTGCCTGGCGATGCAGGCTCCGGATGAAGCTCGAAATGGTTTTTTTCGAAAATAGGCGGCCGGGCTCCGCGGTGTTTAAGAATTTGATTGCATTGCATTAACCTCTGTTTTGAGACGGTTGTCGACAGGTTCGATTGACGGCTATCCATTTGATTCGAAAGTGGAAGTTGTGCAGCAATTTTGTTTTCAAATACTTGCGTGTGGAACAGGTTGCAGGTTACAGGTTTCAGGTTACGGGTTGCAGGTTCCAACCCATGCTTCGAAGGCTGGGGCAGAGGGGCGGGCTTGATCGGCATGGATCTCCTTTCTGGACGCAGAAAAGCCTGCCGGGATTTGGCAGGCTTTTTTTCTTTACCCTATAATTTAATTATATCAGGTTGGTGGGGGGTAACATGCCAACTATCTTTGGGTTTGTGGCTTGTAAGTGATTTGGAATGTGGGGGCATTACTTTGGTGGGTTGGTGCGGGGGTTGACAAGAAACGCTGATGGTATGTGGCGGCTCTATGGCAAAGGTGGCAAACCAGACATTGCGGGACCCATGCCCGTTTCCCGTTACCTACCGTTGCATCACCTACTCGGCGAATCGGTCGATCAGAAACTCACCGGTGAGTTGGAGAGCCTCGTCGGAAGCTGTGAGGCGTCCCGCGCTTCCAGGAAATCCGTGGACCATGCCTTCCCATACATCGAGGCGAGCATCGGCTGCTGCCGCGACCGCGCGCTCAACAAAGCGAACGGAATCATCGAGCAGAACTTCGTCGTTGCCGACATGTACACGGATCGGGGCCAAGCCCTTCAGATCGGCGTAGAGCGGCGAGGCGAGCGGATCTGCTGAATCATGGCCGTCCAGATACGCGCGCACCAGATCGGTCGCTTGAGGCCCTGTAAAGTAGGGGTCGGCAACGGCGCGGGTCGACCAGCTTTCTCCGGAAAGGGTGAGATCTGTCACGGGTGAGAAGACTACTCCACCCACCAGAGCTTTGCTGCCAGCGTCCATGTTTGCTGCCAGATGCACGAGCAAACCAAGCGCCAGGTTGCCGCCAGCGGAGTCGCCGGTGACGGCGATCTTCGAGAAGCCGCGGCCGACCAGACCAATGTAGCAGGCCCGAACGTCATCGGACGCAGCTGGAAACGGATGTTCCGGTGCAAGCCGGTAGTCTGGGACGAACGCAGCCACGCCAGCCCGAGCTGCGATATGGCCCGCCAGATGGCGAAAGGCGCTGGCAGAGCCCCAGTTGAACCACCCGCCGTGAAGATGTATGACAGCCTGGCCAGGTCGGGCATTTGCAGGGCGGCACCACCATCCTGGAACACCACCAACGTGGTTTGCTTCGTATACGACGTCAGCGGGAGCTGCGACGCGCTCCATGATGGCGTCGAACGGGGCTCGGGCCGCCGTTCCCTGGAGCTTCCCCTTGTTTGGTTCGACAATGACTCGCATGGCAAGCGTCGCGGCCTGATCTTCTGTGCTGAATGGATGGAGCACGGACCAAGTGGCCGCAACGTGATTCTCAAGAAGCGTTGTCATGATGTTCCTCCCGTTTGCCTCGTTTTCTGACTCTAGGCCGTCCGCTGGCAAGCTGTCTGAGCTAGAGCGACCAGCTTCGCTGGGTTTCCATGAACGGGGCGCCGAGAAAGCACTCCGGGCAAAGATGAAACACCTTATCGCCGAATGCAATGGACTGTTCGGCAAAGTGGTAGCTGACTTGATCGCCGAGGGCCAGGGGGATTCCGCGCATGGCTTCGGCGTGGAGGACGCTGTGCATTCACTCGGAACTGCCGGTGGACAATTACCACGCCCTGGCTCGCTCCTTTCCCAGTTTGAGGGAGGGGTCCTGGACCAAAGATCATCCCTCAGCGGCTAAAGCCGGATGTTTTTTAGGGCTGTTACGGCATGACTCAAGTCATGCCCCTTCACGTTTCCGTGCCTGAGGTGAGTTTTTCCGCAAGCTGTGAAGGCTGTGCCGCTGTGCCCCTTCACGGGTGTTCTCGGTTGCCTCTGCTATCTTCCCAGCACAAAGCAAGAGCGGGCGCTGGCGCGCGATCCCGGGTCTCAAAATCGAGACCCGGGCCAGCCTGCCGAAGAGCTAGCCTGACAGCACTAGGCCGATTCCACAATCTCATGCATGACTCCTCGATAAACCGTGGGAGCGCATATCCACGCCGAGGTAACTGAGTGAGACCCGGAGGCGCTATGGAAACTTATCTGAAAAGAGTGGCTGAGTGGTTTCTCGGGCCTCTGCTTCCTGGTTATCCAGCGGAGCGTCTTGTAGGGCGGCAGGGTTTGGCACGCGTCAGGATTCTCCTGGAGAACGAGGGGAAGAGAGAAATCATCACCCCGCCCGCGTGGGTTCGCCTTGGCCGGTCGTCGGGGCTGCGCTCGGGTATGGGCTGGGCGAGGCGGACCTTGAGGCACAGGGCATATCCGTCCGGGCTTATTGTTCGATATTTCCGTCTGACTATAGTCCTTATGAACTACCTCCGACTACAGATGTGGATAGATCAGCTACGCGACTGGCTGGCATTCGGTGTCCTCAAACGCCAAAGCAGGACCAAGGAGGAAATAGCGGCGTGGCGCGATCGCCACTATATTACTCGTTTCATATATTTCCTAGTGTGCCTTGTTGCCCTTCCTCATCTTCAATCAGTTGTCGTAGATGTTCTGTGGGTTATTAGTGGATTGTTTCTATTCGACATGCTCGGCGCTCTGGCGGGGGCTGCGTTTGTCTGGCATAAGGTTTCAATCAGCAGTGAACGCCTACTGATTACGTCTCTCATAAATTATGTGCAGTTGATAATCGCATTCGCTGGGTTCTATAGAATATGTGGTTGTTTCTGCCAAGATCACGTGGAACACGCATTACAGGCTGTATATTTCAGCACAGCGATCGCGACAACCGTTGGACTTGGTGTCCCGAACCCTGCCTATCCGTGGGGTATGTTGTTGGTCATGATTCAGCTGAGCTTTACAGTTTTCCTTGTGCTTGTCGTTATAAGTATTTTTCTTTCTCGATTGAATTCATGATTCGTTCTGCGCATCGAACATTGGAGCCGAGACTCAAAGCCTAAGACGACTAAGCCGCTTTGGAGGGGGTGGCTTTTTCTCTTTGCGCGGTGCGGGTGCGGAGTTTGTAGAAGGCTACAGCTACTAAGTTACTCAGGAATATCGTCGCGAGGATTTTGATGGCGTAGGTTCGGGCGTTGATTACTGTTACGAAGGGATACGCCGAGATCAGGAGGCTGAAGAGCGTCGAGAGGAAGCCGACGGCGCTGGTCCACTTGAGCCATGTGGGGAGGGTGCGGCGGAGGGCGGCTGCTCCTATGAGGGGGATCGCGAACATGACGAGGTAGGCGACTTCGTAATGGGTAAGGCTGGCGTTTTCGAGAAGTTGGTAGGCTTCCTGCGCGTGCACGCCGGCGGTGCCTACGAGGACCAGCGCGAAGATGAGCGCGGCTACGCAGGCGATGGAGTTGGTGGGCGTGGCGCGTCGCGGGTGCAGGCGCGTGAACCACTCGGGGACGAGATGGTTCCAACCGGCCGCCATGGGGAGTCGCGTAACTCCGGTGAAGAGATAACTGGTGGCTCCGAGGAGACGGAATTGGAGCAGGAGGATGACGAGGATGGCGGCTACGTTGCCGATTCCTGACGCGCCGAGGGTGAGGCGCATGGCTTGCGGGATGGGGGCGATGAAGTTGATATGGGCGCGGGGCACGAGGGCGACGATCGAAGCCGTACCGAGGATAAACATGGCGCAGATGATGGGTGAGGAGATAAGTACGGATCGGCCGATGGCGCGGGCAGGGTCGCGGCTTTCTCCGGCGAGGATGGCGATGTACTCGAGTCCGCAGAGGGCTCCGAAGAGCATTTGGCCGAAGAGGGCGAGGGTGCGGAGGTCGAGGGGCGGGCGGGCGATGGAGAACGGCGTGTAGTGGATGGGTTGGTGGTGCGCGTACGCAATGAGAGGAAGCAGGACGAGCGCGGCGAAGACGAGGAGGATGGCGATGCCTCCGATGTTATGGATCCACTTGCCGAGCTCGAGGCCGCGGAAGGCGGCGAGGGTGATGGCGGCGAGCATGAGGGTGAAGATGGCGAGGGAGACGAGGCGATTTTCGGGGATCCATGCGGCGGCGGGGCCGATGAGGTAAGAGATTTCCGTGGGCATGGCGTAGAGGATGGTGGCGATGACGGCGATGCCGTAGACCCAGAGGTTCCACGCAGTGAGGAAACCACCGAGGTCGCCGAAGGCTTCGCGGGCCCAGACGTAGAGGCCACCTTCGAGGGGCATGCGGCGGTTGAGGCAGATGACCGAGGCGGCCATAGGGACATAGAAGACGAGCATGGCGGCGACCCAGGTGAGGGATTGCGCGGGGCCGAGTCCGCCAGCGACGCCGACCCAGGAGGTGCCGACGACGCAGAGGATTTGCGCGAGGACCAGATCGCCAAGGCCGAGGGTGCGGTGGAGGCGGTGGTCGGCTGGATCGGGGCGGGGCATGGTTGGAACATAGTGCCACAGAACAGGTGGCAGGTTACAGGTTGCAGGTTACAGGTGACAGGTGACCGGCGCTCGGTGCCAGGAGCCTGGAGCTGTCAGTGATCGGTGGAATGGCGGAAGAGTGGCGCTCCGGCTCCCATCAATATTAAGGATCGCTGGACGAAAGGGGACCAGGCGAGGAGGGCGGTGGCGGCGAGGGCTAGTCCGAAATTGATGTGGTGGAGGAGGAGGAACGGGGACAGCGACCAGAGGACGTCGAAGGGGAGGAGGAAGGGCCAGATGCGGAGGAAGATTGCGCGGAGGCCCGGAGCGCGGAAGAGGACGGCGCAGACGAAGAACGCGCGGACGGGAATGAGAACGGCGGCGGTGACGATGAGGGTGGTGAAGACAAGCACGGGGTGGGAGAGCGGGGTGAGGAGGTCTTCGATTTCGGCGAGGTTGGCGAGGGCTCCGATGTAGAAGGCGAGGTACATGGCCTGGAAGAGGAGGAAGAGGTTGCGGGCTACGGGGTGGGGGATTTTGGGGAGTTCTTCCTGGGTGGCGAGGAGGTTTAGGGTGGCGTGTTCGTTGTTGGTCGGAGTTATTGGCTTCGATAAGTCTTGCTTATCGGCGTTGAGGCCTGGGGCGGAGGTGGAGTTTTCTCCGATGCGTTCTACGGGGGCTACGAAGCGGTAGCCGCGGCGGGCGAGGGTCTCGATGAAGCGGGGACTGGAGGCGGAGTCGTTGAGGGCTTCGCGGATGCGGTTGACGGCGGAGTTGACGCCGTGTTCGGAGTCGACGTAGGTGCCGTCGGGCCAGAGGTGACTGGCGATTTGGTCGCGGGTGAGAAGCTCGCCGGGGCGATCGAGGAGCAGGCAGAGGACCTGGAAAGGTTGGGCGTTGAGGCGAAGGCGGATGCCCTGGCGGCGGAGTTCGCCGGTGGAGACGTCGGCCTCGAAGGCTCCGAAGCGATAGCGGCGGGGTGGTGCTGGGCCGGGCATGTCTGGTGACGAGTGTAGCCGATGATGCGGGTTTTTCTGTCGGTTTGGGCGATGGAGAACCTGGGGGAAGTGGTGTGGGTGGAAAGGCTTGCGCCGTGAGAAACATTCCTTTAACAGAGGAGGTTCGATGGATTGATTCGCGGGTTCTGGCGGGGCATGGTGTTCGACATGACGCGCTTCATTGTTGGGTTTGCGGCGGTGGTAGCTGTGGCGGGTTGGGGGCAGGTTTGGGCGGAGGCTCCTGCTGGCGCGATGGCTACTTTTGATTCTTATGTCGGGGCTGTGGAGGGGCGGCTGGCTTCGCAGCATCGTTCGTCGCCGGAGGGATTTTTGGCTGGGGCGGCTGCGGAGCGGGATGGGCTAGAGCGGGTTCGGCGGGGTGCGTTGATGGTCGAGCAGATTACGCCACCTGCGGGGTCCGAGTTGCCGGGTGCGCTGCTGCATCACTGGCGGGGGACAGGCTTCGCGCAGGGGGCGAGGGCTGCGGATTTTGAGCGGCTGCTGCGTGATTTCGGTGAGTATCCAAAAACCTTTGCGCCGGAGGTGCTGTCGGCGCGGACGATTGCGGCGAATGGGGACCGCGTGCAAGGGTGGATGCGGGTGCGGCAGCGGCATGGGATCACGGTGGTGATGGATTCGCAGTACGACGTGCAGTTTGGGCGGCTGGATGCGCGAGATGGGTGGAGTGCTTCGCGGAGCACGCGGATTGCGGAGGTAGCGGGGGCGGGGACGAACGCGGAGCGGGAGCTGGAGCCGCGGGAAGAGCACGGCTTTTTGTGGCGGATGAATACCTACTGGAGCTGGGAGGAGCGCGATGGGGGGCTGTACATGCAGGTGGAGTCGATGTCGCTGACGCGGGGGATTCCGGTGGGGCTGGGTTGGGCGGTGCGGCCGTTCGTCGAGAGTATTCCGCGGGAATCGGTGGAGTTTACTTTGCGGGCGGCGGTGAAGAGGTTACAGGTTGCAGGTTACAGGTGACAGGCTGCGGGTGACAGGTGACAGAGAAAGGGCACTGTGATGGTTACGAATACAGTTGTGCGGGAAAGCGGCGGGGGTTTTGTGGCGGCGTTGCGGGTGCATCGGTCGCTGACGGCTTCGGTGGAGAAGCGCGTCTTGCTATGGATGGCGGAGCGGGCTCCGCGGTGGGTGACGTCGGATGGGCTGACGGTGCTCGGCCTCAGTGCGCAAATGGGTGCTGGTGTTGGTTATGTGTTGGCGCGGTGGGATCGGCGGGCTCTGGTGCTGGTGATTGTGTGCATTGCGCTGAACTGGTTGGGCGACAGCCTGGATGGAACGCTGGCGCGGGTGCGGCGGC
>Ga0302326_10023204_pt1 | contig 12655 bp, 7 predicted proteins | sample Palsa_T0_3_FD_202264 | JGI IMG/M metagenome (GOLD analysis project Ga0302326, IMG submission 202264) | Peat permafrost microbial communities from Stordalen Mire near Abisko, Sweden - Palsa_T0_3 | ecosystem: Environmental > Terrestrial > Soil > Palsa > Peat permafrost | place: Sweden: Abisko... | reverse complement strand
CAATACGTAGGCGGAGTGGCTCTTCGATTTGAAGGGCTGCTGGACGTGCCACCAGTTCGGTGTGAAATCGACGCGAGAAATTCCCGCGAGCCTGGGTACTTTCAAGACCAGCGCTCTGGCCTGGGAGCGATTCATGTCCTCGAGCCAGGCGGGCGCGTCGATGGTGATGGAGGCGAACAAACTAGGGCACGATCAGGCTTTTGGGATGTACGCCGATTGGGGCGATCGAATCGCCAAGGGCGAAGTGCCTGTGGCGCCGCCGCGCCCGCAGGGACTCGAACGCAACGTGGTGGTGACCGTTTACGACTGGTCGGTGCGTTCGGCGTTCCTCCATGCCCTGATCAGCACCGATAAGCGGAACCCCACGGTGAACGGCGGCGGCCCGGTATACGGAGCCGAATGGTCGGGAGGCGATCTGGCCATCGTGGACCCGGCGAAAAATACGGCCAAGCTGGTTCAGGTGCCCCTGCCGGACGAATCGCAGCGTTCCAAGCAAGTTCTTTTTTCGCCCCAGAGCCAACTCTATCCTTCTATGTACTTCGGAGACGAATTGGTTTGGAAAGACCCCATCAACCCGGGGCCCATCGCCATGGACGGCCGGGGACGCGTGTGGCTGAACGTGGAAACCCGCATCGGCAACGCCGACTATTGCAAAAAGGGCTCAACGAACATTTACGCGATGCATTCCCCGCGAGAGGAACGCGGGAAGGGCGTGGACGTGTACGATCCCGAAACGGGGAAATTCGGATTTGTGGATTTGTGCTTCCAGTCGACGCGCAACGCCTTCGCCTACGACAAGGACAACACGTTGTTCTTCACGGTTCAGCGCGACGGCGGAATCGGCTGGTTGAACACGCGCCTGTGGGATGAAACACACGACGCCGAAAAATCCCAGGGCTGGTGCCCGGCGGTAATCGATTACAACGGCGACGGGAAAATCGGCGAGTACACCAAGTGGACCGATCCTCCGAATCCGAAACTCGACCGCGAAATCTACAAGCCGGGCGCCTACGGCATCTCGATCAATCCCATCGATGGCAGCGTGTGGTATTCGAATATTCAGGACATGCCGGGAAGGCTGGTTCGCATGGTGCGAGGTTCGAATCCTCCCTCGACGTGCCTTACCGAAGTTTACGAAGTGCCTTACGATCCCAAGGGCAACGGGCCGGGAGGCTCGCATGACCGGGGAATCGACATCGATACCAACGGCGTGGTTTGGACGCCGCTGACCGGCGAGGGCTATCTGGCCAGCTTTGACCGGCGCAAGTGCAAGACTCCTCCGACCGGTGAGTCGGCCGCAACTGGCAAGCAATGTTACGAGGGATGGAGCTTTTATCCGATCCCGGGGCCGACGTTCAAGTCCGATCCCACGGTGAAATCCGATTACAACTATTATATGTACATCGATCGCTACGATTCGCTTGGTCTCGGCAAGAACGCGGTGATCGTGGATGGAGCCAACTCTGATTCGCTGATCGTCTTTCAGCAGGACGCGAAGAAGTGGGTTCGATTGAACATGCCCTATCCGAGGGGATTTTTCTCCCGCTTCCTGGATGCTCGCGTGGACGATCCGAAGGCCGGGTGGAAGGGCCACGGCGCGTGGGCCGGCAACCAATCGAGAGGGTCGCAGGTTACCGAGGGCGGTAAGGAGATGCCCAGCCAGCTCGCACATTTCCAAATTCGGCCCGACCCGCTTGCGAAGTGAGCCCTTTGAATTTGAGGCTCGATCAAAATCGATTCGCTCCGGGACAATTGTTTAAAGAGGATAGTAATGACAAAAGGAAATCCGAAATCGCAAGCCCTTGCGGCAATAATCTGGCTGCTGTTTGGAGTGGTTGTTTTGGCGGCCATCATCCGGACAGAGGCTGCCCCGCGCGCGAAGGCGGGGCGGGCAGACGCGAGTAGCGTGGTAATCGACGCCGATGACATCGGCGGCGTGGTGTCCAGCTCGAAAGGGCCGGAAGCCGGCGTGTGGGTGATTGCCGAAACGTCCGATCTGCCGACCAAATTCCGCAAAATCGTCGTGACCGATGACGCGGGACGCTTCGTAGTGCCCGATCTGCCGAAGGCCAACTACAAAGTGTGGGTCAGGGGCTACGGTCTCGTGGACTCCGAGGTTGTGAACACGACACTCGGCAAGACGCTGGCGCTCAAAGCCGTGATTGCCCCGACGCCGCAAGCCGCGGCGCAATACTACCCAGGCGATTATTGGTTCTCGCTGCTCAATATGCCGCCCAAGAGCGCCTTCCCCATGAAGATACGGTCGCGCGATGGCCAACTCATCGGCGAAGAACCGGATGCTCCGGGCAACTTCGCGCCCACAAAAGACACCGAGATTGAAAACCAGGCCCATTATGCGTTTCTGCTGAAGCGAGGCTGCGAGGTTTGCCATCAGATGGGTGAAAAGGCGACGCGCGAGATCGAGCCGAGCCTGGGAACCTTCGATTCGCCTGCTCTCGCGTGGGAGCGGCGGCTCATGTCCGGCCAGGTGGGGCCGCAGATGACCAACGCCCTGAACAGCTTCGGTCACGATCGCGGCCTGGCGATGTTTGCCGATTGGAGCACGCGAATCGAGAAGGGCGAAGTGCCTCCGGCTCCGCCGCGTCCCCAGGGCGTCGAGCGGAACGCGGTGATCTCGCTGTGGGAGTTTGGAACCGCGACGTCATTCTTCCACGACGTCGGCAGCAGCGATGACCGGCACCCCACCGCGAATGCCTACGGCCCGATTTACGGCACCGACTTTTCCGGGAATGCGCTCGCGGTTCTCGATCCTTACAAGAACACCAAAGAAATGATTCCGATCACGCTGCGCAACGAGAAGGATCGCGAATTGCTGAAGCCGTTTACGCCGCAGACCATCGGCGCGCCGTCTCCTTATTGGGGCGAGGAATTGATCTGGAACGATCGTGTTACCTCCGCGCAGCCGCGGCTCGATAGCAAGGGCCGGTTCTGGTTCCATTCGCAGACTCGCGCCGACCTGCCCGATTGGTGCAAGGCCAGCTCCAACAATCCGTACGCCAAAATTTTCCCGATCCCCGAAGGCACGGTGGCGCGCGGCGGAACGTTCTACGAACCGAAGACCGGCAAGTTCGGTTCGGTGGATACCTGCCTGCCGTCTGGACACATGGTGTTTGCGGATGACAAGGATGAAACTCTGTATTACGCCAGCACGCCCGGCGTGGGTCCGGATCACCGCGGAGGAATCGGCTGGATCAAGACGCGCGTGTGGGATGAAACCCACGATTCGGAGAAGTCCGTCGGCTGGTGCCTCGCGATCATCGACTACAACGGAGACGGAAAGACCGGCGCTTTCACCAAGGCAGATGAGCCGCCCAATCCGAAGCTCGATCGTGAGGTGAAATGGTCGAACGGCTACGGAGTCGCGGTGAATCCGATTGATGGAAGCGTCTGGTATGCGGGCCTGGGCAATCCGGTTCCCGGCCGAATCTTCCGCGTGGAAATCGGCTCGAACCCGCCGGAAACGTGCAAGACCGAGGTGTACGAGCCTCCCTTCGATAATCCGAAGCGGCCGGGCGTGGAGGCTTATTCCACATTAGGCCTTGCGATCGATAGCAGAGGACTCGTTTGGGCAGCGCTCGCCGGCAGCAACGACCTCGCGAGTTTCGACCGCAGCAAATGCAAAGGACCGCTCAACGGCCCGGAAGCCACAGGGCAGCAGTGCCCCGAGGGCTGGACGCTGTATCCGGTTCCCGGTCCGAAATTCAAGGGAAGCAATGTGCTGGCGGATTCGTTCTACCACAATTGGGTGGACCGCTACGACACCCTCGGGCTCGGCAACGACATTCCCATCGTCACCGGCACCGGCTCGGATTCGCTGATTGCTTTTATCCCCGAGACGAAGAAGTTTGTGACGTTCCGTGTGCCGTACCCGATGAGCTTCTACACCAGGCTCATGGATGGCCGCATCGATGACCCGAAGGCCGGTTGGAAGGGCCGAGGGCTGTGGACGGCCAATGAGACCAGGGTTGTGTGGCACATCGAGGGTGGCAAGGGCACCTCGAGTTCCGTCGCCCATATCCAGCTTCGGCCGGACCCCCTCGCCCACTAGCACCGGTTGAGACAGAAAGCGGAGGCGTTCTCTCTGGGGAGAACGCCTTTTTGCTTCCGTAGTCCTCGGCGTTCCTAAATCCGCAAGCCGGGAATGGATGGGCAGGGCTTCTCTCCATTCCATCCGCCGGCCTACCTCGCTTAAAGGCCATCGCTCTTCCCGACCGAGAGCTTCTACTCCAGACCACAGCCACCGTACCCCGCCGCACATTTCTGGTAGATGGCTTTTGTTCCAAACGGCCATCGCGTTGCGAGTAAATCAGTAAGCGTGGGGCTGCAAGCGGCCTTGGGGTGCCAAAATGGACGAGTTTTCGTCGAATTCGGCAACATTTTGTATTTTCCTCAGGACTTTCCCCATTCGGTGGGGGTATTGTGCGCCGCAACAGCAGACTTACGTTTGCTAGTGGGGATGTGTAATTCCAGGAGAGGGATACTCGATATGAAAAATAGGATTGTGGAGTTGTGGACAAGGTGTGCCTTGGGCACCAGCCTTGTCCTGCTCGTCGCTTTGTCGTTGATGCTGAGCTCGGTGGGTTTTGGCCAGTCGTCCTCGACGGGCGCTTTGACCGGAACTGTTAAGGACTCTTCCGGCGCGGTCGTGCCGAATGCCACTGTCACCGCCACGAGCGTGGGCACCGACCAAGTGCGTACCAGTACCACGGACGCGAATGGCACCTACAAGTTTGGCTTTCTTCCTCCCGGGCCTTACAAGCTGAAGTTTGAGGCCTCTGGTTTTGGCACCGTTGAGGTGCCCTCGGTCGCCATCGTCGTGACCGAGACGGACGTCTTCGATGAGACGATGCAGGTCGGCTCTCAGATACAGCAAGTGGAAGTCCGCGCGGAAACCGAACAGGTTCAGACCGCCACATCCACCTTGGGCACGACCGTTGGCGGAAACACCATCTCGGATATCCCCCTGACGGCCCGTAACTATTCGACCATTCTGGGGCTCGCGGCCGGCGCGAACGTCGCCGTGTATAACGCGACTCAGCTTGGCCGGGGCACGCAGGACATCGTGGTGAACGGCGCCCTCGCCGCTCAGAACAACTATCAGCAGGATGGGTCTTCCATCATCAATACTGCCGGAACTGGAACCGGCGCGGATTCCGGTGGCGCCACCAGCGGAATCGGGATTGTGAATCCGGACGCCATCCAGGAATTCAAGATTCAGACCTCGACCTACGATGCCGGTTATGGACGCAATCCCGGCGCGAACGTGAACGTTGTGACGAAGTCCGGCACGAACCAGTTCCACGGAAGCGGATTCGAGTTTTTCCGCAACGCGGTGCTCAATGCCAACGACTTTTTCCGTAAGGAGAGTGCCCCGGTAAACGGCGTTCCTCAAAACGGACGGCCGGTGCTGAACCAGAACCAGTTCGGCGGCACGATCGGCGGCCCAGTGAAGAAGGACAAACTGTTCTTCTTTGCCTCGTTCCAGCGCACCTGGCAGAAGAATGGCCTGGCCGCGGCGGGCTTTTCAAATCCCGTGTTGACATATATACCAGCGGGTGCCCGCAGCGCCGTAATTGGGTCCCCCTGGGTGCAGGCACTGGGAGCGGCCTATTGCGGCCAGACCCCCTTCGGTGGTGGAGTGAAGGTTGCGTGTAACGGATCGAACATCAATCAGGTAGCTCTCAATTACCTCAATTTCCAAAATGCCGATGGCACGTATTACGTTGCGGGTGAAAGCGCCGTTCCCGGAACGGCGGCCGCCCCCGGAACTCAGGCCACCACGTTCAGCGATCCCGCGCACTATTTTGAAAATCAGGGCACGGGCAACGTCGATTATGTACTCAACAGCCGCAACACCATTTCGGGACGGTTTTTCTATAGTTCCGTTCACACGATCGGCCCGATCGGAATCGGCGCCACCGGCTCGGCGATCACCCAGGGTTTGCCTGGTGCGCCCGGCAGTTTTACGTTCCCGACGGAATACACGACAGGGAAGCTCACTACAATCGTCTCGAACAACGTAGTGAACGAATTGAAGGGTTCGGTGCAGCGCACCGTGGTATATGACTACCCCGGGTTCGTCAATCCGAATGGATCTCTCGTCACCAACACTCAATTCGGCGTGGCTCCTGTCGAGCCGACGTACGATGTGAGCAACCGGTACACGATCAAGGGGTTGTTCGTATTCGGCACGGGCGTCGCTGTTGCCCGCAAGCTGAACACCTCGTGGGAAGTGTCTGATCAGGTTTCCTGGTCGCGCGGGAAGCACACCATTCGCTCGGGATTTGAAATCGAGCGCGACCGCCTGAACTGGTATTTCCCGGCTCTGGCTGGCGGAGGCAATGCGAACGAGACCTTCGACACGTTCTCGGATTTCCTGCTGGGGCTGCCGGCCTGCGTGCCCGCACCTGGCACTGGGACGGCCGCGACCGCTACGGCAGCTGCCACGGGCTCCTGCCTTGCGAGTCAACTTGCGGGGACCAATAACGGCAGCGGCGTCAGCAACATCGACAACACGGGCAATTCCGTTTCGCTCACCAAGCCGGGCGGCGATAACCACTTTTTCCGTTCGCCCGCTGCAAACGCCTTTATCCAGGATGACTTCAAGGTGTCCAGCAGGCTGACCGTAAACTTGGGACTTCGGTGGGAATACAATGGGTTGTTCTACGATGCTGCCGGGAATACCACGAACACCTGGACGAGCCTGATCAGCACTGTCAATGTTCCCGTATCGCAGGGAGGCACGCTGGGAGCCACACAAGCCACCGGATCGCTGGCCGGATTTGTCGTACCGTCCAACTTTAACCCTTCGCTATATCCCGCACCGCCGGTGGGTGGAGTTTTCCAGAGCAACCATAAAGTGCCCACTCAGAATAATCCCCCGATCGATGCGTTTGCGCCGCGTGTTGGTTTTGCCTGGAGGCCAACATCCAGCGACCGCCTTGTAGTACGCGGCGGGGCCGGCATTTTCTATGACCGCCAGGGCATAGCCGCCTACAACTCGAGCGCCGTGCAGATTTGGCCGTACGCCGTTCCGGTGTTTCAGGCATCGAGCGCCTCAAACCAGCAGTCCACGGAAAGTAATCCATATTTCAACGTACCGACATCTGTGGGATGGGCGTCGGGAGCACGGTACGTCACTATCAATACCACGTCCAATACAGGAACAAGTTCCAACCTGGCCGTGAACGTGATGAACCCCCTGTTCAAGTACCCGACGACGTATCAGTGGAACTTGAATACTCAATATGAGTTCCTGCCCAGCTGGGTGCTGGAAGTGGGTTATGTGGGCAGCCACTCGATCTTCCAGGGAGGGGTGGCCCTCACCGGCGGAGGCTCGCAAGGCCTTCAGATTAACGAGCCGCTCCTTGCTTCTGCGGCCAGTCCGGTCAACGGCATCACCACCAACACGACCGCGAACACGTCGGAGCGCGTGCCTTACCTCGGTTTTTCTCCGACTGGTCTAAACACGTTCGTAAACGCTGGAAGAACCCTGTTCGACAGTATGCAGGTTACTGTGCGTAAGCGCATGTCCCACGGTCTCGACATGCAGGCGGCCTACACGTGGGCTCAGGACCTGTCGACTGCGGATCACTACAGTTATGACGATCCTCACCTTCCAATTCTCTACGGGCGATCGTCCTATTATCGTCCGCAGCGTTTGACGATCAACTACAGCTGGGACCTGCCCTTGGGCAAGCATGATGGGTTCGTCGGCAAGGTCACCAATGGATGGAGCCTGGCAGGTGTGACCGTCGTCCAGGACGGCCTGCCCTTGACCGTCACCGATACCCGTGGCGGTTCCATCTTCGGAAAGGTGAACACGTCCACGGCCGAGTACGCTTCGGGAATGACAGCCGCCAATGTCAGTAACCCAGGGGGCGACGAAGCTCGGCTGGGTGGCACGAACGGTGGCCCGGGGTGGTTCAACAAAGCAGCGTTTGGCACGACCCCGGTGATCGGCAACGGAACTGGCTGGGGAAACAGCGGTGTGGGCACTATTCTTGGCCCGGGCCAGTTCAACTTCGACGCGACTCTCCAGAAGACGACTAAGGTGGGGGGCCTCCACGAGGACGCAGCTCTCGTGTTTCGCGCGGAGTTCTTCAATGCCTTCAACCATGCCCAGTTCAACACCCCCGTATCCACGGACATTTCCGCGTCCACTTTCGGGCAGATCACCAGCTCGGCGGTCAATCCGCGGTTGATTCAGTTCGCGCTCAAGTACGTTTTCTAGTCCGCTTGTGGCTGGGAGACGATTGGTTTGAAAAAGGGGGCCGCGTTTTGCGGCCCCTTTTTTCTTGTGGGAGGAGCGATCGATAGGATCCGTATTTTTACTGAAGGGGATTCTGGGCGGTAGTGCAGTAAGGAGCCGTATATCCCGCAGTGCCCGAGGTATTGTAACGGATTACCCCGGTGGCATCTGAGCAGAAGCCGCGCTGGCCCGTAGTGCCGACGGTGATCGGAACGGCGGTAACAACGTAACCGTCGGAATAGCCGTAACCGCCCGAGCAGGAGCTTGATGCGCTTGTCAGCACGGTGGCACCGTGGTTGAGGGCAAAGGTGTAGCCGCTCTTGGTTCCCCCGGTGAGCACGCTATCGACTAGCTGGGCATTCGTGCAGCTTACGGCCCCCGTGGATGTGCCGATGGCGCTGAGGCTGGGCGGAAAGCCGTTTCCATAGGTTGAGTTATACGTGATGGCCGCGGTGGTCACCGTGCGGATGGAGCCGACCGCCGAGGCTTCGTTCGCCGCCATCCGCGACCGCAGCAGATTGGGGATCGCGATGGCCGCGATGATCAGGATAATCGCTACGACGATGAGAAGCTCGATCAGTGAGAAGCCTTTTTCGTGCCGATTCATTTTGAATCTCCCGGGAATGATGAGCGATTTTTTTGCGCACTGCGACGCAGCAAAACGATTTCGAGCGAATGCAAGAACGAGCTTTTTTTGCGGAAGAGGCGGCTAGGTGCGAAGAATGCATATCAAACGCAGCCGCGCGTTTGACCTGACCGGGCGAGAAGGAAGGACAATTTGAATCTCGCGTTCTGCGTAGCGGACCGGGACACGAGGGTAAACGGCGGAAGCCGGTGCGGGATGGTCGGTTTCCTTGCTTACCGCAGTGGCTTTGCAGCTGGAAGAACCGCTCAGCAGTGTGTAATCGTTGCAAGTGGAATCCGTCAACGTGAGCAGTTCCGGATATTCGCGCGCCAGCAGAGAGCAAAGAAGAACGACAAAAGTGAGCGCGAGAGTGAGGCTTTGACATACCGCTAAGGCGCGAGCTTTCTTATCGGGGAACAATTGAGTTTGTATCGGACTCGGCGCGGCCATCAAATTCGCTCGGCTAAGGAATGCATGAGAAATATATAAATTACCCCAATATCGGTTAAGCAAGCCGCGTGCCAAATTTAAACAGCTCTACGATAGCTTTAAACTATTGAATTATTGCGACTTGCTGAATTCTCTTGCAAAGAATCCATAGTGTGAGCCGGCGGCGAACGGACACAATTTGTCATTCTCCTTAGTCAATTTACGAGAACTTGGCGGAGTGCCGACCGATTTCGCCCGCGAGCACGTCAGGCTATCCAGATTTCGTAACGGGTGTATTCTTCACGGCTGCCGCTCGTGACGAGCGCGTAAAAGGGGGCAGGAACTCACCATGGGACATTCCACTTGCTGCGGCCCGATGTCGCGCCGGAGGGTGCTAAAGGCAGGCCTAACGGCCGCCGCAGTCGCGGCTGCGGCGAGAAGCAAAGAGATATTTGCGGCTTCCTCGGTTCGCCCGATCGACATCCACGCGCATTATTACCCGCAGTCGTTCTTTGATGTAATCGTGGCGGACGGCAAGCGCTTCGACGCCGAATACCACAAGACGGACACCGGCTTTTCGTTCAAGACGCCCGCTGGAAGCAACGTGCTGGAAGCCAAATTCATGGATTTGAAGCTGCGCATCGCGGATATGGACCGGCAGGGCGTCGCGATGCAGGCGGTTTCGATGAGCAACCCCATGGTCTATTGGGGCGACGAGGATTTTTCGCACCGCATGGCGGTGGCCTGGAACGACGGGGCGAGCGCGGCTCATCTGCAATATCCCACGCGCATCGTGGCGCTGATGATGCTTCCCATGCTGTATCCGGATCGCGCCATCGAGGAACTCAACCGCGCCAGCAAACTGCCGGGAATGCGCGGCGTCTACATCGGCACGCACATCGACGACACGCACGATCTGGACGATCCGCTCTTCGAGACGATCTACAATCGGATCGAAGAGCTGGGCTTGCCCATTTTTCTGCATCCGCTGCCGAATTACGGCGGCGCGCACATGAAGGATTACTACCTCTCCAATCTGCTGGGCAATCCCTTTGACACCGCGATTGCCGCCTGCAAGCTGATCTTCGGCGGCGTGCTCGACCGTCACCCCAGGCTCCAGATCAACCTGCCGCATGGCGGCGGAGCGCTGCCTATTCTGATTGGCCGCGTGGATCAAGGGTACCGGGTGCGTCCGGAGATCAAGAAAATGAATGTGCCGCGGCCGCCGAGCGACTATCTGCGGCGGTTTACCTACGACACGGTGGTGCACTCCAAGCCGATTATGGAATTCGTGATCCAGGAGGTCGGCGCCGACCGCGTGATGATCGGGAGCGACTACTGCTACGACATGGGTTACGACCGTCCGCTCGCGTTTCTCGAACAGATCAATTTAACGAGCGCCGAAAGAAAAATGATTCTTGGCGAGAATGCGTCGCGGGTACTGAAATTATAGGGCTGGATTTTTGAGGATCTAAAGCGAGTTTACAGCTTGGGCATTTCGGCGCCGTCGCCTATCACGGTCATCCACTTCTTGACTTCCCATTTGGTGACTACGCCGTTTTTCACGTAGGGGTCGGAGTTGGCGAAATCCTCGGCGCCTGCTTCCGAGCGGAACACCAGAATGGCGCCATGGTCTGGCTCGGCATATGCGCCGGCTATGACCATTTCGCCACGGTCAAACGAGTTCCGCGCCAGTTCGAAATGCGCGGCACGCAACGGAGCGCGCTTGGCTACGAAATCTTCCACGTAATCGTAGAACAAAAGGTAGTGCATGCGATTTCGTCGCTTTTCCCGCTTCGCGAGGCGGATCAGACGGAGTAGGAAACGTTCTCGTCGTCAAGTACTGCGGCAGCTTTCTCTTTGGACACGGGCACGGTCGCTTTTGTGCCGCGGCGCATGGCCACCTGGCCGGTGCGTACGACTTCGATCAGACCCAGCGGGCGCAGGACTTCGAGCAGGCTGTCGATCTTGTCTTCGGTTCCCGTGATCTCGATCGTGAGCGAGTCGTGAGCAACATCGACCACGCGCGCGCGAAACACGTTGGCTAACTCCAGCACGTGTGATCTCGATTCCGGCGTCGCTTCCACTTTGATGAGCGCGAGATCCCGCACAATTGCAGGCTGCGCCGTGACATCGTCAACGAGCAGCACATTCACGAGCTTGTAGACGTTGGCGACGATCCGCCGCGCCTGGTCCTGGTCGGCATCGAGAACGATGGTCATCCGCGAGACCTCGGGCTTTTCGGTGCGCCCTACGGTGAGTGAATCGATATTGAACGCGCGGCGCCGGAACAGCGACACGACTCGCGACAGCACGCCCGGCTTGTTTTCCACGTAAACGATAAATGTATGGAGCATGTCTTTTCCTATTCGTCTCCCGCGGTTTCGACGATCGGGCTGGGCCGGCGGATCATTTCATGCAGCGAGGCGCCCGCTGCCACCATCGGGTAGACCGTATCTTCCTGCTCGACCTGGAAATCGATCAGCACGGGGCCGTTGTGCTCCCGCGCCGCCCGAATGGTGGGCACCACCTCGCCGCGCTTGTTGCAGATGATGCTGCGGATGCCGTAGGCCTCGCCGAGTTTCTTGAAATCGGGGCTGAGCAGGGGAGTGGCTTCGTAATTCCGCTCGTAGAAGAATTCCTGCCACTGGCGGACCATTCCCAAGTAGCCGTTGTTGATGATGGCGATGTTTACCTTGAGATTTTCCTGCACGATGGTGGCGAGCTCGGCCATGGTCATCTGGAAGCCGCCGTCGCCGGCGACCACCCAGACGTCCGATGCGGGGCAGCCCACCTTCGCGCCGATTGCGGCCGGCAGCGCGAAGCCCATGGTGCCCAAACCGCCGGAGGTGATCAGCGAACGCGGGCGGTCATGCTTGTAATACTGCGCTTCCCACATCTGGTGCTGCCCGACGTCGGTGACGACGATGGTTTCGCTATCCCGCGTTTCGTGCCACAGGTCGTTGATCACGTGCGCGGCGTACAGGTGCCCGTTGTCCGGGAGATTCTGGATATCGCGCACGGCCGAATCGCCCTTGAGATTGCGGACGAACTCGAGCCACTTGCGGCGATCTTTCATCTCCATCCGAGGCTGCAATTCGTGCAGGACTTTCCGGAGATCGCCGACCAGAGCCACGTCGACCTTGACGTTCTTGTTGATCTCGGATGGGTCGATATCGATGTGGATCTTTTTGGCGTTGGGAGCATACGTCTTGAGGTTGCCGGTGACGCGATCGTCAAAGCGCATTCCCAGCGCGATCAGCAGGTCGGCTTCCTGAATCGCCGTGTTGACCCAGGCCTCGCCGTGCATGCCCATCATTCCGAGATTG
>Ga0302326_10023203_pt1 | contig 12656 bp, 10 predicted proteins | sample Palsa_T0_3_FD_202264 | JGI IMG/M metagenome (GOLD analysis project Ga0302326, IMG submission 202264) | Peat permafrost microbial communities from Stordalen Mire near Abisko, Sweden - Palsa_T0_3 | ecosystem: Environmental > Terrestrial > Soil > Palsa > Peat permafrost | place: Sweden: Abisko... | reverse complement strand
AGACAATGCTTGCCGAAGATACTCTGGCTCCGCCGGAACTGATCGCCAAATATCAACCCGTTATCGGGCTTGAGGTCCACGTCCAGCTGGCTACCGAGACGAAGATTTTCTGCTCGTGCCCGACCAGTTTTGGAGCGCCTCCCAACACCAATGTTTGCCCGGTTTGTTTGGGCCTGCCAGGTGCGTTGCCGGTTCTGAGCAAGCGCGCAGTTGAATTAGCGATGAAGGCGGCGCTGGCTCTGAACTGTACCGTCAATCCGCTCTCGCGGTTCGCGCGCAAGAACTACTTTTATCCTGACCTTCCGAAGGGCTATCAGATCTCGCAGTACGATCAACCGCTGGCAGAGCACGGCTATATCGATATCAGTATCGATGGTGTGAAGAAGCGCATTGGTGTCACTCGCGTCCATATGGAGGACGACGCCGGGAAGAGCGTCCACGAAGGCTTCCGGGATTCAGACAAATATTCCTATGTGGATCTCAATCGCTGCGGGATGCCGCTGATTGAGATCGTCAGCGAACCCGATATGCGCTCCGCCGACGAAGCGCACGCTTATCTCACGGAACTGAAGCAGATCATCCAGTTCGTGGAAGCGTCTACGGCCGATATGGAGAAGGGCCATCTGCGCTGTGACGCCAACGTTTCGGTCATGTTGAAAGGCGCGGAAAAGTTTGGCACGCGGGCTGAGGTCAAGAACCTCAACTCGTTCCGCTTCCTGAAACAGGCGGTGGATTATGAGATCGCCCGGCAGGTGGCAATCATCGAAAACGGCGGTCGCATACATCAGGAAACCCGGCTGTTCAACTCGACAACCGGCGAAACCATCGGGATGCGGAGCAAGGAGGAAGCTCACGATTACCGGTATTTTCCGGAGCCTGATCTTACGCCGCTCAAGGTGAGTGAGAAGTGGCTGGAGGAAGTCCGCGCTACGATGCCTGAGCTTCCTGCTGCGAAGAAGGCTCGCTTTGTCGATGAATATGGGTTGCGCGAATCGGATGCGCAAGTTCTGGTCGCGACACGGGCGATGAGCGACTTTTACGAGAAGGTAGCTGAAGCGTCGGGAGATCCGAAAACTGCGGCGAACTGGGTGATGGGAGATCTACTGGGGGCTCTCAAGGGTACTGAGATCACCGAATCGCCTGTCTCAGCGGCGCAACTCGGCGAACTCGTAGCGCTTATCAAGAAGGGTGAAATTTCCGGCAAACTCGCCAAAGAGATCTTCCCGAAAATGTTTGCCACCGGAGACGGCGCCGCGGTCATCATGGATCGGGAGGGCTTACGGCAGATCAGCGATTCCAGCGCGCTCGAGAAGATTATCGATGACGTGATTGCCGCGAATCCAAAACAGGTGGAGCAATACCGGTCCGGTAAGACGGCGGTCATCGGGTTTCTAGTCGGTGCGGCGATGAAGGCAAGCCGCGGACAGGCGAATCCGAACGCGGTCAGTGATCTGCTCAAGGCGAAATTATGATCAAAGAAGGCGATAAAGCACCAGCAATTAAGCTAGAAACCGACACAGGCGAGAAGTTCGACCTTTCCAAACACAAGGGCAAGCGCGTGGTGGTGTTTTTCTATCCGCGCGCCGATACTCCTGGGTGCACGATTGAAGCGAAAGAGTTCAACGATGCTTATCAGAGAATCGCAAGCAAAGGCGTCGAGGTGTTTGGAATCTCGCCCGATACCCCGAAGGCGCAAACCAAGTTCAAAGAGAAGTTCGGCCTGGGCTATACCCTGCTGTGCGACGTCGATAAAGAGGTCGCTGTCGCATATGGCGTGTTGAAAGAAAAGAACATGTACGGCAAGAAAGTGATGGGGATTGAGCGAACTACCGTCATTGTCGGGGCTGACGGCAAGATCGAAAAGGTATTCAACAGAGTGAAGCCCGAAGGCCACGCCGAAGAGGTTCTGGCAGCCCTCTAATTTCAATGATTTGGTGGGGCGGACTTCAGTCTGCCTCAATGTCGCGCACCCCTTCTAAATTGACTTTGCCCGCTCGAACGCGGTAGAACGATTCATGCAAAATTGTTCTCGCCGGGAGCTGCTGATGGCGGGTTTGGGAGCCGCGGTAGCAAGCCGTTTCGCGCACGCTGATACGGCAGACGATCCTTCCAGCCTGAGCTTGAAGGAAGCTTCCGCCCGGATACGCGCCAAGAAGGTTTCCCCGGTTGAATTAACTGAGGCTTGTCTGGCTCAGATCAAGACGTACAATCCCAAAATCAACGCCTGGATCACGGTGATGCGCGAGAAGGCGCTCGAACGGGCAAAGCTGCTCGAGAAAGAACAGGCATCCGGGAGTTTTCGCAGTCCGCTGCACGGGATTCCGATCGGCGTGAAAGACAGCATCGATACCGCGGGCGCGCGGACGACAGCGGCAAGCGCCGTTTATGAATACCGCTTTCCATCCGAGGACGCGGAAGTTGTTCGGCGCCTCAAGGCTGCTGGCGCAATCGTAATCGGCAAGTGCAACATGCATGAGTTCGATGCCGGCACCACGTCTGCAGTGAGCTATTGGGGACCGGTTCGAAATCCATGGAATCTGGAGCGGGTGCCGGGTGGCGCGTCGGGTGGTTCGGCGGCTGCTGTTGCGATGAACAATTGCTTCGCGGCGCTGGGAACGGATTCGAGTGGCGCGATCCGAATTCCGGCTAGCGCGTGCGGGGTGGTGGGTTTCAAGCCTACGTACGGGCGCGTCAGCCTGCGCGGCATCATTCCTTATGCGTGGTCGCTTGACCATTGCGGGCCGATGGCCAGAACGGTGGAAGACGCCGCCATGGTGCTCCAGCAGATTGCGGGATACGATCATATCGACATCGACAGCGTGGATAAGCCAGTCCCTGGTTACCTGACGGGAATCGGCATGCCGGTATCGGGTTTCCGAATCGGTGTTGCGCCGCAGTTCTTCGATCATCTGGATGAGCAAGTGGCTCGTGCCATGGATGATGCGCTCACTCTTCTGAACAAATTGACCAAGGGGTCGCATGAGGTCAGCCTGCCTTCGCTGTTGAAGGCGGGTGTGAATGCGGAGGTCGCGGCTTATCACGAGAACTTACGCGGTGTGAACGGAGGCGGTTATGAGCCGAGTACGGCGCGCGCTTTTCCGACGGCGGCCGATACGACTAGAGCTGCGGACTACATCCGCGGGTGGCGCGAATTGCAGATGGTTCGCCGGACCGTGAACGAAGACGTTTTCGAAAAGCAAAAAGTGGATGTGCTCGTGGCTCCCACTTCGCGGCATCTGGCGCCAACTGTGGAGGAGTCGCTCGCTCCTGCAGCAGGTGGCGGGGGAGGGCGAGGCGGAGGAAGGGGTGGTGGCGCAGCAGCGGCTGCCGCACCCGCTACGCCGGAAGCTCCTTCCGGTCCGAAGTTCGACCCGGAAGAGAATACTCGTCCCTTCAACGCATACGGTTTGCCCGTGATTTCGCTGCCTTGCGGCTTCACGAAAGATGGCATGCCGATCGGATTGCAAATCAGCGGGCCGCTATTCGGAGAAGTGAACGTGATTGCACTGGCCCACGCTTATCAGGAAGCCACCGAGTGGCATAAACGCAAACCACCACTTTCTCCCGATACTAAGGTGCCAGTGCTGTCTAAGACCGCCGCGGAGCAGACGGGAGGCTAACCATGTCGACAAAAGATCTCGCTGGCCTCTCACTCAAAGAAGCGTCGAATCTGATTCGTGCGAAGAAGGTTTCGCCGGTCGAACTGACCCAGGCGTGCCTCGATCGCATTCAGACTTTCAATCCGATGATCGACGCCTGGATCACGGTAATGCGCGAACAGTCGATCACGCAGGCCAAGGTGCTAGAGAAGGAGCAGGTTGCGGGGAAGTTTCGGAGTCCGCTTCATGGAATTCCGATCGGACTCAAAGACAACATTGATGCCGCAGGCGTTCGAACTACTGCTGGAAGTAAGACTCTGGCTGCAAATTTTCCGGCCGAAGATGCCGAAGTGACCCGTCGTCTTCTGGCTGCCGGTGCCGTGATTGTCGGCAAATGCAACATGCATATCTTCGCTCAGGGAGCGACTTCGGCCGTCAGTTATTACGGGCCGGTTCGCAATCCCTGGAATCTCGAAATGATCGCAGGCGGATCCTCGGGTGGTTCGGCTGCGGCGGTTGCTATGAACAACTGTTACGCCGCGCTCGGGACTGATACGGGAGGCTCCATTCGAACGCCTTCCGCGATGTGCGGGGTTACTGGTTTCAAAGCAACGTACGGGCGCGTGAGCATCCGGGGCATCGTGCCGCTGACCTGGTCGCTGGACCATTGCGGGCCGATCGGGCGGTCGGCAGAGGATGTGTCGATGGTACTTCAGCACATCGCCGGGTTCGACAAGCTGGACTTGCAATGCATCGACTATCCGGTTCCGGATTATTCCCAAGCTATCGGCGCGCCGGTTGGACAGTTCCGTCTAGGGTTGCCGCCTATGTTCTTCGATGGGCTGGATGATGACGTGGCGCGTGCGATGGACGATGCGATTGCAGTGCTGAACAAGCTTACGAAAGGCTCGCGAGAGGTTGAGATGCCGAACGTACTGGGAACGGGCGCGAACAGTGAGGGCACTGTGTTTCGCGAGGCGCTGGGTAGCGGCTTTGTCGGCGGCGAAGCACCGGCAACGGGCGGTGGCGGCGGAGGTGGTGGAGTTGGCGCGCGGGCGGTCGACTATATCAAGGAGTGGCGCCAACTGCGGCTTCTGCGCCGCACGGTCGATGATGACGTCTTCACTAAGCAGAGCATCGATCTACTAATCACTCCAACGCTGCGGCACCTGCCTTGGACTATCGAGGAAGAGTTGGGTCGCGCTGCCAATCCGACGCGCACTCGCCATCCGGAGCCCGGCAACACCAGATCCCTCGACGATTACGGCTTGCCGACCATGACTATTCCGTGCGGTATTTCGAAATCCGGTTTGCCGATCGCATTGCAGATCAGCGGGCCGAATTTGCAGGAGAGCAAGGTGATTGCGCTTGCGCATGCCTATCAACAAGCCACCGACTGGCACAAAAAAGCGCCGCCGTTGCAGCCGGACGCAAAGGTCCCCGTGCTATCGAAGACGGCCGCGGGCCAAACGGGCGAAGCACTGGCACGCTAGTTTGGCAGGCTCTGTTCACATCACGACGCCGATTCCTACACTAGAGGAATTCGGGAAGAGCCTGGGCATTAGCAAAAGCCGGCAGGCCTCGTTGATCCGCCTCGTCAAACGAAACAACACGTCTGGTCGCTTCGTGGAGCGCACTCGGGATTCTATCAAATCTTCCGGCGAGCTTCGCAAGAAAGTGGGAGACGAAGAAGACTAACGACTAAGATCGGCGTTCCTCGCGCTATGCCGCCTGTCTGGGGATAACATCGCGCTCGATCTTGGCCTGGTCGAGAGAGTCGAGGTCGAAGCGGTTCTGAATGTTCAGCCAGTATTGCGCAGAGGTGCCAAAAAAGCGCCCAAGGCGCGCGGCTGTGTCCGCGGTGATCCCGCGCTTCTGATTCACGATCAGACTGATGCGGTTAGCCGGCACGCGAATGGCCTGCGCCAGCCTGTTGATGCTGATCTCTTCGTCCTTCAAGTCTTCGAGCAGGATCTTGCCCGGGTGGATCGGCGGCAGCTTTACGCTTTTAGTGGTAGTCGGTGATTTCGACATCTGTGGGTCCTTTGTCAGTTGCTTTCCATTTGAAGCAGATTCTGTATTGGTCGTTAATGCGGATGCTGAATTGGCCCTTGCGACTGCCGATCAGCGCTTCCAGACGGTTACCGCGAAGTGCTCGCAGGTCTTCCAGAGAGGTCGCTGAGTCGAGCCGGATCAGGCGAGTTCGAGCCTGTACTTCGATGTTCACCAGCACAACGACGCGCTGCCCAAGCAGTAACTTCTGAGCTCGCACATCTTTAAACGACTGAATCACACCTATAAAGATACTACTTTTCAGATAATACTAAGAAGGGGGTGTGAACCACTTGGGGAAGCAAGCCTACAGCGATGGTGTAGTTGGCCTGGACAGCTCTCTGTACCGGACGTACAATCAGTTTCAAGGTTACACACCAGGTCCAGGACCCAACCAGGCCTTGATCTGGCAAGATCCGCAGCATAATTACGTCCACACTTTGTCGACGGCCGCCGTATTTGGATTGCCGGGCGGGTCCGGGGCGGTGCTGGTAACTTTGTTTGGAACGAAATCTACGACTGGGCTGTCCCAGGTCTTCGACCCACCGGTACGTGGACCACTCTTCAACATGATTGTGAGTCTATTAAATGCACACTAAACTCGGAATGGTATTTCGCGGCGCGGTAACCGCCGCCTTCTTGGTAGCCATCGCTGGCGGAGCACCCCAAGTCAACCAGGAAGACGAGACGTACACCAAGCGGCTTTTGAAGATGAGCGAATCCGATCAGATCGTTTGGCTCAACAACTACATCGCGGATGGCGCTCCTGTGAGCGACTCCGCATCCCTACTGGCTATGAGCAAGCCTCTAGTGTTCTTGCCAATACTCGAGCAAAGGATCGAAGAAATCCTGCAGTCGCCGGCGCCTAAAGGCTTGTTTCGTGAACCGTCGGTCAATCCGCAAAAAGTAGTAGCTCTGGCCGCATCAATGATCGAGGAAGCCGGCAGTGGACAGTCGCTTCGGGAGGCCAGCAAGCTCATGAAAATCGACGAGCACCTCTTTGGGAATATGGTCAACGCCACACTTTGGCATGTCTTTGTTCGGGCAAATCCGTTTACAGTCGCCTATCAAGGCTCCGAAATCGGCGATCCGGTCGTGGACCAAAAAACGGCTGAATGGGTTCACCAACTACTTGGTCTCAATGACCAAACCCCTCAAGAACATACCCGAGTATTGGAGTCGTGGGCTGAAGCAATAGTGGAGAAATATAACGGAGCGCCAATCGCGGTCCAATGGACTAACGACCCAATCATATCCCGCCTCAGTCAGGCCGAGCAAGACTCTTTGCGTGGTGAATTGCCTCGCTTCATCACGGAAGCCGCGCAGAAGCAGACAAAGAAATGACCAAAGTAGAGTAGTGGTGAACCCGAACGGGGATTAAGATAAGGGCAGGTGGGCATCCGGATACCCACCTAAGGGCAATCTATCTTCGTCCTCGCGCGACCTTGGCCACCGCTGCTGACGGAGACCTCGCGAATAAGATCGTGAGCACAATCGATGCGCAGTAAACCACTATCAAACCTGCCGTTGAGAATCGTCGTCCTCGCAGTCCTAGTTACTGGATTGCTCCTATTCGGCCAGCAAGAGGAGACATATGTTAGCTTCTGAAGAGCAGCGAAGCCGACCAAATTGCCTATCTAAACAACTATATTGCCGAGGGCATGCTGACGCCTGGCGAGGGCGCGTACACGGTGGTTCTCAACAAGACTTCGGTCTTTGTGCCTACGCTCGAAAAGACAAGCGAAGACATCTTACACTCGCGGCCCCGGGAAGGCTGGTTCAAGAACCCGTCTGCTAATCCGGATAGAGTTATTGTGATACTTGCTGATATGATCCAGTATACGGGCGAGGAGATTGCACTCGAGCAAGCCAGTAAGCTGCTGAAGATTGACGAACCCCGTTTCGACCTATGGTGGAGCGCTGTCTAGGACATGCTGACGCGCGGGATAAAGGTTTCCAACTCGCCTATCAGGGCTTCAAGATCGGCGAGCCCGCTGTTGACAAGAGAATCGTGGCTTGGGCCGAGGAACAAATTGACGTGGACATTGCACGCAGGCAACTGGCCCATCACGGCTTAATCCTGCGGCAATGGGCTCAAGCGATGGTCGAGGAATACAACGGCGCCCCGGATGAATACCAGTGGGCGAAGGATCCCATCGTATCCCGCTTAAGCGCCGACCGGCTAAATCCCGTGGGCGAGCCCCTGCACGATGAGATGTTCCGTCTCATTGCGGAAGCCGCTGCCAAGCGCCCCAAGAAGTGAGTCGGCCAATCTTCGTCCTCGCACTTCGTTTTTCAGCAACCTGCTAAAGCTAAACCAACACGAAGTGCTGCTTCGCGGCGGGCGCAAAGAACTGCTGTAGCGTTTCAAGCATATAGTCGATCATCACGGGCGTCAGCCCCGGATATACCCCAATAAAAAGCGTGTCGCGCATCACGATATCCGAATCGGTCATCTCGCCGTGAATCCGTTTCTCGATATTCAGGAAGCCGGGCTGCCGTAGAATATTCCCCCCAAACACCAGCCGCGTTTCGATCTGCGCGGCTTCGAGATGCTGTACCAACTTGGTGCGTTCAATGCCGGGACGGACCGTGATTGGGAAGCCGAATGGAGATGGATTGGCGCGCGGATCGATGCGGGGAAGAATGATTTGATCCTCCCACTGCTTCAGACCCTCGAATAGCTGCTTGAAGTTGCGGCGGCGCGCTTCGACGAACTGAGGAATTTTGTCCATCTGGGTCAGGCCGATGGCCGCCTGCATATCGGTGACCTTCAGGTTGTAGCCAATGTTGGAATAGATGTACTTGTGGTCGTAGCCGCAAGGCAGTTCGCCTTCCTGCCATTCGAAGCGCGTGCCGCAGGTGTTGGATTTACCGGGGTCGCACCAGCAGTCGCGGCCCCAATCGCGAACCGAGCGCGCCGTCTTTTGCAGGCCGAAGCCGTTGATCGCTACTCCGCCGCCTTCGCCCATGGTGATGTGGTGCGCGGGGTAGAAACTCAGGGTGGACATGGCGCCGAACGTGCCGCAAAGCTTGCCGTCGAACGTGGCGCCCAGGGCATCGCAGCCGTCTTCGAGCAGCCATAGGTTATGCCGCTTGGCGACTTCCGGAAGGATCGCCATGTCGCAAGGGTTGCCGACCGTATGAGGCGCGAGGATGGCTTTGGTCCGTGGGCCGATTGCATCTTCGATCAAATGCGGATTGATGTTATAAGTGCCGACTTCGCAATCGACAAATACGGGGACAAGTCCGTTCTGCAAGAGAGGCGCAAGTGTTGTAGGGAAAGTGACCGCTGGCGTGATCACTTCATCGCCGGGCTTCAAAGGACCAGGACCACCCTCGCGGAGATTCTTGTGTAGGTCAACGGCGCAAAGCGTGCTGACCATTACCAGGTTGGCCGAGGAGCCGGAGTTCACCAGAATGAAGTCGCGGCTGTCGAAGAACTGACGCATGCGGCGCTCGAACTTTTCCGCGAACGGTCCGGCGGTGAGCCAGAAATCGAGAGACGAATCGGCAAGCGATGCCATATCGTGCTCATCGTAGACGCGGCCGGCGTAGGGCACGCGCGACTTGCCCGGCTCAAATGCGGGCCTCTGGTGCGCAACGTGATAATACTCGCGGACCAGATCCAGGATTTGCCCTTTGAGGGCGGCTTTTCTGTCGTTCTGCTCTTCCATTGGTGCGCTTTAAGTGCCAGCCTTTAGGATACGCTAGGTATCGATCTGACTCTCTTGGGTTCCATCTGTGTTGAATCTGTGGCCATCTGTGGCTAAACGTTTTCCTCAGTCACAACACAAAAACTCAATGTATGCAACAACTTACAGCCATTTCAACCTATCCCGCCCCAGCCGGGATGCTACTTTCTTGGTATATGACTACGACTCTGCACATGGAACTCGCTCACTCGCCGTCCAGCGTCTTCTCGCTTCGAAAATTCTCGGCTTTGCGCAAACGAACCGAGGAAGTGATTGATTCTAAAAGAAAGTGCCCCCTCACGGAACCCAAGAACACCCTAAAAAGCGCCCCAAATACCTTAAAAAACACCCTAAATACCTTAGAATTCGGAAGCCGAGCCAAAGCTCCAGGGGCCTGGAGTTCTCAATGAAGATCCTCCTGCTCATTGCCTGCATATTTCACTTGCAGGCCGCTATCGTCCCGGTGGATGTTTCCGGAGTGCGTCTGGGACCCATCACCGTTATTGGCTACGACAAAGCTGTGACCGTGAAGTGGCCCGCGGAGAACAATCGCATCTGGACCGCAGAGTTCTCGCTCGACCCCGAGCAGCCGCTGATCACGAATATTTCGACCGACGGCAAAGCCATAATCGAAAGAGCGCGCCCCTGGTATCGCGTGGAGACCGGCAAGCGGCGCGGCGGATGGGATGAGTTCTTCGATTTTCCCCCCAGCCACCCCGAAGGTACTCGTTCATTCAACGAAAACTTCCGGCTAACTGCCGCTCATGCGCGCACCGTCGGCGATCGAGTTGAGTTGACGTTCGATGGATTGAAGCTCGGCATCTTTACGGGCTCGATTCGATACGAGTTTTTCCCGGGCAGCCGACTGATCGAACAGGCCGCAGTTGTATCCACGAAGGAGCCCGACACGGCTTTCATCTATTCGGCCGGGATTCGCATGGCCTTCGATGCCGATAAGCGAGCCGGGGGCAATATGGAGACGCATGTTTCCTTCTTCGATACTGCCGGAGCATTTCAGAGCGTGCTGTCCGATGGCCCGGATCAACATGCGGAACGAGTCCGGTTTCGAACCATCGCGGCACATGGAGCGTCCGGGAGCGTGGCGGTGTTTCCTGCTCCTCATCGATTCTTCTTTCCGCGCGATTTCACAACAAATCTCGGTTATGTCTGGCACAGCACCTGGCGCGGAGTGGTTTCGTTGGGAATCCGGCAATTGCCTGACGACGATTGGATTTACTATCCGTGGTTCAACGCCCCGCCCGGAACAGAGCAGCGATTGAGCATGTTCATTCTTGTCAGCCAGAGTGTTCCTCGGGCCGCGCTTGAGGACGTGCTGCGTTACACGAATCGCGACGGGTTTCAGCAATTGCCGGGCTTCCAGACCGTCACTTCGCACTGGCATTTCGCATATACGGTGCAAGCGATGGAAAAGGGATTCGCGTGGACTCCGCCATTCAAGACCGTTCTCCAGAGTCTCGGCATCAACGCCGCGATGATCATGGATTTCCATGGCGACGGACATCCCAAGGACCTTGGCGAGACACGGCTTAAGGAGTTGGCGGCGTTCTATAAGGCGGCAGCCGTCCAGACGCAAGGCCATTTTCTGATGATCCCTGCGGAGGAAGCCAACGTTCATTTCGGCGGACATTGGGCGGTGGCGTTTCCTAAGCCTGTCTACTGGTACATGGACCGCAAGCCTGGCGATCCACTCGAAGTGGCGGATCCGAAATATGGCAAGGTTTATCACGCCGGCAACATTGCGGACATGCTCGAGATCATTCGCCGCGAGAATGGCTTCGTCTATCAGACTCATCCGCGCACCAAGGGCTCTAAGGGCTACCCGGATCAATCGCGGGATGAGGAGTATTTCAACGATGCGCACTACTTTGGCGCAGGATGGAAGTCGCTTCCCGTCGATCTGTCGTCGCCCAGGCTGGGGGACCGGGCATTCAAAGTCCTCGACGATATGAACAACTGGAATGGCGGCATGCGGAAGAGATTGATCGGAGAGGATGATGTCTTTCAGATCGACTCGACACATGAGTTGTACTCGCATATGAACGTGAACTATGTTCGCCTGCCGAAGTTGCCTCCATTCGAGGATTACGGCCAGATCCTCGATGCGATGCGCGGCGGAGACTTTTTTGTCTCGACGGGCGAAGTGCTGTTGCCGGAAGCAACAATTGACAACAAGGCGGATGATCGCGTGGATGTGCATCTGGTTGTCAAACACACGTTCCCGTTGGCGATGGGCGAAGTGATCTGGAGCGACGGTAAGACAACTCACCGGCAGGAATTCCCGCTGAACGAGACGCGTCAATTCGCCACCGAAACGTACAACTGGCAGGTCGATGCGAAGAACTGGAAGTGGGCTCGCGTGGCAGTATGGGATATTGCCGCTAATGGCGCTTTCGTAAATCCGACCTGGAAATCTCAATGAAGAAACTCTTGCTCATTGCCTGCGCATTTCAATTGCAGGCCGCTACCACTGTACTGCTTGACGGGTATCACAATAACGAAACGAAGGATCCGGGTCATTACCAATGGGCGACCACGAACAACGGGGGCTTTGCGGAGCTCGAAGTCTTGCTGCACAACCTTGGCGCGGAAACGCGGACTCTTCGGCAACCTGTATCGCGCCTAACCCTGGCCGGTGCGAAGATCTTCATCATCGTGGACCCGGATACGCCGGAAGAATCCGCCAGCCCGAAATACATACAACCGGCGGAATCCGCGGCGCTAGAGCAGTGGGTCGGAGACGGCGGCCGGCTTGTACTGCTGGCTAATGACAAAGGCAACGCGGAGTTCCCTCATCTGAATCAACTGGCGGCCAAGTTCGGTATCGAGTTCGAGGAAACCACCTTCAAGAACGCGAAGGGTGAAGATCACATCACGGTGGCTAGCGACAGCCCGGTCCTCGGGGATCGGCTGCAGACTTACCTCGTGAGTGTCGCGCCGCTGAAGCTGACCAACCCGGAAGCCAAGGTGCTGATTCGCGATAACGGCCGCGCACTGGCCGCGCTTGTGCCGCATGGGAAGGGATCTGTGTTCGCGATTGGCGATCCTTGGATCTATAACGAATACATCAATCGCGCCGACACTCGGGAGATGGCGGAGAACCTCTTCCGATCTCTGATCGCGTCCGATGTTCCTCGCTCGGAGTATCCTCAACCCCAGTTCCAGCGCTCGCGTTGGACCAGCTTGAACGGGACCTGGGATTTCGCATTTGACGACCTGAAGCCGTTTGCGAAGCGGATCACCATCCCCTATTCATTTGAAAGCAAGCTGAGCGGTATTCACGATACAGGCT
>Ga0302326_10023200_pt1 | contig 12657 bp, 15 predicted proteins | sample Palsa_T0_3_FD_202264 | JGI IMG/M metagenome (GOLD analysis project Ga0302326, IMG submission 202264) | Peat permafrost microbial communities from Stordalen Mire near Abisko, Sweden - Palsa_T0_3 | ecosystem: Environmental > Terrestrial > Soil > Palsa > Peat permafrost | place: Sweden: Abisko... | reverse complement strand
GACGAAAACGCGCATGGTTCAGGTTCCTTGTCCGCTTGTCTGTGATAACACCGTAGCACAACGCTTGGAATCGCCATGACCGCGCTCAAATCCTCCGTTTCGACCAACACCCCCGCCTTCAAGGCCAACGCCGAGGCGATGGGCAAGCTTGTCGCAGAGCTGAAATCGAAAATGGTCACCGCCGCCCTTGGCGGTGACGAACGTTCCCGCAAGCGGCACACGGAACGCGGCAAGCTGCTCCCCCGCGAACGTGTCGAGCGGCTGGTCGATCCGGGGTCGCCGTTCCTGGAGCTTTCGCCGCTGGCGGCGAACGGCATGTATGACGGCGACATTCACGGCGCGGGGATCATCACCGGCATCGGGCGCGTCTCGGGGCGCGAATGCGTGATCGTGTGCAACGATGCGACGATCAAGGGCGGCACCTATTATCCGATGACGGTGAAGAAGCATCTGCGGGCGCAGGAGATCGCGCGCGAGAACCGGCTGCCTTGCATCTATCTGGTCGACTCAGGCGGCGCGAATTTGCCGAACCAGGCGGAGATCTTCCCCGACCGCGAACATTTCGGCCGCATCTTCTACAATCAGGCGACGCTCTCCGCCGCCGGCATCCCGCAGATCGCATCCGTGATGGGCTCGTGCACAGCGGGCGGCGCTTACGTTCCGGCGATGAGCGACGAGACCATCATCGTCAAGGGCCAGGGCACCATCTTCCTCGCGGGCCCGCCGCTGGTGAAGGCGGCGACCGGCGAGATCGTGACGGCGGAGGAATTGGGAGGCGCCGACGTGCACGCGAAAATCTCCGGCGTCGTCGATCATCTGGCCAATGACGACACCCACGCTCTCGCCATCGCGCGCCGCATCGTGGCCAATCTGAACCATGAGAAGAAGCCGGACATTCCGCTTCGCGCGCCTCGCCCGCCGGCCTTCGACACCGCCGAGCTCGACGGCATCGTGCCGCAATCGCTTTCCACGCAATATGACGCGCGCGAAGTGATCGCGCGGCTGGTCGACGGCTCGGAGCTCGACGAATTCAAGAAATTCTACGGCACCACCATCGTCACCGGTTTCGCCCATATCGAAGGCATGCCGGTCGGCATCGTCGCCAACAACGGAATCCTGTTTTCGGAATCCGCGCTGAAGGCGGCGCATTTCATCGAGCTGTGCTGCCAGCGCCGCGTGCCGCTGCTGTTCCTGCAGAACATCGCGGGCTTCATGGTCGGCAAGAAATACGAAGCCGGCGGCATCGCCAAGGACGGCGCCAAGCTGGTGACGGCCGTGGCCTGCGCGGCTGTACCGAAGATCACGCTGATCGTCGGCGGCTCCTACGGCGCCGGCAATTACGGCATGTGCGGCCGCGCCTTCGGCCCGCGCTTCCTGTTCTCCTGGCCCAACAGCCGCATCAGCGTGATGGGCGGCGAACAGGCGGCCAGCGTGCTCGCCACCGTCAACCGCGACGCCGACAAATGGACGCCGGAGCAGATGGAAGCTTTCAAAGCGCCCATCCGCCAAAAATACGAAGACGAAGGCAACCCCTATTTCGCCACCGCGCGCCTATGGGACGACGGCATCATCGCGCCGGCGGATACGCGGCGCATGCTGGGACTGGCGTTGAGCGCATGCCTGAACGCACCGGTGGGCGAGACGAAATTTGGCGTGTTTAGGATGTAGCTTCCTTTGTTATCCCCAGCTCGCGCGAATTCCCGTCACGCGTGTCCCCATGCAGATTGAAATATTTAGGAATAGCGACAGGTTATTGAGAACGAAGGATCTTGGAGATCGATCTTTGGTTCGACTTTAGCGCGTATGAGGCCTATCCATCCTGATCGAGGGTCGCTCATCTGATTTCCCGCCTCATGGCTATAAATAGAGGGCACCCATAACACGCAGTCGTCGGGCTTCAACTTATCACCGGTATGCGATGGCGTATTTGCAAAAACCAGAAAGCCGCCGTCTGCAGATGCCACCCTGAGCGCAGCTAGCTGGGACCCGTCTTTACCAATGGAAACTGAGTTTGAAGCACCAAATTCTTTTTGTGCATCTAAGACCAGTCCAACTATGGCGACGTTGTTCTCGATCTTAGTGAAGCCGTATTTACATTGGTATTCGAAGAACGCTAATCCGCTCTTGAAATATAGTGCTTGGCTGCGTGACCTATTCGAGTCTTTGTTTTTTCCAAATGGCCAGACCATCTCCGACAAGCTCCTACCCAGCAATCGAATATACCGTGATCTATTCGAACTGTTAAGATAGCGACAGAGCGTTACTTTTCTGAGATCATCTACAGGTCTTCCGCGATTCTTACTCCATGAAACGATCCTTTCCCGTCTCCAAAGTCCGCCGCTTCCTCGAGCCCGGCCCCATCGTGCTGATCAGCTCCGCCCACAAGGGTGAGACCAACATCATGACCTGTGGCTGGCACATGATGATGGGCTACGATTTGATCGGCTGTTACATCTGGGATGCGAACCACAGTCACGATTTGATCCGCAAATCGAAGGAATGCGTCATCAATGTTCCCACCGTCGATCTCGCGGCGACGGTCGTGCGCATTGGAAATTGTTCGGGACGCGACGTGGACAAGTTCGCGAAATTCAAGCTCACCAAGGAGAAGGGCAGGAAAGTCTCGGCGCCGCTCATCGCGGAGTGCCACGCCAATATCGAATGCCGCCTGATTGATACCAGCCTCATCAAGAGATACGAACTCTTCGTCTTCGAGGTCGTGGCCGCGCGCGCAGCGACATCGCCGAAATTCCCCAAGACCATCCACTATCGCGGCGACGGCCAGTTCATGATCTCCGGCGCCGAAACCCGCAAATGGCGCAAGCTCTTCCGGCCGGATATGCTGGGCGAGCCTTAGCAAGTTCCAGCGGCGCGTGGCGGCAAAGCCGTGAAGCCCCTAAAGTCCCACCAGAATCGAAAGATTGAAGGAGGCGCGCCGTGAACCTCGCAGACCTTGCCAGCATCGGCAGCTTCGTAAGTGGCATCGCTGTGGTGGTGTCGCTGATCTATCTCGCGCTTCAGGTGCGGCACGCGCACAAGGCGCAGCGCGCGCTGATGCATCAGGCGCGCACCGAGCGCGTGATCAATGCCGCGCTTACTTCGATGCAGACCGAGATCGCCGACACCATAACGAAGATTGTCAACAGCAACGAACTTTCACCGCGGGAAATGTTGCAGTCCTACTACTATATGCGGATCCAGGTTGCCGTGGTCGAGGACGCGCTGTGGCAATATGATGCCGGATTTCTCGATCGGGAATCGCTCGATACCGCGGTTCTGAACCTGCAACGCGTGATGCTGTTTCCAGCCGTCAGAGCCGCGTGGTTGATGCAGCGGCCGCAACTCGCGCCCGCGGTGCGCGATCGCCTCGACACGCTCGTGGCCGAATCCATGACGGGCGAAGTATGGGATTGGGCGGGCGACTACAAGGACGCTAACGCTCGGACGGAAGCTCGCCCATGATCCTCGTCACCGGCGCCGTCACCGCCAAGCTCGACAACATCGCCAAGATGACTCGCGTCTCGTTCGAACGCGCCTCATGTGTCATATGCCACAGCAACGCGCCGCCCGGCCGGGCGACATATATTTGCTAGGCGAGCAAGGTCCGGTTTGACGTCGCGTGCCCAGCACGTGACGGATCGAATTGAGCCGATCCCCGGCCCTGTGATAAACGCAGGCGAGGGAATGGGGGCCTGCCATGGAAGTTCACGCACCGGATCACGGCATTCACAGCTGGCGCGATTTCCTGGTTCATATGGGGACCGTCTGCGTCGGGCTTCTGCTCGCGCTCGGTCTGGAGCAAAGCGCGGTGGCGGTGCACGAGGCGAATCAGCGCGCGGATTTGCGCGAGGGGCTGGATCTCGACACCCGCCAGGACTTGGCGGATTCCCTGCGCAGCGCGAAATATGCCGATGACGGGATCGCGTGGACGGTCGTCAGGATCGGCCAGGTGCGCGCGGCACTGGCGACGAACACCGCGCTTGCCGCGCGTCCGCCGGTTCCTGTCGACCTTTTCGACATCATCGACGATCCCGCATTCAAGGCCGCGAAAGCGTCAGGCCTGCTTGCGCTTCTTCCGCAGCGCGATGTTCTTGCCTATTCGGAAGCGGACGGGACCGTGGATCTCGTGGAGAAAAGTTTCGAGCAGTCGCAGTTGTCCCGCCAGAATTTGCGGGCGTTCGAGTTCGAATTTCGCTCCGCCAGCGGCGCGCTGGATTTCTCCAAGGCAACGCCCGGGGAATTGCATCGCTATCTCGACCTGCTCGTCGATTCGGCGATGGCCTTGAACGCATTCCGCTTCTGGAACGAGCAGGCGTGGGGATTGGAGACGGCGCTGTTGCGCGGCGATCGCGATCTGAATGATCTTCACAAGGCGGAGCGCACCCTGAACAACCCGCCCGCGTCGCTAAAGATACACTAGCATCGTCATGCTTTTGGATGGCAGAGAATGATCCTCGTCACCGGCGCCGTCACCGCCAAATCCGAGACCTTCAATGAGATGCTGCGCGTCGCGCGCGAGCACGTTCACCGCTCGCGCAAGGAGCCGGGCTGCATCAGCCATGACGTGTCGGTCGACGCCGACGATCCGCTCAAGCTGCATTTCATCGAGCGCTGGGAAAGCGCCGAGGCGTTGAAGGTTCATTTCGCGGTGCCGGAATCGCGCGCGTTCTGGAAACGGCTGCAGGAACTGGCGGCCGATCCGGGCGGGATGGCGATCTATGAGGCGAACAGGGCCAAGCTCTGATCAGAGCTTACGCCTCATCAGCAGCGATCCGGCGACAACGATCCAGAGAGCCTGCGCACCCAATCCGCCCATGACGACGATGGGATTGAGCGAGGTCGCGGTGGCGGCGAGGGCAGCAATGATGGCGCCGCCGACCAGAAGACCGAGGATGCCTGTCGCGCGCGAGACTCCGCTGCCGGCCAATGCCCAGCCCCAGCTTGCGATGCCGGCGGATTGGAACAGCAGGCCCATCGGCATGAGAAAGCGGATCGCGCTGCCGCACAGCACGAACAGGCTTTTCGCGGCGTCGAGCTTGTCGGCCGGCGCGGCGGCATATTTCGCGGCAATCGCAGGGATGATCAGGCCGTCGGTCAGCAGCGAGCCGCACAGGAACGCGACACCCATCGCGAAGAATATCAGTCCCGCGACCACCGGCGTGCGCATGAGGCCCAGCCGCCGCGAGAATACCGCGAGGCAAACGAGCTGGATGCCGAGCACGGCGATGAAGCCGCCATGCACGACCGCGTCGACGGCCTGATGGGCCGCTTCGTCCTTGAGGATGTCCGCGAAGCCGCCGCCCGCATCGCCGGGATGGGCGGCCAGCAATGCGATGGAGGCGATGGCCGACGCGATGAGCACGGCGCCCACCGCGCGGGCCGGCGCGGTCCGATCCATATCCTGTGCCATCGGCGATATCCTTCCTGGTGCGTCCCGGTTTCTATCGCCTCGTTTGGCTGCGTTGTTGGCGCAGACGGCGCGGTTGTCCGTTTCTGGACATTGCAGCGCTTTTGTCCGGATTGCGGTTGGCGTCCGTGCTGCCCGGGTTCATGGTTGGACGGGCCACATCGAGGAGCGCCGCATGGCGACAGCGAGGATCGACCGCCGCACGGAGCGAACGCGCAACGCCCTGATGGCCGCGTTCGTCGATCTGCTGCTCACGCGCGGCTACGCGGATGTTACGGTGGAGGAGATCGCGGAGCGCGCCAATGTCGGCCGCTCGACGTTCTACATGCACCATGCCGGCAAGGAGGAAATCCTGAAGCAGGCCATGCAGCGCCCGTCCGCGTTTCTCGCCGCGATTGTCGGACAGGATCCGGAATCCGAAGCGCTGGTTCCCATCCTCATCCACTTCCGCGAACAGCGCAAACTGAACCGGGTGTTCTTTTCCTGGCCGATCCGACCGATTTGGGTGAGCTGCCTGGCGCAGATGATCGAGCCGCGACTGGCAACGCTGTTGCGCAAGACCGGCGCCGCGCGGCCCATCCTGCCGCTGGGCCTGATCGCGCAGCAAATGGCGGAGGCACAGATCGCGCTCGTCGCCAATTGGCTCGGCGGCAAATTCTCCTGCCGGCCCGAAGCCGTCGCCGAGGCCCTTATCGCCACAACGCATGCGAACATGCGCGCGTTATTGCGCTGGAAATTCGATGCGCCTCCGATAATTCCCGGCGAAAAGCCGCGCATCTTGCAAAGGGTTGAATCCTAAAAGCCGGGGTGCAACCAGCGGCTGTCCAAAGCCAATTTGACGCCCGCGTCATCGAAAGCCACTAGAATCAGAGCCGAAGGTGTGCGTTGCTTTGCCGTCATATGATCGGCCGGGGGGCGTCATGGATGGGTTTCAGCATTTTCTTGACATCGTCATGGATTTCTTTCGCGACGGCTTCGCCCATGTCAACGCGATGCTGGGCCTGCTGATCGCGCTCTATTCCGCTTACCGGATGTCGGAATGGAAGGATTTGTGGAAGCTCGCGCTCGGCGCGGTGTTGATTCACATCATCGCCCAGATCCTGATCCCCATGATCGACCACGACGCGCCGTTCCGCCTGCCGCCGCTGCTCGACGTGGAATTCTGGAAATACGCGCTCGCGCTGTTCCTGGGCTACATCGTCGCCATCGCCGCTTTTTTCTTCGTCAAGACCAACGTGCTGAAGAGCGGCGGAGGCGGCCATTGACGCGGATTCGCCTTGGCCCGGCACCGGCTTAGCCGCGACTGAAACCCGAACATGGTTTCCCGCGTTTAACCAATGATAGATTCGCCACCTTTTGGGGGACACCCATGGACTTCCAGCAAATGCTCAATTCGATCTGGGACTTCTTCCGCGAAGGGTTCGACCACGTCAACGCGGTCGAGGGGCTGGTCATCGCCCTGGTTGCGGCGTTGCTCGTGCCGGCCTGGCACCGGTTGTGGGCGGTGGCGCTCGGCGCCACGGTCGTCAACCTGATCGTCGACACCCTGATTCCGGTGATCGCGTATCACCAGTCGTTCCGCCTGCCGCCGCTCATGGAAGCGGGCTATTGGCGCTTCGCGCTGGTCCTGTTCGTCGGCTATCTGGTGGTGATCGGCGTGTTCTTCTTCATCAAGCGGCTGTTCCTGCGCGGCGAATAGGCTCAGGCGGCGCGGTCCTTCGCATTCACATTGTAGAATGTGCGGATCAGCGTGGCGATCTCGACCGCCTTGTCCGCGGCCACGGCGTCGTTCAGCGCGTCACGGGTGATCTTGAACGCGCCCGCGCTCTGCGCCTGGTCCGGCGACGGCCGATCGAAGCCCATGCTCCAGCCGCCAAACAGCCTTTCATCGGCCGTGCGATCGACCAGGATTCGCTGAGCGGTGTGGCGTCGGTCGCCCAGAATGCGCCGATAAATCGCCTCCACGCCGTCGGCGGGACCTTCCAGGACTTGCAGAAAGCCGAGGTCGATATAAAGAAGCATGCCGGTGACGTCGTGCAGCGGATTGGCGCGCCGGGCCGAGGTCAAGATGGTATCGAGGTCCGCAGGCGCGAGCGCGCGCGACGCGGCACTGACATAAACGAGCTGACGCATGGAATGCCTGCTTTCAATCTCCAGCCAACCTTTCACGGCGCCCTTTCGCAAAGATGAATCTCGCCCCGTGGGCTTCAACAAAATTAGTTATGCATCATATGTTTAGCACCCTGCTCATCGCCAATCGCGGCGAGATCGCTTGCCGCGTGATCCGTACCGCCAAACGCATGGGCGTGCGCACGGTCGCGGTCTATTCCGACGCGGATGCCGGCGCGCTGCATGTGGAGATGGCGGACGAGGCGGTGCGCATCGGCCCGCCGCCGGCGCGCGAGAGCTATCTCGACGGCGCGGCGATCCTCGCCGCCGCGAAAGCGACCGGCGCGCAGGCGATCCATCCCGGCTATGGCTTTCTTTCGGAGAACGCGGAGTTCGCGGAGGCCTGCGCTGCGTCCGGCATCGTCTTCGTTGGTCCGCCGCCGGCGGCGATCCGCGCAATGGGTCTGAAAGATCGCGCCAAGGCGCTGATGGCGAAAGCCGGCGTCGCCGTCGTCCCCGGTTATCTCGGCGAGGATCAGGCGCCAAAGAAACTGGCCGAAGAAGCGGCCAAGATCGGCTATCCGGTTCTGATCAAGGCGGTCGCCGGCGGCGGCGGCAAGGGCATGCGCCGAGTGGATGCGGCGAAGGATTTCGCCGCCGCGCTCGAAGGCGCCAAGCGCGAAGCCAAATCCTCTTTCGGCGACGACCGCGTGCTGATCGAGAAATATGTCACCAGCCCGCGGCATATTGAAATGCAGGTCTTTGCAGACCTGCATGGCAACTGCATCCATCTGTTCGAGCGCGATTGCTCGCTGCAGCGCCGCCACCAGAAAGTGATCGAGGAAGCGACCGCGCCGGGAATGCCGCCGGCCATGCGCAAGGCGATGGGCGAAGCGGCGGTGAAGGCGGCGAAGGCTGTCGGTTACGTCGGCGCCGGAACTGTCGAGTTCATCGCCGACGCATCGGACGGGCTGAAGCCGGACCGTTTCTGGTTCATGGAAATGAATACGCGGCTGCAGGTCGAGCATCCGGTGACGGAGGCGATCACTGGCTTCGATCTCGTCGAATGGCAATTACGCGTGGCGGCAGGCGAGCCGCTGCCCAAGACGCAGAAAGACATCCACGCAAAGGGTCACGCCATCGAGGTGCGGCTCTATGCCGAGGATCCGCAAAAAGGCTTCTTGCCGTCGGTCGGCCGCCTCGAACGCTTGCGCCTGCCGCAGGGCGAGGGCGTCCGCGTCGATACCGGCGTGCGCGAGGGCGACGCGGTCTCGCCGTTCTACGATCCGATGATCGCGAAGGTCATTGCTTGGGACGAAACACGCGAAGGCGCGGCCGCGAAACTCGCAGATGCGCTCGAAACCACACAGATCGCGGGTCTCCAGACCAACAATGCGTTCCTCATTCGCATCCTGAAACATCCCGATTTTCTCGGCGCGCATATCGACACCGGATTCATCGAGCGCCATCTGGCGCAACTTGTCCCGCCCGCGGCACCACCACCCGAAGATATCCTGGAAGCCGCGGCGCAATTGGTTGTCGCGGAATCCACGGCGCGCGAATCGGTCGATCCGTGGAACGCGGCGGACGGCTTCCGCCTCGGCGGCGCCGTGAAACCGGCGGTGGAATTCCTCGTTGATGGCAAGCGGCGCATCGTAGCGGCCGGCGGCGGATCTGAAAACGCGTTGCGCCTCGCCTCCGGCGCGATCGCCGTCATGCGCGCCGGCGAAACTTTCGTCTTGCGCCAATATGATCCGTTCGAAGCGGCCGACGCGGTCGGCACGGCGTCGGATCGCATCACGGCACCCATGCCGGGCAAGATCGCGCAACTTCTGGTGCGCCCCGGCGACAGTGTGAAAAAAGGCCAGCCGCTCGCCGTGCTCGAAGCGATGAAGATGGAGCACACATTGTCCGCGCCGGCCGACGCGCTGGTCGCGACCGTGGATGCCGCGGCCGGCGACCAGGTGGGCGAGGGCGCGATCATCCTGCGCTTCGCCAAGCCCAAGAGCGAAGCGGCATGACGCTCAATCTCATCAAGCTGTGCGTCGGCGCGGATTCGATCGAGGACCTCGCGCGCTGGCAGGCCGGCCGCATCAAGGAACAAAAGAAAAAGGGCAAGAAGCCCGAGCTGATCCACGTCACCCGCATGACGCCCAAGCGCGCCGACGAATTGCTCGACGGCGGCTCGCTCTATTGGGTGATCAAGGGCCAGATCGCGGTGCGCCAGAAATTGCTCGCGCTCAAGCCGGTGACCAAGAACGGCGTGCCGCATTGCGGGCTGGTCTATGAGCCCAAGCTCGTGCCCGTGCAGCGCCGCGCCCATCGCGCGTTCCAGGGCTGGCGTTATTTCAAGCCGGAAGACGCGCCGCCGGACGCGCGCGGCGGCAAGGGCGGCGCGGGGCTGCCCGAGAAACTGCAGGCGGAACTGGTGTCGCTGGGGCTGCTCTGACGGTCAGTCCTGCCAGATGCGCCCCAGCGCGTCGGTGAAGTTCGAGCCCAGCACTTTCTCCACGGCGCCCGGCTTGTATCCGCGCTTGAGCAGCGCGTTGGCGATCACCTCGGAGCGGCGCGGCGTGTTCATGCCGACGACATAGAGCGGCCTTGCGTCCTCGCCGGGTGCGGCCACGCCGGCCTTCTGGCGATCGGCTTCGTCTTTCCGGAACGCCGCCATCGCCTTGGGCGAAGTGTCCCAGGCGGCCAGCGCGCTGTCGCTGCCGATTCCGACATGATCCTCGCCGCAGACGTCCAGGGCATGGGTCATGTGCGCCATGTAATCGTCCAGCGTGGGCTGCTTGGGGCTCGGCGTCAGATAGGGCAGGTCGAAGATGCCGACCACGCCGCCTTTTTGCGCCACCGCGCGCAGAAGCGCGTCGCTATTGTTGCGCGGATGCTGGTAGACGGCCGCGCAGCCAGCATGGGTGATGATCGCAGGCTTCGCCGACGCCTTGAGCACATCGAACGACGTCGTCTCGTTGGAATGGCTGATGTCGATGGCGACGCCGAGCTTGTTCATCGTCTCCACCGCCTTGCCGCCCAGCTCCGTCAACCCGCCATGCGGATCGCCCAGCACGCCGGTGCCGAACGGCGTCGCCTTGTTGTAGGTGAGCTGCATCACGCGCACGCCCAGCCCTCGGAACAGCTCGATGCGGTCGATCTTGCCGTCATGCATCGTCACGGCCTCGAAGGACAGGATCACGCCCATCCGCTGGCTGCGCTTGGCGTCCGCGAAATCGGAATGCTTGCGCACCTGCAGGAAGACGTCCGGATATTCCTCGAAGACGCGCTGGAAGAACGCGATCTCGGCGACCGTGTCCTCGAAATTGTTGTCGAAGCCGCCGAGCGAGGTCTTGACCGCGTTGACGCCGGACTGGCGCACCATGTCGAGCATCGGTTTGGGAAAGGGGAATTTCTCCTGCATGGGCGGATCGAGATTGGCGTCGAATACGAAGGCCCGCTCGTAGAGCGCGCGCGCCTGCGACGACACGGCGTCGGTCTCCTGCGCCGAGGCGGCGCGTGCAATGGCGGCGTAAGCGGCATAGGCGCCGGCGGCGGCCAGGACGTCTCGTCTGTTCACGGTATTCTCCCTCTTTGCGTCATACTGCCATATTATCGATCAACCGCGTGCCCCCGATTTTCGCCGCGGCCAGCACGCGCGTGGGGCCGGCGGGCGCGTCGATCCGCTCCAGCGTCCGCGCGTCGCGGATCGCGACGTAATCCACCGTCTGGAAACCCGCTTCCAGCAGCGCGCTGCGGCCGAATTCCTCCGCGATGCGCACGGGATCGCCATGCTTCAGCCGGATGGCGGTATCGCGCAGGATCAGATTGAGCCGCCCGGCGATCCGCCGTTCGTCCGGCGCGAGATACGCATTGCGCGACGACATCGCCAGGCCGTCGGCCTCGCGCACGATCGCGCCGCCCGCGATCTCCACCGGCAACGCGAGATCGGCGACCATGCGGCGGATGACCAGGAGCTGCTGATAGTCCTTCTCGCCGAAAATGGCGTAATCCGGCAGCGCCGCGATCAGCAGCTTGGCCACGACCGTCGCCACGCCGGAAAAGAAATGGGGACGGAAATCGGTCTCCAGCCCGGCGCTCGGACCGCCGACCTCGATCCGGGTCGCGTCGCCGTCCGGGTACATTTCCCGGACCGGCGGCGCGAAGACCAGATCGGCCAGGCCGTCCAGCTTCGCGCAATCGGCGTCGAGCGCACGCGGATAGCGGTCGAAATCCTCGTGCGGCGCGAACTGCGCCGGGTTCACGAAAATGCTCGCGACGGTCCTGTCGCAGCGATTTGCCGTCTCGCGCACCAGCGACAGATGGCCCTCATGCAATGCGCCCATGGTCGGCACCAGCCCAATACGCGCGCCGCCCGCGCGCCATCCGGCGATCCGCGCGCGCAACGCCGCGATGGTGGTGACGATTTCCGGTTTCATGGCGGGGACATTAGCCCGGCGCTGGCTCTTCGCGCTAGAAATAGGCGCGCTTTTCCGCCATACCCCGCCCATGGAATCTTCCCCGCTGCGCAAGGCCATTTCCGACGCGTTCCTCGCCGAGGAGGAGGCTGTCGTCGACACGCTGATCGCCAAGGCCCGCCTGTCGCCGTCCGAGCGCGCGGCGACCGAGGCGTTGGCGCGCGATCTCGTCAAGCGGATCCGCGAGACGCGCGGCGAGCATGGCAGCGTCGACGCCTTGATGCAGGAATATGCGCTCTCGAGCCAGGAGGGCGTCGTGCTGATGTGTCTGGCCGAGGCCTTGCTGCGCGTGCCGGACGCCGCGACCGCCGACCGGCTGATCCGCGACAAGATCGGCAGCGGCGATTGGGGCCGCCACAAGGGCAAGTCGGATTCGCTGTTCGTCAACGCCTCGACCTTCGCGCTGATGCTCACGGGGCGCATCGTCAAGCTCGACGACGCCGCGAAATGGGATTTCGAGGGCATCTGGAAACGGCTGGTCTCGCGCTCCGGCGAGCCGGTCATCCGCCAGGCCGTGACCTATGCGATGCGGATTCTGGGCCGGCAATTCGTGCTCGGGCGCAGCATCGAGGAAGCGTTCAAGGAGGCGCGCGGGCTCGTCGCGCAAGGCTACCGTTTCTCCTTCGACATGCTGGGCGAGGCCGCCTACAGGCGCGAAGACGCCGCGCG
>Ga0302326_10023199_pt1 | contig 12657 bp, 7 predicted proteins | sample Palsa_T0_3_FD_202264 | JGI IMG/M metagenome (GOLD analysis project Ga0302326, IMG submission 202264) | Peat permafrost microbial communities from Stordalen Mire near Abisko, Sweden - Palsa_T0_3 | ecosystem: Environmental > Terrestrial > Soil > Palsa > Peat permafrost | place: Sweden: Abisko... | reverse complement strand
AGAGCTGGCGACCAACGCGACCATCTGGGGAACTTTCTCGCCAAAAGATTTTTCTCCACCGAGTGCGATCACGGGAATTCTGACTTTCTGTTTGGTCAAGGGAGCAGTCTGGTCCATGGTTACGAAGGCAGCGCGGTAGACGCCATGCGCGCCCAGGACGCCATCGATGCCTGAAAAGGAGCGCAGATATTCGTCCACTGTAGTTGGCGAGATCGAATCCGGATTAGCGGTCGCGGTCTCGTAGAACCAGGTGAGAAATGCGCGCTCATGTCCGACGATGAGGCTCTCGACTACATTCGGCGCGAGCGGGAGAATCCACCACCAGAACGAGCCCCGCTTCATCGCCTCAGGCGTGTAAGCAAAAATTTTGGTCAGCACTTCGGATAGCATGACCGGTACTTCCATGTAGAGGACACCGGCAACCTCGTCGGGGTAGTGGGCTGCCCAGAGGAGCGCGGGCGGGCCGCCCATGTCATGCGCAGCGAGGAGAAGCGGTTTGCCGGCGCCGAACTTAATCTGGCGGACGAGTGCGCGGAACTCGTTGGCGAGCGCGAGGGAGTCATAGCCTGCGATTCCGGCCGGCTTGTCCGAGTCTCCGTAGCCGCGCATGTCGGGCACGAGGACAGAGAAACCTGCCTCGGCAAGCAATGGCATGACCTTGTGCCAGGAGTACGCGGTGCCGAGGAATCCGTGCCAAAGCAAGACGGGGATGCCCTTCGGGTCGCCGCCGATCCAATAGTGAAGACGGACGCGGTTGACGACGGCCGTCTCACTGCTGAAGTTTGCGATCGGTGGCGCGTTTGGATTGGCGGTCATGGTCCTACGCGGCTTTCGACAGCTCCGGTGCCTGCCATTGCAGGACAGTCTCCCTGGCGAAATCCTCATAGCGGCGAGGCGCGTGGCCGAGAAGTTTCGTCAATGTTTCAAGGTCACCGTCGCCGGCAACGAAGCCGCGCTCGAGATAGCCCTCAAACATCATGCGGATATCAAAGGCTGACCAGGAGGGCATGGTTTTGCGCATCTGTTTTTCGAAGTCGTCCATCTTGTCACCGGTGTAATGAATTTGCTTGCCGAGCAATTCGCTCCAGATAGATGCTGCCTGGGGGCCGCTTACGGTATTTGGACCGATCAGGTTGTACGTCTTGCCCATGTGTGCGTCTGAGGCGAGAGCGATGGCGGTCGCCTCCGCGATGTCGCGAACATCGACAGCTGATACGCCCCGCGTGCCGAGGGGCATGGGATAGATGCCGGCCTTGGTGAGCGGCTCCTTCAAGGACGCATCGTTCTGCATGAAGTAGTTCGGGCGAATGATGGTGAAGGGAACGTCGAATTCTCTGAGGGCGCTTTCGATGGCCAGCTTGGCGGCGAAGTGCGGAACATCCTTAAATTGCTCGACGCGAAAGACTGAGTGATAGACGACGTGGCTGAGCTTGAGTTTCTTTGCGAGGTCATAGGCGATGAGGGCCTGTGTCAGTTCATCTGGAAGGACGGCGTTCAGCAGGTAAAGCTTGTCGACTCCCTGCATCGCCTTCTGGACAGAGATAGGATCGAGCAGGTCGCCGACGGCCTTCTCCACGCCTGGGGGTACGGGCGTGTCTTCTTTTCTGACGAGAAGGCGGATGTCCGCTTTGCGTTTCTGCAGTTCCTTTACGACTGCCGAGCCAACGTGGCCGGTGCCGCCTGTTACTAGAATCTTCATTGTGTCGCCTCCTGGTTTAGCGCCAAAGCTACTCACGTGGTGCCGTTGCTGAAGGCAAGTGTAGTGAGCGGATCCAGGCAAAGCTGAGCTAAACGAACCGCAGCGTTGCGCTTTGCGCAGAGCTGGCGCTTTCATAAGAGGAGGCGATTCAGAGTGCAGGTAAGAGAACGCACTAGCTGCGGGATTTGCAGGGTTGCATGTTGTTGAAGATTTGCGCGTGCTCTTCCAGTTTGCGGGTGACGGTGGCTTCGTCGACTTCGAGTGACCAGTTGCCTTTGTCATGGGTGCCGCCGAGGACGACGCCGTCGTGGCGGGAGAACATGTAGGTGTCGTTGTATTGCATGGCGTAGGAAACTTCGGGTTGCGGGAGGAGGACGGTGAGTTGGCCGCGGACCGGGGTGAGTTCCTGATCGTTGAAGAGAGCGCGGGCGCCGAGGCCGGTGCAGTTGAACACTAATTTTTGCGGGAGGGCCTGGACGTGCGCGGAGGATTGGATTTCGCCGACGATGACTTTGCCGCCGGCGATGCGGAAATCCACGAGCAGGGCGGGAAGCAGCATGGGAGGCTCGATTAACATGCCGTCGAATTGCATGCAGAATTTTCCGGCGAAGGGATGCTCGCCGGGGCCGAGGGCCTTGATCTCGGGCATGAGGTAGTCGGTGGCGCCCTGCGCGGTGAGTTTGCCATCAGGGCCGAGCGGTGATGCGGCCGGGGTGACGAGATGGTCGTGCAGATAGTAGTTGCGCATCCAGCGGACGCCGTAGCGCGGGTCGGTCATGATCTGAAAGCGCTCGTAGGCGAATTTGCAGGCGAAGACATATTGATCGGTGAACTGCTGGGTGAGGTTGTCGGAATTTTCGTAGACCCACGACGGGCCCCACTGGCCGCCGGCGATGTTCGACGTGGTGTCGGGCGGGAGGGCCTTGGTGAAGATGGTGACGTCGAGGCCGGCGTCTTGCAGGAGGCGCGCGGTGGTGAGGCCGATGACGCCTGATCCGAGGACGGCGACGGGGCCGGTGTGGCCGGGAGCGCCGAGGTCGACGGCGAGGCGCGAGGAGCCCCAGCTGAGGGAGATGCCGCCGCCGCCGTGTCCGTAATTGTGGACGACGGTGGTGCCGCCGAACTGTTCGCGTTCGACGCGGAAGCCGGAGGGGCGGAAGGGGCGGAGTCCGACGACGTTGCGGATGATGCGCTCGCGGGAGACGTGGACGGGGGCGAGGTGGCAGGCGTCGGGCGGCAGGTTGATGGGCGGCCATGCGGCAGATGCGATGGGGCGACGCATGCAGCTGCTCAGGCCGAGGGCCGTGGCGGCGAGTGGGGCGGTTTGCAGGAAGTGGCGGCGGTTCATGGGAATGTTGATGATGCTTCCGGCAGGAGCAGCAGGTCCTTCACTGCGCTCAGGATGACAATTTTATTTTGACTGACACTTGCCAGCCCGGCGATCCTTTTATGTACTTCTACGGTTACAAATAATGACATATTGTGCACTTACAGTTACAAAGTAAAACTATGGTTGGAAGTCGACGCTCTTCCAGAGTGGAGCTGGGTCGTAGACGGCTCCGGCGGCGATGGTCTTCCAGACTTTGCGGGTGTTGGCGATGTTGGCGAGTGGGTCGGCGTCGAGCAGGAGAAGGTCGGCGCGTTTGCCGGGGGCGATGGAGCCGACGTTGGCGTCCACTTTCAGGACGCGGGCGGGGACGATGGTGGCGGACTGCAGAGCTTCCATCGGGGTGAAGCCGGCCTCGACGTAGAGCTCGATTTCGCGATGCAGGGAGTAGCCGGGGATGGCCTGGTCGGTGCCGGCGACGAGGGGAAGTCCGGCTTTGTGGAGCGCGCCGATGGTTTGGAGCATGGTGGCGAAGGTGGTGCGGGCGTAGGCGGCGCGCTCCGGCGTGATGTTGGTTTGATTGAGCGCCGGTTGGAGGACGGGAGCGATTTTGAGGACGCCCGGTTCAAACGATGGGATGGGGCGGTCGGGCGGGGCGAGAAAAAGTTCGAAGAGGGCGACGGTTGGATCGACGACGGTGTGATGGTCGACGAAGAACTGCAGCTGCTTTTGTGTCTCAGGCGAAGTGAAGTCGACGGTGGGCGGATCGGTCTTGTTGGGCTTTGGCTTTTCGAAGAGCTGGACGAGGTATTGGATGTGGTTGATCTGGTCCATGCCGGCCTCGACTCCCTGGATAGCATTCATGCCGTCGGGAATGTGGCCGGTGACGGTCATGCCGAGGCGATGGGCTTCGGTGCAGATTGCGGCCACAACTTCCGGACTGACGGACGAGTAGATTTTGATCTGGCTAGCGCCGGCGTCGTGATATTTGTCGACGAGAACGCGGGCTTGTTCGGGCGTGGTGGCATTGACAGCACCGAGGGCGTGGGGACCTTCGCCGTCGATGATGCCGGCGAAGAAAATTTCCGGACCGATGCCGTGGCCGCTGTTGACGACGTCGCGGACGGTGGTGATGAAGGCGAATTCGTTGCCGACGTCGCGGACGCTGGTGACGCCGGCGGCGAGATAAATGGGCCCCCACTCCACTTGCTCGTAGTGGGCGTGCATGTCCCAGAGGCCGGGGATGAGGAATTTTCCGGTGGCGTCGAGGACCTTGGCGTCGGCTGGAATTTGGATTTGGGCGCGGGGGCCGGCGGCGATGATTTTGTCACCTGCGGTGATGACGACGGAGTCAGGAATTTGTGCTTCGCCGGTTACATTTATCAGGGTAGCGCCGACGATGGCCAATTTCGGGGTGACGGGTTCGCGGGCGGAGGCGGCCAGTTTGTCGAGGGCAGCGAGGTCGGCTTTGACGGCGGCGCCGATGAAGAGGCCGAGATCGGATTCGTAGTCCTCGCGGATGGCTTCGAAGTGGTCGAACTCGGCGTCGGTGGAGATGAGGGCGACGAGTTGATGGGTGTGGTCAAGCCAGAGGCTTTCCTCGCCCCAGATCAATCCGGAAAGCGTGTAGCCCTGGAGCTTTTCCTTTTTGCCGTTGAGATCGACTTCGAGTTCGCCGGCGGATTCGATTCTTACTTCCCCGCGAGGCAGGAGCGGGAGCGACGCGGGCTTTTTATTTTCGAGCCACGTGCGCATGAGCAGCTCCTGCATAGCGGCGGGGGCGTAGCCGGCGGTGGCGAAGACGACGGGGGGCGCGGGGATGGTGGAGGTCTTGCCGTTTTCCGAGATGGCGGCCTGATCGCCGGTGACCTGGATGGTGAGGTCGAGGGCGGATTCGCGGGAGACGCGACCCTTGGCGCTGAGCGAGACGGGGCGGAGGTGCGCGTCGGCAGTGTACTTGGTGCTGAGGGGAACTTTGGCGCCGCGGTCGGTGAAGAGGAATTCGGAGTAGAGGGTAGTGGTGGCGGGGGAGACGGTGATGACGTCGGTCTCCTTGCCGATGGGACGCGCGAATTTGTGCAGGATGTATGTGGACTGCTGGGCGGCGAGCGGGGCGGCGAGGGCGAGGAGGGCTATATATATAGTTGCGAGCTTGCGCATGGTTGGCAACATTATCTACTGACGGGGCAGAGTTGGAAATGTGATGCGGGGACGGCGCATGGCGATTGCGGCCGAGTTAGTTGGGGAGGGTGTAGTCGAGGTCGTAGGAGTGCTGGCCGTTTGCGATCTCGATGGTGAAGGTGCCGGCGATGCCCTTGAGATCTGCGGTGCCGGAGCCGGGGACGATGTTGACTGACATCTTTGGTCCGGACTTGTTCATGGTGGCGGTGTGTTGGAGGGCAAAGGTGCCGTGCTTGCCGGCGAGTGTCCCGGTGAAAACTTCAATCGCGACGTAACCGGCTTCGCCCTGCTTGGGGTCGCCGCCGCTAAACATTTCTCCCTGGGTCGTGCCGTCGAGGTCGCCGGTGAGTTTCTTGTCGATGGAGAAGCGGCTGAGTCCCTCGGCGGGGGGCGGGGTGAGCGGCTTCATATCGACGGTGAAAGATCCGCGGGCATGATGGGACATGGGGGTCTCTGTTTTCTGCGCCTGGAGCGCGGTGAAAAAGAATGCGGCGGTGAGGAGGAGGAAGGCGACGCGCTTCATGAGGAGGAATCATAATTGATTTCTCGCGCGGGATCGGTTGGCTCGGCGACGAATTAGTTGGGGAGGCCGACGACGCCGACGACATCGCTCATCATTTTCTGCGAATCATAGCCTTTGCCGAGGCGATAGACGGTCTGGACGTTGCGGATGTCGGCGATGTTTTGCGCTGGATCTCCCTGGATGACGACGAGGTCGGCTTGCTTGCCGGGCTCGATGGAGCCGGCGCGATCGGCGATGCCGAGAAAGGCGGCGCCGTTCATGGTGGCGATTTTGATGGCCTGGGGGACGGTGAAGCCGGCCATGTTGAGGAGCTCGATCTCGCGCAGGTCGGCGTAGCCGGCGAGGACGCTGCCATCTCCCGTTGGATCGGCGCCGGCGAGGAGGGTGCCGCCGCGGCGGACGAACTCGGCTTCAAACTGCAGCTCTTTGTCGAAGAGCGGTTGCCAGTGATATTTTTTCATCGCCCGGTGAATGAGGCTTGAAATCAACCAGCTCTTCCAGATGAGCGCATTCTTTGCACGCTGCTGATACCAGCCAGGAGCACCATTTACGAATTCGCTGTCGAGCACGGCGAGGGTGGAGGTGACAGGGATGTGATGGGCGATGAGCGTGTCCATCATGGCGGTGACGGTGGGGGAGTGGATGTCGAGATTGTCGCGATACTGTTTCAAAAGCGTGAGCGTGTCCGGGCATGCGCCCGGCTTCTTGCCTGGGAAAAACTCCGTGTCGACGAGAATGCCGTGTTCGAGATTATCGATGCCCATGTTGGCGGCTTCAGTGAAAGTAACGGAACAGAGATGGCCGGTGATCTTGGTCGACCTGGCGTGGGCTTCGTCGATGGCGGCTTGCAATTCGGCGGGCGTGATGTCGGTGTAGGCCTTGAAGGAGGTGAAGCCCTGGGCTGCGTAGTTATCGACGGATTTTTTCGCGTCGTCGGGGCCAGAGAGTACGCGCATCTCGCGGAACAGCGGGGGCGCTCCTTCAAGATAGGGCGCGGTGAGGAAGAGTTCGGGGCCGGGCTGCTCTGAGTTGTCGATGCGGCGCTTGGCGCGCAGGTCGCTAGCGGCGTCGATGCTGCCGGTGGTGCGTGCGGTGGTGACGCCGGCGGCGAGATAGAGCAGCGGGAAGGTGACGCTCTGCTGCGAGAGGCGATTGCCGTTCGCCGAGGTGAAGAGATGCTCGTGCAGCATGACGAAGCCGGGGAGGACGGTGGCTCCGTGGAGGTCGATGAGCTTGGCGCCGGGCTGTGCGGGCATGTCGGATGCGGCACCTACCCAGGCGATCTTGCCGTCGCGGACGACGATGGATTGCGACTTGCGCTCGTCGCTGCCGGTGCCGTCGATGACGTTCGCGTTGGTGAGGACGAAGTATGGGGAGGTTTCGGTGATGTATTTCTGCAGCGGCTGCTGCGACAGAGTCGCGAGGCGTCGGAGTTGCATGCGATGGACGATGAAGGAGAAGGCGATGGCCGCGATGATCAGCACGATGATGCAGAGGACGATTCGTCCGATGATGCGAAAGAAGCGGCGCATTGATATCTCCAGGGCTTTCGATGCCAGGAAATTATAGAAGCAGAATGGAGCGGGGCTGGTTCAGAGACCGAAGGGCAGCATTGGACCCCAGTTGAGACGATGCAGAACAATTTCGACGGGCTGGCCGCTGCGCTGGGCTTCGATCTTGAGGGTCTTGTCCTGCAGCGAGTAGGTGCCGGCGATGGGAGATGAATTGGATGCAAAAGGTAGCCCCGATATGGTGATGGTGTGCGCGGCGTGGCTGGCGGTGTAGGTGCCGAGGGATTCGGTGAGGCCGGATTTGTAACCGCAACGCATCCAAATATCAAAGTACATTCTTCGGCCCGGGGCGCCGGCGATATCCTGGCCGGCGATGGTGATGCGGTCGACACCCCAGGCGCCGGCGCCATTGATTTGTCGCACGCCGACGAGATCTACAATTTCTGCCATGAGGCGGTTGGCTGGCACTTCTTCGAGAAACCAGAAGCAGGACATGGCAGCGACCGGCACGAGGATGGCAGCGACGGTTGCGATGATTTGAAGACGGCGGCTTCGGAACGGAGCAGGTGCAGGCAGCAGTATCGCGAGGATGGAGCGATAGCGTGGCAGATCGCAGACCAGCAGAAACAGGTTGACGAACAGCAGGATGGCGCTGATGACCTTGGTGCCGGTCCACAGGTCCATTGCGAAATTCATGAGGACGACGTTGAGGAGCACGGGGAAAAGGAGCAGGGCGCCGAGCCGCCATGCGCGACGGGTGAGCAGGAGCAAGCCGGGGATGGTTTCCGAGACGCCGAGGAGAAACTGGAACCATGGTTGGTATCCGAGAAATGCCCAGGTCAGCATCCGGCCTGACGCCTGGATAAGCGGGTGATCGTAGGTCCAGGCGGAGACCTGGAACTGGTAGTTGGCGAGCTTGGAGATTCCGTAGGTGAGGATGGCCAGACCGAGGAAGTACCGGGCGACGGTGATGAGCACGGTGAGCCATCGGGGATAAGTTGGCGGCGCGAGTTGTGATTCGGCAGGAGGCAAACGGGATGCGAATGAGGGTAGTGCGGGGAGTGTTCCGAGGCAAGCAAAATTATTTTTCTCAGAGCTTCTTCGCGGGTCACGGATACACAAGCAGCGCGGGGATGGGAGAATTCAGGGATGGACGAAGTGGCGGGTGAGGCGGCGGTGGAACAGGCGGTGACGTTGACGGATGCGGAGCCGGCGGCGGCAACGGCGGGCATGGGTCCGGTGGAGCATGGCGAGCGATACGTAGTGATGGATGTGCTGCGCGGGTTTGCGTTGTTTGGTGTGCTGGCGGCGAACATGCGGAGTTTCAACCTGCCGCTGAGTATCTATGGAACGCCGGAGGCGGTGTTTCACGGACGAGCGGATTTCTGGGCGCAGTCACTGCTGAATATTTTTATTGCGGGGAAGTTTTATACGCTGTTCGCGTTTTTGTTCGGGCTGGGGTTTGCGATCCAGATGACGCGGGCGCAGGCGCGGTCTGCGGGGACGAAGAAGTTTCCGTGGTTTTATTTGCGGCGGCTCAGCGCGCTGGCGTTGTTCGGGCTGGTGCATGGACTCTTCATCTGGAACGGGGACATTCTGCTGGCGTACTCAATCGGCGGCTTCTGGCTGTTCTGGTTTCGCAAGGCGAAGCGAAAGACGGTCGAGATCTGGGCGGCAACTTTATGGGGGCTGCTGTTCTGCCTGCTGGTGACGGCGTGGGTGCTGGCGCGGGTGAACAGTGCGGCGCTGGGGCACATCAACCTGGGAGGCGGAGGGCCGCCGCCGGATATGGCTGCGGCGCGGCAGGTGATCGATGTGTATGCGCACTCGCATTTACTCGGCGTGGTGCGGGAGACGATGTTGGAGTGGACGGGGGGGATGCCGCCGAGCCGGCTGCATCCGCGACTGTGGATGGTGCACACGCTGGCGCAGGCTGGAGTGCTGGGGACGATCAGCGTCGCGATATTTCTACTGGGACTTTGGGTGTGGCGGAAGGGCGCGCTGGAGAACCTTGGGGCGTGGCGGCCGCGCCTGGCGCGGGTTTGCGCGTGGACATTGCCGCTGGGAGTCGCGCTGGAAATTGTGGTGGAGACGGTGCCGCATTATTTTTCTGTGCATGCCAAGGTGCCGACGGTGGGAGATTTATTTTTCAATCTGGCGGGAGTGTTCGGCGTGCCGATCCTGGCGTGCGGATATGCGACGGCGATGGCGCTGCTGTTTACGAGTGAGCGGTGGCAGCGCGCGGTGTTGTGGTTGGCGCCGGTGGGACGGATGGCGCTGACGAATTATTTGTCGCAATCGATTGTGTGCGTGGCGTTTTATTCAGGCATCATCACGGGGCTGTATGGGCGCGTCGGGCCGGCGTGGGACATGGTGGCGACGGTGGTGCTGTATGCGGCGCAGGTTTTCTTCAGCCGATGGTGGCTGGGGCGATACAGGTTTGGTCCCGCGGAGTGGTTGTGGCGCGCGATGACGTACGGGCGGCGGCCGCAGATGAGGATCGCGGGATAGATGCAGCGCCGGTGTTAGATTAGCCGGAGCGATGAGCGCAGAAATCAAGGCGGGCAGCAGGCTCGACCGGTACACGATTCTCGAACCGCTGGGCTCGGGCGGGATGGGCGTGGTTTATCGCGCGCGCGACGAAAAGCTGGAGCGCGAAGTTGCCATCAAGGTGTTGGCGGCGGGTGTGCTTGAGGGGGACGACGCGCGTCGGCGCTTTCACAAAGAGGCGCTGGCGCTGGCCAAGCTGGGGCACAACCATATTGCTGCGGTGTATGACGCGGGGCAATACGAGGGCATTGATTACATCGTCATGGAGTGCGTGCCGGGCGAGTCACTGGCGGCGAAGCTGAAGTCGGGGCCGCTGACGGTGAAGGATGCGACGGCGATTACGCTGCAAATTGCGCAGGCGTTGGAAGAGGCGCACGAGCGCGGCGTCATCCACCGGGATTTGAAGCCGGCAAACATTATTTTGACGCCGAAGGGGCAGGTGAAGGTTCTCGACTTCGGACTGGCAAAACTTTTCGCGGCGCCGGCGGCTGACGCGACAGTTTCGATGATGGAGACGAAGGGGATTGCGGGGACGCCGCTCTACATGTCGCCGGAGCAGGTGCATGGGCAGCACCTCGACGCGCGGACCGACCTGTGGAGTCTGGGCGTGGTGTATTACGAATTGCTGACCGGGGCTGCGCCGTTCCAGGGGCGCGGCACGATTGCGATACTGCGCGCCATTGCTGAAGAAAAGCCAGAGCCGGTGTCGAAACTGCGGCCGGAGATTCCGGCGGCGGCGGAAGCAATTGTTTCGCGTGCGATGGAGAAGGAGCCGGCGCAGAGGTATCAATCCGCCGAAGAAGTGATTCGCGATACTTCGGATTTGCTGGCGCGGATGAGCGCGACGGTGGTGGTGGAGGAGCCGCGGCGGCGGATTTCGCATGCGATGCTGGCGGCGATCGCGGCGCTTTTGATTGTTGCACTGGCGGTGAGTCTGTGGTTTTACCGGCGGGTGTCGCAGAAAAACTGGGCGCGTGGGGAGGCAATTCCGCAGATCAACAATTTGCTGGAGGACAACAAATCGTTGGCAGCGTTTCTGCTGCTGCAGAAAGCGGAGAAATATCTGCCCGGCGATGCGGAGCTGAAGAAGATTGCGGACGAGAACACGAGGCTGGCGTCGATCACGTCCTCGCCTGCAGGGGCGACGGTTGAGATCAAAGATTATGCGACACCGGATGCGCCGTGGACCAGGCTGGGAGTGACGCCGCTTGAGAATGTGCAGATTCCGCGGGGATATTTTCGCTGGCGTGTTGCCAAGGCTGGGAGTGGGGAACTGGAAGCTGCGCCGGTGACCGAGGCAGAGATGCAATTTGATCTGACGGAGTTACAAAAGGCGCCAGAGGGAATGATCTATGCGCCGGGCGGGACGTGGGAGAACTACATCGGCTTCGTCGGCTGGGTTGGTCCCTACAAGTTGCCGCCGTCTTACATCGACCGCTACGAGGTAAGCAATCGCGAGTACCAGAAATTTGTGGATGCGGGCGGTTACGAGAAGAAGGAGTACTGGCCGGTGTTCACCGAGGAGGGGCGCGCGGTGTCGTGGGAGGATGCGATGGCGCGGATGCGCGATTCGTCTGGCCGCGCGGGGCCATCGACGTGGGCGGGCGGGCACTATCCCGAGGGCAAGGCGGATTTTCCGGTGTCCGGCGTGAGTTGGTATGAGGCTGCGGCGTATGCAAAGTTTGCGGGCAAGAGCTTGCCGGTGATGGCGCAGTGGTACCAGGAGGCGCCGGAAGAAGCGGCGCAATATATTGTGGCGGCCAGCAATATTTCGCGGAGCGAGATTGCGCGGGCGGGTGCGTACAAGGGCGTCGGTCCGGATGGGACGTATGACATGGCCGGAAATGTGCGCGAGTGGGTTGCAAATTCGGTGGACAATGATCTGCGGCTGATTCTTGGCGGGTCATGGAAGTCGCCGTCCTACTTGTATGTGAGCCCGGAGTCGGCGCTGCCGTTTGATCGGTCGGAGGCGAACGGCTTTCGGTGCGTGAAGAATCTCGGGCCGGTCCCGAAGGAAGCAACGCAGCCGGTGAAGCGGAGTGTGCGCGATTTTGCGAGCTTCAAACCCGCCTCCGATGAGGTGTTTCATGCGTATGAGCTGCTGTATGCCTATCCGGAGACGCCGCTGAATGCGAAGGTGGAGGGCACGATTGCGGAGACCGCGGATTGGCGCGAGGAAAAGGTCACGTTTGACGCGGGGTATCGCGGTGAGCGGATGTCGGCTTATTTATTCCTGCCGAAGACGGTGAAGCCGCCGTACCAGACAGTTCTATTTTTTCCCAGCGCGCGGGTGTTGTTTTTGCAAGGCAGCGGGAACGGACGCGAGCTCGGGGACGTGAAATTTTTCGATTACATCCTGCAGAGCGGGCGTGCGGTGATGTATCCGATTTACGAAGACACGTATGAGCGCCGGGTGAAGTTCTATTTGCCATCGGGCGGATCCGACATTGAGCTGACGACGGACTGGTACAAGGACGCGGCGCGGTCGCTGGATTACCTGGCGACGCGACCAGACATTGACAGCAGCAAGCTGGCGTATCTCGGGGTCAGCATGGGCTCGGCGGACGGTGTGATTTTTACGACGCTGTTGCAGGAGCGGCTGAAGACGGCGATTTTTCTGGATGGCGGATTTTTTCTGGACAAGGCGCCGCCGGGCGGAGACCAGGCGGACTTTGCGCCACGGATGAGGAAGCCGGTGCTGATGGTGAATGGAAAATACGATTTCACATTTTCAGTGGAGGGGGCGCAGAATCCACTGTTTGCGGCGCTGGGAACGCCGGCGGCGGAGAAGAGCCACGTCATCCTAGAGACGCCGCATGATGTGACGGAGCAGCGGCCGCAGCTGGTGAAGGCGGTGCTGGAGTGG
>Ga0302326_10023198_pt1 | contig 12658 bp, 9 predicted proteins | sample Palsa_T0_3_FD_202264 | JGI IMG/M metagenome (GOLD analysis project Ga0302326, IMG submission 202264) | Peat permafrost microbial communities from Stordalen Mire near Abisko, Sweden - Palsa_T0_3 | ecosystem: Environmental > Terrestrial > Soil > Palsa > Peat permafrost | place: Sweden: Abisko... | reverse complement strand
AGCGCCAAGCTCCGAGGCGAGGGTCTTCATCGCCTCGGCGGAGATATTGACGGTGTTGAAAATGAAAATGGCCACGATGGCGATCAGGCCAAGCGGGTTGCCAATGCTTTTGCGGCCGGTGCCGGTGCGGGAGCTGAGGTCCGTCCGTTGCCGGCGCATCCCGGCGGTCATGCGATTCCCGAACCGCCGCAGGAACAGACCCGCGATGAGGGCGGCAACCTTGAAGAATGGGATGGGCTCCCGCTGCTCCATGAGGATGACCTAGTCTGGCGTGGGGCTCTCCGAGCCGCCGGTGAGCGCGAAGAAGACCTCTTCGAGGGTGCTCTGCGGCGGAAGATTCGCCCGGAGGTCTCCCAGGGAGCCGACGGCCGCAAGCCGCCCGCGGTGGATTATGGCCAGGCGGCTGCAGAGCTTCTCCGCTTGATCCAGGAGATGGGTGCTGAAGAAGACGGTGCAGCCGGAGGCGACTTTCTCGCGCATGATCTCGTGCAGGGTGCGGGTGGCGAACGGGTCGAGGCCGTTGGTGGGCTCGTCCAGGATGAGCAGGGCCGGGTCGTGGAGCATGGCGCAAATGAGCGCGAGCTTCTTTTTCATGCCCTTGGAGTAATTGACGGCGAATTCGTTGGTGGCGTCGGCCAGGTCCAGGCGCTGGAGCAGGCCGTCGGTGCGGCGGGCGATCTCGCCCTTGGAGAAGCCGTGCATTTCTCCGATGAAGCGGATGATTTCGCCCCCGCGAAGATAATCGTAGAAAACGGGCTCATCCGGGAGGTAGCCCACGAGGCGCATGACCTCGACGCGATCGCCGAAACAGTCCAGGCCGCCGATGCACGCGGAGCCGGTGCTGGGCTGGAGGATGCCCATGAGCATGCGGATGGTGGTAGTCTTGCCGGCGCCATTGGGGCCGAGGAGGGCGAAGAGTTCGCCGGAGCCCACTTTGAGGGAGAATTGCGAGACGGCTTCGAAGTCCCCATAACGCTTGGACAGGTTATCGATCTCGACCAGCGGGCGCGTCGTGGCGCCGAAGGAGTTCATCGCAGCCCCTGAGTCCGAATCAGAGTCAACGCGGCCCGCATAATGTATTGGCTCTGCCCCATCGGCTCCCGTTTGTATCCGGGGCCGTGGAAACCGCAAATCCCATCTTGAGAGCCGTTTGAAAAACGAGGGTGTGTCCAGATTGTAGGAAATATAGACCCAATCTGGAGGAGAATCCATGACCAGCCTTTAAGGGTTATCCCGATGAGCGGCGCAGAGCGTGGGCCGATTGTCGCGCGCGGCGATCCCTGCGAGAGTGGCCGGATGAGCGCTTCGGGGAGCAAGCCGGCAAAGGCTGCGAAAAGGGAAACTGGAAAGCCTTCGTTCACGTGCGCAATCTGCAAACGGCGATACCAGCCGATTCAAACGCCGGGGATGCACACCATCTACAGCATTTGCCCGGATTGCCGGATGGATGGGACCGCGCGTTAGCAGCCGCTGAGTAAATTCGAAATTCGAAATCAGAAATTCGAAAAAGCGGAATTGCGGATGGAGCGAGTGAGTGAGTCGAGGCATAAACCCTCCAAAGTGCGCGGCCTCGCGCGCCAAATTCTTCGAATTGAACCGTTTTTTCTGAGAGGAAGATGGACGGTTGATGTCGCTTCGCTCCGTTCTGATTCCGAATTTACAAAATCTCGCCTTCCGCGCGCGGCGGGGCGCAATGTGAGGCATGCGCAAAGTCCTGAAATCCGATCTCCGTCCGCTCGAAATCAAGCCGCAGGAAAAGTCCGTCTGGATCTGCATGTGCGGACTCTCAAAAAACCAGCCGTTCTGCGACGGCTCGCACAAGACAATCGCCCCGGAAGAGGAGGGAAAAGTCTATGAATACGATGCGGAGGGGCATCGGGTGGAGGCCTGATTGCGGATCAGGATGATGCGGGACCGGGCGATTTGCTCCCCTCCCCCGCGGTGACGGCGGGAGCGGCGCGGCGCTTTTGAGGGGTCGCGGCAATCCGGTTGATGTGCGAGCGGAAATCCGGGTCTTCGCCCTCGAGCAATTCCGGAAGCGCGGCGCGGAAGTCGTCATTGCGGCACCATTCCCGCATGTAATCCTCCCAGGAGGACCAAAGCCGCCTGGTCTGCCTGGGCATTCGCGGCTCGTACACGAGGATGTAGGCGCTCTCGAAAATGGAGACGAGGATGCCGAAGATGGCGGAACGGCGCTCGATCTGCTCCTCGGTGAGGCTGCGCGGGGCGCCTGACCTGTGGAGGAGCTGCAGGTCCGAGTTATCGAGCACGATCTTGAGGAAGCTCATGTATTCGTCCGAGAGGCGCTGGTAGAGCTCCTCCTCATCCGCCTGCCGCTCCTTCCGGCGCTCGATCACGTACACGATGATCGCGAAGGGAAGGGCAAACGTGTCCACCATGTAGAAGGTGAACTCGAATGTATCCTTCCAGTGCATGGGCCAATCTACCGCGCGCCCTGGGAAAAGGCGACCCCGCGCTGGCGATGGACGGATTTTTGAACGCCCGCCGGGACAACAACGGTTTCCGCTTGCAATATACGGGGTCCTGCCCCTAAATCAGCGATTGCTATGCCAAAAAACGGCAAAAGCCGGGGGATAAGCCGTCAACGAATCCTGATCGTTGATGACGAACATTTCGCAACCCACGTATTGGGCAGGTTGCTGAGGAGGCATGGTTATATCGCCGCCGAGGTGAATGACTCGACCAAGGCGCTTCAGGTGGCCCGGAGGTTTCAGCCCGACGTCGCCCTGCTCGATCTTCATATGCCATGGAAGGATGGAGATGAAGTCGCGGCAGATTTTTTGTCTGATAAATTCCTTTGCTCGGTCCCGATTATTTTTATAACTGCTGATGTGCTCATACAAAATGAATCGACGAGGTCCGCCCCGATCCTCCTAAAGCCATTCTCAATCGAGGATCTCCTTGCCCGCGTTAAAGAAGGGGTAGAAGGGGTCGCTAGGAAAGGCGGGGAAATGGCGGGAAGAGAAACCGAACAGGAGATGTTCGCGGAAAGCGGTGTTAGCTAACAAATGAATTCACGAAGCTTGTGGATTCGTAATTCATGAAAGAATACACCGCGTTCAAGGATGTGGATTCGGTCATGTCGATCCTGTCCAAAATCTCATTTTTAGGCGGAATATCGACTGCCCAGCGCAACGAGATATTCCGCTTCCTGGAAGTCAGTATGTTTGAGAAGGGCGAATACGTGTCCAGGAAGGGCGAGCCGCCGTCCCATATTTACATCATCAAGAAAGGAAAGATTGACTTGATGATTACCGATAACGAGGTCGCGATCAAGAAAAGGGAATTCAACGTGGGCGACTGTTTCGGGGAAGCGGCAATGCTGTCGATGACTAACAACACCGCATCTTTCGTGGCAGCCGAGGACAGTGAACTGATCGTTCTCTCGCGGCGGTCCCTGAATCAGTTGCGGCGCGAGGACCTCGAGGTGTTTTGCATTCTCATCATGAACCTTGCCAGGGAGCTTGCGCGAAAACTGCAATTCACCGACGACATCCTTCTGAAGCATGAACACGAATTTGGCTCGGAACTGCACCACGAGCTTCACTCAGCGGGCGCGGGATCGGGCTCCGTTACCGGGGGTCTTTGCGACTCCTCGCCGGGCATGGGGTAGGATGCGCCGCGCCGCCGGCACGCACGCCTGGCATGGCTCGCACAGGATTCGCTGCCCGAACTTACGGCTATGGAACCGGCAAAAGGTCGCCACTTTGGCATCGACAGTCACTCCGCAGCGGTTGCATGCCACGGCTTCGGCGGGCGGGGGAGGAACCGGGGAGGCCGGACGATGGAAACTGACGAGCTTCCGGGCGAAATCCATGATGGTTTGAGTCGAACAAATCTTGGCCACGGCCAGGACATCGTCGGTCAGCGTGGAATGGTTCATGAACTCGCGCAGCCGGCGATCGAACATATCCATTTTGAGAACGATGGCCTCTTCGATGTGGCGCGGGGAGATGTAACATTCCGAGGGAACCAGGACCCAGTTCCGGTAGGCCGGCTGGATCGGGAGCCCGAGGCGCATCGGAGTCAGTTTCTCGTCGCCAATAAGTTGGTTGAGCGCGATGATACGCCCTCGATTCTGCTCGATCGGTGACGCCATCCCCTCCCATCCAACTTGCGTCCTGACTTGAAAATCGCCATGCGAGCCGAGCCGTAGAGGCGTGGTGAAATTCTTGCTCTCGATGACGAATATGTCAAAAAAGCGGCCGATCAGCAGGTGATCGATCTGGGCGGTTCTCCCTTTATGCTCGAGGCGCAAATCATGGATGACGGCCCAGTTTTTGGAATCCTTGAGATGAAAGTCGATATGGCATGCGGCTTCCTTTTCCCCTTCCGCCGCCGGCCGCACCCGAACCAGTTCCGCTTCGAGCGCTTCCCGCCGTTTTTTCGACAGGGTCTTGACGGCAAGCAACTCCTGGAGGGCCGCGACGGCGGCCTGGGTGTCGTCTTTTGATTTGATGATCATCGCGCCAGGTCAGTCCCCGTCTTCAATGGACACGGCCCCGGCAAAGGAACGGAGAGCGGCTTTGGTGTTTGAATGGTGATCCATCCCCCGAAGGCATAGCGGGTTTCGTACCAATTTGGACTACACCGGAGCGAAAGCGCATAATGGTGACAGAACACCCTATAAAACGCCTCAGTCAGGCCATGATTGAAAGCGGAACGGGAACCGGCTAACATCACTCCCCATGAAGCGGAACTTACCCCTGGCCGGCTTGCTTGCGCCCGTTTGCGGCCTGACCGGGCTGGTGGCATGGGCGGAATCACCCAGGCCGCTGCCGACGCCCTTCCCGGCGGCGCGTTACCAACCGATGAGCGCGAGGTCGCCGTTTGCTGTTTCCACGGCGTCCCAGGCCACGGCGGCGGCCACGCCGGGATTCGCGGCTCAACTGTACGTGGATGGCGTGGCGCACCTTGGGGCGACGGATTTTGTGGCGATCAAGTCCCGCGACCCGGATAAACCGGCGGCCATCTTCGTGGAGGTAGGCAAGAGCACGGAAGATGGGATGAAGGTGGAACGGGTGCAATGGTCCGGTGAAATGGGCAAGAGCACGGTGGATGTGAGCAAAGGGGGAGAGAAGGCAACGCTGATCTTTGACGAGGCGCAGATCGAGAAGACCCCGAGCGCCGTTCCGGCAATGGCGCCCGGCCCGCGGCCTATGATATTGCCGCCGGGGCAGCACAGAAGACCTGCGCCGCGTGCCGAAGGATATTGAGATTGCCGGCGCGCCCTCGAACGCAAGAAGCCCCGCCATTGCAGTGGCGGGGCTTCGGCAGGAGGATTTTGCGGCCGTCCGATGAAGGACTGAACCTCGATTGAATCAAGCGCGACGGCGGCGGAAGCGGATGCCGACGAGGACCGCGGCGCCGATCACAATGCTCGCCCACGTGGAAGGCTCCGGCACCGCAGTAAAGGTCAGGTTGCTGCTGCTCAGCGTGAAATACCCAACTTCGGTGCCCTTGACGCCCGGCTGAAACTCATAGAGATAATCAACCGTGGTGCCATTGGTGGGTTGGGTGAAGTGCGTTCCCAGCGCATTCGCCTCGAAGTAGGGCGCCGCGTTGCCGCTGTCCCCATTGAATCCGGAAGGATCCCCTGTGGATAACGCGGCAGCATCAGAGCTGGCCAACTGGGCTGCCGGGGTGCCGTAGGTCTGGCTCTGGTCGTTCAAGCCGCTGACCATGTCGTTGATAAGCGCCGTGGAGCTCTGTACGGTGCCTGCAGTTTCAGTGGGAACGCTCGTGGTCTTGTTCTCGGTGCCGAATATCGTGTTGGCGGGCAATCCGGGATAGTCCGCAATGTCGGTATAGTTCGTGGCGACAGCACTCCAGACGAGATCTGTCTGGGCGTCCCAGGAAGCGCCAAACACAGTGACAAGGTCGGCGGTATTCACCGCGCTGATGGTGACCGCGTTACCTAGCGAAAAGTCGGCTCCGCCCGGCTCGAATTTGGTGAAATTGCCGAGATCGAACTCGAGGTCTTCCCCAGATCCGTTGCCGGTGTAGCTGCCGTCACTGTTGACGGTAAATACCATGTCGCCTTGCTGGGTGCTGGTCTGCGCGTGTGCCGCCGCGCCAATCAGAGATGCGGCGGCAAACGCCAGCACTCCTTTGACTAAAGTCCTGGTCTTCATATTTTTAATCCTTGCGTGGATGGTTTGAGGTTGGCAGCGGGGGAATTCACCCCCACCGCCGCAAGTTGGATACAGTAGTCTTAGTGGAAGCCGAGCGGATAGCCCTCGGCATTCCGGGTGAACAACGCCTTGCTGTTGTTGAGGATGCCAGCAACGGACGGAGTAATCGTCGGAGGTGAGTTTGGATCCGTGATGCCGTTGTTGTTGGTCTGGGCGTCACCATTTGTGGTGCCAATCCCGGTGGTGGGGTTGGTTACAGTACCGCCAATGCCATCGAGGAGTGTGTCGGCAATGGTGTCAGCGGTATTCCCGGCCACCGTGCCAGCCATGGCATCGGGATAGTACATGTGCTCGAAGGCCCAGAAGGTATAGGCGCCGCTCAAGATATTCGCCGGGGAGTATGGAACCCCGTTATAACTCAACGCGACCGTTGTCGAAGAAGTCGGAATGCCGCCAGCGTCCGCGAGACCGATGTAGCCGACGAGGTAAGCTTTGCTGGTGCCCGTCACCCAGTTGCCCGGCCTGCCGGAGACGAAGTCGGCCGTGGGGGTATTGGAAGTGGAAGTGCCAATCGTAATGGGGAGGGTATTGCTGCAAGTGGCTTCCAGCATGGATGCCACGTCACCACCGCTGACCTGGCCGGAATGGCCGTTGGCGCTCCAACTGAGGGCGGTTTCGGTGTTGACCTCCTGATTTGCCGGCCAGGGCATGATATCAACGACGGTGGTTCCAGTGCCACCGGTCTCGATGGTGTTACTGCCCTGGACAAGGACGCTATTGGTGAAGGTCTTATCATTCGACACCGAGGCGGCGGTAACCGTCTTAAACGCCGCATAATACTGAGTCATCGGTTTCCCGAAGGATGCGGAGCCGGCCGCCGATCCAAGCTGAGCCTCTGCCTGAGCGGCAATACGAGTACCCGAATCTTCGTTGCGTCCGATCAGGAACAAATAATCCGTCGTGCTACTCAAGCCGAGTTGGTTGACCGAGACATAACCAGTGGATTCCAAGGCCGCCGCCGCTTCCTGGGTCATGTTCGTAAACGGAGCGGACCCGGAGGTCTGAGCGCCAGCCAGCCACTCAAAGGGGATGATTCCCACCACGCCATCGACGCCTTCCGCTTCCGTGCCGGCTCCATCAAGGTTCGCGTTGTTGACCGTCTTGGAGAAACTAGCGCCGCCAGTCGTCGCGGTGGCGATGGACTTGACCACGGAACTAAGGAAGGAATCCGACATCGTCACATTGGGCGTTTCGGGATCGGTGGCAAAGCTGTGAATGGCGTTCGTGCCGGACGCACCAGGCGTCAAACCGGTCAAATTGCTATCCGCCATGAAGGTATCAACGGTCCCGGACGATACGTCAACGAGACCAGCCGCGGAGCCGGTCCAATCGGTCTTGATAATGACCCACTGGCCCGCGGAAGCTCCATACTGCAAGGTTCCGCTGATAATGGCATTGCCGGTCGAATAAAGCGTCTTGGTGGCCGGTGAGCCCGGATCATAGGCGACGGTGTACTTGCCAAGGACATCCTGGATGGCCCGCGTCACAGGAGCGCGATACGCGGTCGAGCCGGCGAAATAGAGATGGGTCTGGGCGGAGGCGGCAGCCGCAAAGCCGACGACCAGCAATCCGGCCAGGAGAGTTGTGGAGATTTTCATTATTCGGAGCGTTATTTCAGGTTTGGGTTTTTGTTTTTGGGAGTGCCGGCGACCAAAGGGCGGCAGCCGGCACGTGGAGAGAGAAACATGTTACGTGGAAGTCGAACTAGATAATAAATGTAACATTTTCGGGACGAACATTATCAGAAGGTTGCAAACCCGATTGCGAGAGGAGAGGAGTTAGGCGCGGGAAGGTTTACGACGTCAGGATTCTTACCCGGGCAATGTGGCAATCCCATGACTCTCTTGTTACGAATTGATTAAAATCAGGCGGCTATTCGTAAGTGATTGATCTTCAACGCCAAACCCCGATGGAGCGGATAATATCTGTTGGCAGTAACTTTGCAACGGAGGGATTGTTAGTCGGGAATTATGTCAATCCGATGACGCCCTTGTTACGTTTTGGTGAAATGGCGCATTGCGGCGTCAGGACGCTGGAGTAAGTCAGGTCTTACGCCCGCCGCTGGATCGGGACGGCCCTTCGGGTTTGAAATGATGCCACTCGGGAGAGTGGCGGCCCCGGGGGGCTAACCACCCGCGTCGTCGCCCGCGTCTCCGCCGCCGTAGCCGATGACGCTCACCGAGATTATGGAGTCCGGCCCCTGCTGATCGGATTGGTCCTGAGTCTGGTTGTTGACCTGCTCGCTGGCCGCCGCGGAACCGGCGCCCGCGGCCGAACTGGCGGCGGCGAGGCCCCCCAGGTTTGGGGCGGCCACGGTGACCGTGGGGACACCGGCGGTCGAGCCGCCCGCCTGGATGTTCGAGGCGTTCAGCACCCGGACTGCCGCGAGGCTCAAATTGCCGGTGGCCCGGATGCCTGCGTCTCCGGCGTCGATGACGCCGGTAGGCGCGATCAAATCGACATCGCCGGGCGGCACTCCGACGACCGAAGCCAGGACGCCGATGCCGCCGCCAGTGGCCAGACCTGCGAGGTCGGTATCGACATTGGCGCTCTGGGGATCGACGATTACGCGGGTAGGCGGCGCGGACTGGACGGTTTTCGCGGCTTCACCGGCAGCGATATTGCCGGTGGTGGACCAGATGATTTCGCTGCCGCCGCGGAGGGTAAAGATGCGGGAGGTGCCGACAATGACGCTGCCGTCGGTGTAGATGGAAATATTGCCGCCGTCCTCGGTGAGAATGCCCTGGTCCACGGGCTGCGCGCCGGCCAACTGCACACCGACGGTGAGATTCCCCGCGGGGGCGAGGAGATCGATGTCGCCGCCGCTTTCCGTCTTGATTTCCTTCGATGTCAGATCGATGTCCCCGGCGGCGGCGTGATCGGATGCGAGCAATGCGCGGATGGCCGCAGTGCCGGCCGCGTAATTGCCAAACCCGGGGCTCCCAACGAGGTTATGATCCCGCCCGGTGTCCCGGAGCACGAGATAAAAGAGGTCCAACCCGACGATGCCCTGCTGCTGCTTCGAGAGTTTCTCGTAGGCCGCATAGTTGGGCACGTCGAAGTCCTCGGTGGCCGCGAGGTCGGCGAAGTAGCTGGCGCCGGCCGCGGAGTTGAGCACCGTGGTGGCAAAGGCCTGGAAGTCCAGCGAGCTGTCCTGCAGCCCATCCGCCACCGCGCCAAGACCCGCGGCGGCGATGACCTGCGCGCCGTTGGACGGAAGAAAAGGATTGGCCGCATTGCCGATGCTGGTAATTCCCACGGCGGTGCCATCCGTGTAGTTCGGTCCGACCCCCAGGGTGAGATCGCGTCCGGCGAGCACTTCCAGGGTACCAGGACCGGCGATCTGGATATCGCCGCTATCCGGACCGCCGGTGCCGGGCTGATCCACACCCAGGGTGAAAGAGCCAAGCTCGTTGCCGGTGGCATCGGCATCCTGCCGCAGCGGAGATTCCGGATCATAAGCGATGATGTCGCGCCCGGCCGAGACCACGCTGAGGTCATCCGCGTTGTCGTTTTGCAAATAAAAGCCGATGTCGGTGATATCCACGCCCGCGAGAATGCGAGCGAACTTGGGCGAGTAGAGGGTGACGCCGGAGATATCTCCGGACTCCGCGTAAAGATGAACCGGATTCTCGTCCCCGGCGTGGAGAAGACCCGCGGCATGCAGGGCCTCCTTTGTCTGGATGACCCCAAAATTGCCCTCGGTGGAACCGGAATCCGCAAACAACGTATCGAGCACCACCAACTGCGTGCCGGTGGAAGCGGCCGAGGAAGAGATGGGGGTGGTGATGCCGGGAATGCGATTGGGATCGGCATCCGAGACATCGATGACGCTGGTCCCCCAAATCTGGATTCCGGTGGATATCTGAGCGCTGTTCGGCAGCAAGCCATTGATCGACCCTTCGGCAACCAGGTCGAGCGTCCCATCGTCCGCGGGTGAGAGGGTGATCTTTCCGACGACGTCGATGTCTCCGGAAAAGGAAGTCACCAGCAATGCCGGGGGCATAAGGGCGAAGAGGGAGGCGAAGGTGGTCAGACTGGTTTCGTCGATTCCCAGCCAGGGCTGGGAGGTGGCCGCGAGAGAGCGGGTATTTTGAAACTCGACATAGATATTCTGGTACCATGCCTGCAAAGAGCCTGAACCACCTTGATCGGCGCTATCCTTCAATGTCACGTCCCCGGTCAGGGACGAGACATCCACCTGGTCGCTCGAGGCAAAGGTCGAGAAATATGATTTATTGAAAAAGCCGTTGCCGACGCCTTGCGGCAGGAGGAAGGGATTCGCGACGGCGCCGAGCAGGATGTCGTCTCCCGCGGCAACGTCAAAAGACCCTGCGCCCAGGAATAATGTCGTGGGAAGCCAGGTATCGGGGCTGGTGTTGGCGGCGCCCAGAGAGGCGATCTGGGTCGCCAGGAGGGTGGCGCGGGTATCGTTGGTCACAATGCTGCCCCCCGCGCTCAGCACGCCACTCCCGCGCTCCACGTAATACACCCCGGCGCTAATATCGTTGCCGGCGCTCACCACTAAATCCCCTCCCCCGAGCTCCTGCAATGCCGAGGCGGACGGCGTCCCATCGGGCATCCGCGCATTGGTGGGGATCACGGCATCGACATTGGTCACGTCGTCGCCGGCTGCGAGGGTCACGTTTCCGCCTCCCAAAGCCCCTACGCCTTCGACGAAATTGCTGAAATCCACCCACCACGAGGTAGAGGCGCCGGAGCCTGCCGGGGTAGTTGCAAACTGCCCGGTCGTGGGATCGATCGCCCCCCGCCGATAGAGCCAGCTCGTCGGCATTTCCGTCGAGGAATCGGCCACCAGATTCCCCTGATCATCGAGAACCAGGTGCTCGATGTCGTATTGCGCGGAGATATCCACGTTCCCCCCCTCATAGGAATACTGGACGGAATAGAACGGACTCTGCGGTGTGCCGAGCGAGGAACTGGGGTATGCGGTGTCCGGCACCACGAAATTCGCCATGGCCGGCGCCTGTGTGCCCGCGGTGTAAATGGTGGCCAGCGAATTGAGCAACTGCACGTCCTGGCCGGCTGAGATGTCTATGTCGCCGACCCCCGTGCGGATGGTCTGGAATTGGTAAGGCAGGATATCCGCCCGTTCATTATCGCTCGCGGTCGAGAGCGAGGGAGCCCCCTCGCCGAGGAGGACCGACCCGGTATTGGCCGCCTGCAAGGTCGCAAGCGGCTGGACGGCGGCGAAATTCGCGGCGCTGAAATTGGCCCCGGCGGTGATCCGGTAAGACCAGGAGAGGCTGCCCGCAGGCAGCAAGGGGGCATCCCAGAGGAGGCCATCCTGGCCTTCAGAATCAAACCCATCGCTCAAGCTGGCGGGAACCTCGCCAGTGTCGGTGTAGTTATTATATGCGAAGACTACGTTGCCCGCGGCGCGCAGGGTCAGATCGCCCGCGACGTTATCCGGGCCGAAACGGAAGGTGGACAAATCCCAGGTGTTCGCGAGGGTGAGATTGCCGGTGGGGTTGATGATCTCGGCGCCAGGCTCGATCACCAGTGCGGTGGCGCCGCTGGAAATAGCGGAGGCCAGCACGGAGTTGCCCGCCAGGAGCCGGCCTTCGATGCCGCTGGCGAGGTCCCCTGTATTGCCGGCGAAGGTCTGTCCATTGGCGTACACATTCGCCTCCTGGTCGTCGATCGAGCCGTTATCGGATGCGGTGTTGTAGATCGCATATCCTTCGACGGTGATGCTCGATGCGCCGGTAATCGTGCCATTGATCGGATCGACCTGAAGGTCCGTGTTTCCCGCAATCTGCGGGGCGCGGATATGCAAGACGCCGGAGAGATCGCCCAGCGCGGGATTGGCATTCGCAACGGTGAGATCGATGGTGGAACCGGACGCGATATTGACGACCGCGGTGCTGCTGGCGACGCCGTTGATGTCCGCGCCGGCTTCAAGGTCCACCGAGCCGCCCTTGCCGGCGGCGTCATCGTTTGTCGCGGCCACCGTAAGCACGGCGCCGGATTGAAGGATCACACTGCCCGCGGCCTGGAGAGAGATCGCACCGCCGGTCGTGCCCGCGCCATTGATCTCGCCGGTGACGGTGATGTTGCCGTTGGGGTCGTCGTCGTAGAGGTTGAAATTCACCGTCGTGGCGAGGCCGTTGACCAGCACATCCCCGGTCCGGACCTCGATGGTGCGGGATTGGTCGAAATCCGCCGCGTTGAGGGTGGCGTCCAGCGCGGAGAGACTGGGCAAGCTGTTCACATCGAGTGGGATACTCCCTGTATCGAGGGAGATGCTGCCGGATTGCCCGCCCGCGCCCCCCTGGCCGGAGAGCTTGCCGGCGAGGGTGATCGTGCCGTTGGGATCGCTGATGGCGAGCGTGCCGGCATTGCCGCCGCCGGGCTGGGCCGCGACGTTGATGGTGGCGTTGGAGCCGACGGAGACGCTGCCCTGGTCCGCAATGAGATGG
>Ga0302326_10023196_pt1 | contig 12659 bp, 14 predicted proteins | sample Palsa_T0_3_FD_202264 | JGI IMG/M metagenome (GOLD analysis project Ga0302326, IMG submission 202264) | Peat permafrost microbial communities from Stordalen Mire near Abisko, Sweden - Palsa_T0_3 | ecosystem: Environmental > Terrestrial > Soil > Palsa > Peat permafrost | place: Sweden: Abisko... | reverse complement strand
CGCCCCGCCCCCCCCCCAACCCCCCCCCGCCCCCCTGACCGGTTGCGTTTGTGAAGTGTGCGTAGACTTCTTTTTCGCTGCTTTTGTTTAGGCGGATGAATTTCTTTTGGAAGAACCGGGAGGTTTGGAGGTAATCTTTGTCGTCGCCTGGATTTCAGATACATTCCTGAAAAGAAAAAGTCAAAGGTTCATGAGGGGAGGAGGGGGATTATTGTGAGATATGAAACTTGGGGGAACTTGGAGATACCTTTGAATTCGGGGAAATAAGAGGATACGGATGAGTAGCGCAGTTTAGTCTGGAAGAGGTCGATTTTGTTAAGAAAGAGGATCATGGAGGTTTTCGTGAACCATTTCGAGTTGCAGATTTGCTCGAAGACCATCAGCGATTCTCGCATATTATTCTGAATGTCAGAAATACCGACGAATCACGGAAAATACAGTATCTGGATCTTCCTCGAGAACTTCATCGTAGCCAGATATTCCCACGAGGAAGATACATCCCGTTACATTCTCAAAGCAGTGTATCCATTTTCGGCGCTCGGAGCGTTGGCCCCCGACATCGCAAATGCTTGACGTCAGTTAAGGTCCGGGAAGACATACCGATAGGATAGTTGACCGAATTGGAATAGAGTTTCTGTTATTCCCGTGGTTTTTAATCTGCAGTGCAGGATGTCGAGGTTGGTCGGCATATAGTCTGGTAGAAAGAGTCTTTCGAGATTCTCTTTCATAAAGTAGCTAGTGTGATTAGTCCTAGAGACGGGATCGGTCCTTACTAGTGTATATTGTCGTATAACGCGTACTCGTTTCCTCGCCGTACGGCTAGTTGAACTCCACTGTCGGCCCATAGTGCTTGTAAAGGCTGGAGATATGCCCGTGGGAAACTCTCGCTATCTTTGATCTCCTTCTCCTCGAAGACGTAATCGCAGTATGGCTGATTGTTAGAGGACCATGGGAGAGATATACGATATTGATGTCGTGCTCCAAATCGATCTCAAACTCCTCCATGGCAGTGATAACCTGCCTCATTGATATCAACACGTTTGAAAAGATGACGGTCCTCCACGTCCTGCGTTCTGCATACGAGAAGCCATCGGGAGCTCGGGGATCAGAGACGTAAAGCACGCGCATTTGCTAGTTTGCATTAGCTTGCATATGACAGCTAAGATATTAAACACACCTTTAGAATCGTAGATTTCCCACTTCCTCCAGCACCTGTCACTCGTGTCAGCTGCGGGTGTCCCAAGATACGGTTGAGGGGCTGGGATGCGAACCTAAGAGAAGAAGCTTAACCTGGCTCTGGATCTTGCGCTCATCGGACTTGAGCTGCTTGTCAATGACGCTGGAGACCTGCGAGGTGGAGGCTTCCTCCTCGGACGAAGAGCCGTGACACATTGGCGGCGCTCCAGACTGGAGACAGATGGGGCGACGAGAGCAGTCGGTTTGCGTGGGAGGGTGGCCCTAAGTAGAATGGGGATTGCCGGGAGGCCCGTGCATATGCAAACCCAAATGCAGCAAATCTCCTTTTTCCTGGCAACGAGAGTCGATAGGCACCAGACTAGCAACGCGGAAGATTAATATAACGTGTTCGGAGGTAATTTATTTTTAATGCAGGCGCCGCCCCTTTACGCACGGCTCCATTGCTGCTGCCGGCCGCCTGCTATGCTCACCACATGATGATGGAATCGGCGCTTGCAGGGCTGGTGCTGGTGCTGCCTCAGACGATTTAGAGTTGGCGCTCGGCTTGCCAAATGCCTGCAGCGCAGTGGGCTGACTCGCCTGCTCTTTGGCTGGCTGCTGGCTGGTTGAGCATATTCGAGGGGCGATCCGTGCGGGCGTGCCACGTGGGGTGGGTGGCTACAATTGAATTGCCCCGAGTCCCGACCGAGCCCTGCAGCCTTAATTCGAGCTTGCACGCTGCTGTCTCCGGCTGCCGCATGCTTGGTTAGCTGGGGCGCCAGTGTCCAGCGTGGCGATCATTTCGTCTTTGGGGAGCGAGTTGCCGACGGCGAGTTACTGACCCTTGTGGGTCATCTATCAGGCCAGCGAACTAGTGCAGTGTGGACGGGTCGATAAAAGCTTAATCGTTAATCGCTCACGAGCCCCGTGAATAAGCAATTCTATTTACTGTACTCGCTTCCTGTTACATGCGTTGTCGATCCCCCGAAACAGTAACCAAAAACACGCTCAGCACCAACCTTACGCAGTGCCCGTGCCTGTGATCGAGATAGCCATGGATCGCGCACTGCGGACGGGGAGCTTTTATTTAAGGCGGAAAGGCTCGTGATTGTCTGGTTACCATGGCAGCATGCCGCGATCGCCCCGTTGTGGCGTTTCCTCCCAAAAGCCTCCAATCCATCACCTCCTCGAATTGGCTGACTTGGCTTCACCAGACGGACGCACCCAATAACCAAGGGCAGACAGATCCGACACAAGGGTTCTTCGTGATGATGTTTTTGACAACTTGCAGGGGAAAGAACCATTGGCACGCGTCCAGCTCTTCGGCTGGATTGTCAATCGTTGGCGCACGGTGCCTGTCGATCATCCCCTGACGAATCTTGGCGAAATAAGCGCCACTAATAATCCCCTCATTCTCTTTCCGATGCGTGCTTGCGGTCTAGAAAAGCCGTTATTCTCGTCCCCCGTCCTGACTTGTGCACATAGCCCAAATCTTGCTTTTTCTTATTTCTTTAGTACTGTTACTGTCTCACACTTACTTGACTTGGCCCCATTAAGTTTCAGTGGATGTCGATTACCTGTCACACCCGGACATGGTACAATGAGCGTCCTTAATGACCAGATGTTTCCGAGTTTCATTCATCAACGTCAGATGAAATTCAGTGGCCTGATGCTACCAAGGATCCCGGAGAAGGGATTATTGGTGACCGAAATGAGCCAATTTAACCGACGCCAGTGTTGAGTCAACCCAATGCTTCCGTTAATAGGCCTTCCGGCCCCTTGTGCCTTTAATTTCGTCTTGTCTATTGACGCCCGCAGCCACCTCGGCAGTGTTACATATGACAGCCATTGTGAGCTCGATTGTCGAAGCCTGGAAAGAAAGGAGCACACAATGCAGATAGTACAATTCCTCAACTGGCGTTGTGACCACTCGCTGCCGGGCTTCGAAAGATCACTGAGGCTAGAATGACGCTGATAAACGGGCTCTGAAAACTTGTTTGCCTCTCGCGCAGGAGCGGCATCGTCGTCAAGCCTATCATAGAGGAAACTATTCTATATCCATAGTACCAACCTTAAATTTTAAGCCTATTAAATATAGTACATGACGTCAACGGTCCTAAATCTCTTAAGACCAAAATACATCCTTTGTTTATAATACTCATGCAATATATCCCAAACCGACACCCATACATGCATAAATTACTTCTCCTTCCTCTCCTCCTCATTCATCTCCCATTGTAAGTCCACCTCCCCCACCAAACTCCTAACCAACTCAACACACCGTTCGACTTCCCGATTAGCCAATCTGGTCGCGACGGCCAGGGCCGCAAAGACAGCATATCCCCGCTCGCCGACGTTCTCCATGTTGAGTTCTTTGGGCAATCGCTGTTTGACTAGTTTTCGGAAGGAGACGCTGCCGGGGGTGCTTAGGTAGGGCGGCAGGGGGGTGTCGAGGGATAGTGACCCCGCGAGGATGTTGAGTAGCGAGAGCGTGAGATGGGATTGTGATTGAAAGAAGTCGAGGCCGAGGGAGTTGGTTATGGCATTGATCCAAGTCCCTGTCATGCGAGAAATCGCATCATTCTCAATAATATACAGTTCAAATAAACTGCCATCAGAATACTACTACAAACGAGACCGCAGGGGGAACCAATGGGAAAAGAAAGAGGGATGAGGACGAAGGGGGTGGGAGTGGGAGTGGGAGTGACCTTTGCATACACCCCAATAACTCGGTGTACGTCTTCTTAGGAAACTTGGTATGTAAATCCGGCTCCCAACTCGTATAAGCCAAATTCTCCAAACACCTCGTCTGCACAGCAATACACTTAAACCCCACCTTCCCGAGTACCCGTCTCAGCGCCAATGAATCATTTGTCTTCTGCGCCCCATCCGCGTTCATAGCCCCGCGCATCCGCGTCTGTGTGAGACTGTACATATTTGAGAGGAGATGGAATTGGCGCGCACAGTCTTGACGAAGGATGTCCCGCGAGGTCACTGGGTAGGGGAAGATGGTGAAGATGAAGGCTAGGATGACGCCGATGAGGGTTACTAGCATGCGGTAGGGAGCGAGTTTGTAGGTTGGGAGGTAGTTTTGGCCGGATGCTTCGACTGATTGGACGCCTATTTGTTGGACCTAAAATGTTATTTCTGGACATAGTGGGGGGAGGGGGATATTACTTCGAGAGCGTAGCCGATGATTAGGAGGTATGTTGTATATGAACTCAACATTGGACGTATCTGCCGTTAATTCAATCAATTACCACCCATACCCGTCTTGGATCTTGTAGAAAGAAGTAATAATCTACCATCAGATACGGTAAGAGAGAGGAGTGATTACGAGGGGCAAGCGCAACGAGACTCAAAACAATGACACCAGCACTCTTCCCAACAACCATATACCAAACCGCCAACGCAATAACCCCCCCAACCACAGTCCCCAAACACCGATAAAACAACCCATTCAAACTGGCTCCCGTCGTCGGACTCATCCCCAAAATGACAGTAATAGTAATCCAAACGCCTCGATACTGGACATAAAAATCATAACTGCTACTTAGGAAGGCAGGAATTGTTCCTGCGAATGTGGCGCACGCGGCACGGAAGCCAAAGGCCGCGTACTCGGAGCGAAAGAAGTTTGCTATTGAGGTGAGGATATTTATTATGAAACGAAGAGGCTTGGACGTTGTCGCTGGTTCAATCGAGGTCTCTGCGATGTCAGATCATGGAATGATAGGGGCGGAGGGAGAGAGGGTACGTTGGACACGCCCTGTGAATGCGGGGCTTGTGTAGACGTCTCCGTCTTCGGCACCGAATCCTGCAGCACCTACGTCCTCTGGTTGTCGAGCATGAAATACCCGTGCCAGTGACTTCCGAATCGCCTTCGAGCTAGGGAATCTGAGTTTACTTCGTGATAATTCCCCTGTGGTACGCAGAGTGTCGACATAGACAATCAGACCTCGAATTTCCTCGGCCGTGGCAAAAAGAAGGAACTCCACGAATAGAACCAGAAACAAACCCTGACCTGGGATCTCTCGTTTCTCATCAAAGAATTGTTCCAGGCCGTCCAGCTTCTGGGCTCTAAACGCTTGGAAGCCAGCATCAAATCTATTGAGGAAGGAATCCGTGCCGAGATCGGTGGCTGTTTCGTTATCCAATGGAGCAGCTTTCTTTCCAAACATCCTGCTCAAGGCTGAAGGTTTCGCATACTTGCCCATGCCAAAAGAACAAATAATATGTTCGATCCCCTCCCGACAAAGGGAATTTAATTGTTGACATGGTCGGTCAAGGTACTTTAACGCCTTCCTAATATCCTCATCTGTGATTTCGTCCGCTTGAATCTCGCCGTTGGGATCAAGAATCCCGGTCCTCTTGATCTCGGTGACAATATTCCCAACTGTGCCAGCACCCATTAAAGGCCACGCTATTTTCCGACTCAGTCGGTGTAACTGGGAGATTTGGTCGCTTGAAAGGATACCGTAAGCCATTTCGCGTTTTGCGTCCGATTTGTCGTTGCTCATCTTGACGAAGGCGCCGCGGTAGGCGTCTTTTGCTTTTGCGAGGGTTTCTCGAATATCTTGTTGTAGGAAGTTGTTTGGTGGGGCAATGAATTTATTGTGGGCTTCTAATAAACCTGACGCCGCTCTCAAGTAGCCCTCGAAGGAGCGCTGTATTTTAGTTGCCTTCAAATCGAGAGGTTACCATGAAGATAGTCCGGGATGTCACTGGGAAGAATACTACATTGACACCTAATGCCAGTGCAAAGGCGACCAGGAAATCCACTAAGAGTTCCTTTGGTAGATACCAAACAGGCAAAACATCAGGCAAAAAGTATCCCATAGTAAACCCCACATTCGTAATGATAGCAAACATAACAACACTCAACATCAAGTTAGGATATCTCTACAAGTCAGCGTCGCATTCCATAATGCAAACCGCCCGAAACGAATTGATTGCAAAAATACTGAAGAATAAAAACGTCGCAGCTACTGCAGCCGCACTCGAGTTATACGCAGCTGTCGACCCAGGAGGTTGAGTATTTAGTTTCGCCTGTCGACAACACCAGAGACCAAAGATCGTTACTGGAACAGCAAGGCATGTAAAGAAGATATTCCGAATGACGGATTCGATGAATTTCCCGCGAGGCATCATGGCGAAGGTGAGGGAAGATATGATCACGACCAAGTAACCTAAACTGCCAAAGTAATTTGAAACGACGCCCGACTCGTACATTGCCAGGAAGATGATTGGGGGAAGAGCACCTCTACACAGGTCAATTATGCGCATGCTGCAGAGACATACTTTATTGCCATGATAAGGAGACCTAGGCTGAATGCTTTTACTTGTGTCTTGAGCCATGTTATCAGCCAATTCGATTTCTTTGGCTGAGGCGGATCCGGGGATGTTGTGGCAGTTGTCGTCGTGGATTTTCCGTTCTTTGGTATGTCGTCTTCCGATTTCTTAGATGAACCGGGTTCCATCTTCAGAATGCAGGCCTCGGAGTGCTCTGCTGGGCCTTTTGACGAAGCTTAATATCGTGACGACGGGAGCGGCATGGAATGGCGATCGGCGGCTGGATTGTTTTGGTTCCGGAGTTACGCGGCCAACCGTCCACGCAACAGCCAACCGCTGATTGAGACTCATGAAATTAAACGTCAGATGAATTTCGGATCAGGAGTCGAAGTGTTTGTCACACTGAAATACGAAAAACATTACAGCCACTGGAACAATATATGACAAAGGGGAACCACCTAATGTGTGCGGATGGGGTCACAAGATTATGCTTCCCAGTGCTGTGTCAGTATATTGCGGATATGGAGGAGCAGTGGTTGCTTTGTTGTATGAGACAGCAAACCTGTCCGAAGTGCCATCATGGAGTTGACTCCGAACTCACGGGCATTCAATGTTCGACACAAAGAACAGACGACTTAACAAGAGAGGCATGACTGGAGGCACAAGGATCTGAAGCTGCCAAAGCTATCCGTATAGCATTGGGGTATCATGCGGGCGAACCACTCACAACCGGATCTCTTTACAACAACGGCGTTCTCAGTACAGTGGCACCTGATTTGCCACACCAAGTTCAAGGACCATCTGTTAAACAGATGGATATTCCCATTGATCACCAAAACCTGGTGCGGTCCCGGGCCCGGGAAGGTCAAGATCGGAGTCGTGAAGACAGAAATAGACTCTCGCCGTCTAATGACGGAAGGTCCACCCAGTCTAAGAACTCCGTGCGTGGCAAGAAGCTGTTGAATCCAACAATGCCTTCCCAGTTAAGGATATGAGCGAAATAGGAACGAGGGGATTGCATCATTGACGCAATGGAGCGTCGGGTACCATTTTCTTTCATCCACGCCATCTGACGCTCTTCCATTACCCTAAGAAATAACGTACGGTATCCGCTCCAGTCGATTCTTCTCTCCTGCCGCAGGGTTTGCCCGAATTGGTGAACAAGAAACTTGTCGTCGTAGGGAACCACCTTCATGGGGGGGAATGCAAATGACTCAAAAGGCAAAATCTGGCAACCAGTCCAGTCCAGAACTGCAGTGATGTTATAGTTGTCATCAAAGAGACAGTTCGTGATCTGCATACTCATTAGAATATTGAGAAGACGTTGAACCTGAAAATCGGGATGCGCGAGGAAAAACGGACCCCGGCTAGTAGAGTGTTCAGCAATGTACGGTATAGCGGCCCTCTTGAATGTTGAAGATTCAATTGCATCGAAATCCGGTTCCTCCGTCGAATTGGACTGTTTTCTTCGCCGGTAGTATTCTAATAGCAGTTGATTTCGCGTTTGATAGAAACAAAGGGAATCGGCGAAGGGACCAAAATCTTGAATTCTCGCGTGCTGGTAAACGATTGGCCCAACACGGACTGATTCTTGTGGTGGATCGGTCTCATCTTGAGGCCACAACATGCCGATTTCATCGAACGGGTGAGAGTAAAGTTCCAGTAGCATATCCTCAAACTGTTGATAAACCTGTGCCTTGTACTGATCCGAGATGTAATCTGTTTGTGGCCCTCCCCATAACCTTTTCCCCGGCATTGCCTCCATCATCATATAGGGTTGTCCGACTTCGTTCTGGTAGTGAGCATCGAAAACGAAAACCGTTGGGACAGGTATGTTTGTTTTTTCTTTTAGGAACCGCAGAGTCGCGACTTCCGTAACGAAAATTTTATCGACGTCCCCTCTTGGTCGCAAAAATTTCCTTTCATGTAGCCGTAAACGCACCATCCAGACCATTTGATCGTCGAACAGGATTTCGAGCACCAGGTTGTCTCCGCCGTAGGCATAGATTGACTTGTTGACGCGACAAGGTCTGCCGCCACGATGAAAGGTGGCTACAGCCTCCATGGCTGCAAAATCGAGGGCATCGAATGTTTTAGAACGCAGGGGCTCGCGATCCAATATACGCGCATAGTTAGACCAGTGAGCGCTTGGTGATTCTGGTGCGCTATCCAAATCTCTCATGGTAAATAGGAGGTTCGTAGCGTGGAATCACAAAATTATAACGTGTAGATCCCGGTGATTGAGCAGCCCCTGAGCCCCTGACGAGCTCAACAGTCAAATGAATTGTAACGTCCAATCGAGACTGCCAATCGTCGTAGATTAACGACAACATTGAATCTGTGGCACCGATCAATTGTTGAGTGATTGATCAGATCAGATCAACCAGTGCGCCGCAAATAGAACGATGTACGAGGCGGGACCAAGGTCGCACGGATCTTCTCTCATTATGGTTAAAAGAATTGAAATGCCCAACTGCGAGAGTCGAACGGTGATTAAGATACTATAGAATCTAGAATACATACACGAACATAGTATCGAGTGTAATACACCTCCCTCCACAATGCAATCTTTTGAATAATTCTTAGAAATATAATGACCCGTCTATAGCAGACCGGCACCGAGGATGGCGACGACAGTCAAGGCGACAGCACCGATCAATCCCTTCTCGATGCCGTTTTTAGGCGCGAACCCTTTGAAAATCACCACTGGACTAGAGGAGGTGGTATTACCAGCCTTAGATGCAACGGCGCTGGAAGTCGGATACGGTGCAGTGGCAGGGGTATAAGCGGAGGAGGAAGAAGAGGCGGCTGCTGGGGAGGCAGCGGCAGCGGGCGACGTAGCAGGTGGGTCAGAGGGAGTAGCTGAGCTCGAGGACGAGGATCCTCCGGGGTCCAGAACCGATTCGACGCTGGGGACAGTGACACCGGCGTTTGCGCAGGCGAATGTCGCGTATTGGTAGGAGTTCTGGGCGTCGGTGGCAGAGCATGTCGAAGCGATGCAGTGGATGGCTTTACTGATATACGCCGAGTTGGTGCAGAGGCATGCGAGGTCCGTAGTCGAACAAGTCGTGACGGAGACTGCCTGAACCATACAAAGTCCCTGGAGATCAGCAGAAATAAAGATGAGTGACATACTCCGCATTGAGGCAAACTAACACTCTGGGCAAGAGAGCCCTGCAATGTCGCGAGAGCGATAGCAATAGCAGCGATAGTCTTCATACTGTTGATCGATAGGAATGAGTTTCAAGGAGTGACGAGAATGAGAGAGTATGAGGTTGTCGTTGATGGGAAACTTAAATCTTTTGGCTTCATCGGCGCACTTTATATGCCCCCAAGATAGGACATAGATAATCAAAAGGAGTCGGGCTTTCTTTGTTGCTCGCTTTAATTAGTAACCTCAAATTAGCGGCGTGGACTAAACGGCCGAGCGCCTGGTAAGCCCATTCGAGCTTGATCATTGATCAACGAATTGGGAAGGATTTGGGAAGTGTTTCGTGGCAAAGGATTGGCGGAGATCATTCAGGTACGTGCGCGGTCGATCCCCTTCGGTGGGAAATGCCATGTGCGGCCGGACAACAACGGCGGACTTTCTTTGTTCTGTCAACGAGATAGAGCCACCAAATATACTTGCTTCACTTTCAACAGCCTTTTGCACGTCCATTCGAGAAGGGAAACTATCGGGTTGTCGAATACAGGGGTGCAACAACCGTCCAAATCTGTCGAGAATTGCACTTTCTGTCCCGTTTCTGCGGCCGTGCTCGCGCGCTGAAGTGAACTCGGAGGTTCAACGTACCCAGAAAGTACATTCATTCGCCGAAAGGCAACAACGTAGTGCATATGCCTTGATGTTCAATTTCCCGTTTCCCGTCGTACCCCAATTTTCGAAATTGCGCTTCCGCCGCAGGCTCCTCGGAGCTTGTGTAAGAGCTAATGCAACTCTATGTATGCTACGGCGATAGAGGCCTGATTGTGGTCGATGTGCATCTCCGCTCCACCGGTGAGATCCTCAGAGGAATGTCATCATTGTATGCATGGGGCATGCACAGAGAGGCTCTCCAGAGCTTCTTTTGATGCAATTTGGCTATTTCTTCAATGAATTCGATCCTTTATCCTGGGCGTCATCTCATCTTCGATCATCTTCTAGTGATTGTCGCGGTCCCGAGTTGCTTAACTCTATGCTTGATACCACAATCCGCGCTCAAACCTCACTAGCTTGAGCTAATCCTTATCATCATCCGTTCTGGTCCCGGCAGGTCATCAGATGCTTCACCATTACGAGTCATGCGGACCACAAAACACACACAACAGAGCCTGATCCGAGTCCAGAAAAGTTGTCCTACCAGCTAGAAACGATGCAGTTATGCCACACCTGCCACAATATCTAATCAATTTGAATGACATCTTTCGCACTACTCCCCGAATTACTGCCCTTATCCTTATCTTTCTTACTCCTTTTCTTGGTCTTTGTCGCATCCTTCAACCTCACTCCCGCCCCCCTGAAATTCTCACTCTCCGCCTCCTCCTCTTCGCCCTCCTTCTTGACCGGCACAATAGGATACCCCACGAAAAACATCCCAAACCCGACTTTAAAAGGCCTCGGCAACGGTCCTCCTTCAAGAAAACTCTTCGTTGTCCGTACCGAAGATACCGACGCAGCCATATCACTCTGTGAAACTGACAGTGACGCCAACGGACTCGAGACAGATTGTTTCCCCCGTAAAGACTGTCCGCCTCGTGAAAACGGACTCTCACTACTCGTACTTGCTGCCGAGGACAACGCATGATAATCCAGCTTGGAAGCCATCCCCCCATGAACACTGACTATATCATTTGGTAGGCCCGGTGTCCCTGTGCCGGTCATCCTACTTGCAGGTCTCGACGAATTTGCACTGCTCGCAGCTTTAGATGTCGTCGGAGTGGGCTCCACGTACCCCACTGGCGGAGCAAAGTCGACTGAAACATCCGTTTCGATAACACAGATGGATTCGACGGGCTGGTCTTCTGCGACGCCATGGGCTTTGACTTCCAGGACGGCGATCTCGTAGATTTGACTGTTGTAGGAGATTTGGATTATATCTCCCTTTGTGAGGGCGGAGAAGTTGCGTAAAGACATTTCGAGAACAGCTTTGGGGTCCGAGATTTGCAGAAAGGAGGGACTTTGGGGTTGTATTCTAATGAATTTGCCGAGAGGTAGGGTGGCGGATTTTAGATTCAAGAGGGATCCCTCTGAAAGGAGAAGGGTGTTCATCATCTTGCAATTAGCTTTCGGGTTAGGAAGTGGGGAGTACCCAGTGAGGGAGATAACATCGTCCTTCCTCGGCTACGAATTCGAGGACACCGCAATGAGTGACTGTGCCGGCCGATTTATTCCGTGCCTCAAACAACATGGGATAAGAAATGTTCAAACGAGCTACCATCAGCCACATACCATGTAGAATGAATACTAAGTTTATCCAGCGCAGTAGGCGGAAGGATCACTATCGTCGTCAGCAACGCATTCAGAGGAATATAAGGAGTAATGTACCCTTGCCGCCATAGTCTACGTTTTCTCGCTGAGCGCCAGGAAACATGGCCATCGAATAACATCGAAAGTCCTCGTTGAAGGGACGGTTGACTCGAGCGTGCATTCCTGGCATGCCGCCGAAACCGCCCATGAAGTTTGGTGGACCGAAACCATCGTCATCGAAGCCGCCGAACTAAAGTTAGCTGGGAAGAGGGAGGGTATATACCATTTTGGTGGGTTGGTGGGTTGGTGGTCGTGATGTGCTTGGATCACTGGGAGTTGAATGGGTGACGCGGCGATGATCTGCAGCGGTTTGAGCTGGAACACTGGATCAGCGCAAGGGCAGCTTAAAGCGAACCTTTTGGCCCATCTTACTTGCTTCCTGATTCTCCTCCATCAGTGCTTCGGGCGTTAAAGAACTTATCGCATTTATTACACTTAACCTAATACCGTAATAAAATAGACTAGAGGAGGACAAGTTGAATTTCATAGGAAGCACGGCAGAGCGAATTCATCTCAGTGCCAACTATGTATGAGAGCAGCGCCCAATCTCAATACGGCCTGTTCTTCTCCCCGTAAAGATTACAATCCTGAGAACGTATCCCCTCCCTCAGAAAGAAACTTCTTCTCTTCCTTGGTATCCTCCCTCCCCAAAATCTTATTCCGATGCGGGAACCGCCCATACTTTGCA
>Ga0302326_10023195_pt1 | contig 12659 bp, 7 predicted proteins | sample Palsa_T0_3_FD_202264 | JGI IMG/M metagenome (GOLD analysis project Ga0302326, IMG submission 202264) | Peat permafrost microbial communities from Stordalen Mire near Abisko, Sweden - Palsa_T0_3 | ecosystem: Environmental > Terrestrial > Soil > Palsa > Peat permafrost | place: Sweden: Abisko... | reverse complement strand
TGGGCTCGCTGCTCGAAAGGTAGCCCCGTGCCAGGCCCAGCGTGGACACCTGCACCCCCAGCGCGCTTTCGATTCGAACGGTGGCCCCAACGCCAAAGCGATTCGACGCCGTCCCGCGGAGATCAAAGATCACCCGATGCCCCGTTTGGCAATCATTCCTCAGGACGGTGGCGCCGCCGTGGTAGTTGCTATAGACGATATCGAGGTCTCCATCCCCATCCAGATCGCCGTAGGCGGCGCCAAAACTCACCCCCCGCTGATCGAGGCCCCAGTCCGCGCTGACGTCTTCAAACTGGAGGTTCCCGAGGTTACGCATGGCAATGTGTTTTTCCGCCCGGATTGGACTCTCCGTCATGATTCGAATGGACTCGGACACGCTTTCGGCGCTCATCTGACGTTTCACGACGTCAACGTTAGGATCGTACGGAAATCCATTTGTGACGTGCAGGTCGAGGCGGCCATCATTGTCCAAATCCACCAGACGGATCGACCAAGTCCAATCGGTGGCGGCGACTCCCGCCAGGAACGCCGCTTCCTGAAAATAACCCGTTCCCGTATTGATCAGCAGGGCATTTCGAGGAATCTTCGCCACTGTTGTGGCGCCATCCGGCCGTGCGTCGAGGCGCGCCCTGGAATCGGCCATCATACGCTGGTCCTTCTCATGGGTGGCGGAGGCCATGTCGGCGACGATGAAATCGATCAGCCCGTCGTTGTTCACGTCACCGTAATCCGAGCCCATGGAGGAGAAAGGCGTGTGCGGCAACACGCTTCCGGAAACGTCGGTAAACGTTCCATCCCGGTTGTTATGGTAAAGGGAGTCCGGCACGCCGTAGTCGTAGGCAACGTAAAGATCCGGCCAACCGTCGTTATCATAGTCCCACCAGGTTGCCGAATGACTGCGGGTGTGCCGAGCGATGCCCGCCTTGTCGGTGACGTTCAGAAAGGTCCCATCGCCCTGATTATGGAACATATACCCTCGCCGCCCGCCACTTTCGCTTTCGTCGGCCAGCATGTTCGTGGCGATATACACATCGAGAAGCCCGTCGCGATCATAGTCGCTGAACGCCGCCATCACCGAGGAATCGACCACGTCCAGGCCGTAGGCACGGGCCATCTCCTTAAAGGTGCCGTCGCCCTGGTTGATATAGAGCAGATTCGGAGCATTATAACGGCAGACGTAGATGTCCAATAGGCCGTCGTTATTCACATCGGCAAAGGTGGCGCCAAACTTCCAAATCTTCGCCGCGTCACCCTTGTCCCCGACGCCGGCCTTGTCCGTCACGTCCTCGAACTTGAAGTTGCCGAGATTGCGGAAAAGGCGGCATGATTCCGTTTTGCTGACCACGAAAATATCCGGCCTTCCGTCGTTGTCGAAATCCCCGATCGCCACGCCCGTCCCGATGGAGCCGCCGTTGTATTGTTGGAACAGGGCGCCCTTCATCTGTGGATCGGCGTACTGGTTTTCCGTCCGCACGCCAGTGGCTTCTGGCGGAAGCAGGGTGAACATGGTCTTTCCGGGCGGGCCGGAGCGCGGATTCAACTTGTGCCCCACCAAAGGCGCGGTCTCAAACGGGACCGGCTTGGTCTGGGGAGTTTCCTGGGCCGCGACCCGAAGCCAGCCGCGCAGGCCGAAGCCCACGGCGGCGGCAGAGGACCGCACGATCATTTCCCGACGATTCATGGCGCTGTTTTCAGTAGGGTCGAGGAGTGGCGCGGCGGCGGCTTCATGTCACACCCCCTACTGCAATCGAACGCGCAAGGTCGGGGGCACAAGGCTGAGCGCGAGGGCGTGTTCCGCCGGCGGCATGGCCACTCCCAATCCGCGACACAAAACCAGCAGCCGGTAAACGGACCCCGGTGAGAGTGAACGGATGCGGCCACCATCGATGGCATTGATACACAGATTCAATTGTTTCTTGGCGAGCGCCGTGACTTTGGCTCGGGCCAAAACCACCGCGAGATCGACGCGGCGGTCCCATGAAATCAAGGGCTGAACTCTCAGCGCCAGGCGTGACTGCAGCACCTTCAGGTCCTTGGCCAATTCGGCATCATCGTGGATGGCGGCTGCCACCTGGGCACGGGCGACCCAGGCGCCGAAATCGGTGGAGAATCGGGTCAGCCCCTCGGCCGCCGACCGGGCTCGGTCCAAATCCCCTATTTCGGCAAAATACAGCGCGATATTGCTCAGGGTGGTCGCGTCATCCTGTTCATCGACAACCTCTAAAACCGTTACGGACTGGTCCTCGAAACCCGGGATGGAAGGCAACGGGTAGGCCAGGGGACGCAGCCAGCGCGGAAGAGTCGTGAATTTCAGTTTATCGATGAAGGTTCCTTCGATTTGACCGTCGGCAGCGCGGGCAAAGTCATCGAAGAACGTGTCCCAAGACAGCAGGACGATGTGCGTGATGTTGCGGCGATTCACCATTTCCTTCGCCACTTGGACGTTCCGGGCGCTCATGATGCGAATGGCGGCCCTTATGCCGTCTTTGTTTTCATCGCTCACCGAGCCGAGGCCACGGAACGCCCCATAATAGCAAAGGGCAATGGATGCGCTGGGGGGCGAAAGCACGATCACGGTCCCCGGAGCGGAATGCTGGCTGATCCAACCCGCAAGATCGCGCAGAATCAGGTCCTGAAGCTCTGTTCGGCCAAGGACATCGCCCCGGCTTGGCCGGTCCCAACCCAAAACGTAAATTAACCCGGGGGCTAGCAAGACGACGACGACGCTGATCCAGCCGAGGCGTGCCTTGGGGCCAATCGTCTGGGAGGAAATCCCTGGCGCCACCGCGGCCAGGGTAACCAGCAGCAATGCATCGAGGGTTTGCCACCAGGTGAGCTTAACGCAGGCGAGGGATAGGGCCACCATCACCGGTCCCAGCGTGATCGCAACTGCCGCCCGGGTCGGCTTCGCGATCTGGCGATTCTTCAGCACCCAGATGGCCGGAAGCAGCGCGCCCAACGGCGCCAGCGTCAGCCACAGCCAGATCGAAGGTCCCTGGATTCCTATCCATGCCGCCAGGTTTGGCGCCACGATCCCGCCGCGGAGCCGAGTCAGATGCGAGCTCAGGCTGTCGAGAACGAAAAGATCGACGCCGTGACGGATCAGGAGCGCGGCGGGCACGGCGATCACGACCGCGATGGACAACGAAACCAGGACGAGATTCTTGGGGGACCGGGAGAAGGTCCGGGTTTGCAGCCAGGCGCTTGCCTGGACCAGCAGCTCTCCCGCGCCGAGCCACGCCAGGCCCTGGAGCGGGTGGACATACGACAGTTCCCACGTCCAGAGTTCGGAAGGCGAGTATTCGATCAGTGAGGCCAGAATCGTGGTCGCGGCTCCCGCGCAGGCCCAAGCGCGCCATGGAAGCAGAGGTGTCGGCCCGTTTGCGGGCGTATTGCCGCGCGGAGCGAGGAGGGGGACGAGGAGACCGCCGCCGGCAATTCCCCACAGGACCGGAAGCTGCACGGAAACTTTGACCCACAAGCCCAATCCGCCCGCGATGCCGGCAAGAATGAACCAACGTCGCCTGGCTTTCTCGTTTTCCTGCGCTGCCGCGGCAGCGCAGGAAAGAAGCAGCACGCTCGCCATCGCGAGAGCCTGAGCGAGACCTCGGTCATCGGGCGCGCCCGGCCAAAACCCCGTGATGAAGGGAAAAAGAGAGACCAGGCCGACGGATACGAGAGAGGCGGAAAGCGAACCAAAACACTTCGCGGCGAGAATCGCCGATCCCAATATGGTAATTCCCCATAAAAGCGGATCGGCCAAGAGAGCTGCCTTTTCGACCAACGTCGAGGGGGGCGCTCCAGTGGCCAAATGCTCACACCAGGCGAGGAAACCCAGCCACCATCGATAAGGTGAGGGCGTAAGCACGGTCCGGCCGAAAGGCGCATTTTCATAATCGATGTGGCGCACTCTGGCTTCGCCGCGATTCAGCATGCGCTGGGTTTGCGCGAGCCAGTGGTAACTCGCGTCGAGTTGATCGGGTATGGGCAGCGAATTGTTGGGCGTCAGTTCTGCATCGCCTGGAGCGGAGCCGGTGACGCCCCCGGTGTGATTCTCAGCGGGGGCTCCGATGGTTGAGAGGTAATCGAGGCGATTGATTCGGGCCGCGGTGTTCCAAATGAGAATGGCGCCGGCCCCCAGCAGGAATGCAATCCAGGCCGAGGAGAAATGCCGTCGCGATTTCATTGGGATTGCGGGTTGCCCAAAGCAGCCGCATGCAAGGTCGCCGGCAAGCTCTTCCTAGCATCCGGGCTATGCGGACGTGCCTCAGGCCAGCGAGCCACGGCGGATCTGGTGAAACGTATTCAAGACAGCTCCGCGTGGGACAGCACTCTGATCATCATCACCTATGACGAAAACGGCGGGCGCTGGGACCATGTGCCACCCCCGCCGATCTCCAGCCTGACTCGGCCGCTATCGGGGCGGCGGCTGTCCGGACACACGCGACCTAAACCTCGCAGCCGGTCTTTACTCCAATCGCCGGCCGCAATGTCCCGCCGTCGTGCCAGTGTCCGTGAACTTGAAGTGTACGGGGAAGTTGGGGAATCCCGCGTTCCCCGGCCTGCAGTTTCGAAAACAACATGTCGACCGCTGCTCGGCCAATCTCCTCAGAATGCTGCTTAACCCCGGACCAATCCGAATGAACCCGGGTCACGTCGAGCGAGACAAGGCCGATATCCTTCCGAATATGCCTGCCGCTGCCCGCCAGCCAGGCATCCATGAAGTTGGGTTCGTTGCGGAATGTTGAGAGAGTCAGAACGCAGTCGACCTTGTGCTTGTCGACCCAGCTCAAGAATAGGTCGACGTTCATCTGCGTCGGCAGGAGCGGCGGGATCTGGGCCAACGAAGGCATTGTCACTGAAAGCCCTGCGTAACCGAGGGACCAGCGACCGTCGGTTATATGGTCCTGATACTTTTCAATCGCGAGGCCGATGCGGCGGTAGCCGCATTGCATGATCGTCCTGGCGGCCATTGTCACGGCCTCCGAATGGTCGCTCAAGACGCAATCGAGACGTGGCGATGCGATTTGGTGGCCCACTTGAACAATTGCAAAATCGTTCCATGGAAACGAGATTGTGTGCGGCTCCGTCGGAAATGCCGCCAGGAGAGCGCCGGTAATCCCTCGGGCCCCGAGAATCCCGCCGAGCCGCTGCCCCGTCATCCCATTCGAACACAGTGTGAACTCTGTGATTCCGTATCCGAATGATTCGGCCCGTTCGCGCGCCGCCTCCCAATTGCTTTGGAGAGTGGGGGTTGCCCGCCATTCATGGGAGTCGGCGACCGGTGTCACGAATGCGATGGTACCAAGATGATTCTGTGCCTCGCCGCGGCGGGTGGCTCGCATAACTTGGCCCACCAGCGCATTGTGCTTGTAACCGACGGCCGTCGCAGCAGCGGAGACTCGCAGCTGCGTGGAATCCGCCATCTTCGCAGCGCCGCTCAGGCAGCGCGATGCGGTGGAAATGGAAACTCCTGCCTTTCTTGCAACGGCTTGGAGTGTGGACGCCGTGCGGGGTGGCACAACGGTGTTCATGTCTCTTAGAGTTCCTGATGCGCCTGGAACCCGCAGTCAAGCGATCTACGGAGGATTGCCTTCAAGCGATCCCGGAAAGCTGGCGTTTGACCCAGCGGAGTTCCCTTAAAACAAGGGTAACACACTCCACTCCCAGGACCGGCTGATTACGTACCGGGAGACCTCGCCTATCGGTGTTATGCATTCGAACCAATGAACCTCCTACGCGTTATTCTCGCTTGCGTCGTACTGACCGCATTATCCGCCAGCCGCATCGCCGCCCAAGACGAATCGCCCAGCCTCGTCCGGAACGTTCCGGCGGCATTCCCCCCCGAGCTCAAGGCGCGGTCCAAGAGTCACATTCGTACAAGCCGGCCCAAGGCTTGCACGCCACGTTCGATCCTTGAGCTCCAAGGATAGCCGCAGTTGATTCTAATGAAATTGCGAAATCTGCCGTCAGGCGAGAAAAAGGGGCCAGGGGCAATGGCGATTCCTTCATTCAGGGCCCGATAAAACAGATCCATTGAATCGACCTTGGCAGGTAGTTCGCACCAAAGAACGAATCCGCCCGCCGGACGTGATAATCTAATTCCTTCCGGGAACGTGTGTCCGATCGCATCGCGCATCTTAGCGACCTGCTGGCGGCAAGATTCCCTGAAGGACCGCATAAAACGGTCGTATCCTCCGTCTATTAGGAACTCGGCCACCGTGAGCGCCGGCAGCAAGGGATTCGCGGCGGAATGCACCTTCTTTAGCGCCAGCACGCGTTCCTGCCATTTTCCAGCTGCGATATAGCCGACCCTGTAGCCCGGCGCGAGGCTCTTTGAAAATGAGCTGCAGTGGATGACAATCCCCGTTGGATCGAAGGCCTTGAGGGCCAATGGCCTCGCCCCTTGATGAGCCATGTCGCCGAATAGGTCATCCTCGATTATGGGCAAACCCCGGCTCGCGGCGATGCGAACTACCTCCCTCTTGTTCTGGTCGGGCATGACGAAGCCGACCGGATTGTGAAAATTCGGGACCAGCAGCAGGGAGCTTACACGCTTTTTTCTGAGTGCCACTGCCAGCGCGTCTAGGTCGATTCCCTCATTCGCGTGAACCGGAATAGGGAGGGCCTTTAGTCCAAATTCCCTTAGCTGGCGGAGAAGTCCGAAAAACGTGGGCGATTCCACAACAATGGTATCGCCAGGCGAAGAAACCGCTTTGAGGGCCAACGCAATCGCCTCGGTGGCCCCAAGGGTTATGCAAAGATCGTCCGGTGCAAGATTCAATCCAGCTGCCAATGAGCGGCGGGCGATTTCGCGGCGAAGCATGAGCGGGCCCTCCGTAGGTCCATAGTTGCCCCCATTGGCGCCAAGGCGGCGCGCAACGCGCGACATGACACGGGCGAGGCGGAGTCCGGGCAAGAGATCCGGGCTGGGGACAGCGCTGCCAAATGGAATCTTGGCGGGATCGTAGTCGTCACTTCGAAGCAAGCTGAGCGGATCGGTATCGGATAGGTCAGACACCCTCGGCGGAGAGGGAATCGAAAGCAGTTCGGGGATTGAATCTGACAAGCGAGCGCTAACGAAGAATCCCGATTTCGGCCGCGCTTCGACATAGCCTCGCGCTTCCAGCGTGGCGTAGGCGTGCATCGCCGTCGGGACGCTGACACGCTGCTCCCGACTGAACCGCCTAACCGACGGCATCCGGTCTCCCGGGCGAAAGGAGCTGTTGCGGATCATCTTCTCAAGCGAATCAGCCAACCGAAGATAGATCGGCTGCATTGGCATAGCCGGTCTCCGCCGGCTTCTTTCGGGGCTAGATACAGAAGGGGCCTTCATGTTCTTATACAGATAATGAAGCCACCAACTGTATAAGCAATGTTTTTTTATGTCTGCATCTGTTAACAATCGTCATTCTGCGATATCGTAGGAGATGCAATATAAGCATCGGTTGCACAAAGGACCGGCCGAATGCCGGTCAGTTGTAGTTGTGTTGGCGTGGAGGGGCCGCACTCGGCTCCTCCATGCCTTTCTTTTCGCGTTCCGATCTGCTGGCGATCTTGGCCGCGCAGCCCATTAGAGTGCGACCGCCTACACGCCCATGGAATCGATTCTCCAGGACATTCGCTATTCGTGGTTGGTGATGCGAAAGAATGCGGGCTTCACATTCGTCGTGATCATGACCCTGGCATTGGGAGTCGGCGCGAATACGGCCGTGTTCAGTGTCGTGAAATCCGTCCTATTGAACCCACTTCCCTACCCGAATTCCGAACGTTTGGTAAAAGTGACGTTCAGCAAACCCGGAGCGGGGCTATATGACATTCCCTTTTCGGAGCCGGAACTGAACGACCTCAGATTGGAAACGAACGTCTTCGAAGAGGTGAGCGTGGTTTGGCCCACCAGCGGCAATTTGACAGGTGGAAGTCATCCGGAACGACTGGAACTGCTCGCAACCAGCCCCAACTATTTCTCCATGCTCGGTGCCATACCGCAGCTTGGACGGCTATTTGGGCCGCAGGATATTGCGCCCGGGTTTGCCGAGGCCGTGGTCATCAGTGACGGGTTATGGCGGCGCCTGTATGGCGCTGACCCAAATATCCTGGGCAAGAGGGTATTTCTCGACGACGACCCCTACACCATAGTCGGAGTTCTTAGGCCCGAATTTCGACACCCGGGGAGGACGCTCACCAAGGATGTTGAAATGTGGGTGACCGCGGGATTCCGGGCGGACCCTTTCCCCCTTGGGCGGAGCCAACGGCTGATCCCTGGTGCGATCGCCCTTGTAAGGCCCGGGCTGAACCCATCCCAAGCTCATCAGAAACTTGATGCCATGGCGGCCGCCACAAGGCTTGGGTATCCGGGTGATTACCATGCACAGGACCAATGGTCCGTGGAACTTCAGCCCCTTTTGGAATCCCTTGTCGGAAATGTCAGGCCGATGCTGTTGGTTCTGATGGGGGCCGTCGTCGTCATCTTGCTCATTGGATCCGTGAATATCGCAAATCTACTCCTCGCCCGCGCATCGACCCGGCACAAGGAGATGGCCCTGCGTTCGGCACTGGGCGCAACCGGATCGCGCATGATTCGCCAGCTGCTGACCGAGTCGCTCATGCTCTCTTTGATTGGCGGGGGACTCGGCATCCTCTTCGCCATAATAGCAATACGCGTCATTGTTCTGCTCGCGCCCCCCGGAGTTCACAGGCTTAACGAGGTAAGCATTGACTGGGCAGTCCTCGGATTTGCGCTGCTGATCACCGTCATCACCGGCTTGGCATTTGGCCTCGTTCCGGCGCTTCAGTCGTCGAGAACGGACATGTATTCGAGTATTCGCGAGGGATCCCTGGGTTCGGGCCAGAGCAAGAGGATCGGCCGGTACCGCATTTGGCTGATAATGTCCGAAATGGCGCTGACGGTCGTGCTGATGATCGGAGCCGGATTGTTGCTGCGGACATTCTGGGGACTGCTCCGCGAGGATCCTGGATTCAATACCTCCCGGGTGGTGACCGCCGGCATTTGGCTACCGAATCCGAACGATCCGAAAACTGACCGATATTCAACCATCGAGGTTCAAGGCGGCTTTGTTCGCGAGGCCCTCCGTCGAATAAGCGGGATACCGGGAGTGGAGCTCGCTGCAGCCACGTCGTCACTTCCCTCCGGGTCGAGCCAGGTGAATTATGCCCCCCTCGCGATCGAGAACCAGCCAATCGAATCCTCAAGCGATGCAAAGGCGGAATGGATTCGCGTGAGCCCAGACTATTTCAAGGTGCTGGAAATCCCCTTGCAGCACGGGCGCCTGTTTAACGAGGACGACAAGTCGGGCAAACCAGAGGTCGCGATAATAGACAAGGCGACCGCAGGCCGCTATTGGCCTGGCGCCAATCCCTTGGGCAAACGGATCAAGTTGGGACAGGGCGGCGGCCAGCCATGGGTGACGGTTGTGGGGGTCATAAACGACGTGAAGCACGACGGATTGGACAAGGATGGTATTCCCCATATTTACAGGCCCGACTACCAAACCAAGTCCAGGATCATTAATTTCGTCGTTCGGACGTCCCTTCCCGCCTCCGTCCTCGAGCGGCAGATCCGGGAGGAGATACAGACCATCGATCCGGGCCTTCCCGTATACAATGTACGCTCAATGGATGAAGTAGTCGGCGCCTCCCTTGCCATACGCCGCTTCTCGGCCTCGTTGGTGGCGGCCTTTGCGGTTGTCGGGCTGCTGCTGGTTTCCATTGGAATCTACGGCATACTCGCGCATCTGGTCAGTCAGAGGTCCCGCGAGATCGCAGTCCGCATGGCCCTGGGGGCCCGGGCGATCGATATCTTCAAGATGATCCTCGGAAAGGGGGCTCTAATTGCCGCGATTGGGATTCTTTGCGGGCTTTTGATCTCGCTCCTCGTAGCACCGGCAATGAAGGCCCTGCTGTACAGCGTTCCCCCGATTGATCCGCCGGTCTTCATCGCTGTGCCGGCACTGTTGCTGGGCGTGGCCCTCTTGGCGAGTTTCATGCCCGCGCGGAAGGCTGCCGGGCGCAATCCAAACGCCGTGTTGCACGAGGAGTGACTATCCCCGTCATGGCGCCTCCGTATCGCCGATCGACATAATGAATTCTTCTCCAACACAACCTTTGTTGCAACAGGCCGCCGACCGGGCTCAGCGCTACCTGCGGGACCTCCCCGAACGGCATGTCGCCCCGCTTCCTTCGGCACTGGAGGCGCTCAAGGGCTTCAGGCGCGCGTTGCCAGACAGCCCAACCGCTCCCGAAGCGGTGCTCGCCGAGCTCGACGAGATTGGCTCGCCCGCGACCGTGGCTTCGGGGGGTCCGCGTTACTTCGGCTTTGTGGTTGGCGGCTCGTTGCCAGTGACGACAGCGGCCAACTGGCTTGCCGCCGCGTGGGACCAGAACGCGGCGATGAAGGTCCTCTCTCCTGTGGCCGCTTGCCTCGAGGAGGTCACAATGGGCTGGTTGATCGAGTTGTTTGGACTGCCGGCGGGATGTGGAGCTGGCTTTGTGAGCGGCGCATCCCAGGCCAATTTCACTGCGCTGGCGGCGGCCCGGCATTCCATCCTTGCCAGGCAGGGCTGGGACGTGGAGGCGCGCGGGCTCTACGGAGCGCCAGAACTGAAGGTCGTCGTCTCCGACGAAATCCACGCCACGGTACTAAAGGCTCTCTCGCTGCTCGGTCTCGGACGCGAACGGCTGTTCCGCGTTCCGGTGGACGGCCAGGGACGCCTGCGGATGGATGCCCTGCCTCTCCTGGACGACTCAACCCTGGTGTGTGTGCAAGCGGGGAATGTGAACACAGGTTCCTCAGACCTCTTCGCTGAAATTTGCGCCCGGGCGAAGCCTGCCGGCGCATGGGTGCATGTTGACGGGGCTTTCGGCCTCTGGGCCGCGGCGTCACCGGCGAAGCGCAGGGTGGTTGACGGCGTGGTGGAAGCCGATTCCTGGGCAGTGGACGCGCATAAGTGGCTTAACACTCCCTACGACGGTGCGATTGCCTTCTGCCGCGACCCGGAATCGATGCGGGCCGCAATGAGCCTCAATGCCGCCTACTTGATGGTCAGTGATGAACGGGAGCCGTGCCATTACGTACCCGAACTCTCACGGCGCGCGCGTGGCGTGGAAATCTGGGCCGCATTGCGCTCCCTCGGGCGCCTCGGGGTTGCGGAGTTGATCGAACGCAGCTGCCGCCATGCGACCCGCCTCGCTGAAGGCCTCCGGTCCGCCGGCTTCACGGTGCTAAACGAAGTCGCTCTAAACCAGGTCCTGGTTTCCTTTGGCGATGACGAGGCGACCCGCAGAGTAATCGCTGGGATTCAGGAAGAAGGCACGCTTTGGTGCGGTGGCACAGTCTGGCAAGGGCACACCGCCATGAGAATCAGCGTAAGCTCGTGGGCCACATCCGACGCCGATGTCGAACGGTGCATCGCTGCAATAGTTGCGATCGCGAGGGCCTTGAAGAAGCGAGACTTCAAATGCGGACGTTGATCGCAGGTGTCGGCGCATTAGGTGGAACGATTGCGACTCGTGCCATCGCGGCTGGTATTCCGATCTGGCTCGCAACCCGATCGGCGGAATCGGCCCGCGCCCTACGTTCCACGGGAATGAAGGTGTCGGGTGCCGGTGGATCTGCGTCGGTTGCTTCAGTCGAAGCGGCGACCATGGAGGAATACGAGAAAGCCGATAAGTTTGATCTGATTGTTTTGGCTACCAAGGCGCACGACGCCTTGGATGTCGCGCCATTTCTTGCACGCCTGCTCAGCGCCGATGGCACGCTGCTGCCTATACAGAATGGCTGTGTCTCCCAATTACTATATGATCGCTTTGGCGATAAGGTAGTTGTCGGTGGTTTGTCGAATCTTGGCGCGACAATGGTGGAACCGGGAGTCTATGAGCAAAAAAACGTCGGGTATCTTCTGATTGGCGAACTAGCAGGCGGGCTCACTGATCGAGTTGCACGCATACTTCAGGCCCTGAAGGGTGGCATCGAGGTAAAGGCCACGCCGAACTTCAGCAGCGCGGTGTGGGCTAAGCTCCTGCTCAATTGCTCCGTGACAACGATCGGTGCAGTCTCTGGGCAGACGATGCGCCATTACATCGCGACGAGCGCCGGGATGGAGGTTTTTCGAAATACCTATGATGAGGCTTTGCGCATAGCGCTCGCGGCTGGAGTTCGTCCTGAACGGATGATCGTCGAGCCAACGCCTCCAGGCTGGGATGGTGCAAGAAGTAGCTTGGGGACCAACTACGCTGCCTGGGTCGAAAAGATCATCGTGACGTACGGCGATCTTAAGCCTTCAATGCTGCAGGATTTTGAGCGCAGACGACGAACCGAAGTTGACTTCATTAATGGTTACGTGGCGCAGTTGGGGAAGAAGATAGGAATGTCCGCCCCCTTGAACGCGGCAATCGCTGAAACAGTTCATTTGATTGAACAGGGGCACATCCAGCCTGGCTCAGTCCGGCTGGAAGAATTGGCGCGCGGCTGTGCCTCCATGAGCGAAGAATTTAATGGGGGTTCCCACTTCGTAAAATATCGCGACTAACATATCCTTAGAGTCTCGAGTGTGCAGGGGGAGCTGGTATGGCACTTGGAAAAGCTGGAGGTGTACCATCATATGGGATACGGTGTTATAGATAGTGCGATGCTGGCTGAG
>Ga0302326_10023194_pt1 | contig 12660 bp, 13 predicted proteins | sample Palsa_T0_3_FD_202264 | JGI IMG/M metagenome (GOLD analysis project Ga0302326, IMG submission 202264) | Peat permafrost microbial communities from Stordalen Mire near Abisko, Sweden - Palsa_T0_3 | ecosystem: Environmental > Terrestrial > Soil > Palsa > Peat permafrost | place: Sweden: Abisko... | reverse complement strand
ATATCGCCGCCCTTGCTGATGCCCGGTCCATGACCCCCCAGGCCCTCGCCGACTGGCTCGCTCGCTGGACGCGATAGGGCCCGCGTTAGAGCGTCCTCCGCCACCTCGCATCCGTTTTTTCTCCGGCCCCGTGAAAATGGGAAAGGTGGATCGACGGCCCCGGGGGCGGCGCAAAGCGCGCGCCCGAGGACAGGCTTCGCGGCGAGACGGAAAGGGCGCGAGGCAAGAAGAGCGATGGTCTCTTACGGAATCAGGCGGTAGCCGCCGGCTTCGGTGACCAGGAGCTTGGCGTTGGAGGGATCGGCTTCGATCTTCTGCCTCAGTCGGTAGACGTGGGTTTCCAGGGTGTGGGTGGTGACGCCGGCGTTGTAACCCCAGACTTCGGCCAGGAGCTCTTCGCGCGCGGCCGGTTTGGCGCCGGCACGATAGAGGTACTTGAGGATGTTGGTCTCCTTGTCGGTGAGCCGAAGCCGTTTGCCGTGGCTATCGATCAGAACCTTGCCGGCGGGGCGAAACTCGTAGGGACCGATCTTGAACACGGCATCTTCCGATTGCTCGTGGCTGCGCAGCTGGGCGCGGATGCGCGCGAGCAGGACATTGAAGCGGAAGGGCTTGGTGACGTAATCGCTGGCGCCGGCCTCCAAACCCCGGATGGTGTCGGCCTCGCCCGCTGCGGCGGTGAGCATGATGACCGGCGCGGTCACGCCTTCAGCGCGCAGACGAAGGCAGGTCTCGTTGCCGTTGAGATCTGGAAGGTCCACGTCGAGGAGTATCAGGTCGGGCTTGATCGCGCGAGCAATCTCCACCCCTTCGCCGGCGGTGGCGACGCCCTTGGCGGTGAACTGGCTGTTAAGCTCGAGCTGTTCGGACAGGAGCTCGCGAAGATCGCTGTCGTCGTCAATGATGAGGATGGTCTTGCGTTGGGCCATGAACCCGAACATGCACCCATCCAGGCGGCCGCGCCACCGGAGCCGGAGGCCACACCATGATCTTCGTCGCCCATGGCCACGGCGCCCTGGACATCGACGGCCGGCGTGTCCGGTGCGCGCTCGGCAGGGGAGGCGTCGTTCGGGCGGCCGTCAAGCGCGAGGGTGACGGAACTACCCCGGCCGGCGTCTGGCCCCTGCGGCGGCTGCTCTATCGCCCCGACCGTGGCCCGGCCCCAGAGAGCCGCCTGTCGATGCGCGCCCTGATCGCCAATGACGGCTGGTGCGATGATCCGGCCGACGCCCGCTACAATGCTCTCGTCGCGCTCCCCTACCCGGCCTCGGCGGAACGCCTTTGGCGCGAGGATTCACTGTACGATCGTATCGTGGTCCTTGGGCACAACGACGATCCAGTGGTCGCCGGCGCCGGTTCGGCGATCTTTCTCCACCTGGCCGCCGACGGCTATGCCCCCACCCAGGGCTGCATCGCCCTGAGCGCCGCCGACATGGCGACGCTGCTGAGCCTCGCTGGCCCCGGCGACGCCCTCGCGGTGAGGCCCTAGCGGTGTCCGGATCGCTCGCCGAAGAGGGCCGAGCCGATGCGGACGTGGGTGGCCCCAAGGCGAATGGCGGTTTCGAAGTCGGCGCTCATGCCCATCGAAAGGTTGGGGAGGCCGTTAGCTCTGGCGATCTCGGCCAGGAGGGCGAAATGGGGGGCGGGCGGCTCGTCGATCGGCGGGATGCACATCAGGCCCTCCAGCGAAAGCCGCCAGCGGTCTTGGCAGAGATCGATAAAGCCGTCGACGTCGCGCGGCGCAAGTCCCGCCTTCTGCGGTTCCTCGCCGGTATTGACCTGGACATAGACCCGCACCGGCCGGCCCAGAACCCCTCTCTGCTCGGCGAGCGCCTCGGCCAGGCGAGGTCGATCCAGGGTCTCGATGACGTCGAAGAGCGCGGCCGCCTTGGCCGCCTTATTGGTCTGCAAGGGACCGATGAGGCGAAGCTCCAGGTCCTCGCGCCTTCCCCGCCAGCGTTCATCCGCCTCCTGGACCCGGTTCTCGCCAAAGACGACCTGACCGGCGGCCAGGATCAGCGCCACCGCTGGCCACGGCTGGCCCTTGGAGACCGCGGTGAGGGTGACCGAGGCTGGGTCGCGACCGACGCTGCGCGCCGCCCGAGCGATACGCTCGAGAATGGCGCCGCGGGCGCCGGCGGGATCTGGGTCGGTTGCGGACAGTGAGATCTCAGGCGGCTGAGCTGTGGCGGCAAGCACGCAGGCTAGGGCGCAACGCCACGCCGGGAAAGCCGCTGCCGCCGCTACTCTTCTTCACCGACCCTGGGCGAACGCCCGATGCGGCGACGACGGTTGAGGCCATGCCGCGCGGATCGGGGGTCGTTTACCGAGCGTTTGGGGCGGCAAACGCCCTGCAAGACGGCCGGCGCGTGCGCGCGGCGGCGCGGCGGGCAGGTGTCATGCTCATCATTGGCGCCGATGCGGACCTGGCGAGCCGCCTGAACGCCGATGGCGTCCATCTCCCCGAACAACTGGGACGAAGGGCCGGCGCCATTCGCACCCTCGGCCGCCGATTCATCGTCACCGCCGCCGCCCACAGTCTGCCCGCCGCCCTCGCCGCTCGCCGCGCCGGCGCGCGAGCCGTGATCTGTTCGCCGGTGTTCGCGAGCATCAGTCCCTCGGCGGGTCGGCCGTTGGGGCCGCGGGGCTTCGCTATTATCGCTCGGAAGTCGGGCCTGCCAACCTATGCGCTCGGCGGCGTCAGCGCTCGCACCGCCAGGGCGCTCGGCCGATCGGGCGCGGCGGGTCTGGCCATGATTGAGGGCGCGGTCGCCGCGTTCGGCCCCGGCGACTAGAGCATGCGTCCCGGGAACTACATCGTCCGCCGTCTAGGAGAAGTACCGGCCCCCGGGGTCGCGCAGAGCGCACGAAAGCGCTGACGGGCGCGGTGCTTCAAATTGAGCGGATATACCGCCCTAGAATTTGAAGGTGGTTTCTAGGCGAACCCGCGGAGCCACTTCGGGCGGGGTAATCGGCGTGGGCTGCCCCGTCTGGCTAGGCGAGAGGGAGAGTCCGCCACCTATATGCAGCCGTGGCGTCAGCCGGAAGAAGACGCCCGGTTCGACATCATTCCAGCGCGCGTCGCCCTGAAAGTGCTGTTCGACGTCGAGCTTGAGGCCCCAGCGACCCTTCTTAGCATCCCATTCCAGAGTGCGCAGACGCGATGACGGCGTCGTCATGGTGGACTGAAGGGCGACATTGCCGTCCCCCGTATAGCCGCTGTCGACCAGCCCGGACTTCGCCGATTCGGCGCGCGCGCCACCGGCCCACGCGGCCAGCATGAGCGCGGCGAAGACGGCAAGCCGGGTCGATCTCATTCTCACGCCAAGGTGCGCCCCATGCCAGCCCGTGCGGAGTCCCACCGCAGGCCTAACGATTAAGGACCGCCATCGGTAAACGTCAACCACCGCGGCTCCGTTAACCTTCTTTCGCACCACGATCGTTCATCCCCTGTGGCGGCAGGGCCACTCCGATTCCCCGTTTGGCGGCGGCCGGCGGATGTTATAGACGCTGACGCCGGGCGAAGCGGGCGCACGAAGACAGAAACCAAAGAGCGCGGACCTCAAGTGAAAATCATGGGCATGCCGCTCGGCGCCATTTCGACGGCGCGCGGAGCGAGGATTTTGGCGCTGACGATTGGCGTCGCGACGTTGACCGCCTGCGCTCATCGGCCGCCGGACCCTTCGCACGGCGGCGCGGTGGCCCCGATCGGCGTCAACAGCTACCTTTGGCGCGCGACACTCGACACCCTGGCCTTCATGCCCCTCCAGTCCGCCGACCCCTATGGCGGCGTGGTGATCACCGACTGGTACACCAATCCCGAAAAACCCGACGAGCGGTTCAAAGCGACCGTGTACATTCTCGATTCCCGCCTGCGCGCCGATGGCCTGAGCGTCACCGTGTTCAAACAGGTGAGCAATGGCGCCGGCGGCTGGATCACCGCGCCGACGGCCGACCAGACCTCCATCGACATCGAAAACGCCATTCTGACGCGCGCCCGGCAACTGCGGGTCTCCAACCTCAGAGGCTGAGCCTCGAGCTGACGTCATGGCTCGCTACAATCCCAAAGAGGTCGAGCCCAGGTGGCGGGCCGCCTGGGCCGAGGCCGATGTCTTCCGTGCGCGGGACGAGGATGTCTCTCCTCGCTATTATGTTCTTGAAATGTTCCCGTATCCGTCGGGGAAGATTCACGTCGGCCATGCCCGCAACTACGCCATCGGCGACGTTATCGCCCGCTTCAAGCGCGCCAGGGGCTTCAACGTGCTCCACCCGATGGGTTGGGACGCCTTCGGCCTGCCGGCCGAGAACGCGGCGGCGGAGAATGGCGTCGATCCGGCCGTGTGGACGCGTCAGAATATCGAGGCCATGCGCGCCGAGCTGCAGCGGCTGGGTCTTTCCATCGACTGGAGCCGGGAGTTCGCTACCTGCGATCCGGAATACTACGGTCGCCAGCAGGCCATTTTCCTAGAACTCTGGCGCCAGGGCCTAGTCATCCGCAAGGAGGGCATGGTCAATTGGGATCCCCAGGACATGACCGTGCTTGCCAACGAGCAGGTAATCGATGGCCGGGGATGGCGCTCTGGGGCGCTCATCGAGCGGCGTCGTCTGCCACAGTGGTTCTTCAGGATCACCCACTATGCCGAGGAGCTGCTCGATGGCCTCGAGGCCCTGGACCATTGGCCCGCCAAGGTCAGGCTGATGCAAGAGAACTGGATCGGCAAATCCCGCGGACTGAGGCTTCGCTTCCAGACCGCATCCCAGCCGTCGGAGGCGATCGAGGTCTATACCACCCGGCCCGATACGCTGTTCGGGGCGAGCTTTCTGGCACTGTCGCCGGACCATCCCCTGGCCGAACGTATCGCCGAGGCCGACCCGGCGGCCGGCGCCTTCATCGCCCATTGCCGGGCGGCGGGCACCTCCGAGGCGGCGATCGAGACAGCAGAGAAGCTGGGCTTCGACACCCGCCTACGCGTTTTTCATCCATTTGATTCATCTATACAATTGCCGGTTTGGATCGCCAATTTCGTGCTCATGGAGTATGGCGCCGGGGCAATCTTCGGCTGCCCGGCGCACGATCAACGCGACCTCGATTTCGCCCGCAAATTCGACCTGCCCGTGCGCTCGGTGGTTCTGCCGCCGGGCGCCGACCCGGCATTGTTTCACGTGAAACACGAAGCCTATGTGGGCCCGGGAAGCGTTTACAACTCGGCCTTCCTCGACGGCCTCTCGGTCGATGAGGCCAAGGAGGCGGCGATCGCCTTCGCCGAGGACCAGGATGTCGGCGAGGGGGCCACGGTCTACCGTCTGCGCGACTGGGGCGTGGGCCGCCAACGAGGCTGGGGTTGTCCGATCCCCGTCATCCACTGCACGGCCTGCGGCGCGGTCCCCGTGCCCGAAGCCGACCTGCCGGTTCTTCTGCCCGCTGGTCTCGACTTCTCGCGTCCGGGCAATCCCCTGGCGCGGGCCAAGGCGTGGAAATCGGCGCCGTGTCCCCGATGCGGCGCTCCGGCCGAGCGTGAGACCGATACGCTCGACACTTTCGTCGACTCCTCGTGGTATTTCGCCCGTTTCCCCGATACCCACGCGGCCCAGCCGATCGGCCCAGCCGCCAACGGATGGTTGCCCGTCGATCAGTATGTCGGGGGCATCGAACACGCCGTACTTCATCTGCTCTATTCCCGTTTCGTGACCCGGGCCCTTCGAGATGGGGGCCTCGTCAAGATTTCCGAACCCTTCGAGCGTCTGTTCACCCAGGGCATGGTCACCCACGAGACCTACCGGCGCCAGAACGGCGAATGGGTCGAGCCGGCGGCGATCCTCTTCCGCGAGGAAGGGACGCGCCGCCGCGCCGTCATTCGCAAGACGGGCGAGCCGGTCGTCGTTGGCGATGCGGAAAAGATGTCGAAATCCAAGCGCAATGTGGTCGCCCCGGCGGAGATCGCCGATGTCTACGGGGTCGACGCCGCCCGGCTGTTCCTGCTTTCCGACTCGCCGCCCGATCGTGATGTGCAATGGACAACCGGCGGCCTCGAGGGCGCCTGGCGATTGGTCAACCGGATCTGGGCCGAGTTCGACGCCGCGCCGGGAGCGGCCGCGTTGGAGGGAGCGCGAACCGAGCCTGAAAGCCTGGCGCTGAGGCAGGCGGCCCACCGCACCGCCAAGTCCGTCACCCTGGCCATCGAGGGGTTCCGTTTCAACAGCGCCGTCGCCCGTCTGCATGAGTTCGTGGGCGTGCTCAGAGCTCGCCCGGAGAGCGCCGGGAAATGCCGCGCCGGGCGAGCCGAGGCGCTTGGAATCCTCGCCCGCCTGATCGCGCCGTTCGCGCCGCACCTTGCGGAGGAGTGCTGGCAAAGGCTGGGCGGCGAGGGTCTGATCTGCCGGGCGCCGTGGCCGCGGTGGAACGAGGCCCTGATCGCCGAGGACGAGAAGCTGCTTCCGGTGCAGATCAATGGCAAGCGGCGCGGGGAGGTTCGCGCTCCGGCCGGGGCATCGGCCAGCGCGGTGGAGGAGATCGTCCTTCGCGATCCAGATATCGTCCGGCGGCTCGAAGGAATGACGGTGCGCAAAGTCGTGGTGGTCCAGGATCGGATCGTCAATCTGGTGGCGGGGTAGGTTCATGGTCGGAGCAAAAGAGCGCGCTCCCGGACACAGGCGGCTCCAAGGAAGCGGCCTTGCCCTGGCGGCCGGCCTCCTCACGGTCGCCGCACTCAGCGGTTGCGGATTTACCCCGATGTACGCCCAGAGCGGCGTCGCTTCCGGCCTGACCGCAATTGAGGTCAAGGTCCCGCAGGGCCGGGTCGCCTACCTTCTGCGCGAGGACCTCGACGATGCCTTGGGTCGCGACAAGACCGTCGCGCCGATCTGGCGCCTCGACGTCGTCATCGGCCAATCAAGGATTCCCCTGGGTCTGACGGAGAATGACGTCGCCGAGCGTTACGCCTTGGGCGTCAAGGTCCATTACAGCCTGACGGAAATCGCCACCGGCAAGGTCGCTGTTGCCGGCGACGCCGCCTCCGAGGCGAGCTACGACAGCGCCAGCCAGCCCTACTCCGGCATCGCCGCTCGCCAGGACAGCCAGCAGCGGGCGGCGAGCGATGTCGCCCGGCGCATCCAGCTCGCGCTTGGGCAATGGATGGCCCAACAAGGGAAGCCCCGCGGCGCGCCGTGATTCTCAAAGGCCGCGCCGAGATCGAGCGCTTCATCAAAGGTCCTTCGGCGGCCTTCCGGTCGGCGCTCATCTATGGTCGCGACCTGGGGGTTGTGCGCGAACGGGCGGGGGAGCTCGCCGGCGCGGTCACCGAACGCCCGGACGATCCCTTCGATGTGACCCTGCTGAGCCAGACGGAACTGGAGGGCGACCCCGCTCGGCTCGAAGACGAACTCTCGGCCATTTCCTTGATGGGGGGGCGCCGCCTCGTGCGGCTGCGCCTGACCGAGGACAAGGGCGGCGCCTTGCGGATCGCCGCCGATACCTTGGCCGATCATCTGGCGGGACGATTCAACCCTGAGGCTTTCCTGATCATCGAGGCCCCGTCGCTGGCCAAGGATTCGGGCCTGCGGAGAGGGGCGGAGAGGGCCCCCGCCTGCGGAGTCATCGCCTGCTACGAAGACGAGCCGGGAGACATGAAGCTCATGGTCCGCCAGGCGCTGGCAGGCGAAGGACTGGCCCTGTCGAGCGAGGCCCTGGACATCTTCGTCTCACGGCTCCCCCATGACCGCGGTGTGGCCAGGTCGGAGATCGAGCGTCTGGCGCTGTTCCTCGGCCCCAGCGTCGGCAAGACGGCCGCCCCCGCCGAGCTCGAGTCGTTTCTGGGAGTCGAACCGGAAGCCTCCCTGGCGGCGGCGGCGGACGACGCCTTCGGCGGCCGCTTGGCGGCGGCCCATGCGGGGCTGAGGCGTGCGGCCATGGAGATCGATGTCGGACCGGCGGTCGTCCGTTTCATGGGAATGCATCTGCTTCGGCTGCGTCGCGTGCTTACCCAACGCGAGGCGGGCGCCGATCTCCAGTCGGCGGCGCGATCGGCCGGCGTCTTCTGGAAGAACGAGCGTGAGTTCCTGCGCCAAGCGCGGTCATGGACGCTGCCAACGCTCGACTCGATTCAGGCGGAACTTCTCGCCGCCGATCGGGCCTGCAAGCGCGCGGGCTCGCCCGCCGACCTCATCGCACAGCGTCTCGCCCTCTCCATCGCCGCGCGGGCGCAAAGGCTGGGGCTGTAAGAACAGTCGCTCGGCAAGCAAGAGCGGAAATCTGCTTACGCCGGCGCCCGGGTGAGGCGGCGGCAGAGGTCGTCGAGCTGTTCGAGGCTCTGGTAGCGGACGCGGACTTCGCCGGCCCCGTTCTTGTCGCGAATCACGACCTCCAGCCCGAGCATTTCGGAGAGGTCGTGCTCGAGTGACCGCGTATCGGCGTCGGCGGCAGGCTCCGCGGTCCCCTCGGCGGACTTTCCTTTCCTCGGCCCGGCGCGAGCCAGGGCCTCCGCCTGGCGCACGTTAAGTCCCCGGCTGACGATCCGTTCGGCCAGCATCTCGGCGGCCTCATGGTCTATGAGAGCGCGAGCGTGGCCGGCGCTGAGCCGCCCAGCCTCCAGATGGTCGCGGACCGCTTGGGGAAGGCGAAGCAGGCGCAAGGTATTGGCGATGTGACTGCGGCTCTTGCCGACGATCGTCGCCACCGCCCCCTGACTGTGGCAAAAGCGATCGATTAGGGCGGCGTAACCTCGCGCCTCCTCCAGGGCGCCAAGATCGGTGCGCTGGATGTTCTCGATCAAGGCGATCTCCAGGGACTCCAAGTCGTTCAGCTCCCGAACGACGATCGGTACGAGATGAAGTCCGGCACGCTGGGCGGCGCGCCACCGGCGTTCACCGGCGACAATCTGGTACTCGCTGCCCGATCCCGGAATTGGCCTGACAAGTATTGGCTGAAGAACGCCTCTCTGCTTGATCGAACCAGCCAGTTCATCCAACTCGGAATCGGCAAAGACGCGACGGGGCTGGTCGGGGTTGGCGTAGAGGAGCTCGATCGGCGTCTCGCGAATCACGAAACCAGGCCGGCCAGGCGCCCGGCCGGTCTCGCTTTCGCCAAAGAGCGCGGCAAGCCCCCGCCCCAATCCCCTCCGCTCAACCATGAGCAGGCCTTCCCTCGTTGATATTCACGGTCATTTCGTCGCTGCTCCGGGCTATTCGCTCGCGGGCAACCAGCTCCTTGGCGAGCGCCAGATAGGCTCGGCTGCCGGCGCACTTCAGATCATAGATCAACGCCGGCTTGCCGAACGACGGCGCTTCGGAGAGGCGGACGTTGCGGGGGATCACCGTGGCGTAGACCTGGTCCCCCAAATAATCCCTCACGTCCTTTGCCACTTGGCCGGAGAGGCTGTTGCGCCGGTCGTACATGGTCAGAACGATCCCCTGGATCTGGAGGCGGGGATTGAGGCTGCCGCGGACGAGGTCCACGGTGTGCAGCAGGTGGCTGAGGCCCTCGAGGGCGAAAAACTCGCATTGCAGCGGCACGAGGACGGCGTCTGCCGCCGCCAGGGCGTTGATCGTCAGCAGGTTCAGCGACGGGGGGCAGTCGATGAGGGCGTAGGTGTATGAGCGGCCGTCGCGAAGGGCGCCCAGAGCGTCGCGAAGGCGGAAGGAGCGTCCGGCTTGATGTCCCAACTCGAGCTCAACTCCCGAAAGGTCGGCGTCGGCGCAGAGCAAATCAAGTCCCGGCACGGCGGTGCGCAGGACGCATTCGGCGATCGGCCGTTCATCCATGAGCACGTCGTAAAGGCTCGTCGCCCGCTCATGGCGGGGCAGGCCCAGTCCCGTCGAGGCGTTCCCCTGAGGGTCGGCGTCGATCAGCAGGACCCGTTCCCCGACCGCCGCCAAGGCGGTGCCAAGGTTGATCGCCGTCGTCGTCTTGCCCACGCCCCCCTTCTGGTTGGCCACCGCCAGCACGCGCAGACTACGGACGGGCGCTGTCATTGCATCAGGCCGAGGGAGTCGCGCCCCGTCGCCTGGCTATAGAACACGGCTGAGCCCGGTGATGGAGAGGATTTCGCCCCGGGGATCGCTAAGGCTGCCAAAGGTTTCGCAGGCGAACCGCCACGACTTGCGGGCGATCGCGACCTCGCCGGGGGCGCCTTCTCCCTTGAGAAAGAGCCCCCGCGCGCCCTGGCGCAGGAACCCCTCGGCGTACCCCAGGAGGCGGCTCAGAGGCGCGCAGGCTCGAGCTGTAACGACATCGACGGTCGTATCCAGGGACTCGGCCCGGACGGGGGCGACCTGGGCTGGAAGATCAAGGTCGGCGACCACCTGGGAGAGGAATCGGCAGCGCTTGGCGACGCTTTCGACCAACAAGACCTTCGCGCTTGGCCGCCGCTTGAGGAGGATGGCCAGGACCACTCCTGGGAGACCGGCGCCCGAGCCCAGATCCGCCCAGGTCCTGGCCTGTGGCGCGAGCTTCAGAAGCTGTCCGCAATCGAGAACATGCCGGCGCCAAAAGTCATCGAGAGTGGCCGCGCCGACCAGATTCATCGAAGTGTTCGCCGTCAAGAGAAGCTGGCCATAGCGTTGCAGTTCGGCGGCCTCCTCATCCGATAGCGCCAGGGCCGCGACGATGTCGGGGGGCGCCGGCCGAAACTCACGCGGCGCGGCGATCGAGACGGCGGACATGGCCAAGCAGGAGGCTAAGGGCGCCGGGCGTTACCCCTTCGATGCGGGAGGCTTGGCCGAGAGTGGCCGGCCTCACCGCCTGCAGCTTTTCGCGGGCCTCGTTGGAAAGGCCGCAGAGGGCGCCATAGTCGAGGCCCCGGGGAAGGGCGAGATCCTCCTCGCGGCGAAACAGGGCGACGTCGGCCTCCTGTCGCTCGAGGTAGCCCAGATAGGCGGCGTCGATCTCAAGCTGCTCGCGCGCGGCCTCCGACCACGCGCCGACTTCGGGCCAGAGGTGCGCGAGGCGCTCGAAGGTGATCTCGGGAAAAGCCAGGAGCTGCAGGAGTGTGCGCCGTTTCCCGTCCGCCTTGACCCTGAAGCCGGCGACGGCGGCCTCGCTGGGGGTCAGGGTCAGATTACCGGCGCGGGCGCGCAGGCGCTCCAGCGTGTCGGCCTTGGCGATAAAGGCGGCGGCGCGAACAGAGCCGACGCAGCCCAGCTCGACGCCGCGGGCGGTGAGCCTCTGATCGGCGTTGTCGGCCCGCAACCGCAGGCGAAACTCGGCGCGGCTGGTGAACATCCGATAGGGTTCGGTCACCCCTTGGGTGACGAGGTCGTCGATGAGCACGCCGATATAGGCTTCGTCCCGGCCAAAGACCGCCGGCGCGTTTCCGCCGGCCTCCCGGGCGGCATTGAGGCCGGCGACGAGACCCTGCGCGGCAGCCTCTTCGTAACCGGTCGTTCCATTGATCTGGCCGGCGAGAAAGAGGCCCGGCAGGCACTTCACTTCCAGGCTAGCGCTGAGGGCGCGCGGATCGACATAGTCGTATTCGATCGCATACCCGTGGCGAACGATTTTGACCTGCGCCAAGCCGGGAATGGTCGCCAGAAAAAGATCCTGGCCTTCCGGGGAGATAGAGGTCGACACCCCGTTGGGATAGACGGTCGGATCATCGAGCCCCTCGGGTTCGAGGAAGATCTGATGAGAGTCGCGGTCGGGAAACCGCACGACCTTGTCCTCGATCGAGGGGCAGTAGCGCGGGCCCCGGCCAGCCAGACGCCCTCCATAGACCGCCGACTCTTCGAGCCTGGCGCGGATGACATCGTGGGTCTTCGCAGTGGTGCCGGTGATGGCGCAGTCGACCTGGGGTCCGGCGATCGGCCCGCTCAGAAAGGAGAAGGGCGTGGGTATCGGATCTCCCGCCTGTTTCTCAAGGGCGGCCCAGTCGATGGTGCGCCCATCAAGACGGGGCGGAGTTCCGGTCTTCAATCGGCCCATGGGCAAGCCAAGCCCATAGAGCCTGTCGGAAAGGCCGACGGCCGGCGCATCGCCGTGACGGCCGGCGGCGATGCGCTCTTCGCCCCGATGGATGACGCCCTTGAGGAACGTTCCGGCGGTGAGCACGACCGCCGCCGCCCGATAGATGTCGCTTCCGGCGCCAACCACGCCGACGACACGGCCGCCTTCGACGAGGAGATCCTCGACCGCTTCCTCGCGTACCGACAGACCGGCCTCAGCTTCGATGGCCGCGTGCATGGCGATCTTGTAGAGACGCCGGTCGACCTGCGCGCGCGGGCCCCGCACCGCCGGCCCCTTGGAGCGGTTGAGCATCCGAAATTGGATTCCCGCGCGATCGGCGGCCGTCCCCATGAGTCCGTCCAGGGCATCGATCTCGCGCACGAGATGACCCTTGCCGACCCCGCCGATGGCCGGATTGCACGACATCTCGCCAATGGTCTCGATGCGATGGGTGAGAAGAAGGGTCCTGGCGCCGAAGCGGGCGGACGCGCTCGCCGCCTCACAGCCCGCATGGCCGCCGCCGATGACGATCACATCCCACGACACAGCCGCCGGTCCCTTCCATCGCTCCAACGCGTGACCCCGGGAGTATCGCATATCGGGCCGGCGCTCGAGGAGCTGTTTCACGTGAAACATCATTTGCCGATACAGAAACTCGCGAAGACCAGGTCGAGGACGTCCTCGGTGCCTATCCGTCCCGTGACCCTGGAGAGGGCGCCTGCCGC
>Ga0302326_10023193_pt1 | contig 12660 bp, 6 predicted proteins | sample Palsa_T0_3_FD_202264 | JGI IMG/M metagenome (GOLD analysis project Ga0302326, IMG submission 202264) | Peat permafrost microbial communities from Stordalen Mire near Abisko, Sweden - Palsa_T0_3 | ecosystem: Environmental > Terrestrial > Soil > Palsa > Peat permafrost | place: Sweden: Abisko... | reverse complement strand
GACGACGTAGACCGGGATCTTGAGCTCCGTCGCCATGCGCTGGAGCAACCTGCGCGCACCGCGCGTTGCCTGGCCGAGGCTCGTCATCAGGATGCAATTGTGCGTGCGCCAGAACTTGTCCTCGTTGAAGCGCGAGAAGATCGCTTCCTTCTCGACGAAGAGCACGAACTCGGCCTTGTTGCGTACGAACTTGATGGCCGACGGCTCGCAGATGCTCGGGATGGCCCAGCCGCCCGAGCCCATCCGAGCGCAATCGATGTCGTCGCCCGAGTCGTTGATGACGATGTTGCCGACCATCGCGCCCTTGCGGGTGGCAAAGAGGTGGAGCTCCTCGCGCAGTGACTCCGTCGACACCTCGAGATCCTCGATGACGGGATCGCTCTCGTTCTGCTCTTCGAACGTGTTCTCGCTCGTGCCGGCGACCGTGTGCTTCGACATGTAATACATCTGGCGAATGCTGACGGTCTTGCCGGCGTCGATGAGCGTCTTGCAGCCGTCGGCGACGATCATCGTCTGCATGAACTTGCGGGCCATCGCCGTGTTGAAGAACTCGCGGGACTGCGTCTTGTCACCGAGCTCGATGATGCGCTTCTTCTTGTTGAACGAGACGTTCGAGAGGGCGCGCACGCGGATCTCGATCGCGGGGTTATTGCCCTTCTGAACGACGCGCAAGACGTCCTGCGCCATTCGCTGGATCTTCGCGAGCGTGCGCGCGTCGGTCTCCTTCGTCGTCCCTCGCCCTGTCGTCTCCGATTTCTTCTTTGCGGCCATGGGATCTCAGTGCAGCAGGGTGAGCTGCTTGGACTCACCCCGCTTGCTCTTCTTCGGGGGTGGCTTGATGGGGGGCTCGGGCTTCGCGGGCGGCGGGGGCGCTCCGCCTCCACCCTCGTCGCCCTCGTCCTCGTCCATCTTCACGAAGTTCGGGAGCGCCTTGAAGAAGCTCTTCTCGATTTTCTCTTTGTCGCCGCTGAGGATCTTGCTCATCGCCGTCGCCACCTCGGGGATGTAGCGCTGGAAGATCGATAGGCGCTTCTGCTCGCCGAGCGCCTTCTCCCGCGCGCGGAGGTGGGCGCCGAGCTTGCGGCCGCACTCCTGCAGCGCGAGCTTCATCTCGCGCAAGAGCTCGTCGTAATGGGCCACGGCTTCTTTCGCCTCGCTCGTGAAGGGAACCCACACGCTCGCGAGGTGCACGGCGATCGCGAGGGGCCCGACGGGCAGCGAGCCTTTCGGCTGCGGCAGGTTGTACGACTTCCAGTTCGTGTCGTAGACCGACTCGCTGATGGCGCAGGCCTTCGGCTGGTACTGGAGCGGGACGCGGTTCGCGAAGCGCATGATCTCCGCGGGCTCGTCACCGGGGAGATCGCCCCCGTACGCGAGGCCCACTTCGACGACGAAGGGGTTGCCGCGATAGACCGACGGCGGCCGTGTCGTCGACATGTAGAGCTCGGCTGCGGGGAAGCGGCGCTTGAGCCCTTCGACGAGGAGTGCCTCGCCGATGGGGACGACGCTCGTCGCCGGCGGCGCCATCACCTTCACTTGCCCGAGGGCGCGGTGGAGGCGATCGATCGAGTCGCCGGTGATGCTCGTGGCCTTCGCCTTCGATGAGACGTTCGCGAGCTTGCAAATCTGCTCGGCGACTTGCGGGCTGACGCGCGAGAAGTCGCTGACGAGGACTTGCTTCACCGACTTGCCCGGCGAGTCTTGGAGCATCGCGAGCAGCATGCCGAGCTCGACGCCGTGAGGGTGTGGCTTGATCTCTTGCGGCTCGCGCGGCAGCTCGTCGCTCACGCGCGGAAAGAGCAGCGGCTCACCCTTCGGTGGGCGGTACTCGAGGCCGAGGTGGGGGTTCGCGACGGCCGTCTGCTCGAGGTACTCCTGCACGCCCGTGCGTCCGCCGCGATAGGCGGCGACGAGCTCCATCTCGACGCGCGTGCCGTGGTCACGCTCCCACTCGATCGTTTCGTCTTTGACGATGTCGGGCTGGTTGCGCTTCGTGTCGAGGCGGATGCCCATCCGAAATGCCGGGCGGCCCTTGCCCGTCTTCGACGTGATGACGATGGGCTTGCCCGTGGTGAGCTGCGCGTAGAGCCCCGCTGCGCTGATCCCAATCCCCTGCTGCCCGCGGCTCTGACGGAGCCTGTGAAACTTCGAGCCGTAGAGGAGCTTCGCGAAGATCTTCGGGATCTGCAGCTTGACGATGCCCGGGCCGTTATCCTCGATGATCACGCGGAAGCGCGACTCCGCGATGACCTTCTTCGACTCGCCCTCGGCAGGCGCGCCTCCGCCACCCCCGAGATCCACGATCTCGACGAGGAGCTCGGGCAAGATGCCGGCCTCTTCGCAGGCGTCGAGCGAGTTGTCGACGGCCTCTTTCACCGTGGTGAGGAGCGCTTTGGCGGGGTTATCGAACCCGAGGAGGTGGCGGTTCTTGGTGAAGAACTCGGAGACGGAGATGTCGCGCTGCTTGGCGCCCATCGCCTCGGCGGTCTGTCTGCGTGCTGGCTTGTCGGCCATGTCCTCTCAGACGCGTAGCTCTACCAGTGAACAGATGTCAAGCTCGCGGTGTCCGAAGACCCAGTCGTGGACTAGCGTGACCACCCCGTGGACTAGCGTGACCACGTCGTGGACTAGCGTGACCACGCCGTGGACTAGCGTGACCACGTCGTGGACTAGCGTGACCACGCCGTGGACTAGCGTGACCAATGACTGGACTGGGTGGCGACTGGTAGCGTCGGCGGTGTGATACGGCGACCCGCCTTCGTTTTGGCGATCCTCACAGGGCTAAACCTGCTGAACTACATGGATCGCACCGTCCTCGCGGCGGTGCTTCCGCGCATCGAGGCGAAGGACGCCCTCGATCTCGACGAGCTTCAAGGCGGCGCGCTCGCGACGGCGTTCCTCGTCGGGTACTTCCTGACGAGCCCCATCTTCGGCGCGGTGGCTGACCGCGCGCCCCATCTCCGCACGAAGCTCATGACGCTCGGTGTGCTCATTTGGAGCGTCGCCACCTTCCTCACGGGTCGCGCGCACGATTTCCCCTCGATGCTCGCCGCGCGTGTGCTCGTGGGGGTCGGTGAAGCGAGCTACGCAGCCGTCGCGCCAACGCTGATCGACGACATGCCGGGCTTGAACCGCAAGGGACGCCTCCTCGCGGTCTTTTACCTCGCGATCCCCATCGGATCCGCCCTCGGTTACATCGCCGGCGGTTACCTCGAGAAGCACGTCGGCTGGCGGGGAGCCTTCTACGTCGTGGGCGGACCGGGCGCCCTTCTCGCTCTCTCTTGCCTCCTGATTCACGATGACGCGAAACCCCACCTGCGCGTGGCGCTGACGAAGATGATCCAGCCGCTCTTGCGAGAGCCGCTCTACGTGCGCGCGGTCATCGGCTACTGCGCGCAGACGTTCGCGCTCGGCGGCTTTTCGTACTGGGCGCCGAAGTACATCCACGCGCGTTACAAGGTCGAGCTCGACCACGCCAACTACGTCTTCGGCGGGGTGCTCATCGTCGCCGGTTTCCTCGGGACGGCCATTGGTGGTGCGTGGAGCGATCGCGCGGCGCGCGGGGCCGAGCGTGGCGCAGCCGTCGTCTCGCATTTGCGCATCTGCGCGGTCTCGGGCTTGTGCGGGGCACCGTTCGCGCTCGTTTGCCTGCTCTCGACCTCGGCGACGAGCTTCTTCGTGTTTATTTTCGTGAGCTCGACGTTTCTCTTCCTATCGACGTCGCCCATCAACGCGGCGCTGCTCCAGTCGGTGCCGGTCCACCTTCGCGCCAGCGCGATGGCGCTTAGCATCTTCGCGATTCATTTGTTCGGCGATCTCTGGAGCCCGCCTCTCGTCGGTGCCATCGCTGACCGCACGACGATGCAGATCGGCATGTTCGTGCTTCCCGTGGCGATTCTTGCGAGCGGCCTGGTCTGGTTTCGGTTGCGCGTGGGAACAAAGCATGGATGAGGCTGGTTCGGACCGGCTGGTGACTAGGAAGCGAACGTTGACCGTCACGGCAAAGGTGGGTTACGAGCGTACGCGCTCGTGATCCCTTTCTTGCGCCGATTTCATCTCCCGTTTCAGGGGGTTGGCTTGCTTGTCGCGGCCTTGGTGCTGCTCGTCTGCAGCACGGCCCGCGCACAAGCCGTGAGGGACGCGGGCGTCGACGCAGCTGACGCCACCACGACGCCGCCGCCACCCGAGCCTCCGGGCGTGCGCTTGCCGCAGACACCCTCGGAGAAGGCCGAGGGCCAAGCCATCGTCGGCATCGAAGTCGAGGACAACAAGCGCATCGCGAGCGATGACGTCCTCTCGTACGTGCACGAGAAGGTCGGTGACTCGTTCAAGGTCGAGTCCCTCGCCGCCGACGTGCGGTCCGTCTGGAACTCCGGCAACTTCGAGGACGTCCAGGTCGACATGGCGACGCTCGATCGCGGCGTCCGCCTGCGCTTCAAGGTCACCGAGCGGCCGTTCATCAAGTCCATCGAGTTCGAAGGCAACGAGGAGCTCGACAACGACAAGCTCACGGAGACCGTCGAGATCAAGCCGAACACCATCTTGAACCTTCCCGCCGTGCGCCGCAGCGTCCAGAAGATCAAGGATGCCTACACCGAGAAGGGCTACTTCCTCGCCGACGTCACGGAGGTCCGGGAGCCGCAGCGCGACAACGAGGTGATCGTCCGCTTCAAGATCGTCGAGCACCAGGAAGTCACCGTGCGGCGCGTGACGTTCATCGGCAACGAGCACGTGACCGACAGCGAGCTCCGCGACTCGATTCAGACGGGCAACGGGAGCTTCTTCGACTTCGGCGGAGGCGGCTCGTACAAGCAGGACGTCCTCGAGCGGGACATCCTCATCATCACGGCCCTCTATTACGACAAGGGCTACATGAACGTGCAGATCGGCACGCCGCGCGTGATGCTCACGACCGACCGTGAAGGCATCGAGGTGACGATCATCATCCACGAGGGGCCGCGCTTCAAGATCCGGCAGCTCAAAATCTCCGAGAAGGACAACGACGGCAACGACATCGACCCGCTCGGCGGCCGCAAGAAGCTCCGCGAGATGGTGCGCGCGCACTCGGGTGACTGGTTCAACCGCGCCGAGGTCGTCAAGGACCTCGAGGCCGTCCGCACGCTCTACAAGGACGCCGGTTACTACACGGTCGAAGCCGAGCCCGACACCGAGATCGATGCCCCTGACGCGCTGGTCGACATCCTCATCCCCATCCACCGCGGGCCGCCGGTCCGCATCGAGCGCATCGAGATCAAGGGCAACACCAAGACGCGCGACAAGATCATCCGGCGCGAGCTCGAGATCCAAGAGGGCCAGCTCTATTCGGAGACCGGGGTCGAGCTCTCGCGCAAGCGCGTCATGGCGCTCGGTTACTTCGAGCGGGTCGACGTGACGAAAGAGGTCGGGTCGTCGCCCGACAAGGTGAACGTCTACTTCGAGATCGCCGAGCGCCCGACGGGCACGTTCCAAATCGGCGCGGGGTTCAGCTCGATCGAGAGCTTCATCGCGACGGCGCAGATCCAGCAGGCGAACTTGTTCGGCAACGGGCAGTCGCTCGCGCTCCAGGCCCAGGTGAGCGGCCTCCGGCAGATCATCAGCTTGCGCTTCTTCGAGCCGTACTTCTTCGATACCGACTGGTCGATGAGCGCGGAGGCCTACGATCAGCTCTACATCTACACGTCGTTCGCGCGGCGGAGCGTCGGCGGATCGCTCACGTTCGGCTATGCGCTCGTGCAGCCCTGGCTTCGGTTGAGCCTCACGGGGACGGCCGAGAACGACACGGTCGACACGACGTCGACGACGCTCTTCGGTCTGCAAAGCTCGACGGCCATCAGCCTGTTTCAGCGGTTGCCGCTCGCGAACCTCTTCAACGCGGGTCTCACGATCTCGCTCCGGCCGGCGCTCGTGCTCGACACCCGTGACAATCGCCTCTTTCCGACGTCGGGCGTCTACATCCAGGCGTCGACCGAGCTCGCGAGCGCGCTGTGGGGCAGCCAGGTCGAGTACTGGCGGCATCGCTTCGTCGGGCGCTTCTACTATCCGCTCGGCGGGTCGACACCTGGGCAACCGGGCAGCGGGTTCGTCATCAAGCTGAACACCGAGGTCGGGTACATCTCGAGCCCGAGCCCGTTCGGCGTGCCCATCTACCAGCGGTTCTTCCTCGGCGGCATCCTCGACATCCGCGGGTTCTTGCTGCGCAGCATCGGGCCGCGCCTGCCGCTCAATCAGTCGCTCGATCCGAACTCGCCGCCCATCACGAACGGCGCCAACATCGGCGGCAACCTCGAGGCGTTCATGAACCTCGAGCTCGAGTTCCCGATCCTCGACAAGGTCGGCATCCGCGGCGTCGTGTTCTTCGACGCGGGCAACGCGTGGAACACCGAGGACCAGTTCTGCCGCACGACGCCCGCGCCGCAGCTCGACCCGCTGATTCAGCCCTGCTTCAGCGCCGCGAGCCTCGCGCTCCTGCGCACGAGCGCCGGCGTCGGCATCCGCTGGTTCTCGCCGCTCGGCCCGCTCCGCTTCGAGTGGGGCTTCCCGCTCTACCGGCTGTCGTACGAGCAGCCGTACGACTTCGAGTTCACCATCGGCAACTTCTTCTAGCTACCTCAGGTTGAGTGGGGTGAGGGGCCACGGGACGAGGAGCGGGGCGCGGGCGGTGGGGCCTGATTGGCGGATGACGCGGGCGCACTCGGCGACGGTGAGCCTTCGCGGGCCGAATGGGGAAGCGTCGGAGGCGTCGGAGTCCATGAGCAGCGTGGGCGTGTCGATGGCGTAGTCGTCGGGGTGGCCGGGCGCCTCGAGGAGCACGTGTCCGAGCTCGTGCGCGAGCGTGAAGCTCGAGCGGCGGGCGCGGATGCCGCCGCGGTCGAGGAGCACGACGTTGCGCATGCTCGGTGACTCGCCGGTGATGAACGACTCGCCGATGCGACCCGTGCCTGCAAAGTACGGGACGACGACGACCTCGACGGTCGATGCATCGCCGTCCGCGAGGGCTTTGATGAGCGTGCGTTCTTCGAGCGTGCCGGCGTTCGAGTCCATGTCGCCGAAGTGCTCGATGCCGTTCGATGGGTCGACGGTGCCGATGCGTACGCTGAGCGTCTGGTCGTTCGTGACGGCGCCCGGCGCGTCGAGCGAGGCGAGGGTGCCGTTCAGCCTGCGCACCGAGAGGTCCACGCTGCTCGCGGCCCCCGGGAGGATGCGTGCGTTCGATGACATCGTGACGAGGAAGCCCGCGTGGATGATCGCCGCTTGAACCTCGTGGGCGACCTCCTCGACGGTCGCCCTGTGCGCGACCGCCACGGCGATGGGCTTGCCGTCGATGCGAAACTTGATCTCGCTGCCGGGTAGACCCGTCGCGGGGAGGCCGAGGTCGTCCCCGATCGAGAGGAGATGGCGGGGTGGCGGGTCGACGACGTTGACCTCGAGCTTCGAGGCTTCACCGAAGCTGATGCCGCACTGGCCCCACGTGGCAGACGCGAGGGCGAGCTCGGCGCGGAGCATCGCGATCGCGCCCGCGTCGTTGCCGCCGATCGCGGGCACGCCCGACGGGGTCGCGCGGAGGACGAACGTGCGGACGCGAAGGCGAAAGCGGCCGATGGGGCCGACGTCGCTCTGACGAGGCCCGAGCACGCGGATGGCCTGCTTTCTGCCATCCGAGCGCACGACGATCGCACCGCCCACTTCGCTGCGGAGGGAGCGGTCGATGACCAGCGGGTGCACGCGATCGACGTCGTCGACGACGAAGCGCAGCGGGGCGCTCTCGAGGCAATGGACCGACGCGAGCGCTTCGGGGCACGTGCTCGGCGCGAGAGCCACGTGCGCGAGCGCGTCGAGCTTCACGCCCGTGGCGCTGTACGACTCGATCGTGGCGTCTAGGGCGTCTGCGCCGTCGGGGACCTCGAGCACCACGCGCAAAGCGTCCGGGTCGGGAGCGTTCGGCGCGGCGGGCGGCGTGCGGGAGAGCGATGCGTGGCTGCGCGCGAGGTCGACGGTCTTGCCGTCCATGTCGCGCATCGCGACGCCGAGGATTTCGAGCGCGATGGGCTTGTCGTGACCGTTCTTCAGGTGGGCGACGACGTCGACGTGGCCCGGGGCGAGCCCTTGCCACGCGGCACCTTGCGTGACACGCGAGCCGAACGGTAGCGGGCGAGCGCCCGACCAGACGCGGACCTTGCCGTTGCCCGAGACGAGGCGCAGGGTCGCCCCCTCGAGAGATGCGTCGAGCGGGACGAGATCCGCGCGGCCGTCGACGGCGAGCGCGTCCTCTTCGCCATCGGGGCGCCCGTCGACGTCATCGTCGTCGGTGTCGGCCATGAGGACGACTTGCATCGCGCCATCCGCGGCGCGGACGTCGTGCCATTCGACGACGGCGGCGCACGCAACGCACAAGACCCACGAACACCCGCGCGGCACGTCCTACTCGAGCCACCCGAGATGGATCCACCTCACGTGAGCCTCGGTGCAGAGCGGCGTCGCGCTGCCGTTGCGGACGACGGCGGCGCGCAAGAGCGACGCCCACACGACGTTCGCGAGGCACTTCGACGTGACCAGATCATCGGCGAGATCCCGCGCGGCTTCGTGCTCTCCGGCGTCCCAGAGCGCGGCGGCGGCGAGGCCTCGCAGGTCTTCGCGGCGTTGACCCTGCGCGACGGTGAGGAGCTCGTGGCGAAGATCGTCGCGACCGTAGTCGCGGGCGAGGTGCATGGCCGACCGTACGGCGATCTCGTCGGCGAGCGGCAGCGGCTTCGCGAGCGCTTCGAGCATGCCCTTCGCGGCCGTTGCCTTGGCCTGCGCGAGTCGGAAGAGGAACGTGGTGTCGCGGTCGGCGCTCGGCCTGTCGGAGAGGCGCGCCACGAGCTCGACGGTCGGGCGCGTGGAGGGTGGTGCGGGAAGCGGGGCGCGGCGAGCGCGACCCCACGTGTCCTCGAGCGCCCAGAGGACGAGCGACCACGCCGCGCGGGAGCTCGCGGGGCCCTCTTGCGCGCGATCCCGCGCTTCGTCGAGGGCGCCGCGGTCACCGGCCTTCGTCGCGACCTCGCCGAGGACGAGCCAGCGGCCAAGGTGACGCTCGGCCTCACCGAGCACATAGAGCGCACGGGCGATGACCGGCGACACCGCGGGGCCACGTGCGAGCGGAACGAAGAGCTCGACGCAGAGCGCGATGCGGTGGCTCTCTTTGATCATCGGCGCGAGCGACAAGAGGTGCGAGCCGTTCGACTCGCCCCGCGCGACACGCGCGACCTCAGCGCCGAACGCGAGGTGGGACTGGCGGCTCGCCGCGATCTTCGACAAGAGCGGCCCGATCTCGGGATCGTTGCACGCGGCGGCTGCGCTCAGCGTCGCGGTGCCTCCGGCGTCGTCCGAGGCGAGCGCTTGGCGAAGGACCGACGGCGCTGCCTTGTCCTGGCACTCCGCGAGCGCCCTGATCGACGCGGCGTAGAGCTCGCGATCGAGCGTGCGCCGGCGAAGAAGCACTCGGACCGCCTCGGCGATTGATGCGCGCACCTGTGGGCTCAGCGGTGCGACGGCACGCAGTGCTCCTGCGAGCTTGCCTTCGTTCGTTGGGCGGCGTTTCAGTGCGGCGTCGATCTCTTCGTCGAAGCGCTCGCGGGCGACCTTGCCGACGAGATCCGCGCGAGCGACCGTCGGCTGTTTGCGCGTGACCGCGTCGGCCGATTGCGTGACTGCATGCGACGTGCGCGCCTGCGTGCGTGACGCGGGCGAGCCTCGGGCCTTCGAGACGCCGGGGGTCTCTTCGCTGACGCCCCTTCGGGGTGTCGGCTCGGAACCGAGTCTCACGCGACGGGGCTCTCGAGTCGATAAGGCGGCACGCGCTGTCTTTCCCACCGACACTCCCCGTCTCGCTTGTCTTCGAGAAACGTCCGGCCAGCATAACAAGATCACGCGTCGACGCGAGAGGACAATGGCGTGATCGATCGAGTCTGTGTCATCGAGCGATCAATGATGCAGTTGCATCACAAAGCGCTTGACGTTCGGCGATTGTCCGAGGGTCACGGTGACCGGCCCCGCGGTGATTGTGTCGGCGCTCGTTTGCAGCGTGATCGACAGCGTGCGTGACGATGGATCATCGAGAAAGCAGGCGTCGCACGTCGCGAGATCGCTCGCTTGTGCGGCGAGGACGAACGTCGCATTCTGCGCGAGGGGCGGCGTCGTCACGTCGTACGCGGTGGTCGGCGCGGTCTGCGCGATGTTCGTGCCGTCTTCGAGCGTGACGTTCGTCGACCCGCCGGTGAAGAGCTGGACGTAAAGAACATCCGCGCGGTCGGCGAGCGACACGACGCCGCTGCCGTCGGTCGCGGGCAGGAGTGTCTCCACGTCGGGCGAGTACATCGGGATGATCGCGCCGATGCGGGCGTAGACCGGCACCTGATCGAGCGTGGCGTTCGCCGTGATCATGCCGCCTCCGATGCCGCGGGCGCCGCTGAAGAAGTCGTAATACTCCGGGTCCGGCAGGTAGACGTTTCGTGTCGTCGCGCCGCGCGTGATGATCGGCGCGACGAGCAGCGAGTCGCCGAACATGTACTCGTCGGTCACGTTCCAGACGTTCGGGTCTTCGGGGTAATAGAGGTAGAGGTGCCGCATCACGGGCAGGCCCGTCGCGACCGCTTGGTTCACCGCGAGGCGGACGTACGGGATGAGCTGCGTGTGGAGGCCCGCGTACGTTTGGTACGTCGTGATGGAGTTCTGGCTGTCCCAGATCTGCCAGCGGGCGCTCACGGGCAGGTTGCCGACGCCCTCGTTCTCGTCGTGCATGTCGACGGAGAACGCGCCGAACTCGGTCCATCGGAGGTAGAGCTCTTCGTCGGGCGGCGGGTTGTACAAGTAGTCGTAGCCGGAGATGTCGGAGCCCCAGAACGGAATGCCGCTCATGCCGGCGTTCAGCGCGGCCGCGACGACGGACGGCAGGCCGCGGCCGACGTCGAAGTCCGTGTTGTTGTCACCGGCCCACACCATCGGGACGTTGCCGCCCGTGCCCGTGTAGCCGGAGCGCGAGAAGATGAGGTAGTTCTCGGGCAGGAGCTGATCGAGGACGTCCTTCCCGGCCTTTTCGTAGAGCAGCGGGTAGAGATCGTGCGCCTGGAAGCCGGTCATGCCGTTGAACATGACGGCGTCTTGGGGGATGTACTCGGCGAAGTCGTACATCCAGCCGTCCCAGCCGTCGGTGACCGATTGCTGGATGAGGCCCTGGAACCACGTCACGGCCGCGGGGTTCGTGAAGTCGATGATGCCTTCGTTGAGCGGGATGTTGAAGATGATGTACGGCTCGCCCGCTTGGTTCTTCACGAGGTAGCCGTTGGCGACGGCTTCGTCGTAGACGGGGTGATAGTTCACGTCGACGAACGAGCAGAAGTACGCGACGGCCTTGAAGCCCTGCGCGTGGAGGTCGGCAGTCACGGCCGGGGCGTCGGTCGTGCCGATGCCGCTCGGCAGGTAGTGGAGCGCGGTGTCGATGGCCGTCGTCGGGATGTGGTTCGAGCGGAGGCGGGCGACCTCGGCGTCGACGGGAATGTCGGCGCGCCGGCGTGGGGCGAGGAGCCAGTCGGCGATGTCCTCGGGGCGCCCGACTTCGGCGGTGAGATCCGCGACGAGGTTCTTCGGATCCTGGTCGACGAACACGGAGAAGTCGATTTGCGGCTCCCATGCCTCGATGCGGAACGCGTTCGGGACCTCGTCACCGAGGTGGTACACGGTGCGGAACGTCGTGTGCTCGAGCATGCCGAAGCCGATGGGGTCCATCATCCACGCGACGGGGATGTACGTCTCTTCGCCCTGCGACGGCGTGGGCGGGCTCGTCTCGGTCTGATCGGCGTCCATGCAGCCGAAGCGGTCTTCGACCAGCATGTAGCGGTATTGCCCGCGTTGGTCGGCGCCGACGTACCGCTCGCCGAGGCCGAAGAAGTGATCGGCGTCGTGGAGCACGAACGACATCGAGACGCGGTTGATGGAGGCGTCGTCGCCCGCGTCGGTCTCCCCGTCGACTGCCGCGCTGACCCGGACGCCGACGCCGTCGGAGGTGATGCGCACGGTCATCGTCGGTTGCGACGCGAGGCCGGTGGCGAGGCCGATGGTCGCCCCGGTCGCGTCGGTGCTGACGGACGTCACTTGCGAGACCTGCGTCCACGGTCCGTACGTGCCGCGGTAGTAGTCCCAGCCAGTGACGAGCGTCGTCGGCGTCTGGTCCATCTCGTTCGCGATGGCGAGCGGGGCGTACGCGCTGTTCGGCTGCGCGGGCGCGCTCTCGAGCATGACGCGCCCGAGCGAATCGCGCACGACGATCGCGAAGGGATTGGTCTCTACCTCCACACTCGCGGTCCCCGTCGCGTCCATGAACGTCGTGCCGGGCGGAGGGCTCGACGAGCACCGCACGAACGCCGCCCCCACGAGCAACGAAGCACCAAGCCACACGAAGCGACGCACGATGAGAGTCTACCGCACGGCGCGTACGTTCTCTCGTTCTTAGCTCTTGGCGATGGAGATGCGGACCGGCTCGCCTTCGACGTCGACCTCGGGCGCATCAGGCGGGGCCTGCGTGACGGAGGTCGCGAGGACCTCGCGGGAGAGGGTGTCCTTGTGGTGGGCGAGGAGGGCCTCGAGGCGGGGGCCGCCGGACAGGCCGAGGGTGATGCGGTCGGTGAA
>Ga0302326_10023191_pt1 | contig 12661 bp, 10 predicted proteins | sample Palsa_T0_3_FD_202264 | JGI IMG/M metagenome (GOLD analysis project Ga0302326, IMG submission 202264) | Peat permafrost microbial communities from Stordalen Mire near Abisko, Sweden - Palsa_T0_3 | ecosystem: Environmental > Terrestrial > Soil > Palsa > Peat permafrost | place: Sweden: Abisko... | reverse complement strand
AAACGGTAAGCGATCGTGGCAAGGCGTCTGACGCCTTTTGGTTCGGCATATCCCCCGCAACTAAACCCGGTAATTCGCTGTGCCCTGTCACCGCTCTCTTATAGCGGCGGAACAGGCGGAGGGAAATCATGAACGTTCGTCGCTCCTACAGGGGTTTGCATCTGAGCCCACGTCCCGCAGCACGCACGCCCGTTGCGGACGACGGTGCGTTGCGCGAGGAGGATTTCCTTCGCGTGATTTGGCATGAGCGCAAGCGTGCCGAACGCTCCGGCAAGCCGGCCCTGCTGATGTTGATCGAGATGGAAGACCAATTCTCCACGGAAAAAAACGGTGAAGCGCTAGGAACAATAATGTCCGCTATGGCGGCCACCACACGGGAGACTGATGTGACCGGCTGGTACAAGGACAATTGCGTGGTCGGCGTGATGTTCACCGAGATCGCGGTCGAAGAAGGAGCCCCGGTGACGACCACGGTGATGAACCGTGTCAGCGAAGCCCTCAGGCGCCGTCTGAGTTCGCGGCAGTTCCATCAGGTCAGCATTTCTTTCCACCTCTTTCCGGAAGAAGGCGAAGAACGGATCGCGGGGCTGTCCGGCAATCCGCCTGCATATTCTGATTTGACCGCATCCGACGTGGCGGGGAGGTTGGTATAAACGTGAAGCCAATCGTCTTGATTGCCACGACTTCGCGCTGGGTTCCGACGGCGCGGCTGGGCATGGCTCTGGCGCAGGCCGGTTTCGTGCTTGATGCGGTCCATCCCGCCCGGCACCCGCTCGGCCAGATCGGCGCGGTTAGGCAAGCTTACGCCTACCGTGGGTTAATGCCCTTAACGTCGTTCGCGGATGCCATCGCCGCCTCCCAGCCGGATTTGATCGTGCCTGGAGATGACCTGGCGACCCTGCACCTTCACCATCTCCACCAGCGGGAAGGAAACGACAGCGACGTAGGCAGGCTGATCGAACGTTCGCTGGGCGTGCCGGAGAGCTTCGCCACCGTATATGCGCGAGCCGCGTTTATGGAACTGGCCGGAGAGTCGGGTATCCGGGTTCCGAAAACTGAGGTGATCGAAAACCTCAGTGCGCTCAAGAACTGGGTGGGCCGCATGGGACTTCCGACGGTCCTCAAGGCAAATGGCACCTCCGGGGGCGACGGCATACGGGTCGTCCGCACCCTGGAGGAGGCTGAACGAGCCTTTCGAGCGCTCGAAGCTCCTCCAGTTTTGCCGCGCGCGGTCAAGCGGGCGGTGGTCGACCACGACAAGACTTTGCTGTTGCCGTGGCTGATTCGTCAGCGCTCCGTGGTGAACACCCAGGAATTTGTGTCTGGCCGCGAAGCCACCAGCGCTGTCGCCTGCTGGCAGGGAAGCGTCCTGGCCAGTCTTCATTTTGAAGTCGTCCACAAGCGCGATTCCGCCGGACCCTCGAGCGTGGTGCGTTTGATCGAGAACGCCGAAATGTCTGCCGCCACCGAAGAGATGGTGGCGCGGCTGAATCTTTCCGGTCTGCACGGCTTTGACTTCATGCTGGAAGCACACACGGGAAACGCCTATCTGATCGAAATCAATCCACGCGCAACGCAAGTCGGGCACCTCACGCTTGGCCGCGGTCGCGATCTTCCCGCAGCCTTATACGCAGCTGTATCCGAACAGGCGCTGCAACCTGCTCCCCGGGTGACGGAGAACGACACCATCGCGCTCTTCCCACAGGAATGGATACGGGACCCGAAGAGCCCGTTTCTGCGCTCCGCCTACCACGATGTTCCCTGGGATGAGCCGAAGTTGCTGCACTCCTGCGTCCGTCTGCGCCGTAAGCGGAGCATCGGCCGTTCCCAGCTTGAGCCAGTCCAGAGTCTTTCGCCGGTGCGCCTGCCACGCCTATGACGATTCCAGGAAAGAGCCAGGCTCCGCGCACGGGATTGCCGGGCCGAACTTCAGATTTCTTGTCTGAGCGCCACCAGCATCGCTCAGTGCCCAGCCACTTCCGCGTGCCCGCGAAGAAGCCGCTATCGATCATGAAATTTGGCGGGACGTCGGTGGGCGACGCGGCCTGCATCGGGCGGGTGGTTGAGATCGTCCGCGCTGCCTCGAAAGACAGCGACGTAATCGTGGTCGTTTCCGCCATGAGCGGCGTGACCAACCAGCTGATCGCGGCCGCCGGCCGGGCGCAAGCCGGAGATTGCCAGGAAATGACTTCGACTTTTGTTGACCTGCGGCGGCTGCACCACGCGGCCGCCACCTCGTTGATCCAGTCCGAGGCGGAGCGGAGCCGGATCGCGGAAAAGATCAATGAGCTTTTTGAGGAAGGTGAGCGCTTCTGCCAGGGCATCGCCCTGCTGCACGAACTGACGCCGCGAACCCGGGATGCGATCTCCAGCCTCGGAGAGCGCCTTTCGGTGCCGCTGGTCGCTGCCGCACTCGCCGAATGCGGGGTAGCGAGCGCAGCAGTCGAGGCCACTGAACTGGTAGTCACCGACGGTTGCCATGGCAACGCCGAACCCAAAATGGACCTGACGCGGCAGCGCTGCGAGGCGCGCCTGCGACCGCTTTTACAGCGGGGCATCATTCCTGTTGTCACCGGTTTCATCGGCGCCACGGCGGACGGCGTCCTCACCACTCTCGGCCGCGGCGGCTCGGATTATTCCGCTACGATTGTGGGTGCGGCGCTCGGGGCTGACCAGGTAATCATCTGGACCGATGTAGACGGCCTGCAGACGGCTGACCCGCGACTGGTGCCTGCGGTCTTGACCCTTGTCGAAGTTTCTTATGGTGAGGCGGCCGAGCTGGCTTACTTCGGCGCCAAAGTGCTGCATCCGAAGACCCTTCGCCCGGTCATGCAATGCGGCATTCCGCTCTGGGTCCGCAATACGTTCGCTCCCGAACGCGCGGGAACAAAGATCACCCCGCGCGGCCCGCAGGATGCGGAAGCCAACACCGGAGCCGTGACTGCACTCACCGCGATTAGCGACGTCTGTTTGCTCACTCTCGGCGGTCCGGCTCTGGCCGGTGTGCAAGACGTTCTGGGACGCGTGTCCCGTACCACCGCCTCCGTTCGCGCCGAGGTGCTGCTGATCTCGCAAGCCTCCGCGCAAAACGGCTTGTGCCTCGTCATTCCGTCGGCAAACGCCAAGGACCTGGTGCACGCCCTGCGCCACGAATTTGCCCGTGAGTTTGCGCGCGAGCCCGGCGAATCTATCGTCGTCGACGAAAATGTCGCCGTGATCACGGTAGTTGGTCGCAAGATGACATCCAGTCCGGGTACCGCCGGGCGCATCTTCGCCACGCTTGGCCGGGAGAACATAAATATCGTCGCCATGGTCCAAGGCTCGTCCGAGTGCGGGCTCACCTTCGTGGTGGCCAGGACAAACATGAAGACGGCGCTGGTTACCCTTCATCGGGAGTTTCAGCTCGCGGGCATTTTGAGCGGAAGGGCGGACACGGACGAGGATCGGAACGTCGGGTGTCGCAACTACGCCTGGTCCGACTTCCCGCTGCCTTCTGACCACAATGCCGAACCCGCGCGGGCAGCAGGAATCCAAGAGGGCGCAGACGCGTCCAGGTGCCCAAGCTAAGCAAATGTCCAATCTAACCGGCAACCCATTCGTTCCTGCTTCCCAGGAACCTGGAGCAGATTTAGGGAGAAAAGCTGTGAAGGTTGTGAAGTCGAGTCGATCCAGGGTGGGAATTCCCTCGCAGGCTGCATCCGTATCCAGTCAGACCTACGGCGTCCTGGGAGAAGAACTGTTCCACCGCATGATCGCGCTGGAGCGGAAGCGGACGGAGCGCTCGGGAAAACCCTTCCTGCTCGTGCTTCTCGATGGAGGAAATTGTCTGCCCTCCGATCGAAACGGGAAAATCTTGAACAACATTCTGTCTGCCTTATCGCTGGCCACCCGGGAGACGGACGTGACCGGCTGGTACAAGAACCACTCCATCGTGGGCGTCATGTTTACCGACATCAGCGCGGAAGACCGGGAATCAATCCTCGGCACCATGATGAGCCGGGTCAGCGAAACCCTGCGCCACAGCCTCACTCTGGAGAAATTCAGCCAGATCAGCATCGCGATGCACGTATTTCCCGAGGAGTGGAATCAGGACACCACGCACGGCAATCCCACTCTGTATCCAGACTTCGTGAACCGCAACCAGGCCCAACGATTCAGCCGCATCGCCAAGCGAGCCCTCGACATCGTGGGCAGTGCGGCTGCCCTGCTGTTGCTGTCTCCCGTGTTTCTCATGGTCGCCGCGCTGGTCAAGCTCAGTTCCAAGGGACCGGTTCTCTTCCGGCAGGAACGGCTGGGCCAATTCGGCAAGACTTTCACCTTCCTGAAATTTCGCTCGATGTATGCCAACAACGACCGCAAGATCCATCAGGAATTCATGAGGCGGGTTATCAAGGGCGACCACGACGGCCGCGCGGAAGGCGGAAGCAAGCCGGTTTACAAGATGACCAACGACCCGCGGATCACGCGGGTCGGCTCGATTCTCCGCAAAACGAGCCTCGACGAACTTCCCCAGTTCATCAACGTGCTGCGCGGAGAGATGTCCCTGGTTGGCCCCCGGCCGCCCATCGCCTACGAATGCCACGAATACGATCTTTGGCATCGCCGCCGCGTGCTCGAAGTCAAGCCGGGAATTACCGGCCTCTGGCAGGTGCGAGGGCGCAGCCGCGTGCGCTTTGACGATATGGTTCGTCTCGACCTGCAATACGTACGCACCTGGTCTTTCTGGCTCGATCTGCAAATACTAGCTCAAACCCCCAAAGCCTTATTCAGCGACGACGCGTTTTAGGACGACGCTGTAACTTCCCGCCTACCTCTCCCCCAATGACGCTAACAATCAGGAAAGTAGGTATATGTCATGAGTACGATTACGCAGGAACTGGACCAACCTACCCGCCGGCGAGAACCGGCGCGGCTCAACTCATCGCAACTGACGTCGAGGAGACGAAAAAAGGTCTGGATTGACATTGATAATTCACCTCACGTGCCCTTCTTCCTGCCCATCGTCGAAGAACTCGAGAATCAGGGCCTCGAACTGGTGCTGACCGCTAGAAATATCTATCAAGTACGCGAGCTTCTGGAGTTCTTCCATCTGCCCTGCAAAATGATCGGTCGGCACTACGGGAAAAATAAGTTTCTGAAGGTGCTGGGAACCATCGTAAGGACGCTGCAGCTGGCTCCGATCGCCGCGCGGATGCGCCCGGATATCGCCATTTCGCACGGCTCCCGGGCACAGCTGCTGATATGCAAAGCGCTCGGAATCCCGACCATGATGATGCACGACTACGAGCACTCCACCAAGACCGGCTTTCTCGAGCCCGACTGGGTCATGATGCCCGATGTAATCCCCGATGGAGCGATGGCCAGAAAGGCGGACTCGGTATTGCGGTATCCGGGTCTCAAGGAGGACGTCTACGTACCACGCTTTCGTCCCGACCACTCGATTTTTTCCCAATTGGGAATCTCCCCGGATCATCTGGTGGTGACAGTGCGCCCGCCAGCCACCGAGGCGCATTACCACAATCCCGAAAGTGAAGTCCTGTTTGCGGAAACTCTGCGGCTGCTTTCGTCCCGTGCGAATGTACGGGTTGTGACTCTACCCCGAAATGCCAGACAGGGCCAGCAACTGCGGGCCGACTGGAGCGACCTGATTTCTTCCGGCCGGATGCTGGTGCCGAGCGCCCCGCTCGACGGGTTGAACCTGATCTGGTTTTCCGACCTGGTGATCAGCGGGGGTGGCACCATGAATCGCGAGGCAGCAGCGCTGGGCGTGCCCGTCTACAGCATTTTTCGCGGGAAGATCGGAGCCGTGGATCGCTATCTGGCGGAAACGGGCCGGCTCATCATGATTGAGAGCACGCGCGATATCCACGAAAAGATCAAGCTGGTCCGGTGGGACCGTCCAGAGAAGCCCGAAGATCGCAATTGCCCGGTGCTGCAGTGCATCGTGGGCAATGTGATTTCGGTACTGGAGTCCCAGGACGAGGGCCGCAGGCGCTCGTCGTCACCACGACCGAAGCGGCAGATTCCAGAGCCGAAGCAGGCGGAGTCCGCTATGCCGGTGTGATGGTGAACCTTGCCCGTCTTCCGTGAGGACTGTCTCGGGGGGAGCCCTCACGGTCTTCCCCGAATCGCACCGTCTTTCATTTCTTAGTTTCCGATCGCAGTCTCCGAGGAAAATACCCGAATCATGACTTCTTGTGCTCAATACTTGGACTTCCCTCAGATCGCCGAACCGACTTGCGAACCGGGACCGGCTTGTGAACCCAAACAGGCCTTCTGCATTGAACCGCTCGAAGACCCTCGCTGGGACCTTTTCTTGCGGAGGCATCCCCGCGCCTCAATGTTTCACTCCTCGCCCTGGCTACGGGCGTTATCGCGAACCTACGGATACAGGCCGATCGCCTACACCACGTCGACGGCCGCAGAGGATCTGCAGAACGCCATTGTATTTTGCCGGGTCAACAGCTGGCTGACGGGGCGGCGGCTGGTCTCGTTACCCTTCTCCGATCATTGCGATCCGCTCGTCGATACAGTGGAGGATCAGGATGTTCTGACGGCCGCTTTGGAACGGGAGCTCAGGCTCGGACGATGCAGCTATCTGGAAATTCGTCCGCTGGAAGCTCTCGAACTGGTCACTTCACTTCGCCATGCGACTGTAACCTATGCCTTTCATCAACTAGACCTCGGGTTGAGCGTGGAGGCGATCTTCAACAATTTTCATAAAAGCTCAACGCAAAGAAAAATTCTCCGGGCTGAGCGCGAGGGCCTCAGGTACTGCGAGGGGAATACAGAAGATCTGCTCGAACAGTTCTTCCGGCTGTTCACCCTCACCCGGAAGCGGCAGGGGCTGGCGCCGCAGGCGAAGAAATGGTTCGCCAATTTGATGGACTGCTTCGGCGATGCGCTGAAGATCCGGGTGGCGTTCCGGGGCGAGCAGGCCGTCGCCGCCATGCTGACCATCTGCCACAAGGACACATTGACTTATAAGTACGGCTGTTCGGACTCGCGTTTCAACAACCTCGGCGGCATGCACCTGCTTTTCTGGAACGCCATACAGGAAGCCAAGTTCTGCGGGCTGCGCTTCCTTGATTTTGGCCGCTGCAACGCGGATCAGTCCGGGCTCATCACGTTTAAGAACCGGTGGGGCGCCACGCAATCCGTCCTGGCCTACTCGAGATATGGCGTTTCCGAGAACTCCACGCACCTGTTCGACCTATACGGTTCGAAGTGGAAATCAAAGGCGGTCAAGAGCGTCCTTAAGCATGTCTCGCCATCGGTGCTGCCCGTGATTGGCCAAATCTTGTACCAGCATATTGCCTAGGATTTTCTTCCTGGCGCGACATAATCAACGCAACCATGATCAACATGACGCTGATTAACACCACGACGATCAAAAACGTATGAATGACAACTCTAGGAGCAATGGGGAAATGGCATACACGAAGGGCTCGCCGTCACAACAAACGGAGCAAGTGGATGCAATCGTGCAGCGTTTTACTGCACTCGCCACTCGCGGATTGGTGCCGATGTTTGACGAGGAGCGACAATTATTCTGCTACAGCCTAAAGAGAACCCAACGAGGTATGACTCGAGAAGGATTTTCGCCGCGCTATACCATGATGACCCTGATGGGTCTTCACCGGTTGGAGGAGGCAGGTGGTGTATCCCCGATTGCAATCGATTCCGTCCTGCAGCATCTGCTGGCGAACCTCGACTGGATCAAGGATATTGGCGATCTCGGGGTATTGCTGTGGACGTGCGCTCTGCTGGCGCCTGAACGTTTGGGCGAGTTGGAAGGGCGGATCGAGTTGGAGACGGCTCTGCTTCGCTATCGCAGCGCACAACGGCGAGTGACCATGGAGCTAGCCTGGTTTCTGACCGGGCTGTCAAATTGGGCATTAGCCTGTCCGGAAAACCTGTCCCGACTGAACGAGTTGGCGTACACAACATTCGCTTTGCTGAAAAAAAATCGCGGCGATCAGGGCTTCTTCGGCCATCTGGCCCGCGGCAAAAGCGCGGTGGGAATGGCACGAGGTCGAATCGGCAGCTTTGCCGACCAGGTTTATCCCATTTACGCGATGACCCGGTTTTCCCAGGCCTACCAGGACCAGAGCGCGATGCAGATGGCTCTGCAATGTGGACGCGGCTTGTGTGAAGCCCAAGGGTCTCTGGGACAGTGGTGGTGGCACTATGATTCCTTAACCGGCCGCGTGCTGGAAGGCTATCCCGTGTTTTCGGTTCACCAGCATGCCATGGGGCCGATGACCCTGTTCGCATTGGGAGAAGCTGCGGGATGCGATTTCAGCCCGTGGATTTATCGGGGGCTGAAGTGGATCAACGCCGGGAACGAACTGGGATTTGATATGGAGGACGATTCGGCGCAGGTGATCTGGCGCTGCCAGTACGGCCGTACCTCCCAGATCAAAACCTATTTCAAGGCGGCGTTTGACCGCCGCGACGCCGGCACACCCTTCGCTGCCAGAAAAGACCTCGAGGTATTGTTCGAATGCCGCCCTTACGAGCTGGGTTGGTTGCTCTACGCTTTTGCCGGCCGGAGTAACAGACGGCTTTCGAGTTTTTCGGCCGCGTCCGGTTGCGACGCGGTGGCTGTAACCAGAGGTCTGGCGAAGTAAGCTCGGCGCAAAGTTTACCGACTAGAATGCATCAACAGGATTGGTTGCAAATATGAGTATAATGCTTTCCCCATCTGTCTTGTGCGCCGAGCCCCGGCCCGCGCGGCCCCTCGTCTCCATCGTCATCGTGGTGTGGAACGCGAAGAAGTATGTGATCGAGTGTCTCGAATCGCTGCGCGAACACTGCCGGAACTCCTGTAATCAAGTGATCGTTGTCGATAACGCCTCGAGCGACGGAACTCCGGAGTTGATTGCGGAGATGTTTCCGGAATTCACCCTGATCCGCAACTCGGAGAATCTGGGATTTGCCAAAGCCAACAACATTGGGATCGCGCACAGCTCGGGCGACTATCTCTGCCTGGTGAATTCGGACGTCAAGTTTACCAGTGACTGCATTTCGCCGATGCTCAGGTACATGGCGGAGAATCCTCAGGTCGGCATCCTTGGGCCTAAGATGCTGTCGCCCGAGGGCCTGGTGTGGCGCTCGACGATGCGTTTCCCCACGGTTTGGAACCAGTTCTGCCGCGCGCTGGGTCTCGATGTTGCCTTCAAGAAGTCTCGAAGGTTTGGCGGGCTGTTGATGTTTGACTTCGATCATGAGACCACCGCCCCGGTTGAGGTACTCAACGGGTGGTTTGTCCTGGTCCGGCGCAGCGCCTTCGACCGCGTAGGCCCGCTGGATCCGCGCTTCTTCATGTACGGAGAGGACGTTGACTGGTGCTATCGTTTCCGGCAATCCGGGGAGGAAGTCGTCTTTTTTGCCGGAGCCGAGGCGATTCACTACGGCGGAGCGAGTTCGGCGAATGCGCCGGTTCATTTCTACCTCGAAATGTGTCGGGCCAACTGGCAGTATTGGCAAAAGCACAATGGCCGGCTCTCGCAGATAGCCTTTCTCATCACGGTTGCCATCAATAATTCCCTCCGGGTGGTGGTGGCTGCCTGTGCCTGCCTCCCTCGGCCGTCCCAAAAACCGCAGGCGCTTTTCAAACTCAGCAGAAGTCTTGCGTGCTTACAGTGGGTAGGTCAGATTTTGGCCGGCCGGCTGCAGTTCACGCGACCCCAGATTGCGTCCCAAGCGGACGATTGCTCCAGCAGCTAACCTGGAAAACACCGGCCTCCTTCGATGTGAGCCTAAGTAAAGATGTGAGCGCCAGAAAGTCGGCGGCTCACTACCTGTGTTACCAACAGCGTTTCGAGAAGTGGCGGATAAATCCATAAATGTACGAGACTGAAGCAAATCACAGCGTCGAGAATACGGGCCAGCTTCCCCAGGAGGCGATCCGCGCCTTTGCCAGCCTGGAAGGGAAAATACTCTCCCGAACAGTTCTCCCGTGGAGCGAACACTGCACCGAGTGTGTGTGGCCAAGCTGCTATACCACCTGCGATCTCTACAGCCCTCGCCAGGACGGACGATGCCGCCGATTCGCGGACGGAATGGTTCGAGTGGAAACTCCCTCCGCTGCGAACTCCTACCTGTTGAAGATCCGCTTCAAACGTTGGGGAAAACTGGAAACGCCCGGCAACGTTCACCTGCACCCGGCAGCAAAAGCAGAGAAGCTCGAAAGGCGGGATTACCGAATCGGAAGTGCGCTGCAGCGATTGCCTTTGCCCTCTTTGATACAGATCACAGCCACAACCAAGCGGTACTCCTTCAAGAAGAGAATGGCAGGCACTGCATCCGGCGGAGCAGAATTGCCCGCATGTTTTCTTCTGGAATGTTACAACCCCGAGTCGCACAGTGTGCGACTGACGCTGACCATGCGCGCGACCGATGGGCACTCCCGGATCCCATTTCAAAAGCTGATCCTTTTAACGCCGGGATTTCACCGCATCCGCGTTGCTTTGGAGGAAATCACCGCCCTGCTCGATGTGAAGCGCCCGTTTGTGATCGACCTCACTCCAAATGACGAGGAAAACGAAACGACGCTTTACTTCGGCCTGATGGATTTTGTGACCGAGCGCGTAGAGGTTCAAGAAAGCGGGAACGACAACCCGGCCCGGAAAATCAAGTGTGTGGTTTGGGACCTGGACAACACCCTGTGGGACGGCATACTAGTCGAGGATGGCCCGGAGCGCCTGCGGCTTAAGGCCGGCATCGCCGAAATCATCCGGACGCTCGATCAGCGCGGAATTCTGCACTCGATCGCCAGTAAGAACAATCCGGAAGAGGCGCTGCAGGTGCTGAAGAAGTTTCGGCTCGACGAATATTTTCTTTGTCCCCAGATCTCCTGGCAGCCCAAGAGCACAGGAATTCAAACCATTTGCCAACAACTGAATATCGGCATGGACAGTATTCTGTTTGTGGATGACTCCGAATTCGAACTCCAGGAAGTGAAAGGCGTCTGCCGGGAGGCGCGGGTGCTCAACTCGGAGCACTACCGCACTCTGGCGGAAAGGGACGAATGCCAAGTCCCGATTACGGCGGAAAGCCAGGAACGGCGCAGTCTGTATCAGGTAGAGGCCAAGCGGCAGAGCATGGCCCAGAATTTCAGCCAGGACTATATGGCATTCCTGCGGCACTGCGAGATTCAATTGGCGGTTCGCCCGATGACCGAAGAGAATCTGGTCCGCGTCCATGAGCTGACCCAACGCACCAACCAGATGAACTTTTCCGGGAACCGCTACAGCCGCGAAGTATTGAGAGCGCTGCTGTCGAAGCCGCATCTGGATACCTTTGTACTGAGTTGCGAGGACCGTTTTGGCAGCTATGGCGTGATCGGGTTTTCCATTGTGGATCGGCGCGAGCCGAGGATGACCGATCTGATGTTCAGCTGTCGCGTTCAATCCAAGCGAGTGGAACATGCGTTTCTAGCCTGGGTGATCGGCCGCTATATCGAGGAAACCGGCAAAGACTTTTGCGCCAACTACCGGAGGACGCCGCGGAATGCCATGTCGGGCCAGGTGTTCGCCGACCTTGGCCTGGAAGAGATTGAAACCAAAGATGGCGTCTCGTCGCTTCGGTTTCCCCGGGAAAAGCAAGTGCCAAATGACGGCGTTATTGAAGTGTCCATCCTCGAACCGTCGATGGAGCAGCCAGCGTGAGTATCCGATCCGGGCTGAGCGCGGCGCGGCAGGAACTTCTTTGTTCCTTGCACCGTCGCACCGTCTCCCTGGGGAATCGCGGTCCTATCGTATCGTTCAGCTTCGACGATTTTCCCCACTCCGCCGCTTCTGCCGGCGCGGCGGTCCTTGAGCAGTTCGGAGTGCAAGGGACCTACTACGCCGCCCCAAGGCTGATGAACACCTCGAACGAACTGGGCGAACAATTCCGTTCCGAAGATATTCCTTCCTTAGTCGGCAAGGGCCATGAGCTGGCCAGTCACACCTTCCACCATACCTCCTGCCGCTCCCTACCACTGAGCGGCTTTTGCGGCGAGGTGGAAGCGGGCAGGAAAGCAATCGCGGACCTGGCCGGCATGGACTCGGGGAACTTCGCCTATCCGTTTGGGCATGTCAGCCTGCGAGCCAAACGAACTCTGGGCCCGCTTCTCGCCAGTTCCAGAAGCGTTATTCCCGGGCTGAACGGACCGGAGATCGATCTCAATCTGCTCCGCGCCAACCAGCTCTACGGCGATGTTTCAAGTTTCGCCGACGCCGAAAGTCTGATCTCGCAGAACGTGAAGCAAGGGACCTGGCTCATCTTTTACACTCACGACGTACGCCCCAATCCTTCTCCCTATGGCTGCACGCCGGCTCTGCTCGAATTCGCCGTATCTTTTGCCCTGCGCGGCGGCAATCGAATTTTGACAGTTCAAGATGCACTAACGGAGGTCAAATTGGGAACCTTGAAGGCCGAAGTCGAACCGGCCAACATTCCCGTGCTGACTTGAGAGCCTCTAAACGCTTGTCTACAACGGCTTACGGGATCATTGCTTGAGATCACGACCCCGCCACCTTCGGCGTATATTGGCCTGTCGAAGGTGCACTGCAGCGCATGTCTCAGGGTTCATGCCCTTCTGACACCTTCGCGAGCGGAGACGCCACCAATACCATGTCTCTTGAAGCCAGCTCTGGACCTGGCTTCTGAA
>Ga0302326_10023190_pt1 | contig 12661 bp, 11 predicted proteins | sample Palsa_T0_3_FD_202264 | JGI IMG/M metagenome (GOLD analysis project Ga0302326, IMG submission 202264) | Peat permafrost microbial communities from Stordalen Mire near Abisko, Sweden - Palsa_T0_3 | ecosystem: Environmental > Terrestrial > Soil > Palsa > Peat permafrost | place: Sweden: Abisko... | reverse complement strand
TCCTTTGCGATGTCCACAGGAGGATGCTTCAACGATCAGTGGGGGTGGACATTCGGCCGCGCCACGCGATACATCTCGGCCGCGATGCGGTCGAAGAGGCCGAAGCGATCGTCTCCGACCTGATATAGATCGAAGTGGGAACGGCCTGGCAGGAAGGCGAACTCCGCCTTACCGCCAAGGTGGTCGAGCGTGGATTGCAGACTGTGAGCGGCTCCATCCAGGTAGAAAGTGTCGTCTGTGCCCACGATGAGGTGAATCTTTCCCTGCAGGTCGGGGCCGATGGTTTTCCAATCGCTGTTCAGTCTTTGGACAATGTCGTAGTGAGCGCGCCAATAGGCCGCGACGGTTGGGTCAATGTTGCCGGTGGCGCGGTCGAAGAGGGGTGCCGGACGGCCATCCGGACCGCGCGGCGAAAAGACCCATTCAAAGGATGCGAGCTGGCCTCCATACGGACCGACAACTGTCTCAAGCTGGGCCAACTGTTGCATCGTCGTTTGAGGCTGGCCGTGCATGCGGATCATCGGGCTCGGTGTGCCGTCAGGATTGCGGTACATATTTGCGTTTGCGGTATAGATATCGACGGTGCTGAAGAAATGGAAGTCGCTGGGATCGGGCGATGTTGACCAGGTACCTCCAAAGATTTTTGGATAGCGCGTCTGCAGCCACAACGTTGCCCAGCCACCTGAGGAATGGCCTTGCAGGAAGCGCCCCGACGGACGCGCATCCATTCGGTACTGACGCTCAATAGCGGGGATGCATTCTGTGGTCAGGGCAGTGCCCCACGGTCCATTGTTGACTGAGTCAGCGAACTCATGTGTACCTGTTGGGCTGCTCTCATCGAGCAACACCCAGATCATCTCCGGCATGTGCCCCTGCTTCATGCGGTCGTAGAGAATTCGTGCGTAGCGCCGTCGTAATCCTGGCAGTGTGCCCCCGAAGCCGTGGGTGAAATACACAGTAGGGTAGTGATTTCCTGGATGAGCCGCGTACCCCGGCGGCAACAACACCCATCCGCGCATATGAATCCCGCGTCCCCAATAGCTGGTGAGCACGGGGCTGATCATGTCCAGGGGCTTCAGGGCCGAATCCACGTCCGGCCTTGCCGCCAAAGGATCGGGCGGCTCTGGCACCGTCTGCGACAGGGTTACCGCTGGAGCTACGCCCAGGGGCACGTTCACGTTCGTCGGCGCGCTGATGATGTCACCGGCGACGCGACCATCATAGTTGTAGTTGTGGTAGACATCGAGCACGGCCTGCAGGCGATAGCTGCCCGCAGGTGCTCGGGACAAAGGTCCGGGAAAGACCACGTCGTCCGCATCGATATCGATGGAATCTCCCGGAGCCAGATGAGGGACTTCCTTCGCGACGACATACACGCTGGCGGGAGACATCATGTTCATGTCAACGGAGGCCGCGTCCTTAGCATCCGCGGTTTTGGGGGCAATGAAAAGCAACAGCCTCCCTGACACGGGACCGGTAAAACTATGATCGAGCGACACCCGGAAGAAGTCGTGTCCAGCGGTTTCGCCGGTTGTCTGTGCAGACGCAGTCACTGTAGCAGAAGCAAATGCCAACAGTAGGCAGGATCCTGTACGGGAGTGCCAAACCTTATGGGTTCTCAATCGCGAAGGTAACCTTTCTCGGCCATGCACGCGCCGTTTGCTCGCAACCAAAGGCCCTTCGGCGGTCGCGCTGAAGCGTTGGAACGGGCTGCGCCCGGTCTTTTTCGGCCCATGTACGCTGGTGCGAACATGGGGCACCCGTCCAGGGAAGAGGGCCTGGTTCAATACTCTAAAACACGATGCGTGCAGAGCAAATTGAAAGGCTCTCGGTCCGCCGGAGCCGAAGAAACCGCCCGCCGTGCTCACAGCCGAATAGAAGTTAGTCTGCACCGTTTGCGCATTGCGAACAGAAAGATTCGAGCGACTCCGCGCTTCGGCATCAAGAGTACTCCGTTCTTTCTACTGAGGTGCGGGGCAAATCTAAATGAAGCAAGCGATACTGTCTTCAGCCTGTCGGTGGGTAGCAAAGCCATCCTCTTGGTGGAGGCGCGATGGGAAACGGCAACGTAGGATGGTCGCCACATGCAACAGCAGAAAAAGCAGCAGCAACGTCAGCTAGGTCTGGCGGCGGCTATCGCTGTGGTTACGGGAGAAGCCATTGCCCTGGGGATTTTTCTTACTCCTGCCGCGATGGCGAAGTCGCTGGGCTCGCCGCTGCTGCTCGGCCTGGTGTGGCTTGGGGTCGCGTTGATGGCCATGTGCGGCGCGCTCTCGTATTCGGCGCTCGCCATTCGCTTTCCCGAGTCTGGAGGCGAATACGTCTATCTGCGGGCCGGCTATGGCGAGCAAATAGCCTTCCTCTATGGCTGGATGAGCTCCATCGTCATGTACCCCGGAGTAGCCGCAGCACTGGCCGTGGGCGCCGCGCCGTATGTAGCCCAGCTGCTGCCGCCGGGTACCCCCGGGCTGTCTGCCGCTCCCGTGTTGCTGCTTTGCCTGTTCGGCGCCATTAATCTCGTCGGTACGCGCTTCAGCGCTGCCATCATGTCGTTCGTGAATGGCTTCAAACTTCTTATCCTGTTCGCGCTGGTTGGCTGGGCGGTTGTTTCTGGCCACGCCCATATGGCCAACCTGGTGCCTTTCACAGTCCGCCGCCCCGGATCGGACGCACTGTTTCCGGCGATCGCCGGGGGGGTGATGAGCGCGTTCTTCAGCTTCGGCGGCTGGTGGGAGGCAAGCAAGATCGCTGGCGAGATTCGGAATCCGAAACGCACCCTGCCGCTCGCGTTTGTGGGTGGAGTCAGCCTTGTCACCGTTATCTATTTGCTGATCAGCGCTACGTTCCTCGCTGTTCTGCCGCTTGATCAAGTCACCTCGAACACTGCGTTCGTCGCCCAGTTTGGCGGGGTACTCTTTGGCACAGCCGGCGCCCGCGTCCTATCGGCCTGCGTACTGGTTTGCGTTTGCGGAGGAATAGCCGCCATCACCATGGCAGCTCCCCGCGTCTGCTATGCCATGGCGCAAACCGGCGCCTTCTTTCCTGTATTCGGAAGATTGCACCCCCGCTTCGGCACACCGGCCAACGCTGTACTTCTGCAGACCGGCCTCGCGCTAGCCGTCCTTCTCCTCGGCGCGTTCGACCGGGTGCTGTCTTACATCATCTTTTCGGCAGTCATTTTTCTGGCGCTTGCCGCTTCGACCCTCTTCCGGCTGAAAGAGCCGGTAAAAGGCTGGTGGTTTCCCATCGCCCCCATCAGCTTCATTGTCTTGTCCACGCTGGTCGCCTTATTGATCCTTATGCACGATCCGGTGCCGGCGTTGATTGGGGTGGTGATTGTGCTCTGCGGCATACCTTTCCGCAAATTTCTTCTTCCCCGGCACGCTGCGATAAGCGTTGTCCAGCCCCATAATGGATGAATGCCAAATCACATCCGGCTGCTGATGCTGGGGCTGTTCGCCTGTCCTTTGTTAGCCCAATCCCCGTCTGCCAGCTTTGCACTGCGCGGCACCCTGGTCACGCCCGGCGGCATTGTCGAAAACGGGACCGTCGTGATTCAGCAGAACAAGATCACTGCGGTCGGAACCAAGGTGAAGCTGCCGGCGAATGCCACCGTCATCGACACTGGCGGAATTATCGCACCGGGACTTATCGACCTGCACAACCATCTCACCTACAATGTGTTTCCTCGCTGGCATCCGATTGAAGAGTTCGCCAACCGCTACGACTGGCAGCAGAAGCCGATCTACCAGACCTTGATCGAATCCCCGCAGGCGGGGATGCTGGCGGACGGGCTCGAATGCGAGATGGAACGCTACGCCGAGGTGAAAGCGATCTCGGAAGGAGAGACCTCTGCGGTCGGCAGCCTGGCCAACGCCTGCAGTACTGGTCTCGCGCATAATCTCGACACAGAAGACGAGTGGCATGTCGCCTACAACGTTTTTCCGCTAGAGATGTCCGAAACCGACCTCACCCCTATTCGTCAGAAGCTGGCAAACCATCAGCTGCACGCGTTTCTGATTCATCTCAGCGAGGGTGGTCACGAGGACGCATCCGCGGCACGAGAGTTCGCTATGCTGAAGGGCCGCGGATTGCTGGTTCCGGGGGTCTCGCTGATCCATGGGGTTGCGCTGCAACCTGCCAACTATGTGGAGATGGCTGCGCATAACGTCAATCTGATTTGGTCTCCGCGCAGCAATCTCGAGCTTTACGGCAGCACTGCCGATGTCGCCGCCGCAAAAGCCGCACACGTGAAGATCGCGTTGGCGCCCGACTGGAGCCCTACGGGCAGCGACGGCCTATTGGCGGAATTGAACTATGCCGCCGCCTGGAACGACACCCAGACCCCGCATCTGTTCACCGATCGCGAACTGGTAGCCATGGCTACCTCCACGGCTGCCGACATGATCGGAGCAAGCGATCGTTTGGGCTCGCTCGAACCGGGCCACGATGCCGACGTTCTGGTGATTAAGCCGGAAGGGAATGCCAAGCATGACGCCTATTGGACGTTGACCCATGCCACGGCTGCCCAGGTAATGCTGGTGATGGTGGGCGGGGAACCTCTCTATGGCGATCCTGACGTTCTCGAAAAGACGGGACCCTCGCGGCCCTCGGAGAAGATCGAGGTCTGCGGTAGCAGCAAAACGCTACTGTTCACGGGACTGCACGGACAGGTGGACGCCGCGGATGAGACCTGGGCCCACACTGCGTCAACGCTGCAGGCAGCGCTCCGTCACTACGGCCGTGATCTTGCACCCATCGCGGAGTGCGGCCAGTAGAGCCTGCTGTGCTAAACATGATTCTGATACTCGTTAGAGCCGGGTGCCGATCACTTCCAGATATTCATTTTGAATGAGGGTTCTTGCGCTACGAGCCTGGTTATGTTCTGACCAGAGCTTTTCCAGATCGTCGCGGTATGCGATCTGATCGGCTTCGTTCAATCGCGAAAATGCGGCCTTCGTGGGTCCGAAGTAGTCACGGAAAAACTGGACCACGTCCCGCGGAGGAAAAGGATAGTCAAACAGGATGATGCGACGCTGAGTGGTATCTACCCGCACGCCGTTGGAACTTAGCCTGAGCCGAGCTACGGCTTCATCTCCCCACAGCGTCGGAGCGGGGAGTTCGACTGGAGGCGGCAGATACCGACTCGTGAGGCGGAACATCCTTCCCGTAAAACCATCCGGAGTCCAGTTGGCCATGGCGATCTTCCCTCCGTGACGGCAGACCCGGGCGAGCTCAGCCGCGACCCGGTCCGGGTCCGGAGCGAACATCGCTCCAAACATGGTCATGACCACATCAAAATTCGCATCAGGAAAAGGCAGCTGTTCCGCGTCGCCTTCTTCAAGCGTGATCTGCAGGCCTTCTGCTGAGGCCCTCGCGCGCGCTTGTTCCAAAAGGTTGATGGCGATGTCGACGCCCGTGACCCGCGCTCCTTTGCGTGCGGCAGGGATGGCCAGGTTGCCGGTGCCGCAGGCGAGGTCCAGCACCAGCATGGCTGGCTGAATGCCCAGCGAGTCAACGAACAGCTCAGCATCTGCGGCGGAATATTCAGCGATCTTCCCAAAATCGCCCGCCATCCAGGTGGCACGCATTCTCTCTTTCAGTGGTTCCAACTCAGGCCTCGCCAATGCACTCTTTCCAGAGATCCGGCCGCATCCGCTGGAATTTAGCGATCAGGTCGATACATTCCTGCGAGTGCAAATCGACAATGTCGATGCCCTGCTCCTTGAGCCAGTGCATACCGCCCTGCGCGTTCACGCTATCACCGACGATCACCTGGCGGAAGCGGAATTGATAAATCAAACCGCTGCAGTACCAGCACGGGGCGAGCGTGGTGACCAGGATCGTGTCGTGCCAGGTTGGGCGGCGCCCGGCAGCGCGAAAGGCGTCGGTCTCTCCGTGCAGCGAGCCATTGCCTTCCTGCACCAGGCGGTTATGCCCTGCACCCAGTAACGTGCCGTTGACATGAAAGATCGCTCCGCCCACGGGAACTCCACCCTCAGCAAAGCCAATCCTGGCTTGTTCCAATGCGACAGCCAACATGACATGTGCATCCAGAGTCGATCCAACCACGGGTTCCATGCTGGCAGCCTATCACTCCTCTACAGCGACTGGAAACCGCAGATCTCTCCACTACGCTTCGCTCCGGTCGAGATGACAATTTTGTTTTATGGTGAATTCCGCATTTCCAAGAAAGGTCCGCGGAACTGCAGATCCCTCGGCTTCGCTCGGGATGACAAAGGAAAGGGCAACGGTTCCATGGACAGCGGTGGCTGCACCGAGGCGTTTTCCTGGAAATGCGGAATTCACCGTAAAACAAAATTGTCATCTCGACCGGAGCGTAGCGTAGTGCAGAGATCTGCGGTTCACCTCCTCGGTCCAGCACCCACTTTCTATGGAACCGTTGCCCTTTCCTTTGTCATCCCGAGCGAAGCCGAGGGATCTGCAGTTCCGCGAACCTTTCTTGGAAATACCGAGTTCACCATAAAACAAAATTGTCATCTCGACCGGAGCGTAGCGCAGTGGAGAGATCTGCGGTCCTTATGCCTTAGTGGGCGACGACCTTTTCTCCCCCGCGGGGATCATTCTTCTTTAATACAAACGTCATGCAGAACATGGCGGCGGCGGCCACCGTCAGCAGCCAGAATGTGTCGATGTACGACAACGTCGAGGCCTGCAGTTGGAGATTTTGATAGACACGCCCGTAGGCGCCATTGAGCGCGTCGTGCGCACTCATGCCGCCATGCTGCAGTTGTTGCGTCAAGCCGTCGAGGGTGCCGCGCAGCGCCGGGTTTCCCGCAGTAATGTTGCTGCCCAGCCTTTCCTGGTGAAATTGGTTGCGCCGTGCAAGCACAGTGGTCACCACGGAGGTGCCTACACTGGCGCCTATATTGCGCATGAAGTTCACCAGGCCGGCAACGGCGTTGTTCTTGTCCTTGGGCATGCCGTAATAGGCCGCAGCCGTTGTGGGGATGAAGACCAGACCCAGGGGAGCATATTGCGCGATACGCAGCAGGGTAGCCGAGTTGAAACTAATCAGCAGATCGATGCGCCGGGTGGAGAGGAACATGCTGACGGTCAACAGGAGCCATCCGGCCGCGATCAGGTAGCGGCCCTGGAACCGCCCCGCCAGCATGCCGATGAACGGGAGTGCCCCCAACAACACAAAGCCCGCGGCCGAAAGAACCATGCCCGCCGACTCTGCGGTGTACCCCATGTTCACTTGCAGAAACTGCGGCACCAGCACTGTGGTCGCAAACGACATGCCGCCTACCACGAACATCATCGTGCTGGAAGTAGCGAAATTAAAATTCTTAAAGAGCCTCACGTCCACAATGGGGCTCTTCTGATAAAGCTCCCATACCACCAGCGCGGTCAGGCAAACCCCGGCAGTCACCATCAGGGTGACAATAAACGTCGAACCGAACCAGTCGTCTTCCTGACCTTTGTCGAGCAGGATCTGCAATGCTCCAACTCCCAGGGTCAGTAGCGAGAAGCCAATATAGTCGAGCTTGACCCGCCGGCCCAGTTCGCGTGCCCGGGTCAGATAGGGCGGATCCTCCACCAGCGTGTAGACAAGAAAAACGGCCAGGACGCCCACCGGCAGGTTCATCAGGAAAATCCATCGCCAGGAATAGTTGTCGGTGATCCAACCACCGAGGGTGGGTCCAATCGAAGGGGCAAAAATCGCCGTCACCCCATACAAGGAGAACGCAAGTCCACGCAGGCGGGGCGGAAAAGTATCCGCCAGAATGGCCTGCGCCATCGGCTGCAGGCCGCCGCCACCCCCGCCCTGTATCACGCGTGCAACCAGCAAAATCCCCAGGCTGGGCGCGAGGCCGCAGAGCAGAGAGCTGATGGTGAAGATGACGATACAGGTCATGAAGAACCGCTTGCGACCGAACACACTGACCAGCCAGCCGCTGATCGGCAAAACGATGGCATTCGAAACCAGGTAGGAGGTGAGTACCCAGGTGCTCTGGTCCTGGCTGGCGCCGAGGTTTCCGGCGATATGGGGCAGGGCCACGTTGGCAATACTGGTGTCGAGCACTTCCATGAATGCCGCCAGCGAAACCACAAAGGCGATCAGCCACGGGTTTGTCTTGGGCTTCCAGTCGTGGTCTGCCTGAGTGAGTGTGGCGGCGGCGGCGCTCATTCCTATCCCTTACTTCGCGTTGTCTGTATGATTGCGGTGAATAGGGGATGCGCAGAGCAGCCAGGTTGATGCGGTTTCTGCGTGCTTCGTGCCTGGAAAGACACCCAGCCGGAATTGACATTGGCAGAGTGTCCTTTTTACGATGTTAGCGGGTTGTCCACGCACATGCGTGGATTCGTCGAGGAGTGGCAACGCCAGGTTGATCACCATTCTTGATGGATACCGTCGAATTCCTTGTCAGCGATGATCATAGTCAAAGACGTAACAAAAAGGTACGCTCGCGCAACCGCCGTTGATCACGTCTCCTTCTCCGTAACAAAGGGTCAGATCGTTGGATTTCTCGGCCCGAATGGCGCCGGGAAGACAACGACCATGCGCATTCTCACTTGCTTCCTCTCTCCCACATCGGGCACCGCTTCAGTTGCGGGCTTCGATGTTCTGGAACAACCGTTTGAGGTCAAAAAGCGCATCGGGTATTTGCCCGAAACTCCTCCTCTCTATCCTGAAATGGAGACGGCCGAGTATTTGAGGTTCGTAGGCAAACTCAAGGGCCTCTCCGGGGCTGAGCTTGAAAGGCGCATCGACTATGTATGTGACCGCTGCTTCATAGGCGATGTGAAAAACAAGCTCCTGGGCAAGCTGTCGAAAGGGTACCGGCAAAGGGTGGGCCTGGCGCAGGCCATCATTCATAACCCCGATGTATTGATTCTTGACGAGCCCACAGCCGGCCTCGACCCCAAACAGATCAATGAGACCCGCGACTTGATCAAGGGCCTGGCGGGCGACCACACCATCATTCTCAGTACCCACATTCTTCCCGAGGTGGAACAGACCTGCGAGCAGGTCATCATCATCAACAAGGGCAAACTGGTGGCGACCGATTCCGTGCGCAACCTGCAGGCCCGCACGCGCGGCGACGAATCTCTTTTGCTGGAAGTCGCCGCCCGGGATGGCCAACTGGACGCCCTCACGGCCCAACAAAAGCTCGAAGCCGTCGCGGGAGTGAGCCGCGTGCTGTGTACCGAGCACAAAGACGCGAGCCTGCTCTTCGAAGTGCAGAGCCAGAAGGGACAACTTGTCCGAGGGGACCTGGCACGGGCGGTCGTCGCCTTCGGCTGGGATCTCTATGAACTCCGTTCGGCGGCTAAGAGCCTGGAAGAAGTCTTCCTCCAACTCACCGGTAGCGCGGCTCCGGTCGAGGCTGAAAAAAATCCCGCGATCGAGCTGCCGTCATGAGAAATATCTGGACCATTTGCGCCAAAGAGCTGAGAAGCTATTTCGTCTCCCCCATTGCTTATCTTCTGTTGACCATGTTTGCCCTGATCTTCGGCTTTTTCTTCTGGAATGCCCTCGGTTATTTCGTGATTGAGGGCATGGAGATGCAGATGCGCGGTCAGACGTTCCCCATGAACATCAACGAGCAGATCATCCGGCCGCTGCTTTCGAACGCCAGCGTGGTGGGACTTTTCTTCATTCCCATGATCACCATGCGCCTCTTCGCCGAGGAAAAGCGTTCGGGAACGATTGAGTTGCTGGCCACTTCTCCCGTGCGCGACATTGAAGTCATTTTAGGGAAATGGCTGGCGGCCCTGATCCTCTATGCCTGCCTGCTGTTCTTCACCGCGCTCAATTTTGCCTTTCTGTTTCACTACGGTAAGCCCGATTGGAAGCCGCTTGCCGTTGGCTACCTTGGCCTCTTGTTGCAGGCGGGTACGCTGCTGGCACTGGGAACGTTCATTTCGACCTTAACCAAGAATCAGATTATCGCCGGGGCGGCCACTTTTGGCGTTTGCCTTTTGCTCTGGGTGCTGGAGTGGACCAGCGGTTACGAATCGGCAACCTGGGCCCAGGTACTCTCCTATCTCTCCGTCATTACCCACTTCGAATCGTTCGCCAAAGGCGTGATCCAAGCGAAAGACGTCGTCTTCTATCTCACGGGGATCTTCCTGGGGCTGTTTTTCACGGCACGCTCCATGGAATCTCTGCGCTGGAGGTCGTAGGTGGCGAGTCAATGGCTAAAGGCGAGGCAGACAAAGTATGGAGCCTACGCAGCAATCTATATCGTGGTGGTACTTGCCATTGTGGTGGTGGCAAATATGTTGGCTGACCGTTACAACAAGTCGTACGACACTACCTCAAATAAACGATATAGCCTGTCCGATCAGACGAAAAAGATTGTCGGCGGGCTCAAGCAGAACGCCACCATCACTGACTTCAACCAGAGTACACGGTTCCAGCAGGGAAAAGACGTGCTTGACGAGTACGCCAACCTTTCGCCCAAGGTACACGTCGAGTATGTGGATCCGGATAAGAGCCCGCAGCTGGCGCGCGCTGCCGGAGTACGCGAGTTCGGAACTGCCGTGGTCCAGATCGGCGCCAAAAAGGACACGGCAAAGACTATGACGGAAGAGGGCATCACCGGAGCCTTCATCCGCGCTCTCAAGGGCACGACGCGCACTGTTTGTTTCGTCGCCGGAAGCGGTGAGCACGCCATTGACGATGCCGAGCGCGACGGATTGTCACAGTTCAAGGATCTCCTGGCGAAAGATGAATACGAGTCAAAGGCGATCGATCTGCTGCAAAACGCAGAGGTGCCGGCGGACTGCACTACGCTGGTCGTCGCTGGCCCCACGCACGATTATCAGCAGCCGCAGGTGGATGCGATCAAGAACTATGTCGAGAATGGCGGCCGGGCGTTCTTCATGCTTGATCCACCCGTTCAGTTCGGACGCTCGACGATTGCCGCCAACGATGCGCTGACCGGCTTGCTCCAGAGCTGGGGTGTGACCCTGGACAAGGATATGATCCTCGATCTAAACCCCGTGGGTCAGCTTGCCGGACTTGGGCCCCAAGTAGCGCTCGTGACGACTTACACTTCTCAGCCGATCGTGGCGCAGATGCGGGGGAGCGCGGTCGGTTTCCCTCTCTCCCGATCGCTCGAAATCAAGAACACGGACAAGACGAACGTCGAGAAGCTTTTCGATTCCTCCGGCAGCAGCCTGGCCACGAACAACCTGAGTTCTCCCGAGGTCAGGGTCGCCGATCCCAACAATCGCAAGGGACCGCTGACTATTGCTGCCGCGGGGACGTATAGCACTGGCAAACAAAATTCAGAGGGCCGGTTCGTAGTGACCGGCAGCTCCTCGTGGGCTGCAAACCGCTTTCTCGGTTTCAACGGCAACGGCGACCTGGCATTGAACACTGTGAACTGGCTTGCCTCCGACGAGGATTTGATCTCCATCCGGCCGAAGCCTCAGGAAGATCGCCGCATCACCATGACCAGGGCGCAGCTCAACCTGGTCCGGGCTACCAGCCAATTCGTGTTGCCATTGATGGTGGTGATCACGGGAACTCTCGTCTGGTGGAAGAGGAGATAAGAGCTTCATTTACCCTATGAATTTCCGCGGTCTGATCGTCGCAATTGTCATTCTCGCCACGCTGGGCGGTGTTCTTTACTGGTCGCAGTACCATAAACCGGCGGAAGAGAGTGCCGCCGTTCCCGCCAGTACTGCGCCGGTGATCCTCAAAATCAATCCAGCAGACATGAGCGAGCTCGTTATCAAGCAAAAGGAACCGGTCACGCTCAAAAAGACAAATGGGAACTGGCAGATAACCGAACCTAAGTCATACCCAGCCGACCAGGAGGTGGTCGCCGGCGTGCTCTCGACGCTATCCGGGCTCAATGCCGATCGAGTCGTTGAGGAGAAGGCCTCCGATCGGAAGCAATACGGTCTCGACCCGGCCCAGGTCGAATTGGACATTAGCGGCAGGGAGGGTACTCGGCAATTGCTGCTGGGCGACGACACGCCTGCGAGTGGAGATGTCTACGCAGCGCTGGCCACGGATCCCAGGGTTTTCACCATCGCAAGCTATAACAAAAGCAGCCTGGCAAAAACTCTGAACGATCTGCGGGATAAAAGCCTGCTCACATTGAGCGCCGACAAGGTTAGCAGGGTTGAGCTGCTGAAAAAGGGTGAAGACCTGGAGTTTGATCGCACCAAAGATGGCTGGCAGATCCTCAAGCCCTCGTCGTCACCAGCGGATAGTGCCGCAGTCAACGCGCTGGTCAATGCCTTGACGAGCGCCCGGATGGATCTAACCGCTACTGCCGATGCAGCAGGCGCATTTGCGCGGGCAACTCCGCTGGCGACCGCGAAGGTGACCGGCGATGCCGGCGTGCAGACACTCGAAGTGCGCAAGAGCAAAGACGTTTATTTCGCCAAGTCGAGCGTGGTCGAGGGAATCTACAAAGTTGATTCCAGCCTGGGACAGGCACTCGACAAAAAGGTCGGCGACTTCCGGCAAAAGAACCCGGCAGCCACACCCGCTCCCGCCGCCAAGTGAGCGCCGACAAGGTGCGGCAACAGTCTGAACCAAGGGCACAACTTTAGCCGTGCCGAAAATCGGGTACGCGTTCCACGCCTTTACAGGCAGCGGAAAAAAACATTTCCAGAAAAGGTCCGCGGAACTGCAGATCCCTCGGCTTGGGGGGGGGGGGGGGTGGGG
>Ga0302326_10023187_pt1 | contig 12661 bp, 7 predicted proteins | sample Palsa_T0_3_FD_202264 | JGI IMG/M metagenome (GOLD analysis project Ga0302326, IMG submission 202264) | Peat permafrost microbial communities from Stordalen Mire near Abisko, Sweden - Palsa_T0_3 | ecosystem: Environmental > Terrestrial > Soil > Palsa > Peat permafrost | place: Sweden: Abisko... | reverse complement strand
GGGGGGCGGGGGCGCGGGGGGGCGGCCCCCGGCCGCCCGCCGGGGGGGGCCGGCGCACCCACCCCCCCCCGGGGGGGTTTTTCCGCCCCCCCCCGCCCCCGGCCCAAACGCCGTTCGCTCAAGCGAGCAGGGCTCGTGGCGTCCGCCGGCGGCCGATTGCGTCGCACCCGCACCGCGCCTGAGCCCTCCCCAAACCGAGCCTCGGCCGCCGGTGGACGCACCCTCCGCTCAGCGCCGCGCCCCCGCAGCATCACAAGGCCCACCACCGCCACCGCAATACAAGTGATCGCGCCGAGACCTAGCCCCGCGCGCGCGCCTGCGACCGCCATCACCCAGCCGACGATCGGGCCGCCGATCGGCGTCGAGCCCTGGAAGGCAACGAACCACAGTGCCATCACCCGACCGCGCATCGACGGCGCCGCGGACAGCTGCAGCGTCGAGTTGGCGGTCGCCATGAAGGAGATGCTCGCGGCGCCCGCGAGCGCCAGCGCGATCAGCTCGAAGGCGAGGCTCGGCGCGACCGTGGCGAGCGTCATCGCGACGCCGAAGGCCGCGGCGGCGAGCACCATCGGCCGCAGGCCGGTCTTGCCGCGGGCCGCCACGAACAGACCGCCGATGACCGCGCCGATCCCCATCGCCGCGGTCATGAAGCCGAATCCGGTCGCGCCGGCGTGCAGGCCGCGGCTGGCCATCACGGGCAGCGTGACCTGGAACTCGTACGTGAGGCAGCCGACGACGGCCATCATCATCAGCGGTACCGCGAGCTCGCGGTGCGAGCGCACGTAGCGCAGGCCCTCGCGGAGCTGGCCGCGTTCGCGGAGCGTGGGGGTGGTCGGGTTCAGCGCCTTTCGGTTCATCGTCGCCAGCGAGGCGACGACCGCGACGAAGCTGGCAGCGTTGACCAGGAAACAGACGCCGGTGCCCACCGTCGCGATCAGGATGCCGGCGACCGCAGGACCCACCGCCCGCGCGACGTTGACGAGCACGGAGTTGAGGCTGACCGCGTTGCGGAGATGCTCAGGGCCGACGAGCTCGAGCATGAACGACTGGCGCGAGGGGTTCTCGAACGCGTTGTTGAGTCCGAGCAGCGCGGCCAGCACGCCGATCTCCCACACTTGCACCACACCGGCGACGGTCAGTAGCCCGAGCGTCAGCGCCTGTAGACCCATCACGCTCTGGAGCACGATCATCAGGCGCCGCTTGTCGATCCGGTCGGCGATCACGCCGCCGTAGGGCCCGAGCAGTAGGATGGGCAGCGTCTGCAGCGCGATCACCACGCCGAGCGCTGTGCTCGAGTGCGTGAGCGTCAGCACGAGCCACGACTGGGCGGTCATCTGCATCCAGGTGCCGATCAGCGAGATCGACTGGCCGCTGATGTAGCGGCGGTAGTTGGGAACGGCGAGCGAGGCGAAGGTGATTCGGCCCGCGCGCTCGACGCGCGTCATCAGCGCCGACCCTTCAAACCGTGGGCGAGCCGCTCGAGCACGGGCAGCGCCTGCTCGACGGCGCGCCGGTCGTCCTCGCTCAGCGCGCCGAGCGCGACGTCGAGGACATCGGTTCGCTCCCCGCGCATGCGCTCGCACAGCTTGCGTCCGGCGGCGGTCGCCTGGACGAGCGCAGCCCGCCGGTCGCCCGGGTCGCAGTCACGTGTGACGAGACCGGACTCGGCGAAATCGGCGATCACGCGCGAGAGCATCGTGGGATTGAGGCCCTCCTCCTCGGCGAGCTCCGAGAGCCGGATCGGCCCGAGGCGGGCGATCGTGAAGAGGACGGAGATCCGGGTAGGCGTCAGACCCGCGGCAGCCCCGGCGGCGGTCGGCCGCAGGCGCCGCGACAGCTTCCCGATCGACGCCCGGAGTCGGGCGGCGGTGTCGAGATCGAGGGCCGAGGCTGAACGTGACAAAAGCTTCTCCTACTTGATACTTGCTTGCTGGCAAGCATTAGTTTAGCAGGCCGACTGTCGCGCCGGATGGACCCTCGAATCGTGAGCTTCGGTTCAAGCATTGCCTCGACTTACCCGATGTCGTTGGGGAGAGATCCGATTGTCCGACCCTGCGCACCTGATTTCGACCCCTGAGTCTCCGGATCCCGCGCAGCGGGATCTGGTGCCCGTGCCAGGACTTACTCAGGCGACGCCTGATGATTGCTGAGCACCCATCACCTGACCTGACGCGTCCTCGGGCGCTGCTCGCCGACGATGACCCTGTCGTGCTCGCTTTGCTCTCTGCTCAGCTCGAGCGGCAGTTCTCCGTCGTCGCGGTCGCGGGTGATGCTGACAGCGCGATCGCGCTTGCCCGTGAACACAGTCCGGCGGTGGCCATCGTCGACGTCGAGATGCCCGGCGGCGGACTTCACGCAGCCCGCGGTATCCATCATGACTCGCCCGCCACCGCGGTGGTGATCCTGACGGCCGATGACTCGCGCTCCTCGGTGCTTCAGTTTCTCGACGCCGGCGCGATGGCATTTCTGCGCAAGGGCATGCCGCCGCACCAGCTCGTGGCGCGGCTGAACGAGGCGATTGCCGCGCACGGCGCGGTCGTCCAGCGCGCCGACCATCAGCGCAGAGTGTCTGAGGACCGCTTTCGCGCCGCGTTTGACCAGGCCGGCGTGGGGATGGCGATCGTGGCGCTCGAAGGGGCTGAGGCAGGTCGGCTGGTGGAGGCGAATTCCGCATTCGGGCGGATGCTCGGCCGCGAAACCGCTGAGCTGGTCGGCGCCAACCTCGAGAAATGGACGCACGCAGACGATTTGCCCGACGGCGTCGGAGACCCGCTGGCCACGCTGGCGCGGGGCGATCTCGAGCGAGTCGAGTTCGAGCAGCGCTATCTACACAGTGACGGGCACGTCCTCAGCGCACTCGCCACGGCGGCGAGCTATCTGGATGAGGACGCCCGGCGCGTCGCGATCATCCAAGTGCTCGACATCTCAGAGCGCAAGCGATTTGAGGGTCAGCTCGCGTACCTGGCCGACCACGACATGCTGACCGGGCTGTTCAACCGTCGGCGCTTCGAGCAGGAGCTCGACCGCGAGCTCATCCGCGGCCGGCGCTACGACGGCCGGGGAGCGGTCCTCGCGCTCGATCTCGACGGGTTCAAGTTCGTCAACGACTCACTCGGCCATGCTGCCGGCGACGAGCTCGTCGCGTCGCTGGCGGGGACGATGCGTCGCACCCTGCGTGACAGCGACATCGTCGCGCGCACCGGCGGCGATGAGTTCGCGGTGATTCTCCCCGAGTCTGACGAGCAAGCGGCTCTGCTCACCGCCGAAAGGCTCCTGAGCGCGATCAGCCGTGAGGGGATCATGTTGCGCGGCACCCGCCATGCGCAGGTCACAACCTCGATCGGGCTTACCCTCTTCGAGGGCGAGGACTTGCCGGCCGAGGACCTGTTGGTCGAGGCGGACATCGCGATGTACGACGCCAAGTCGGCCGGCAAGAATCGGGTCTGCGTCTACAACCGAGACGAGCAGCGCCGCGAGCGCATAACCGCCCGCCAGAACTGGATGCAGCGCCTTCAGCAAGCGATCGAGGAAGAGCGCTTCGTCCTCTATGCCCAGCCGATCGTTCCGGTCTGCTCAGGCGGCGTCCCGCGCTTCGAGCTGCTGCTGCGGATGCCAGATGAGCACGGCGATCTGATCCCGCCCGGCGCGTTCCTGTACTACGCCGAGCGCTTCGACCTGATCCAGCCGATCGACTACTGGGTCATGACCCAGGCCGTCCAGATGCTTCACGACTACCACTCGCAAGGCATCGATATCTCGCTCGCGATCAACGTCTCCGGAAAGACCCTGAACAAAGGGGCAATCGGCGAGCACTTGCGCCAGCTTCTCGAAACGCACGAGATTCCCGAAGGACGCCTGGTCATCGAGGTCACCGAGACCGCTGCGATCGCGAACATCCAACGCGCTCGCGAGCTGGCCCGCTACCTGCGCGAGCTCGGCTGCCGGCTCGCGCTCGATGACTTCGGCGCCGGGTTCGCCACCTTCTACTACCTGAAGCATCTCGAGTTCGACTACATCAAGATCGACGGTGAATTCATCAAGCACCTGCCCGACACATACGCCGATCAACTAGTGGTGCGCGCAGTCGTCGACATCGCCCGAGGCCTCGGTGCCGACACGATCGCCGAATTCGTCCAAGACGACGAGACACTCGCGCTGCTGCGCGAGCTCGGCGTCGGATACTCGCAGGGCTACCACACCGGCCGCCCCGGCCCCCTCGAGGCGATCCTCCCGCCACTCCAAACGACCGAGACGGGGTAACGTCAATGACTTCGCGAGCTGATCACACTTCCCGAGAGGAGTATCCGCGCACGGCGCTCGCGGCACTGCAAAACCTGCCCGACGCCGCAGTTTTGGTGTTCGACGCGGACCTGCGATGTGTTCTGGTGGCCGGGCAAGCGGCGGGCCACATCGGGTTCGACCCCGACGCGGCGGAAGGGCGGCCGCTTGCGGAAGTCTTGCCGACCGAGCGATGGGCGACTTGGGAGCCGCTTTGTCGTGCGGCGCTCCGTGGCGAGGCGAGCTCGGTCGAGGTGCAGGCGCTCGATAACTCGCGGTGGTATCGCGTGCAACTGGGCCCGTGCCCTGAGGCGAACGGCGGTGTGGCGGGAGGGCTGATGGTGGTCCGTGACATTACGGATCGCAAGCACGCGCTGGATCGCGTCGAGGGCCTCCTGGAGTCCGCACCCGACGCGATGGTCGTAGTCGACGAGCAAGGCGCGATCGTGCTCGTCAATGCTCAAGCCGAGAAGCTCTTCGGCTACGAGCGCATCGAGCTGCTCGGGGAGCGCGTCGAGATGCTGGTGCCCCGGGACGCGCGTGCTGGTCATGCAGATCAGCGATCGCGCTACGCAGCGGATCCGCACAAGCGCGGGATTGGAACTGACTTGGATTTGCGCGGGCGACGCAAGAACGGAACCGAGTTCCCGGCGGAAGTATCCGTCACTCCGCTGAGGACCGAAACTGGGACGCTGGTATCGAGCGCGATTCGTGACATCAGCGAACGTCAGCGGCTGGAGGCTCTCGCCGGACATCTCGCGGCTGTCGTGGAGGCATCCCCGGACGCGATCATCAGCAAGACAGTTGACGGAACCATCGTCAGCTGGAACCCGGGGGCGGAACGGCTATACGGGTACTCCGAAGCGGAGATGCTGGGCAAGTCGATCGCAACGATCGTGCCGGCAGGGCACATTGACGAAGTTCAGAGCTTGATCGATCGAGTGGTCAGCGGCGAGCGGTTGGACGACCATTTCCCGACGGTGCGACGTTGCAAAGACGGGTCGCTCGTCGACGTGTCCCTGGCGATCTCTGCCGTCCGCGACGCCGGCGGTCGGATCATCGGCGCGTCTACGATCGCACGCGACGTGACCGAGCAAAAGCGCGCTGCGGCGGCGCTCGCCCAGGCGCGAGCGGACATCGACCGGTTCTTCGCGCTCTCGCTCGACCTGATGATGATCGCGAATGACGAGGGCCATTTCGTTCGCGTAAACCCGGCGTTCGAGCGTTTGCTCGGATACTCGCCCCAGGAGCTGATCGGGAAGCCGTTCACGGATTTCATCCATCCCGACGATCTCGAGCCCACCCTACAGCGGTACAGCGAGCAAACGGCCGGCGGCAAAGTGAACAGTTTCGAGAACCAGTACCGCCACACCGATGGGTCATACCGGTGGGTGCTGTGGAGTGCAACGGCCACCGAAGACGGGCTGATATACGCGACAGGCCGCGACGTAACCGAGCGTAGGCAGATGGAGGAGGAGCTGCGAGCGAGTCGCGGGCAGGCGCTCGAAGCATCGCGCTTGAAGTCAGAGTTCGTGGCCAACATGAGCCACGAGATCCGCACCCCGCTCAACGGCGTGGTGTGCATGTCCGAGCTGCTGCTGGAAACCGAGCTCCAGAGCGACCAGCAGGAATACGCGGAGGTCACGCTGACCTCCGCCGAGGCGCTGATGCGAGTGATCAACGACATCCTCGACTTCTCGAAGATCGAAGCCGGCAGGCTCGACATCGTCGACGAGGACTACTCGATCGAGACCATGGTCAGCGAGGTATGCGAGATAGTCAGGGGCAAGGCGTATGAGAAGAAGCTCGAGCTCGCGGTGTCAATTGGCACCGAGGTCCCGCCGGTAGTGCGGGGCGACAGCAATCGCGTGCGCCAGGTATTGGTCAACCTGCTCGGTAACGCGGTCAAGTTCACCTCCGATGGCGAAATCGTCGTGCACATCGACGTCGAGCGTCGCCCGAACGGGCCCGAGCTCCTTCGTCTGGACGTAACGGACACCGGCATCGGGATCGAACCAGAAAAGCTGGCCCGGCTATTCCGTCCGTTCTCCCAAGCAGACGCGACGATGACCAGAAGGTACGGGGGGTCGGGGCTCGGGCTCTGCATCGCCAAGCAGCTCGTAGAGCTGATGGACGGGGATCTCGGCGTTCAAAGCTCCCCAGGAGAGGGCAGCACCTTCTGGTTCACGCTCCCGTGCCAACCTGGTATCGCAGTCGACCCTGAACGCCGAGTTAGAGATCTGACCGGAACCCGCCTACTGATCATCGACGACAACAAGACCAACCGCGAGATCCTGGAGCAGCAAGCCGCCCACTGGGGGCTGGCCCCTGACAGCGCAGACGGCGGCCGCTCAGCTCTCGAGATGATGAATCGTGCGGCGGACGTCGGGCGTCCGTACGAGGTCGCGGTGGTCGACATGCACATGCCAGGGATGGACGGAATCGAGCTGGCGCACGCGATCAAGGAGAATCCGCGGCTGCGCTCGACGCGCCTGATCATGCTCAGCTCGTCGCCTGTCCGGACATCCGAGGCGCGCGCGGCAGGCATCGACGCAGAGCTGGCCAAGCCGGTACGCCAATCGCGCCTATACAACCAGCTGGTCTCCTCACTGCAGAGGGAGCCCCGACGGTCGCTACCGAAACTGCGATCAGACACCACCAGCCCAGCAGCGCCAACGGCGGCCCGTCACGTACTCGTCGCAGAGGACAACGAAATCAACCAGTTCGCCGCCACTCAGGTCCTACGGAAGCTCGGCTTCACTGTCGACATCGCCGAGAACGGACGTGAAGCGATCGAAATGTCCCGCAAGAACGAGTACAGCGCGGTATTCATGGACTGTCAGATGCCCGAAATCGACGGATACACGGCCACGGCGACGATCCGCCGCCGAGAGGCGAACAACCGGCATACGCCAATCATCGCCATGACCGCCCACACCATGGAGGGCGACCGCGCCAAGTGCCTCGCCGCGGGCATGGACGACTACATCGCCAAGCCGCTACGACTGGACAAGGTCGCGGAGATCTGCAACCAGCTCGAAGCGCCCGGGCCTGCACCCGAAGCGCCGCCGATCGCAGCCGCATCGCTGTTCGATCCAACCGGGTTATTCGAGATCGCCGATGCCGATCAGGCAAGCAAGCTGATCTGGATGTTCATCGATCAAACGACCGAACGGTTGCCGCTGCTCGCAGACGCGATCGCTGCAGCCGACTGCGAAGCCGTGCGGCAAATCGCGCACGGGCTCAAGGGCAGCGCTGCCACGGTCGGGGCGCCGCGTATCACCGACAGGTGTCGCGCACTCTGCGAAATCGCGACGAGCGGCAGCACAGAGGGCGCGTCGGAGGTGTACTCGGATCTGGTCGCTGCGGTAACCGACACCAAGGCGCCGATGCTGGCGTATCTGGATCAGACGTAGGCCGGCGCTTCACAACGCCTGAGCTCGTTCTCGTAGCGAGCCACGCTCCGGTGCTCGAGCCGTCATGATTGTGTCGCGTCACACGAGCGCTTGGAGGAGAGGGATGTCCGGGTCCAGCAGGTTGATCGCCGGTTGCCGGTCCGCGCGCGCGCTGCTCGCCCCGCCCGGGGCGATGATCGCGACGGCGGCGCTGATCGCCGGCTGCGGTGGCGCCGCGGCCGCCGCGACCGGAGGCGCGAGGAGCCCTTCGACCGCCGCGGCCACCACCGCGCGCTCCCAGGTCCACTACGCGAAGACGCCCACCTCCCCTGGCCCAATCAACCCGAACGCGATCCCGCTCGGCGACGGCTACGTGTCGAGGAGACCGAAGGTCGGCTACGTGGACTCGTGCGTGACGAGCTTCGGCGCCGTCGGCGGCGCCCGAACCGACGGTCCGTGGATCGATACGAAGACCAAGACCTGGAGCGAGAAGACGAAGATCCACGTCAGCGGGATGGTCAGGTGGCCGAACGCGGCGTACTCGGTGAGGGTTGCGGGCTCGAGGCGAATCATCGCTTTCGACGACCTCCCCACCGACCACACGACCGGTGTGTTCCCGATTCGGAGCACCGATCCCGCATACAAATACGACCAGAACGGCAACCACCTCGCCAAGCAGAGCTTCGACTGGAGCCTGCCGCTGAACCCGAAGGCGGCACGCAAGCCCTCGTGCACCCCCGGTGGCCCGATCGGCGTCCTCGACGACGGCGTCGCGCTGTTCAACGCGCTCGACGGCGAGGGCAGGGATGCCGGCGCCCACGAGGTGCTCGACGCCTGCGGCGGACACCCCAATCCAGCCGACATCTATCACCACCACGACATCCCGCCGTGCATCCTGAGGCAAGTTCGGAACGGCACCACGAAGCTCGTCGGCTACGCGCTCGACGGGTACGGCATCTATGTCGTCAAGCTTGCCAACGGCACCCTGCCTACGAACACCGACCTCGACCGTTGCCATGGGACCACCAGCGTGGTCGAGTGGAACGGCAGGCGACGGCGGATCTATCACTACGTGGCGACGCTCGAATACCCCTACACCGTCGGGTGCTTCCACGGGACCCCGATCGCCAGCGGCGGCGCGGCGGGCGGCGGCACGACTAACGGCAGCCCGCCCGCCAGTCCGCCAGGCAGCCCGCCCGCCAGCGGCGCACCAACCCCAGGCGTGCCGGGCAGTATCCCGCCGAGCCCGGGGCAGGCGGGCGGGGGGGCGAACGGCAGCCCACCGGCGCCGTGACGCTCAGAACACGATCGTCCGTCCCTCGTGCACCAGCACCCGGTCGTCGAGGTGGTTGCGGACGGCGCGGGCGAGGACGAGGCGCTCGAGGTCGCGGCCGACGCGGACCAGGTCCTCGAGCGTGTAGCCGTGGCCGACCCGTTGTACGTCCTGCTCGATGATCGGGCCGGCGTCGAGCTCCTCGGTCGCGTAGTGGGCGGTGGCGCCGATCAGCTTCACGCCGCGGTCGTACGCGCGCCGGTACGGATCGGCGCCGGCGAAGGCCGGGAGGAAGGAGTGGTGGATGTTGATCACCGGGCAGGAAACCTGCTCGAGGAACTCACCGCTGAGGATCTGCATGTAGCGGGCAAGAACGACCAGGTCCACGCGGCCGGCGATCAGCTCTAACGCGCGAGCCTCGGCCTGCGCCTTGTCAGCGTTCGAGACCGCTACATGATGAAACTCGACCCCGATCGCCTCGACCTCGGCGCGCGCGTCTTCGTGGTTGGAGATCACGCATTCGATCTCCATCTCCAGCTCGCCGCGGCGTTGGCGCCAGAGCAGATCGAGCAGGCAGTGGTCCTCGCGCGAGGCCATCAGCGCGACGCGCCTGCGCTCGTACGCGTAGGAGATCCGCCAGTCCATCGCGAAGCGCGCCGCGAGCTCGCCGAACGCGGCCTCGAAGCTCGCCCGCCGGGCTTCGAGACCGGGGAGGTAGAACGCCGCGCGCATGAAGAAGGTGCCGTGCTCGGGGTGGGTCGAGTACTGGTCGTTGGCGACGATGTTCGCGCCCTGCTCGAACAGGAACGCCGAGATCGCAGCAACGATGCCCGGACCGTCGGGGCACGAGATCAGCAGCCTGGCGGTGTGCTCGGCGCCGCGCGGAGGCGCCGCCGGCGTCAGGCTCATCAGTGGCTCACCGCGGCCGCGGCGAGCTCGGACACAAGCCGGTCCTCGTAGAAGCGCTCGAGCGCAAACGGCGCGATCAGCTCCGGCGTGCGCCCGCTGTGCACGAGCTCGGCGAGCGTCTTTCCGACGATCGGCGCCGCCTTGAATCCGTACGTCCCCCAGCCGGCGCTGACGTGGAAGTTCTCGACCTCGGTCCGGCCCAGGATCGGGCTGTAATCGGGAGAGAGGTCGCACAGCCCCGCCCAGCTCCGCAGCAGCCGGGCGCGCTCGAGCTGCGGGAACAGCTCGAGCGTGTGGCGCGTCAGATCCTGGAGGAAGTTCAGCGTCCCGAGCATCCGATACGTCGTCCACGGCTCGATCTCCGAGCCCATCACGAACTCGCCCCGGTCGGACTGCGAGATGTACACGTGCATCTGCGAGGAGACGATCACCACGTCGAGCAGCGGCTTCACAGGCTCGGTGACGCAGGCTTGCAGGATGTGAGTGGTGATCGGCAGCTTCACCCCCGCCATCGCGCACACCAGCGTGCTCCAGCCGGCAGTGGCGCTGATCACCTGGCCGGCCTGGATCGTGCCGCGGTTGGTGCGGACAGCCTTGATACGCCCGCCCGCGATGTCGAAGCCCTCCACCTCGGTCCCGGGGTGGATCTCTACCCCGGCGCGATCGGCGCCGCGCGCGTACCCCCAGACGACTGCGTCGTGGCGGATGATCCCGCCGGGCGGGTGATAGAGGGCCCCCATGATCGGATACGTGACGTCGTCTGAGACGTTGAGCTGAGGGCACAGTCGCTTCACCTCGGCGGCGTCCACGAGCCGCGAGTCGATCCCGTGCAGGCGGTTGACCTCTGCCCGGTTGGCCATCACCAGCATCGCCCGGTCCGAGTGCGCGAGCGTCAGGTGGCCGCATTGGGAGAACAGCATGTTGAAGTCGAGCTCAGCCGACAGGCGCTCGTACATGCGGATGCTCGCGTCGTAGAAGCGGGCGCCCTCGGGAGTCTTGTAGTTGGAGCGGAGGATGGTTGTGTTCCGGCCTGCCGCGCCGGATCCGATGTATCCCTGCTCGAGCACCGCCACTCGCCCAACCCCGAGCTTGCCCAGGTGGTAGGCGGTCGAGAGCCCGTGCGCGCCTCCCCCGACGATCACGACGTCGTAGCTGGCCTGGAGCTCCCCGCGCCGCCGCCACATCCGTCCCGGACGGAAGATCTCACGCATCCTCGGCCTCGGCCTCGGCGAGCACGTCGGCGCCGACGGGGCCGCCGCCGAGGTGCCCGGCGGCATCGGCGACGACCGTCCACAGATACTCGCCGAGCGCCCAGCCGACGAGGATGAGCAGCCGCTCGGAGCCGTCGCGCAGGACGTAGCCCGGGGTGCGGGCGACCGAGCCGGGGCGAAAGCCGCCCACCGGCATGACCGCGGGACGGACGTCGATCGCGCAGAAGCGCGCGAGCAGCTCGCGGGCGCCCGGGCCGGCGAGCGCGAGCGCCGCGAGGCCGCAGGTGAGGTCGGCGACGGTGACCGTCGCCTGCGGGTCGGCGGCCGCGTCGGTGGCGTCCGTCACGGCCTGCCGGATCTCCGCGGCGCCCGCCACGGCCTGCCGGATCTCCGCGGCGGCCTGCGGGTCGGCCAGCACCAGCGCCCGCGTCGGCGTCACCGGGCACCACCATGCGCCGCTCGAGCGCACCGCGAGACCCGGCTCGAGCGCGTGGCCGCCGCTCGCCGCCTCGATGACTCCGGCGAGCGTTGCCCGCTCGGCCTGGAGCTCGAGCTTGAGCAGGTTCGAGCGGTCGGCGAAGGCCACGCTTTCGCGCAGCCGCGCGCGCTCCGCATCGGAGTCCGCGAACGCGACCGCGACGTTCCAACCGTCCCGCCACTGCATCCGCGCACCGGCGGCGACGGCGAGGCGCTGCATCGAGCTGCGGGCCGCGGCCGCGGCGTCCGGGGTCAGGAATCCAAGGCTCACGAGCGCAGCAGCTCCCCGGCCGGATCGTGGAACGGCTCGGTCACGATCTGCGCGCTCACGCGCCTGCCGTCGTCGGCGATCGTGATGCTCGTGCCGTCGCTCGCCATCGCCGCCGGCACCCACGCCATCCCGATCACCCGGTCGAGCGATCGCGAGCGCCGCGCGCTCGTCACCTGGCCGGCGGCGATGCCGCGTTCGTCGAGCACGACCGCGCCCTCGGTGGGGACATCGCCGTCCGCCAGCGCGAAGCCGACCAGCGCGGTCTCGGACGGGTACGCCGAGGCGCGCGCGAGCGCCCACTTGCCGATGAAGTCCTGCTGCTTGTCGAGCTTGACCGCCCACGGCATGCCGGCGCCGAACGGCGTCGACTCGGAATCGGTGTCCTGGCCGACGATGATGTGCTGCTTCTCGAGTCGCAGGATGCGCTGGGGCTCGAGACCGAACGGCCGGATGCCGTCGGGCGCGCCGGCCGCCAAGATCGCATCCCACACGTGCTCGCCGTACGCGGCGGGGAAGTGGATCTCGTAGCCGAGCTCGCCGACGAATCCGATCCGCATCAGCAGCGAGTTGACGCCGGCGACCCGAGCCTGGCGCGAGTCGAGGTAGGCGAACGCCCCGTTCGAGCAGTCCGCGTCGGTGAGGCGGCTGAGGATCTCGCGGGCGCGCGGGCCGGCGAGGTTGACCGCCGACAGCGCCTGGGTGAGGTCAGCGATATGGACATCCATCCCCCAGTCCGCCAGCCACCAGGAGAACCACTGCTCGACCGCGCCGGCGCCGCTCGAGGTGGTCGTGACGTAGAAGGACTGCTCGTCGATCCGTCCGATCGTGCCGTCGTCCATGATCCGCC
>Ga0302326_10023183_pt1 | contig 12663 bp, 13 predicted proteins | sample Palsa_T0_3_FD_202264 | JGI IMG/M metagenome (GOLD analysis project Ga0302326, IMG submission 202264) | Peat permafrost microbial communities from Stordalen Mire near Abisko, Sweden - Palsa_T0_3 | ecosystem: Environmental > Terrestrial > Soil > Palsa > Peat permafrost | place: Sweden: Abisko... | reverse complement strand
CTGATCGGGACGGTTTGAGCAGTCATACGCTTCCTTCCGTCGTCACACGCCGGCGGCGCCGTCGTTCCAAAGCCGCGAGCGATCCAACAGCCCTTAACGTTCCGCTATCGAACCCTCCTGCGAGCCGGGCCTCGACGCGTTCGGTACTTACGCTTCGGGTTCGAGCCGCTCCATCGCCTCGGGCGCGCCGACGCCGAGCAGGCCGAGCGCCGAAGCGAGGACACTCTTCGCGGCGAGCGCGAGTCCGAGCCGCGCAGCCGAGAGTTCCGCGTCGTCCCCCAGGACGCGGCAGGCGTCGTAAAACTGCGTGAAGTCCGCGGCGACCGCTTGCGCGTAGCGCGCGAGGATGCTCGGCGCGCGGCGCTGCGCGACCGCCCGGACGGTAGCGGGGAACTCGGCAAGCCGGCGCGCGAGTGCGATCTCGGCGGCTTCCGTCAGCCGATGCAAGGCCTCGCCGCGACGCGCCGCGGCGATGGTCGCTTCGCCCGCGCGGCGGGCGACCGATGCGACCCGCGCGTGCGCGTACTGCACGTAGAACACCGGGTTCTCTTTGGTCTGCTCCTTCGCGAGCGTAAGGTCGAACGTCATCGGCGATTCGGCATTCGGCATGACGAAGAAGAAGCGCGCGGCATCGACGCCGACTTCATCGATCACCTCGTCGAGCAACAGCACGTCGCCGTGACGTTTGCTGAGCGAAACGACCTCGCCGTCACGCACCGTCGTCATCTGTTGCGCGATGAGCACCTCGATCGCACCCGGCCGGCCGAACGCTTCGGCGATGGTATGCAGCCGCGTGATGTATCCGTGATGATCCGGCCCCAAGATGAGGATCGCGCTATCGGCGCGCTGGAGTTTCTCGTAATGGTACGCGACGTCGGGAGCGTAGTACGTCGGGCGCCCGTCGCTACGCACGATGACGCGGTCCTTGTCGTCACCGAACTGGGTCGTGCGCATGTAGATCGCGCCGTCTTGTTCGTAGGTCAACCCGCGCTCGCGCAGGGCCGCGATGCCGGCCGTTACCGCGCCGTTGTCGTGTAGTGCTTTCTCGCTCTGCCACAGGTCGTAGTGCACGCGGAACCGTTCGGCCGTGCGTTCTTGTCCAGCGACGAGCGCGTCGCGCCCGTACTTGGCGAAGAGCGGAAGCCATTCCGATTCCAGCGCCGCGTCATAGCGATCGCCGTCGCGCGCTCGCAACTCTGCAGCGATCGGCATGAGGTAATCGCCCGGATAGCCTTCTTCTGGAAACGGGAACGAGGGGTCGGCGAGCTGGCGGTAGCGGGCGTAGAGCGAGCGCCCGAGCGTATCGACTTGCGAGCCCGCGTCGTTGATGATCCACTCGCTGACGACCTCGATGCCGCAAAAACGCATCGCCTTCGCGATCGAGTCGCCGAGCGAAAGCGTGCGGCCTTGGACGACGACGAGCGGACCCGTCGGGTTCGCGCTGCCGAATTCAAGCGAGATGCGCTCGCCGGTCGGGGCGCCGCGGCCGTAGTCGCTGCCCGAGGATAAAATCTCCGCGACTGCGGCTTGCCAGTACGCGGGCGACATCCGAATGTTGATGAAACCGCCGAGCGCCGTTATCTCGGAAAGGAACGGGCGCAGGCTATCGTCGGCGGTCAGGCGCGCGACGATGCCGGCCGCCAACTGTTGCGGCGGGCGGCGCGCGCGCTTCGCGAGTTGGAGCGCGACGTTTGAAGAGAAGTCGCCGTGATCGGGGTTGCGCGGGGCCTCGAGCGCGATCGCAGGCGGCGCGTCACCCTCCAGGAGTTCGCGTGCCGCAGCGTCGAGTGCGGCCGAGACGCGCGCGAGCGCGTCCGGTTCGCGCGTAGCGTTCGGAGTCATTAGGCACCGTCTTCGCTACGCGGCGGCGGCCTTCCAGCCTCCGCCGCGCAGCGGTACGTCTGCGACTTTAGCGGCCGCCGCGGTCGGGCGCGCGTAGGCCTTGCGACTGCACTTCCTGCGCGGGGGCGCCCTTCTCATTCACCGCGACTTGGAAGCCGTCCGATTTGTCGATGACTTTGGCGATCTCGTTCTTATTCGCGTCGCGCTTGAGGTCAACTTCGAACTTGTCCCCGGGCTTCAGATGGTCGAGCGCTTTGCTGACGGCTTTGCCCTCGTCGGAGTTTTCGTCGACGCTCATGACTTGGTCGCGGCCGCCGGCTTTGTAGTGGACCGTTGCCATGCCATCTTTGTGCTCGACGTTCCCGACCGTCCCGCTCGTGGCGAAGCCGACGCCCTTGGGCTGCATGTGCTGTTCGTCTGCGCCCATCTGCACGGCCATGTGCTGCGCCGGCGTCGGAGTTGGCGGCGTTTGCGGCGGTTGCCCCGGTTGCTGGCCGGCGCCCGAAATCGCATCGTAAATCCTACCAGGGACCGCCTTGATTTTGTCGATGGCCTTGTTAGCGAAGTCGGTAAATTTGTCGAACGCACGTCCGACCGCACCGCGTTTCTCGGCGGCGTCGACTTCCGCTTCGTGCGCCACGATGCGGCGGTCCATGCCACCCATCTTTTGGTTGATCTCGTCGATCGGTTTCATCGCCGCTTGGACTTTGGCTTGCTTCTCGACATCGGTGCCGGGCCCGTCGTTGATCGCTTTGAGATCCTTCGGGAGTTGCTGCATGTACGCGTTCGCGCGCAGCAGCTCCATGGTCTCCTTTTGCATCGCAGGCGAGAGCTGCACGTGCGATTTCGGATCGGCCAGTTGGTCCAGCTTCTGGAGTTGTTCTCCGAGCCGCGCGTTGCTGAGCCCGTACGCTTTGTTCTGTTCGGGCGTACACCCCGCCAGCTGCGGGATCGGCTTCTCCGGCCCAACGTAATGGTCGTTGATGCTCTTTGCCATCCCGTCCATGCGCTGGTCGACCATGGTCAGGGGTGCGATCGCTTTATCGACCAACTTTTGCTTTTCGGCTGCGTCGATGTTCATCTTGGAGATGTCTTTGAGATCGCTCGGCAGGTTAACCATGTAGCGGTTAGCGTTCAACAGTTCGAGCGTTTGCTTCGTGAGCGCGGGACTTGGCGGATTGGGATTCTTAGGATCGTGCATCTGATCCAAGTGGTTGAGCATGCCGCGCATGCGTGCCGTCCGGTCGGCAAAGTCGGTCTGCTGTTGCGGGGTCATTCCGGGCATCGCCGGTGGAACCTGACCGCCCTTTTGCTTGATGGAGAAATCGTCCATCTGCTTTTGCATGTTGTCGAGACGCTTGTCGACTTCGCTCATCGGCGTCATCACCTGACCAACGCGCTCGCTGAGTTTGTCCGGAGGAAGGTTTGACTTCGCGATCATCTCGAGTTCAACGGGAACGCGCGCCATATACGCGTTCGCAGCGAGGAGGCCCATGGCGTCCTTCATCATCGCTGCGTCCGGCTTGACCAACGAATCCGAACCCAACATGGTATTGAGCTGCTTCATCTGCCCCGCGATTCGCTGATCCAAATCGTTGAACGCCCTGTTCTCGAGTCCGCTCACAAGCGGCAACGCGTGCTTCGGCGGCATGTCGGTCGGCGGCGGGTTCGGGGGCATGTCGGTTGGCGGCGGCGGTATGTTGGCTTGCGGCGGCGACGGCGGCGGATAGTTAGGTGGCGGCGGAATGTTGCCTTGCGGCAGCGGTGGCGGCGGGTAATTTGGTGGCGGCGATGTCGGTATGCCCTGCGCCTGCGGAAACGGCGGCGGCGGATAGTTAGGTGGCGGCGGAATGTTGGCTTGCGGCAGCGGTGGCGGCGGGTAATTTGGTGGCGGCGATGTCGGTATGCCCTGCGCCTGCGGAAACGGCGGCGGCGGATAGTTAGGTCGCGGCGGTATGTTGCCTTGCGGCGGCGGCGGGATGCTCTGAGCTGGAGCGGCGGGGACGTCCGGAAGCGGGGGCAGCGGGGGCGGGGGCAAGCCTTGCGCGTTCGCGGTGATGGTTTGCTTGAGGGTCTCCCTCAGAGCTTGCGAGTTTATCGTGGGCGCGGCGGGCGCTTCGCGCTCTGCCATTGCATCTTCGAGTCCCGCCTTGACGTCTGCGACCTCGGGTTCTGGTGCGTCGGCTCCCCATTCGTGGTCTTCGTCGCCGGCAATCGCTGCGCGGCGCTGCGCGAGGCGTTGCTGCATCTCCGCCATCATGTCGGGTTCGCCGGGCGCGGTTGTGGGCGGCGTTTGACTCGGTGCGGCCGGCGTCGCAGTGGCTGCAGGCGTGGGCGCGCCGATGTCTCGCGTGACACTCGGTGCTGCCGGCGTAGCAGTGGCGGCCGGCGTGGGCGCGCCGATGCCCGGCGCCCTGGCAGCCGCAGGCGCTCTCGGTGCGTCCTCCCACTCTTCGTCGAAATCTGGGCCTTGGCTTTCCGGTTGCGCGAACCGCGCCGGCATGCGGTCGATCGCGTCTGCCATCGCTCGCGCCAGCGGATCCATCGCCGGCGTCTCTGCGGGCCGCGCGGGCGCCCCGACATTTCGTAACCGGTCGCGCGCATCACTTAGCGCGGTCGCTGTGACGCCCGCGGCTGCGGGGGAAACGTCGTCGTCGGCCATGACTGTAGGCTCCTTCGCCGTGATCAGAAATTCGATACCGCGAACTCTGATAGCACGTCCTGTGCGGCGAGACCGCGGGAACCTAGACTCCGATTTTGACCCGCTAAGTCCTGCGGCAACTTGGCGCCCTGTTAGTGGTGATACGGCTCGTTGCGCGCGATCTTGGCGGCGCGATACAACTGCTCGACCACGAGCGCTCGGGCCCACTCGTGCAGCAACGTCAGTGACGACAGCGACCAAACGAAATCGGCGCGGGCTACGAGCGCCGGATCCGCGCCAAACGTACCGGCTATCACGAGCGTGAGGCGCGAGTTTCCCTCACCATCCAACCGTGCAAGCTTTTCCGAAAGCGCAATGCTCGAAAGCGACGTGCCCGCACGATCCAGCAACCAGACCGGTTCACCCGGGACGAGCGCACGCGTGATGCGCTCCGCTTCCTCGCGCATTGCTCGCGCCGGATCGGTGCCGGGTGAAGCCGGCACTTCGACTTCTTCGAGCCCGCCGTAGTGTTGCAGGCGCGCGCGAAAATCGGCGACGGCCGCAGCGATGTACGGCTCACGAATTCTTCCGACGGCGATGAGGCGCGTCTTCACGCGCTCCGCCCGTTACCGCGTGCGGTCGTTACTGCGCTGCAGGTTCGGACTCTCGATCTTTTCCTCGAGCTGGCCGTTGTCGTGGACTTTGAATTCGTGCCCGTCGCTCTTGTCGTGTATTTGCGCGACCTCGTGCTCGGCGCCGTCCTTTGCGATCTTCATGTCGAACTGGTCGCCCGGCTTGAGATGATCGACCGCTTCGACGAGGGCCGGATTCTTGTTCTCGTCGATGCTCACGACTCGATCGTGACCGCCCGTCTTGTAGTGGATCGTCGCCATTCCGTCTTTGTGCTCGACGCTGTCGACCTTGCCGCCCGTTTGGAATCCGACGCCTTTCGGTTGCTCGTGGTTTTCATCTGAACCCATCATGACCGAGATGTGCGAGTTATTATCGCCGGGTGCCGGCGTTGCGGGCAGCGGCGGCACGTTGAGGTTGTTGGCCGGGGTCGCGGGCAACGGCGGCATGTTGTTGTATTGCGTGTGGCCGTCGATCGCCGGCTCGAGACCCTTGCCCTGGACCTTTTTCTCGTTGGTGACGATCTGTTGCGCTTGTGGCGTCGCTTGCGCAGGCGTCGCTGCGGCCGGAGTCGACGAGAAGCGATCGCGAATCGTTTCGGGCAAATTCTTGATCGCTTCGTAGGCACGAGAGGCGCCGTCTTTGATCGACTGCCACGCGCGGCTGAGGCGGCCGGGTTTCTCCTGCGCCGGGGCTTCTTGCCGGTTTTCGTTTTCGCGTAGCGTCGGACGGCCTTGTGCGAGATCTTCGCTTGCCATATTCGTGGCAACGTCGGCTTTGTCGAACGCTTCTTTCATGCCGGAGAAGCCGGCGCCGCTCTCGAGCCGCTCCGGCGCCGAATGCAGAAACGCGTTGTATTTTTGGAGCGACATCATGTCGCTCGTGCGGCCTTGGCCGTCGAGTTGTTTCATGACGTCGTTCATGCGAACGAGCCGGTCGTAGTAACCGTCCCTCTGTTCCGGGCTGAGGTTCTTGAGATGTTCGGTCGGATCGTAACCGAGGATCTTTTTCCCCTCGATCTCGTTTTGTTGCCGCACCTGCGGGGAGAATTTCTGCTCCGCGGCATCGAGGGTTTTATCGATCGCCGGCACGCGATCCATGAGCTTCTTGCGGTCTGCTTCGGACGTGTGCTCGTCCGCCATCATGAACAGCGTCCCCGCGTTTCGCTGTACGGGCATCGCGTCGTTCAGGCGGCCGGCGTCGACCAGCTGTTTCATCGACTCGCCGACACGAGCGGCCACCTTGAAATAGAGCTCCTTTTGCTCGGCGCTCAGCCCCTCCAGTTTCGGGTTCGAGCCGAGGAACTGCACGGCGGTGGCGACGTTCTTAGACAGTGGAGCGTCGGATTTCACGGCGTTCGGTGGCATGTTATAGCTGTCCATCGAAACCTCACAACCTGCGGGGCGCGGGGAACGGAAGGAGGAAGCGCTTCTAGGCGCGTCGTCGAGTTCCGGCATCCAAATTAGGCGCGTACGTCGCGGCGTCGCTTCGCCGGAGATGCCCGTCGAGTTCGAGCCGAACGAGCGCGCCGGCAAGACTCGACGGGGCGGCCTCAGTCGATTCCAAGAGCGCGTCGAAGTCCAAGGGACCGCTCGCGAGCGCCTTTAGGATGTTGTTCTCGAGCGGATCGCAGTGCGATGCCGTGGGCGCAACCGCCGGCGCCGGCGGCGTCACGCGCAGTTCCGCCAAAACGTCGTCGGCACCGCGCACGAGCGTCGCGCCGTCGCGAATCAGCGCGTTGCAGCCGGCGGCTTTCGGGCGGTCGACGTCGCCTGGGAAAGCGAGCACATCGATGCCGAGCTCGGCCGCCCACGACGCGGTATTCAGCGCGCCGCTGCGCGCGGCGGCTTCGACGATGACGACCGCGTCTGCAAGAGCAGCGACTAGCCCGTTGCGCTGCAAGAACTGCGAACGGTACGCCGGCTGATCGGGCGCAAACGGCGAGACGACGGCGCCTCCCGCCGCGATCATCGCTTCCGCGAGGGCGCGGTTGCGGCGCGGGAAGAACTGCCGATGTCCGCTCCCTAAGACGCCGATCGTGGCACCGCCGCCCGCGAGAGCACCCGCATGGGCGGCGCCGTCGACGCCAAGTGCGAGCCCGGAGATCACACAAACTCCGGCGCGCGCGACGCGTTGCGCCAGGTCCCGTGCCCGAGCGCGTGCGCCGTCCGAGGGTGAGCGAGGTCCGACGATTGCGACCGTCGGGCCCCCGAGCCCAGCCAGGCTTCCGGCGAGCCATACGCCGCGAAATTGGGCCCGCTCGAGCACCGGCGCCCGGGACGCGAACGCCGGGTCGTGGGGGAAGGCGAACGCGGGCGTGGAGAGTTCCATCGCGCGTCCCTTCACGCGCTCGCCTGCCGGCCGCAAGGGCTCTCCTGCCGTCCCGAGGGGGTCTTTCGCGAGGAAACCGACCACTGCATGAGAATGGACGGCGGGATTGCGCGACCGCTTCAACGCCCCACCGGGCTCCCCGGGGAGCCCGCGGCCGCCGGAGGGACACCATGGCAGCACCACAGGGTTATTGCGTGAAGTGCAAGACCAAGCGTGAAATGAAAGACGCGGTCAAGATCGAGATGAAGAACGGCCGCCCCGCAACCGAGGGCAAGTGCCCCGAATGCGGCACCAAGATGTTCAAGATCGGTGCCAGCTAAGCGCTTCTGACTGTCCCGTTTGCGGCGGAAGCGGTTGTGGCTTATACTCGGAGAGGCCCTACATCTAGTGGGGCCGCTTCGTGGAGGCCCGTTACCACCTGATCTGTCCCAGCTGCCGTAAGAGTGAAACTCGGGTCGTCGACTCCCGCGACGACGAAAACGTCGTGCGCCGTCGTCGCGAGTGCCTGGACTGCAAGAGCCGGTTCACCACCTACGAGCGGATGGAAGCGCCGCGTCTATTCGTCGTGAAGAAAGACGGCCGGCGCGAGCAGTACAACCGGGACAAGGTCCTCACGGGGCTGCGCCGTTCGTGCGAGAAGCGGCCCGTTTCCGAGGCTGCGATGGAAGAGGTTGTGGCCGGCCTCGAGCGCGAGCTCTTCTCGCGCGGCGAGAACGAGGTTCCGACCACGATGCTCGGTGAGAAGCTCATGGAAGCGCTCAAGCGGCTGGACAAGGTCGCCTATATCCGGTTCGCCAGCGTCTATCGTTCGTTCGACGACATCGGCAGCTTTCAAGCGGAGCTGGCCGAGCTTACCAAGTGAAGACCGCCCCTCGCTAAGAGGCCGCGCGCTTGCGGTGTGCGGCTTGCTCAGCGCGATTGCCGCAGATGGCCATGGTGCACCAGCGCCGAGTGCTGCCGCGCGTGCGGTCGACGAAGAACAGCGTGCAGTTGTGACCCGGGCAGGCTTTGATCGTCCGGAAGTCCTCGTTGCAGATCACCTCCGCAATCGCGCTCGCTATCGGAGCGAGCAGTGCCTGCGGCGTTCGCCAGCGGCGCCGGGCGACGAACTGCATGCTCGGGTTTCCGAGGTGCGAGACTTGAATCTCGCCGTACTGTTCGTCGCGCGCGAGGATGCGGTTGAGCGGCGCGAGTTCCGAGAGGGTACGAGCTCGGAGTTGCTTGCCTTTGTGCGCGACCACGAAGGCGCGAAACCGCTCGCGTAAGGCGCGCGCTTCGGATGCCACGGCATCGAGCTCGCCCGGTGCGGCATTCTTGCGCACCGTTTTCGCGTCGGCCGCCGGAACGAAGCCTGCCGCGATCGACCACGCCAACAGATCGTTGCCCGTGCCGAGCCACTCGATCACCTCGTCGTACGGCGTCGCGATCGAGTTCAGAAAATCCAGGCCGCGCGAGTCGGCCAGGAACAGCGGGTCCGGAAGTCTCGACATGAGTGAGCGGGCTGACTAACCTCGAAAGTTCGTTCGACCGGTTACGTACTTCAACGCGCCCTCGTTTCTTTCCGGGAGTGACTTTCGCGCTCCGCGAATACGGCCGCGATGGCGGACAATGGATTTCCGGTCGAGGTGAAGGTCTTGGATGCCCGCGTCTTCGACTGGGGCATTCCTCGCTATCAGAGTGAGATGGCGGCAGGCATCGACTTATTCGCCTGCGTCGACGACGCGATCGAGATCGAATCGCAAGCACCGGCGCAGCTGATTTCATCCGGAATCGCCGTGCACATCGGCGTGCCGGACGCGGCAGCCATGATCGTGCCACGCTCGGGTCGCGGGCATCGTGAAGGCCTCGTGCTCGGCAACACGGTGGGCATTCTCGATGCGGACTACACGGGGCCGCTCATGATCAGCGTCTGGAACCGCAACGCACCTGGGGCGCCTCCGATCGTCATTCGGCCCGGCGACCGGATCGCTCAACTCATTTTCGTGCCGATCCTGCGGCCCGAACTGCGCGCCGTAGTAGAGTTCTCGAACGCGTCCACGCGCGGTGCGGGCGGCTTCGGGTCTACGGGACACGCAGCGGCGAGCGTCTAGGGGTAAGCGCCATCGTCGTCTATGTGGTCGGCGCGGGCGCCGTAGGGCAGTATCTTGGGGAAGCGCTGCGCGGTGCGGGCTGCGAGGTCGCGTACGCGCCGCGGCACCTCGATGACGTCGTCCCGGTCGCTGCGGACCTTGCGATCGTCGCGGTTAAGTCCTTCGACACCAGCGGCGCGATCGCAACCCTGCAGCGCGCACTCCCCGCGGATTCCGACGCGACGCTGCTCACGCCGCAAAACGGCGTCGGAAACGAAGAGCGCCTGGCCGACGTGTTCGGCGCCGACCGGGTAGTCTCGGCGGCGCTTACGGTCCCGGTCGAAATCGGTGCGGATGGAAACGTCGTCGCCTCCAACAAAGGCGGCCTCGCGCTTGCGCCGGTCGGAGGCGTCGCGCACAGCTGGCTCTACGCCGCGTTTTCGAGCACGCGGATACCGGTGACAATCACGTCCGACTACCGCGCCCTCAAGTGGTCGAAGCTCGCACTCAATATCGTAACGAACGCGTCGTGCGCGATCCTCGACATGCTCCCAGGCGAGATCGTGAAGCTTCCCGAGATCTTCGCGCTCGAGCTCGAAGCGGTGCGCGAAGTGCGCGCCGTGATGCGGCCGCTCCGCATCGATCCGATCGACTTGCCACGCTACCCGGTGCGCGCGTTTTTCGCCGCGGCGTCGCTGCCGGAGGCGCTCGCCCGCGGCATTCTCGGCCGGCGCGTCGCAGGGGCGCGCGGCCGCAAAGCGCCGTCGCTGCTGCTCGACGTACGCGCCGGCCGCGGCCGGAGCGAAGTCGGCGCGCTCAACGGCGCGGTCGCCGAAGCGGTCGCGTTCGATTCGGTGCCGACTCCGGTCAACACGGCCTTCGCACGCCTCGCCGACGGCGTCGCCCGCGATCCGGCACTCCGCAAGGACTATCGCAACAACCCCGCCGCACTGCTCGCCGCCGTCGACGACGAACGCAGGCGCATTGCCGGCTGGGTCTAAGATTTCACTTTGGCCCGAAGGAACAAACAGGATGAAAATGCTTCGATATGCGGCCGTGTTCTACGCACTTGCGATGGTCGCGCACACGGCCGATCATCTCCGGCGCGGCATCGACACGGTGACCCCGCAAGTCCTCTGGGCAGGCACCGCATCGTCGCTCGTCGTGGTCGTTGCGATCGCATTGATCTTTTTAGGCAACCGCTGGGCGCCCGCCGTGGCGCTCGTGGTCGGTTTCGCGAACGCGTTCGGCGTTGCGGCCGTCCATCTGCTGCCGCCGTGGAGCGTCTTTAGCGATTCGTTTCCCGGGGCGCACGTGAGCGCGTTGTCGTGGGCCGCGGTCCTCGTGGAGATCGTGGGCGCGCTCGCGTTCGGCGTCGCCGGGCTGCTCGCGCTACGCCGGCCAGAGCCGCGCGGCGCCGCGCACGCCGCTTGAATCGCCGTGCGCGGCGCGCACGATACGCGTTGCGAGGACGTCGGTAAAGGCGTACTTCGGGAGCGCCGCGCTGACGAGTTCGGGCAGGTCTGCAACGTTGGAAACCCCGCCGCCGAGCACGACGACGTGCGGGTCGAGCACGTTGACGATCGTTGCGAGGCCGCGCGCGAGCCGATCGACGTAGCGTTCGAGCGACGCTTCGCGCGCAAAGCCGGGGCCGGAGAGCCAGGTCTCGAGGCACCCGCGCTTTCCGCAATAGCAGCGCGGCCCGGGAATCTCGCCGAGTTGCGGCCAGGGCAGCGGGTTGTGTCCCCACTCGCCCGCGATCGCGTTTGGACCCGCGACGAGTGCGCCGTCGACGACGATGCCGCCGCCGACGCCGGTGCCGAGAATCGCGCCGAAGACGACCCTCGCACCTGCGGCCGCACCGTCGGTCGCCTCCGAAAGCGCCAGGCAATCGGCGTCGTTTGCGATCCGTATCGAGCGACCGATCGCGGCCTCGAGATCGGCGTGCAGCGGCTTTCCGATGAGCGCGGTGCTGTTCGCGTTCTTGATGAGGCCGCGTGAAGAGACTGCGCCGGGGGTACCGATACCGACCGGGCAGGTCGCGCCGATGTCGCGCTCGGTCTCAACAACGAGCTGCGCGACGGTTGCCACGGTTGCAGCGTAGTCACCAGCCGGCGTAGGAACTCGCCGGCGGACGAGTTCGGCGCCGGCGCCGTCGAGCGCGACGACTTCGATCTTGGTGCCCCCGAGGTCGATGCCGATGCGGGGAACGGTTCGCGCGTCCGGCCGTCGAACTGCGGCAGCATGCGTCACCCCTATGTTCCCGAGACGCTCGATAGCTGGGCGATCCTCCACCGTATGTTCCGCTTCGAGCGTCGCCGCTTCGACGCCCTCCCCTCCGAGCGCCGCGAAGCGCTCGCGCGCGAGGCGCTCGAGGTGCTCGCGCCGCTTGCACGCGCCGGCGAGAGCGACGTTTCGCTCGCGCAGCTGCTCGGGCACAAAAGCGACCTGATGCTCACCCACTATGCGAAGACGTTCGACGATCTCGGCGCGGTGCAAACGAAGTTCGATAAGTGCACGCTGCGCGATTACCTGACGCCGCAGACGTCGTACGTCTCGATCCTCGAACTCGGGCTCTACGAAGCGAGCGGCCGGATTCACGCGGAGTTGCGCGACCGTGGGCTCAAGCCGCACTCGCCCGAATGGATCGCCGCGTTCGATGCTGCCATCGCGGAGCAAGCGAATCAGCCGCGCAACGCGGCGCGCCTCTGGGCGAAGGTCCCAGAGCGCCGCTACGTCTGTTTCTATCCGATGCACAAGAAGCGCGGCGAAGCGATCAACTGGTACCAGCTCCCGTATGAAGAGCGGGCCCGGCTGATGCTCGATCACGGCAAGATCGGGCGTTCGTTCCACGGACTCGTCACGCAAGTCATCTCCGGCTCCATCGGCTTCGACGATTGGGAATGGGGCGTCGATCTCTATGCGGACGATCCGCTGGTCTTCAAGAAGCTGATCTATGAGATGCGCTTCGACGAGGCGAGCGCGCGTTACGCGTCGTTCGGGCAGTTTTATACGGGCATGCAGTTTTCGCTTGCGGAGCTGCCGCATTTTCTCGAAGGCGACGCGGTTCCGCAGCTGCTCGTGGCGCCACAACCAGCGGCGGCTCGCTAACGGAAACTCATCGCGACGACGCCCGGGTTTTCGAAGCGG